>Ga0315289_10005952_pt1 | contig 17945 bp, 16 predicted proteins | sample YL17G11_40_MG_FD_203452 | JGI IMG/M metagenome (GOLD analysis project Ga0315289, IMG submission 203452) | Sediment microbial communities from Yellowstone Lake, YNP, Wyoming, USA - YL17G11_40 | ecosystem: Environmental > Aquatic > Freshwater > Lake > Sediment | place: USA: Wyoming | collected... | reverse complement strand
CTGCCGCGGCGCGCGCGGTTGCCGCGGAAATCGGTTGACCCTGGAGAAAGGCGACGGTGCTTCGGAGATAGAGCGGCATCGGCGCAACACTCCCCGCCGCCGCGTGCGCTTCAACGATGCGGTCGTCCCGGACACGAAGCTGGATCGCCGAGTTGACGCTGGCGATGTCCAGATGCAGGCGACGACTGACTTTCTCGAAATTGAAGTGGGCGGCGGCATCGGGGACCGGGAAGCGGATCTCGAAGATCATCTCGTCCGCGGCCATGTCCATGATTTTATAGCCCCGGAAAAAATCCCGCAGCCAAATCCTCCTCTGCTGCTCCCCTCGCACGAGAACCACCATCGCATTCAAGGCCAAAAACAACACGGAAAGATCGCCTGCAGGTGAAGCATTGACGATGTTGCCCGCCACCGTCGCGCGATTGCGGATGGACAACGAGGCGATCCGGGCGAAGTGCCGTCGCAGATCGGGCAGCAATCGCTGGATTATGGGAGAAGCCTCGATCGCGATCAGAGGTGTCGCCGCCCGGATGCAGCAGAAATCGTCCTCGATGTGAATCCCCTGGAGATCCTCGCGCTGGGAGAGAAAGACAAGATCCGCCCCCTGGAGCGAATCGGCCTGTGTGACAAAGAGATCCGTTCCGCCCGCGACCACGACCGGAGAACGAGCTTCGCGCTCTTCGCCCGGGGCCAATGCCGTTGCGGCTTTGGCCAAATCCTGGAGACGGGCGGGAATGTCGAGGAAATAGCAGGGCAGGACTTGGCTCGTGACGAGCGCGGCGATTCGCGCCGAGGCTGACAGCCCCTGCGCTGGTTCGACGTCGCGGAATTGTTCGCACAGGCGGGCGATCGCCCGTCGAATGGCCACGTATCCGGTACAGCGGCAAATGTTGCCGCCGAGCGCCGCTATCCCGTCGGCCGTGGTCAGAGGAACGCCGCTGAGGAGAAAGCCGGTCAGGGCGATCACCAGTCCGGGCGTGCAGAATCCGCATTGGATCGCGCCTTCCTCGACCAAGGCCTTTTGGATCGGGCTGAGATCCGGTTGGTTGAGACCTTCGATGGTCACGACGTGGCGCCCCGCCACATCGCCCAGCGGGAGCAGGCAGGAGTTGACCGTCTGATAGTGTATGCCATCCGGCTGGGGGATGCCGAGCAGGACCAGGCACGCGCCGCAGTCGCCTTCACGGCAGCCGTCTTTGGTTCCCGTGAGCCCGAGGCCGTCCCGCAGGACGTCCAAGAGCACAGCCCCGCGACTCCGGGAAACCGCCTGTTCCCGATCGTTAAGGAAAAATGAATTAGCGGAAATGGCTTTTTCGCTCCGCCCGGCTATGGGGCCGACATCGCTTCGAACTCCCATCCTGGCACCGCAGACAAGCATAGATTCCAGGCCGAATGATGTCAAGGACGGTTGGAAAATAGGGCGGGCCGTCACGTCAGCCGCCGGCGGAACTGGCCTGCGACAATTTTCTAGTTCTTGATATTGACCCGAGATCGGAAGTATCGTTTATTTTGAGGCATAAACAAATGAAAATCTGCGTCTATTGTGCCTCGAGCGCTACGGTTGACAAGTCGTATTTTAACGCTACGGAACGACTGGCAAAAGAGCTGCTCAAAGAGAACATCGAAGTTGTGTTCGGCGGCGGAGCGGTCGGACTCATGGGAAAGCTCGCCGACATGATTATTGCCGGCGGTGGAAGAATAAAAGGCATTATGCCCAAATTCATGAACGAAGTGGAATGGGCTCACAAAGGAGTCTCGGACTTCGAGCTTACAGATACGATGCACGAACGAAAAGCGAAGTTTCTGGAAGGCATCGACGGAGTTGTGGCTTTGCCCGGGGGAACCGGGACGCTCGAGGAATTGCTGGAAGCCATAACGCTGAAGAGACTGGGTCAGTTTACAAAACCCATCATCATCCTCAACACGAACGGGTATTACGAGCCGCTTCGACAGATGCTCGAAAAGAGCGTTCGCGAAAATTTCATGCATCCCCGGCACCTGGAGATGTGGACGTTCGTCGACGAACCTGAAGGCGTGATCCCTGCTCTTCGGGCTTCGGCCTCCTGGGACAAGGATGCGATCGATTTTGCTGTAAATCGCGGGTAAGCGCCCGCATCTTATATCGAGGATAATATGAATACGAAAGAAGCGTACTTGCATTGGTCAGCCACTTACGACGCGGATCGCAACTTGACCCGCGATCTCGATCAGGCAGTCACCAGAGCTAGCCTGGCCAACCTGCGCTGCAAATCTATCCTGGAGATTGGCTGTGGCACCGGCAAGAACACGCCCTTGCTGGCCCAAATCGGCGAGAAAGTGCGTGCCCTCGACTTTTCAGAAGGCATGATTGATCAGGCTAAAGCTAAACTGCGATTCGACCATGTCGATTTCGTAGTAGCCGACATCACGAAACCCTGGCCTTGTGAAGAGCGGTCTGCCGATCTCATCGTCTGCAATCTGGTGTTAGAACACATCCGAGACCTGTCCTTCATTTTTTCAGAAGCTTCTCGTGTTTTGGCTGACGCCGGGCGTTTTTTCATTTGCGAGCTTCACCCTTTCCGGCATTATCAAGGATGCCAAGCTAATTTCCAACGGGGGGGAGAAACGGTCGTAATTCCAGCGTTTGTACATCATCTCTCGGAGTTCACTGAAGCGGCAGCCCGGCATGGGCTGTCGCTCCACAGTTTCAAGGAGTGGTGGCATGGAGAAGACGAGCAAGATAAATTGCCCAGATTGGTCTCATTCATGTTCGAGAAACGAGTCCAAGGCGCAAGTTCGCCCTAACTAGGGAGATTGTTGCTTGGCTTTGGCATCTTATTGATACCTTTAGAAATATCGAAATAATATTGTGTTTTTTCTCCTTAACATATTGGAATCAACGTTTTTCTCAAGCCAAGCAAAAAAACCCCAAAAAAACTCCCTTAAGATAAACTCGTCCGCTGAGATTACTTTGTGCCGCACTCGGCGCGGTATAAAATGACTTTCGGCGTATTTATACTGCACCCGTGCAGTATAATACGTATTGGGCAGAGAAGTGAGGACTGATGAGAGACAATCGATTCAAGGCGGTTCATCGTGGAGGTCAGCTTGACCTGCATAGGCATCGTCTGCTCGTAACTTGGGCCGCAGATTGCGCGGAGCACGTATTGCCGCTTTTCGTCAAGCAGTACCCAAATGACGACCGGCCTTGGAGGGCGATTGAAACAGCGCGGGCATGGTCTCGTGGGGAGATCACTGTTGGCGAGGCGCGTGCAGCGGGTATTGAGGCGCATGCCGCCGCGCGGGGTGCGGTTGAAGGTGCGGCACGAGCCGCCGCGCGAGCTGCGGGCCAAGCTGCGGGGACCGCTCATATGGCTGACCACGCACCACAAGCAGCCAGATATGCCGTCAAGGCCATGCAGGAAGCTGGCAATGCAGATGGTGGCATGACTGCTGATCGTGAACGCGCCTGGCAGCAGGACCGGCTTCCGGAAGAGATTCGCGCGCTCATTCTGCAAAACGGATAGCGTGAGATAGACTCAGGCTATATACACATTCTGGTCGGGGTTCTGCCACTTGGCGGCGAGCTCCTTGCTCGTTTTGCCCGGCTGCTCCGATGCCTCCCCACGGCGGCCGGGGCCCCGGGCATTGCCCGGGGATCCCCTTCCGCCGTACTCGCCCGTGGATACAAGTCACGGGCGAGTGGCGGGCCGAAGGCTCGCCCCTTGACTAAGGGCTGTCCGTCCAAGAACCGGAAGATCTATGAGGTCGATCGGATAATCTGTCCTAAAAGCGGCAGTCAGAGGATAGTCGTGGCCGCCATCAAACGATGCTTGGCCTGGGCGACAACCCACGTCTCATTAAACGCAATAAATTGCGTATAATGGCGTTTAACAGGCTTTAAAGTGCATTGTTTTGCGCATTATGATTGACTTTTCGCTTTCTAACTGTCAGAATATAGCCATGAGCATGGAAACCATGAGCGACAAAGCGATCCTTGGAGAATTGGGGAGCCGACTGCAACGCGAGCGACTGAACCGCAACATGACGCAGGCCGAGCTGGCCCTAAAAGCAGGCGTATCCCTGCGCTCCCTGCAATACCTGGAGACAGGCCGCCCCTGCACGCTGGTATCCTTGATCAAGATCCTCAGGGCCCTGGGAAGCCTGGCCGCCCTCGATGCCTTCTTCCCCGAGCCCGGACTGAGCCCGGTGCAGTTGGCCAGGCTGAAGGGACGGGAGCGGCAAAGGGCTTCCAGCCCCGTTGGCAAACGCGGCAAAAAAGGGTGATGCGACCATGGCCGCGCGCGCAAAACGGGTAAAGGTCGCCACCGTCCGGCTATGGGAACAGGATGCCGGCGCCGTGGCCTGGAACGAAGAACGCGAGATCGGCGAGTTCGAATTTGAGAACGCCTATCTGAAGCAGGGCTTGGAGATCGCCCCCCTGACGATGCCGCTGCGAAGCGGCATATTTTCGTTTCCCCTCCTGAAACGCGAAACCTTCCACGGCCTGCCGGGCCTTCTTGCCGACGCCTTGCCGGACCGCTTCGGCAACCGCATCATCGATGTCTGGCTATCCCAGCAAGGACGTTCCGCAAAGGACTTCACGCCGCTGGAACGCCTCTGTTACATGGGTAGCCGGGCCATGGGCGCATTGGAGTTCAAGCCGGCGATCGGTCCGCGGAATCAGCAATCGATTCCCATTGAGATTGCCGAGCTCTCCCGGCTGGCCGCCGACATCCTGCGTCATCGAACCGATTGGACCGCGAACCTGAAAGGGAACCGGGCGGAAGTGCTAAAAACGATTATTCGCGTCGGCACGTCCGCGGGCGGCAACCGGGCCAAGGCGGTGATCGCCTGGAACCCGAAGACCGAAGAGGTCCGCTCCGGGCAGGTCCCGGCTCCTCCCGGTTTCGAATCCTGGATCCTTAAATTCGACGGCGTGAACGATGCGGCGCTGGGTGACCCTCAGGGATACGGGCGTGTGGAATACGTCTATAACAGGATGGCGGTCATGGCCGGCATTGAGATGACCGCCTGCCGCCTGCTGAAGGAAGGCCCAAGGGCGCACTTCATGACCCGGCGTTTCGATCGCGACGAAAGCGGCAAGATCCACGTGCAGTCACTGTGTGCCATGGCTCATTATGATTTCAACGCGGCCGGACAATACAGTTATGAACAAGCTTTCCAAGTCATGCAAAAACTTGATCTGGGCTATCCGGCCATAGAGGAATTTTTCCGACGCATGGTATTCAACGTGCTGTCCCGCAACCAGGACGACCACACGCGCAACATCGCTTTTCTCATGGACCGCCGGGGCCGCTGGCGGTTCAGTCCCGCCTTCGACGTGGTCTGGGCTTACAATCCATCCGGCGACTGGACCAGCCGCCACCAAATGAGCATCAACGGCAAGCGGGACGCCTTCAGCAAGAAGGACCTGCTTGCCGTGGCCGGGCAATTCGGCATCCGGAACGCCGTTGCCATCATGGAGCAGGCGGCGGAGGCCGTGGCCGCGTGGCCGCGCTTGGCTAACGAAGAGGAAGTCCCCCATGAGTTGCGCGCCGCCGTCCAGAATAGCTTTCGCCTAAATATAATGATGAAAGATTGAAGTATAGGAATCCAAGATCGGGAAGGCATTGGACAGGTAGAGGTCCCTGGTGCCCAAGGATTACGATATCAGGAATTTCCTTGCCTTCGAGATTTATAGCCATGAAGGCGTGCTTCTATCCCGGATTCCATTCCTTCAGGAAGTCGGGAAATTCGATAACATGACTATGCGCGGCGACCACATCTTTTTCGTCGACCCATTCGACCAGGCTTGTGTTTATGAATACGCCGTTGTCGACCAAAACGATTAGGGCATTGGTTGAGTTCCTCGTTTTATCTTTTTCTCATATCCAAACACTTGCATTGCCCATTTCCGCTGAGCATCAACGCCGCTTGACGTTTTCCAACTGGATTCCCTCCTTCCGAGCAGCGGGCATCGCCTCTTTGACCGAATTGACAGACCGGGGAAAGACGCTTATATTTGTTGAGGGATATACCTATGTGCGATGAAAAACGAAGCCAAGAGGAAGCGTATAAGGTTTATCTCGATGAGCGCTCCAAGCTCATCCAGTCACAGGCCGAAGAAACGCACAAATTCGATAAGGCCATCCTTACACTTGCCGCAGGAGCATTTGGGTTCTCTCTCGCTTTCATTAAAGAAATAGTCCCGTGTATGAGGGATGGGACGTTTGTTTGGCTCCTCATTTCATGGGGGTGTTTTGGTCTGAGCCTGCTGTCCACTTTGGTATCCTTCCTTGTAAGTCAAAGCGCCTGCCGGAAGCAAATTGAGCTGGTAGAGAAAGAGTTCTTCGAACTGAAGAAACAGGAAAGACAGAAAAACAAGCTTGCGGGCTGGACGTTCAGCCTAAACGTAGGATCGATATCAGCATTTATCTTAGGCGTTGTTTTCCTGGTCGTGTTCGTGGTTGTTAACGTGCCCCATTAAGGGAGTGAAGAATGTATGAAGAAAAATCGAATGTAAGAAAAATCAGGGCGAAAATCCAGGAAGGATTTTTTCCTCAGAACGCGCCTCTGATCAGAGAGACTGTCATGGCGGAAGACAAGAAAGGAAGAATCGAGGAGGGCTTCGTCCCTCAAAAAACTCCTCTGAAACCCGCGGATAAAGAGGATAAAGGCTTCGTACCTCAGCCGTCACCGCGCAAGCCGCCGGAGAAGCCGGACACTGGCAAGAAATGAATCTCCCCAGCCTTTGGGCTTAGGAGCTTCATTGGGTTTAACGCTCGGCTTCAGCGGCGACGCAGAGCGCCGTCCGCTCTAACCAGTTGCTATGCGCCGTATTATGCACCTGAATTCTTATTTTGCCTCCCGTTTTCGTCTGCTTCCTGCGTTAGCACGATATCCAGTTCCGACCGGAAACCCTTGGCCTCGTCCTTCCGCAGTTTGATGAAGAACTTATTGAAATCCTTCGGCGTCAGGAAATTCAGTTGGTATTCCGCGTTGATTCCCTCGCGTTTGAGCCATTTGTTGAGACGGATAAAGTGGTCGCGGCCGTATTCGAACTTCTTCTGGTTTTCGGGCGAGGGATCGGCAATCTCGGTGTCATCCTTCACCTCCACTACGTAGACGGACTTGCCCTTCCTAATAAAGAAGTCCGGGCTGAATTCTCCGCGCTTCGGGTGATCGCCCTTCTTCCATGCGTATTCCACCGCGTAGAATCGTTGAGGAGCATTTTTCAGCCAACCGTCCACGACTACGGCGTTTTCCCGCTTGCAGAGTTCGCGGATAAACTTCCTTTCCGGCGTTGAATCGGCGATTGTCATATTGCAGGGCGTTTTGAAGTCATGCGAATTGGTGACATGTTCATACCCTGCGCGGAAGTCGCCGTCGGGGTCCGTTACAGAGTTGAAGAAGTCCTTTTGGTCGTCGCGGATTGTATTGGCGCAGTCCGATGTCATAAACACGGTTTTGTCCCCTCGGCGGAGTTCATTCGCGCTTGTGCTGACATCCTGGCGCGCGCTTGTGTTGACTGTGCGCAGCGCGTTAGGCGTGAGTTTGTATACGATCCGCTTCGCAAGTTTCCGGCGTAATGGCCCAAGGGCCTGCAAAATCTTCTGCCGGTTCTCCTCTGCAATGCGTCCGCTCTTGATCCGTGCTTTTTTCGCCGATGCTTTCACGATTTCAAGGCAGCGCTCGAATGGGAACTTCTTCGCATACTGAGTCCGGTCCTTGGGATCTTCGGCGTCCTTCGATTCCTCGTCAATGGATTGAAGCCGCCGGTACATCTCCTCGGCCACCTCGTCAAAGGAATACGTCTTGTGCTCAATGGTCGTCTTGAACTTCGTATGATCGCCGGAAACCGCCTGTTCAAACTCGATCGCAACGTCCTCAACTTCGACCTGGTCGGGAAGGTCAACGAACCCCTGCTCAAGGAGCCGGTATTCGCCCTTTTTGGTGAAATGGCTTGCGTCCGTCTCGCGTGTGTAATCCAGGTTGTGCAAGTCGAAGTGGTACGGCGAATCGGGAACGACCGATGACGAAAGCCGGTTTTCCATTTCCAGTATCTCGTCAACCAGATGCCGAATCCGGCCGGCCCAGGCGTCGTGATTGAACACCGTGACAACCGGGTCCGCGCCTTGCCAACCGTTGGGCCAGCGCAATCCGCGCCCGAGAACTTGGGCAATCAAGAGCTTGCTGTTGAACGCGCGCTCCTCGTGCGGAACGATCTGGAAGACGTTTTTCACGTCCCAGCCTTCGCTGAGCATTGAGACCGACACTATCCACTCAACCTTACTCGCCGGCCGGTCAACGACCTTGAGGCGCGCAATGTTCGGCTGGTGTTCTATCGCGGAAGTGACCGGGAGAACCTTCCTTTCCGCGTTCTCAGCGGAAATCTTCTCCCACTCCTGCAAAAACGCCTGCAATTCCTCCGCCACCAGTTTGCAGGTCTTGATATCCTTGGTGACGATAATCGTGAGGGGGCGTATACCCCGCCTTCTGAGGCTCTTCTTCCAGCCCTGGTGCCGTTTGTATATCAGCTGCCATTTCTCATCAGGGTTGTCCGTCTGCGGCATTTCGGCCACATACTCGACTTTCTTTACGAACCGCTCCTCTATGGCCTGTCGGAGCGAGTAACGGCTGGCGACGTCCGCAAAATAATCGTCCGCGATGTAGCAGGTCCCGGACACGCCAACCACGTAATGGAAGCCGTACTCGGGATTCAATAGGAATTCCTTCCACTTCTTCACGTTGGTCCCGGACTCGTTCGCCACGTGGTGGGCTTCGTCGTTGAACACCGCCACGCGCGCGCCGCGTCCGATGAGACTGTCCCGGATGGAAGACTTCACGTGCTTCAAGATGGCGTGATAGTTCTCGACGCAGATGGAGCCATCAACGATGGTTTCGGAAGCGTTGATTATCTTCGGCGCGCGCACTTTCGCCCCCGCCGGCAAGACGGACCGCAGATCGGCGTTCCCCGCTAAATCCCGGAACTTCGTCAGCAGCCCCGCCTCGATTGTATTAGAAGGGCACAGCACAAGCACCCGGTCAACGATTCCCTCCGCCAGTAAAATCGCTGCCAGCCCATAGAGCACGTAACTCTTGCCGGTGCCGGTCGCCATGTCAATGGAGCAGGCCAACTGATCGGGCAATTGAAGGTGCCGCTCCATCCCGGCCCAGGACCCATACCGGAGTTCCATCTCGGGATTTTTGTCGTAATTATCTTTCGCCAGTTCCCGGAGGTTATGGTACTTCCGGCCGGCCAGAAACCGCATGACCGTGCGGATTGCTTCCTTCTGGTACTCGCGATTCTCGCAGAGTTCGTCCACGAAGGCTTCGTATATGGCCTCATCCCACACGGCCGGGTCAATGTTCTCCGAGACCTTCAGGACAAGGTCCTCGTTCTTGAACCTCTGCCGATCTCCCCGCGTGGGCGTCATTTCCGTTTCCTGCCTTGCCTCTTCGCCGCGGCCCCGAACTCCGTCGCGTCAATCAAGACACGCGCCTCATTCCCATAGATGTCCACAAAAACGGCCATGACCTTCTTCCCGAGCTGGTCGATACGGAAACGGACCTTCCATCCGTCCTTTTCGATCGCATCTGCGTAGTGGGCCTCGTCTAGGTCGAAAATCTTGGCTGCTTCATCGTAATCGAAATCCAGCATGACCATGGACAGCGTTACCAGATTGCCCTTCTTCCTGAACGGCTCACGGACAACCGCGTCGCTTTTAAAGGTTTCGATTTTGATGAAGCCATATGGGAATAATTCCCCTTTCGGTTTCTCCGTTCCGGTCTTGTACTTCAATTCTGGCGTGCGAATGAAATCGAATCCGACCGCCTCGACCGTATCGTTGACGGCCATTTCATCGGCGGGTTGTTTCAGGGTCGTAAATTCGCGTCGGTGCAGCTCGTGAATAATCGAGTACGGGATGCGCAGTGCATAATAGCGGACCTTGTCGAGATCTATATAGTCCTGCTGGAAATCGAAAGCCAGGGCCGGGGCAACGATGAACACCTTGTTTCCGACTCGCGAGCTGGCCGCTTCGTGGATTTCCTCAATCGTCTCCTCGGAAATGCACGCGCCCTTGTGCTTGGCCTCCATGTGATTGAAAACCATGACGCTATGCCCTTGTCGGTAGCCGTCGAACTGAATTCCACCGGCCTTATGCGGCTCGTCCCGGCAACCGAACAACTGCAACGCGAAGAACCGCCACTCTTGCCAGGGTAGTTCCTTGAGGGTTGAGAAATCATACAGACCGGCGTTGTAGAGGGTGAAGGGCTTGGCCTCCAGCTTCGGCCCCTTGTTGCCGATGTCTTTCCGGAGGTTAAGCATTCGCTTCTGAATCGTGTAGATTGCGAATTTGCCGCAGTCCATCCCGATCCATCGGCGGCCGAGTTTCTCGGCGACAGCGAGCGTCGTGCCGGAACCGGCAAAGGCGTCCATGACAAGGTCCCCAGGGTTTGAAGATGACAAAATGATCCGCTCAAGAAGGGATTCCGGTTTCTGCGTCGGATATGACAATGACTCGATCCCAAAACCTCGAATCATCGCTATGTCCGTCCAGATATCCTGAAGCGTTGTGCCCTTGGATTCATCAAGGAACCTCTTCAGATATGGCATTCCAGACTCGGAAAAAATAATCAATTCTTGCTTGTCGAGTTCTTCGATTCTCGATGGCGGATAACGCCAGTGATTTCCTTTTTCCGTTGGATCGATACCTCTCCAGGGTTTGCCAGTTTCGCCGCGCCGAATACCTCGTGCGGTTAAGTCAGCCTTGTTGTATCGCCGGCCAGTCTTCTCATCGACGTGTTTGTACCAGGTGTCAGCGGTTTTTGTGCTCAGTGGAATGAAGAGAGGATTCCAGATACCCGAAGCGCCGCGTGAATACTGGAGAATCGTGTCATGGATCTTCCCGATGCCTTTAGTGTCGTTATGCGCATCTGTCCTTTTCCAGACGATTTCAGATCGGAAGTTCTGTTCACCAATGACTTCGTCGAGCACAGTTTTGATGTAATGGCTCTTCTTATAGTCCAGGTGGACATACAGACTGCCGTTGTCGCTCATGACTTCGCGAATCAGAACTAGGCGCCTACGAAGGAATTCAATGAATTGTGCTCCTGTAATTCTGTCTTGATAAGCCTTCTGATCATCAGTCCCGCGAAAATCCTGTTTCGTCGCGAATGGAGGATCGATGTAGACCAGACGGACGCCATCTGTGCCGTCACTGTTACGCAGTTTGCCCTGTCGCTTCATCTCGAGGAGTGTCTTCATCCCTTGGAGGTTGTCGGTCAGAATCAGCATATTGTGCCAGTCCCCCCCAATCCGCCCGAAACTGCGCACGGCCTGCAAGGGGACGGCTAGCGTCTCCGCGATGATGTCTTCCTCGCGGTCTTTGCCGTGATAGACGAGTTCGTATTCACGCTTCTCGGGAGGGAAAAGAATCCGTGCCCACTCGGGAGAAAGCTCCTCGCCCTTTTCGAGAAGTCGCAACAATTCCTGTCTCTGTTCTGGTGTCATGCCGATCTCTCCTCACGTCGCCAATGCAATCTCGTCCAGCAGGCCGCTATCGGCGAAACTGAAAACCGTGTCTGCACCAACGATAACATGCTCCAGAAGTTTTATCCCGATTGGTTTCAGTGCCTTCAATGCGTCCTCAGTGAAAAGCCTGTCCGACTCGCTGGCTTCGGCCGCGCCGGATGGATGGTTGTGCCCAAGGATCACGGCGCTCGCGTTCGCCTGTAACGCTCGCGCCACAATCAACCGGATCGGCGGACGAGCCTGGTCAACCGCGCCGACGGCGAGTAGAGCGTCGTCAAGCAAGACACTCCTGCGGTTCAGGAAAAGCACCCGAAAATGCTCCTCCGGCAAACCATGAAGTTCGGACTTCAACCGGGCCGCAGCTTCCTTCGTGCTGGCGATGCGAACCTTTTCGCGCGAGTCGGGCACGGAAATACGACGGGCAATTTCCAGGGCAGCGGCCAGTTGCGCCGCCTTGGCCCCGTCCTTCCCTTGCAGTCCCTTGAAACCGCGCAGCGCAATCAACGGCGCTTCGGCCACCGCCCTTAACGAACCGAATTTCTTAACCAGTTGCCGGCCCAGTTCGACGGCGCTTGTACCCTTGAATCCGATGCGGAGAAGAATCGCTAGCAACTCCCCATCCGTCAGCGCCTGCGCCCCGAGCCGGAGCAATCGTTCACGCGGACGCTCGCCTTCTGGCCAAGCCACAATCCCCTTCGATTTCGTTCGGAGATGAGATTCCATGCAACCTTCTCTTCGCGCCGGCAACCCTGTAAGAATGCGACAGGCCAGAATATCTTGTATCACATAGCTTTCTCTTTGTCACGTTCAGAGAGGATGGCTAAGTGTGAGTAAAAATGGAGCCAGCGCTGCCCCGGAACTGCCGTAGCGCCTGCCGCACGGAAGGGCGGAAAAGCGGACTCCGCGTTCTAAAGAGGGGGCGTGCTTCGTAGCGCAGCCGAACAAATACGGGGTTGCAGGGTGCGGCTAGTAAGGCCCAATCTCAATGCTTTTTTTTAAAGAGTTTATCCAACAGCGAATTTAGTTTAAATGATATAAATAAAATGATTCCCGGTATCAATAAAATCCATAACCATGCAAATATTTTTTCCTCTAAATTGTACTTGCTATACCAACCATGTATCGTGTTGCCATGAGTAGATGAGCTTTTTACTAGGTCAAAGAAGTAGAATAGACCAATTATATAAATACCCGTGAAGAATCCATGCAATATCCTTATAAGAATTCGAAAATCACGCGATCGTTGCTAAGAAGAAGCCGGCTGAAATCGTTCTTTCTCCGCTTGAAAACAGATTTCCTGCTGCTGTTCTGACGGACTTCTCAGACGAGGCGTTGAGGTTCTATCGTGAACGTGCCAGAATCACCGAGGCCGCAGATTCCAACGAGTTCGACCGACGGCTCTTACAACAAGGACAATTAAGGGAGGAAGGTGGTCAACTTGTCCCGACGGGATTCGGCATTCTATTGTTTGGGAAGGAGCCGCGTCGAGCTATTCCTCAAGCCGGACTCCTCGGATTGATTCACTATCCGAATGGAGATTTCGAACGTATGGAATTCGATGAACCGGCCGTAATGATTCCCACCTTGCTGGAAAAATGGCTTAAAGACAAACTCCCGAATGTTTTTGACCGGAACAGAATGCAGCGGGAAGAACGTCCGGCATTGCCCTTTGAGATGGTACGCGAAGGCGTGGTCAATGCACTCATTCATCGTGATTACGACATTGAAGGCGCGAAATGTCAGATCGTCGTGACGGAAGATACGGTTCAGGTGAAGAGTCCCGGCATGCCCCTGCCTCCGATTAAGCTTGAGCAACTTCAATCCCTCACTGCGCCTATGTTGAGCCGTAATCCTGGCCTGCATTTCGTCTTTGCGCGTATGCGAATGGCCGAAGAGCAGGGCATGGGTATAAGATCGCTGCGGGACAGAGCCAAGGAACTCGGCTTGCCGGTGCCAAGATATACGTAGGACGCCCCGTATCTTGTTCTCACACTTTTTCGATCGACAGAGGCAGTGGCCAGATCTCTTCCCCAGGAAGTATTTAGCTCCATGAGCAAATCGGAGCAAAAGGGTTGGCAATGGCTTGCGACGCAACGCACTGTTTCAGTGCAAGCGTACGCGAAGGCCATGGGCATCACAAGGAGGACAGCACAGTACCATTTAAAGCAGTTCATTATGCTCGGGTTGATCAAGCTTATTGGGGTTGGACCAGCCACAAGATACGAGGTTATTTCCTTGTGACCGTCACTTATTGTGGGCGAGAAGGACTCCTTCCGAGTTGGCTTTTAGGTTCAATCGCGCAAGAGAGCACACTTCGGTTGCGCGATAAAACTCTTCCACGCCACCGATGACACCTATCGCGCAATAAATCGCGCAATTTTTGCGCGATCCGTAAAGAGAAAACAGGCATGAGAACCATTAAAGATCTTCCTGAACACAGCCGTCCCCGCGAAAAGCTTAGGGAGAAAGGTGCTTCCGCCCTGACGGACGAAGAACTTGTCACTGCGATTCTGGGTATGGGGACGGCCGGACTTGACGTTCGCACGATTGCCCGGCAGGTTGCCGGCCTGATTCGGGAACATAAGAGCGGGTTGATGTTAGATCACCTACTCGCCGTGCCAGGTATAGGTCTTGCTAAGGCGGGACAAATCTTATCGGCCTTCGAACTCGCGCGACGACACTTAAACAAAGATATAGTCAAAATAACCATTGCCCAGGATATTTTACATTTGGTGGCCGACATCGCTGGGAAACAGCAGGAGTATTTCGTCTGTATTTCCCTGAACGGTGCGAACGAGGTTATCGAAAAACGCGTGGTGACAATAGGCCTTCTCGATAAGACTCCCGTCCATCCACGTGAGGTGTTTGCCGATGTGATATCGGATCGGGCCGCGGCCGTGATCTTGGCCCATAACCACCCTTCCGGGGATCTTCAACCCAGCGAGGCCGACCGCCGCACCCACGATCAATTGACCGAAGCGGCGAGGATTCTTGGACTTCGTATCGTTGATAACATTATTTTGACAAAGAAAGGCTATTTCAGCTTCCAAGAAGCCGGTTTGATCAAATAATTTAGGGGGCTTTTCGGCCCCGCTGTTCAAAGGCCGACCTCGCGGTTGAACTCGGCGATGAGCCGCTCGAAGGCGCCGATCTCTCCGGTGAACATCTCCTGCCAGTATTCCGGCTGCCACTGAGCCGCCAGCTCCTCGCTGGACTTGCCCTGTTGCTCGACCCAGGTGAAATATTTGAGGTTGTGCACGGCTTTGCGGTCGTAGTAGCCCAGCTCCTTGAACCAGTCGATCCCCTGGCCGGCGATCACCGCAGCGTGGTCCCGGGCGGCGTCGATCTCGCGGTAGGAGCCCCGGCTCCGGCCCATCTCCTCGAGGCGGGAGCGGTAGAGGTCGACCGAATCGGTGAAGATGGTGACGATCACGTCCTCCCGGCCCAGCTCGAAATAGCGGGCCGTCTTGACTGCCGCCAGCAGGTTGCAGATTCCCGAGATGCCCAGGAGCGACAGGTTCCGGCACTCGGCCTCCGACACCCCGAAGCCCTGCAGGTAGCGGCGGCCGGCCTCCTCGTTGAAGAGCCGTAGGAGGCGCAGGCAGTCTTCGTCGTCGATCGCGGCCACGGCGTCGGTGTTACGCACGTTGTGCACCCAGGGCACGTGCTTGTCGCCGATGCCCTCGATGCGGTGGCCGCCGAAGCCGTTCAGATAGAGCGTTGGGCACTGCTGCGCTTCAGCGGCGACGATGCGGAGCTGCGGATGCAGGGTCTTGAGGTAGTCGCCGGCGGCGATGGTTCCGGCCGAACCGGTCGCGGAGACGAAGGCGGCTAGGCGGCCCCGCTCCGGCCGGTGGGCCTCATAGGCCTCCACGGCCGCGGGGCCGGTGACCTGGTAGTGGAAGATGGGATTGCCGAACTCGGCGAACTGATTGAAGATCATATACAAGGGATCGGCGCCGAGCTCGCGGCACTTGTCGTAGATCTCCTTGACGTTGGATTCGCAGCCCGGAGTGGAGATGACCTCGGCGCCGATGGCGCGCAGCCATTCGAAGCGCTCGCGGGACATCTCCTCGGGGAGGATGGCCACTGCGCTGCAGCCGAGCAGGGCGCAGTCGAAGGCGCCCCCTCGGCAGAAGTTGCCGGTCGACGGCCAGACCGCCTTGTGCACCTGGGGATCGAACTCGCCCGAGGCCAGTCTCGGCACCAGGCAGCCGAATGCGGCGCCGACCTTGTGGGCTCCGGTGGGGAAATGCTTGCCGATCAGGCCGACGATCTGCGCCTCGATGCCGGTGACGGCGGGCGGAAGCTTGAGGGCGTTGACCGGTCCGTAGAGACCCGAGCGCACGTCGTTTTTCCAACTGATGCGGAAGAGGTTAAGCGGATGGACGTCATCCATGCCCAGGCCCGGCAGCCTGTCCCGGATAGCGGGGGGGATTTTATCGGGATCGCGGAGCTGGGCGAACGTCGGGACGACGATGCCCCGCTCGCGGCAGCGTGCCGCCGTCTTGCGGATCACCGTCTCGTTCATGGACTTGATGATTTTCGACATTTCGTCACCTCATCGAATGCGCGGCGCCGCGGCCTCGACCAGCCGCCGCAGGGATGCCGCCGAGTCAGGTATGCGCGTCAGGACGATCAGGGCGGCGATGATGAAGGGTTTCCAGGAGGCCTCGCGGTAAGTCTCCAGCCGAAAGCGCTCGAAAACCTCGCGGCTCACTTCCCCCTGCGGGCAGGAAACGCCGCTGATGTCTGCCGGCAGGCAGTGCATGTAAAGGGCGGAGCCGGCGGCCGTGCGCTTCATCAGAGCTTCGTCGCATTGCCACGATTTGTGGCGGGCATTTTCCTCCAGACATTTTCTTTCGAGAGCCAGCAGCCCTTCCCGGTCTGCTTTCTTCAGAAGCTCGGTGCGCCGGCGCGCGACCTGCATCGGCGCCCAGGACTTGGGATAGACGATTTCGGCGCCGTCGAAGGCTTCGGCCATGTCGTGGCTGATGCGGAAGGCGCCGCCGGAGGCGGCCGCCTGTTTTTCGGCTAGGGCGACCACGTCGGGCAGCAGATCGTAGCCTTCCGGATACGCCAGCGTCACGTCCAGGCCGAAGCGGGTGAGGAGGCCGATCAGGCCCTGCGGCACGGAGAGCGGCTTGCCGTAGCTCGGCGAGTAGGCCCAGGAGATGACGAACTTCCGGCCGCGAAGCCCGGCGGGTCCTCCGAACCGGCTCTCGAGATGCAGGAGATCGGCCAGCGTCTGGGTCGGGTGGTCGAGGTCGCATTGCAGGTTGATTATCGCCGGACGCTGGGGAAGCAGGCCCCGCTCGTATCCCTCCTGCAGGGCCGAGGCCACCTCGCGCATGGTGCGGTTGCCCTCGCCCAAGTAGATGTCGTCACGGATGCCGATGACATCGGCCAGGAAGGCGATCATGACGGCCGTCTCGCGGACCGTCTCGCCGTGGGCGATCTGCGATTTGGCCTCGTCGAGGTCGGCCAGAGTCAGGCCGAGCGCGGCCGCGGCCGAGGCGAAGCTGAATCGCGTGCGCGTCGACTGGTCGCGAAAGATCGAGACGGCGAGCCCCGTGTCAAACAGGCGCAGGGATCGTCCAGCGCCGTAGAGCGTCCGCAGGCACTCGGCCGTGAGCAGGATAGCGCGGATCTCGGCCTGGGAATGCTCCCAAGTCAGCAGGAAATCCCGATTGAAGAGATCGGCCTGCAATCCGGCTAATTCCCGCAGCTTCTCTTCCAGAACAAGATCCTTCATGCGGTCACTCCTTCTTCCGGTAGCAGGGGGCGGCGGCCATGATGGCGTCGATGATCTGCTGGTAGCCGGTGCAGCGGCAGAGGTTGGCGGCGATGGCTCGGCGGGCTTCATCCCGGCCCGGTGCGGGGTGTTTCAGCAGAAAGGCGTGGGCCGTCAAAACCATGCCCGGCGTGCAAAAGCCGCACTGAATGGCGCCGCAGTCGATGAAGGCCTGTTGCAGCGGATGCAGGCCGCCGTCCGGCGCGGCCAGCCCCTCGATGGTCGTCAGGCTGCGGCCGAGGACATCAGCGACGAGGGTGTGGCAGGCGCGCAACGGCCGGCCGTCGGCCAGGACGGTACAGGCCCCGCATACGCCGATCCCGCAGCCGCGCTTGGCGCCGGTCAGATCCAAGTCTTCGCGCAGGAACGTCAGAAGGTCCTTGCGCCGGTCGCCGGCCGGGATGCGCAGATTGCGGCTGTTGACGACGAGAGTCAAGGGACGAGCTTTCGCGGCGGAAGTGGACCCCCGGGCAAAGCCCGGGGCCCCGGCCGCTGTGGATGGATCAGCCTTTTTCATTTTTCACCGCCGATGGGCAGTTGGCAGCGCCGCCGCCCGGTGGCGTGGAAGTAAGCGTTGGCGATCGCCGGAGCCATGAGCTCGTTGGCCGGCTCGCCGATGCTCTTCGCGCCCGA
>Ga0315289_10005950_pt1 | contig 17947 bp, 17 predicted proteins | sample YL17G11_40_MG_FD_203452 | JGI IMG/M metagenome (GOLD analysis project Ga0315289, IMG submission 203452) | Sediment microbial communities from Yellowstone Lake, YNP, Wyoming, USA - YL17G11_40 | ecosystem: Environmental > Aquatic > Freshwater > Lake > Sediment | place: USA: Wyoming | collected... | reverse complement strand
GAGGAAGCGGAGCTCCTCTTGTCCTCCTCCTCCGGCCTCGGCGGCCACGTCTTCGCCCTCGTACCTGCCCCTCCCCTGGAAAGTCGCCGCCGCTCTGCTGCTTCAGCTCTCGCGAGGGCTCGCGGCCTTGCACTCCCGCGGGGTGCTCCACAGGGACATCAAGCCTGCAAACGTATTCCTGACTGCTGCGGGGGGCGGCGAGGAAGAGAGGGAAGAGAGAGGAGAGAGAGGGAAGGGGAAGAGGAAGAGGAGCGGGAAGAGGGGCAGCGAGGCCGGCGGGAGCGCCGCCGCCGCCTCCGCCGAAGAGGCCCGCTCCCTCGTCGAGTCCGCTTTCGCGGCGGGAGGAGCAGCTTCCGACGGCGGCAGCGAGAGGCGCGCCCTGAGGCTGCTGACGAGCGGAGCGGTGAGGGCCAAGCTCGGGGACTTTGGCGTCGCGAAGGTCGTCGCGACTGCGAGCTCCTCGGAGCGCGCGCGGCGAGAGGGCGGCGGCGGCGGCGGCGGCAGGAGCGGCGGCAGGAGCGGCGGCAGGAGCGGCGGCGAAGCCGATCCCGACCTCGACGGCGAGCCCTCCCCTTCTCCGGCCCCTCTCCCCACCTCCACGCTCGTCGGAACCCCCTTCTACCTGTCCCCCGAAGCCGTCGCGGGAAGGAGGCGCGGCGCGGCGGCCGACGTCTGGGCCCTCGGCTGCCTCGCGTTCGAGGCGCTGTCGGGCGGCGTGCGCCCCTTCCGCGGCGGCAGCGTCGGCGCGGTCGCGGCGAGGGTGCTGCGCTCCCCTCCGCCGCCACTGCTTCCTCTGATGGCGGCGGCGGCGACGCAGGAGGAGGACGACGGGAGGAGGGCGGCGCTGGCGGGCTTCGTCGCGGGGAGGATGCTGGGCAAGGACGCCGCGGCGAGGCCGGCCGCCGTCGAAGTGGCCGCGTTCTGCTCGGGGCTGCTGCTCTTGGACGATGACGCGTCTTCTCCCTCCTCTTCTTCTGGGGAGTCTGGGGAAGACAAGGAGGAGGAGGAGGGGGAGGAACTGGAGGAAAGAGGCGAAGAAGACGAGGAGGAGGAGGAGGAGGGGGAGGAAAAAGAGGAGGGGACGGAGCGGGGAGCGGGAGCCGCCGCCGGTGCTCCCCCTCCTCGCCCTCGTCCCCCTCCTCCTTCTTCGACTGCCGGCACTGCTGCGGCTCCAACGCAGGAGGAGGAGGAGGAGGCGGAAAAAACGAATTCAGAGGCTTCAAGATCGCTGAACGTCGCCGCGTTCCTCGCCGCCGCGGCCGAGGAGGACGACGCGCGGGCGCTGGAGGCGCTGGCGGAGATGAAGAGGAGGCTGAAGGATGAGGGAGACTGAATTTTTCGCTCATTTTTTTTTCGTACCGCCTTGAAAAGAAGAAGCATGTTTTCTCCCCGCTCCCATTGCGTCGCTCCCAGGGGCGCCATTCCCATCGAGCGGCCTGCTTCCAATCGGCGATCGGAATGCTTGCGCGTGGCGATCCTGGTTCGAGATTGCCGCGACGCGACCGCGAAAGCTCGGATGCCGATGGCGCGGCCTCGACCGGCGATCGGCGGCGGCGACCGCAGCGACGGCGGCGGCGGGTCTCCTCCTCGAGCCTCGTCCCCGACCCCCCCGGCCCCGACCTCCTCCTCCTCCTCCCCCGCGGCCCCCGCAGGGCTCGTGGACGCCCTGCTCGCCTCCGTCGCCGGCGCCTCGGCCGACCGCGGGTCCTCGATGTCCCCCTCCGAGAGGGCCGCCGCGGACGAGCTCTTCGACCGGCTCGTTCGCGCGGCGGAGGCCGAGAGGGAGGCTTCTCCCTCGTCTCCTTCCTCGTCTTCTCCGTCTCCTTCCTCGTCTCCTTCCCCTTCGCCGCTCGACTCCCCCTTCCTGCTTGGCGACTTTGACGTCGCGTACGTCTCCACGGGAGGAAAGCAGAAGGGCCAGCCCGCGGGCGGGAGGTTCAGGTCGGGGCTGGGGAGGTGGCTCTTCGAGACGACGGCGCTCTGCCAGTCTCTCTTTTACGAGGAAGAAGGAGAAGAAGAAAAAGTTGAAGAAAAAGAGGTGAAGAAGCCGAGGCCGCTGCTCGTCACGAACAAGGTGGCCTTCCGCCTCGCCGGGGCCCTCGAGGGCTCTGTAGGCCTGCGGGGCAAGGTGACGGCGGCGTTCCCTTCCTCGGACTGGAAGAGGGCAGAGAAGAAGGCGGAGGAGGGAGGAGAAGCGGAAGCGGAGATGGAAGCAAAGGAGGAAGAGGGGGCGCAGAACGAGATCGACGACGCCGTCCGCGTCGACTTTGACCCGGCGGTGCTCTCGCTCCTCCCCCGGTCGAAGCTGTTCCGATTATATCTGCGGATTGGCAGGCCCTCATGGGTGGCACTTGCGACGCCTTACGGTGAGCTCTTTTTCTTTTTTTCTTTTTCGGGGCGGGGGGGGGGGCGACAGGACGAGAGAGGTTGCGAAAGAGAAACTCGCGAAGAAAAAAACTAGAGGGAAAAAACTCCAAAAACTTCAAAAACGTCAAAAAAACAAAAAACGACAGTCGACGAGCGCGTCCGTCTCGGCGTGGGCTCGCTCGGTTCCAAGTTCGTCTTCACGCGCGGCGGCGAGGCCGAGGCGCAGGGCATGCGCCTCGTCGGGACTGAGACTGAGACCGGCGTCGGGGCCAAGGTCGCGCTTGTTTCCCTGGCCGCGGGCCTTCTCTGCGCCTCCGCGGCGCTCCTGGGCGTCGCGTGGCGCTCCGGTGCTCTCGCCTGCTCGGCGGCAGCAGCGCTGACCTCGGCTACTGCTCCTGCCGTTTCCGCCGCTGCAGCCACGGCGCTCCTGCTGCCTGCGGCGCGCGTGGCCGCGGCACTCGGAGCGGCGTTCCTCTGCGGCGGCGTCTCCTTCGGCGCCCTCCGCGCTGCCATGGGGTGGAGCTCAGGAGCAGCTTCTACTGCTGAGCGAGAGAGGTTTGGGCCGGGCGGGAGGAGGGTTAAAAAAGGAATTTCGGCGAGCTGATGAGAGAGAGTAAGAAAAAGATAGAAGAGTTTTTTTTTTCACTTTCATACAAGCCATCGAATCGCTTTCTTTGTTCGCTCGTCGTTTCTCTCTTCTCTCTCTCTTTTTTTGGAGCAATGGAAGCCCCGAACCCGCTTCCTCCGCTGCCCTGGGCCTCGGCACCAAAAGCAGCAGCTCCCGAGCTCATAAGTGTTGGCGCGAAGATCGAGGTAAAATTGGAGAAGAGAAAAAGCGAAAATTCGATTCCTCCCGATTCAAGCAAACAGACGTTCTTTCGACCTCATTCAACTCGCCCCCCCCCCCTCCTTCACCTCGACCTCTTCTCCTCGACTCGCCCCCCTCCTTCACCTCTCTCGACCTCTTCTCCTCTTCTCTCTCGACAGGTCCTCTGGCAGCTCGTCGACGATGGAGACAACGAAGCCCCCGTCGGAGAAGGACGAGCAGAAGAAGAAGCCGCAAGTAGTGCAGCGACAGCCGCGACAGACGCGGCAGCAGCGGCCCCCGAAGAGCAAGGAACAGCCGCGGCAACAACAACATCGGCGATGGCGGCGGCGGCAGCGGCGACGGCAGCAGCGACGACAGCCGAAGCCGCGAAGAAGGAGCCCCAAGTCGTCTGGTGGGCCGCCACCGTCGAGTCGCTCCGAGGGGAACCGGGAGGGCCCCTGAGGGCGACGCTGCGGTACGAGGCGAAGCCCGAGCTCGGCTTCGACTCCGAGACGGCGCTCGTCGAGTTTCCGCCGCCGGCTCCTTCTTCGAGCCCCGGCCGAGGAGCTCCGAGGGAGCTCAGGAACGTCGGCGAGGACGGCGCGCTCTCCGACGAGGTCGCGCTGCCGTGGAGGCTCCTCGGAGAGGCCGACGAAGAAGGCGACGAAGAAGGAGAAGAGGGCGAGGAGGAGGAAGAGGAGCCGGGAATGGAAGAGGAAGACGCCGTCCCTTTCGCCACCGACGAGATCTCGGCGTCCGACCTCGAAAAGACCCTCTCGGCGCAGCTGAGCTCGCTCGAGCGCGCCACGGGGCTCACCGCAGATGCCGCGGGCGCGGCCGCGCTGCTCGCGGGCGCTGGCGGGAGCAGCGCGCGCGCCGCAGAGGTTGCTTTGCAGTTCGAGGCGTTTGGGGAGATTCTGAAATCGAAACTCGCCGCCGCAGCGAGGGCTAACGGGGGCGCTGCCCTGGGGGCAGAGGAGGTGCGGGCGGCAGTGGCCGAGGCGAGGAGGAGCGGCGGGAACGCAGGTGGAGGTGGAAGTGGCGGAGCTTGAGTGTGCGTGTGTGTGTGTGAGAGAGAGAGAGAAGAAACAAAATGCAAAAACAAAAAACTTACCGCGAAAAACCCCGAAAAACAAAAAACATCTTTTTAATCTCTCTTTTTTTCTCTTTCTTCTTTTTACAAAACTCTCTCAAAGTATTTCTTATTCCCGTGTGCGCAAGGAGGAACGAGCCTCGTCGTTATCTTATAAAAACAAAGCAAAGCAAAAAAAAACCTCTCGAAGAAAGAAGCTGCTGCTGCGGAGCGGAGTAGAACCTCATTTTTCCAGCGGCTCCTTTTTCAGGCGACGTCGACCTCGGCAGCGTGGACGTCGACCTCGGCCGCCTTTTCGCCTCCCCCGCCCCTCACGCTCTTCGCGAACCCGACCCTCGCCGCACCGCCGCCCCCGCCGCCGGCGTCGAACACGGTGTGATAGGCAGACATGAAGACGTCTCCCAGGATCCACAGCGGACCGGCGGGAGGCGGCACGTCGAGCGGCATGAAGCCCGAGATGCACTGCTCGGCCGCCGCCGCCGCGGGCCAGCTCCCTTTCCCGCCGCCGCCGCCGACCCTCAGGACGTACTGCTCGGGCGTCAGCACAAAATCCCTGCCCTCGATCGTGACGGTGACGTCGGGCAGCGAAGCGAGCGCGTCGCAGTCGACCACGGCCTGCGTCGCCGCGCCCGCCCCGGAGACCGACCCGGCGGCGTCGCAGGCCGCCTTGAGCTCGGAGACGACCTCGCCGGCCGTCGCGTTGTCCGCCAGCGCCAGCTTCGCGACGCCCGCGGCGACACGGCAGAGCTGGCAGAGGGCGTCGTCGCCCAGGGCGCGGAGGGCGGAGGGAAGAGAGGAGAGAGAGGGAGAGGAGGAGCGGAGCCGCTCCCCGAGGCGGCGAGCGCCGGCGCCGGCGCCGCGGCCGCGCTCTCTCGGAGAGGAGCTCGCCCCCCCCGACCCTCTCGGCCCCTCCGAGCTCGAGGCGTTCCAAGGGCAGAGCCCGGCGCCCGCGCAGATTTCGTCGGGCGCCATCGTCTCCAGCGCCCTCAACAGGTCCGGGGCGTACTCGTCGACCGCGGCGCGGCACTGCGCCGGCAGCAGCCCCTCCGCGCCGATCGCGGCGTTGATGCGCGCGATCTCGTCCGAGGGGCCGACCAGGAGGCTGGTGCCCGAGTCCGCGATGGCCTGGCAGCCGCCCCTGCACGCCTCGTACGCAAACCCGGAGGCGGGCACGCTGCTGCCGTTGCTGGCGGTGCCGCCGCCGCCGCCGCCGCCGCTCTTCTCGCCCACGGTCAGCGAGTCCATCGAGAACTGCCAGTACCCGCGGCGCGTGACCGCGCTCCAGGTCCTCGCCCCCTCGAACCTCGCCGGGTCGACGCCACCCAGCGTCAGCTCGCCGCCCTGCTCGCCCTCCGCGGCGTCGCGGTTGAGCCAGAAGCTGAAGACGGGGACGGGGAGCAGCCCCTGGTCGAGCATCTCGAAGAAGGGCGGCCTGGCGCCGCCGACCGCGATCTCGGGGAACCCGAGGCCGAGGATGCCGTCGAAGCGCGCGGCCAGGAACGCGATCCCGGGCTCGCGCGTCGCCTCGGCGAACCGCTGGTTCTTGACGCGCAGCGCGCTCCCGATCGACAGCGTGTCCTCGGAGAAGTAGCCCGACAGGGAGCCGCTGCCGTACTGGATCGCGAAGCGCGTGCCGTTGCGCTCGTACCTGGGAAAGGGGCCGAGGAGAGAGCGGGGGTGGAGGGCAGAGAGAAAGAGAAGGGAACGAGAGGGCGGAGGTTGAGATGCCGAAAAGGAAAAAAGGAAAAAAGGGGGGAAATAAGGGGGAAAAGGGAAAAAGGGGAAGGAAAAAACGAAACGTACGTCGAGGACGCGCGCGAGTCGTAGCGCGCGTGGAGCCTGCAGGCGAGCTGCCACCACGCGCACGAGGCCGAGGGCACCCAAAGGTTGGAGCTGCCAGTGTCGAAGACGACGGCGAACTTCTGAGGAGGGGTGCCGAGGCCGATCTCGCCGTAGTACTGTTGAGTTTTTTTTTTTGAAGGGGGGGTCGAGGTTGAGGTCGAGAAAGAAAAAAACGATGGCGTCACGTCGAACGATCTCTCTCTTTCTCATTTGCTCTCTTCTCTCTTCTCTCCTTTCTCTCTCTCCTCTCTTTTCTCACCTGCGCGTCGAGGAAATCCACGAGTTCGACGTCAGCTTCGCCCTTGAGCACGGAGCCCAAGCCAGAGGAAGAAGAAGAGAGAGCAGACGACGCAGCTCCGTGCCTCGCTCGGAGCGCCTCGGCCTGCCTAGCGAGCGAGCGGGCGTCGAGCCTGCGCTTGGCGAGCGGGACCGAGAGCAAAGAAGGCGGCGGCGACCCGGTCGCGGAGGCGAGCAGCGGGGAGAGCAGCAGCAGCAGCAGCAGGGCTGCTGCCGCTGCCGCGGAGAGGGCGCGGCGGCGAACGAGAGGAGGCGGCATCGAGTCGAAAGGGAAAATCAACTCGAGAGTTCTGATGCATGCCCTCGAAAAAGAAAAAAAACTCAACTCAGATCGCTCTTCGAGATATTTTCAAGTACCTTTCATCGAACATCACCAGCGAACCAACTCTCGCGCCCGCTTCTCGATGAAAACTACCGCTCTTCTGAGCAGCCGCAGAGCCGCTGCGCCTGCACAAGCGGTTCCCGGGAGGGCGACCGTGGCCGTCTTTGTCTCCTCCAACGCGAGAGCTGCTGCAGCATCATCAGACGTCGCAGGAGCCTCTCCAACGACGACGTCCACGTCCACGACGACGACCTCCTCCACCCCCTTCGCCTCCTCGCGCCGCGCCCTCCTGGCCAGCGCCGCCGCGACCGCGGCCTCCCTGGGCCTCCTCGCAGCCTCTCCTTCCCCCGCGAACGCCCAGATCTCCCAGAAGAACACCTTCACCGTCGACCTCCTGCCCGCGTTCGAGCTCGACGTCCCAGCCTCGTGGACCTCCTCCGACGCCGAGGTGCCGGGCTCGGGATCCGGCCGCCCCACCCGGGTCTGGTTCCCCGCCGACGACCCGCTGGCGCCCGCCGGGGTCAACGTCTCCCTGGTCGCGACGATCGTCGGCGCGGACTTCACCTCCCTGGGCTCGTTCGGCGACGCGGACGGCTTCGGCGAGTCGCTCGTCGCGACGATGGACCGCGGGTTCGCGGGGGGGCCCAGGGCGAGGCTCGTCAGCGCGCGGTCGACGACCAGGCGTGGTAAGGCGGAGGACAGCGGGCCGCAAAAGGTCTACGAGGTCGAGTACGCCGTCACCCGCAGCGAGGCCGAGGGCGAGCGGCTCTTCACGTCCGCGGTCGCGCTGTCGTTCGACGGGACGTACAACAGGCTCTACACCGTCACGGGCCAGGTCGCGGCCGGCGCCGCCGCGGAGAGGCACGGGAAGGAGGTGGCGGCGATCGTCAAGAGCTTCGTGCCGCCGGCGACGCGGGTCTGAGGCTGGTGCCTCTCCTTCGAGCGGAGCGACAGCGGAGCGAAGAAGAGGGAGAAAACGGGCAGAGAGAGAGTGAGAGGGTTGGTCTTGTTACTTCCTATTTTTCTACTTTTTCAGTCTTCATCAGAATTCGCATGGGCAAAATCCCCCTCGATGCTTCTCACCCGGCCCCTCCTCCTCGCGCGCTACTATCGTCCTTCTTCGCATCCTCACGCGCTTGTCGCTGCGTTCTCAAGGCCTCCGCGCTCCTGCGCAAGCGATAGCTCGACGGCGGCGATGGCGGCGAGCGATGTCAGGTTTTGCGGTGCGTTTTTTCTTCTTCTTCTCGCTCTCTCTCTCTTCCCTCTCAGCCCCCCTCGACCGCTCTCTTCTCTCGCGCTCACCTCCCTTCTCCTCTCTCTCCCTCGCCCCGCCGCCGCCTCCAAACTCGACAGACATCGGCGCCAACCTCTGCGATCCCATGTTCCAGGGCAGCTACGGCGGCAAGAGCTACCACGAGCCCGATCTAAGCAGCGTCCTCCGGAGGGCGAGGGGCGCCGGCGTCGGCAGGATCGTGGTGACGGCCGGGTCGCTGGCCGAGTCCGCCGAGGCGCTCGAGATGGCCGCTTCCTCTTCCTCTACCTCCTCCTCTTCTCCTGTGGAGCTCTTCTGCAGCGCGGGGGTGCACCCGACGCGCGCGGGGGAGCTCGTCGTCGCCGGAAACGATGGAGGAGGAGGAGGAGGAGAAGAAAGGGAAAAAAAGACGCTAGACGCCGCCGCAGTCGCGCGCCTCAGGGCGCTCCTCCGGGAGGGGACCGAAAGCGACGACGACTCAAAGCAGCCTCGCCTCGTCGCCCTCGGCGAGACGGGCCTCGACTATGCCCGCCTCCAGTTCGCCGACGCCGAGGCGCAGAGGCTGGCCTTTGGCGCGCAGCTCGACCTCGCAGCGGAGCTCGGAGGCAGGCTGCCGCTCTTCCTGCACCTCAGAGACGCCGGCGACGATTTTATTTCTTTGCTCTCCGAGCCGCGGTTCAACAAGACCGATACTTCCTCTTCTTCCTCGGTTCCGGTCGCCCTCCGCGGCGTCGTCCACTCATTTGACGGCGGCGTCGACCTCATGCGGAGGCTTCTGGCTCTAGAAAACCGAGACCTCTTCATCGGCTTTAACGGCTGCTCGCTGCGGGACGAGACGGGGCTCGAGGCCGCGCGACAAGTCCCGATCGACAGGCTCCTACTCGAGACCGACGCGCCCTGGTGCGACCTCAGGCCCTCGCACGCGTCGTCCGCGGCGCAGCAAGGGTCGTTCGAGCTCAAGGAGTTTGACGAGCGGGTCGGGGCGGTCTGGAAGGACAAGAAGAAGGTGGGCAAGGACGACAAAACGAGCCTCATCAAGGGTCGGAACGAGCCCTGCAGGATAGCGGCAGTGGCGGAGGCTGTGGCCGCGGCGAGGGGATGCAGCGTGGCCGAGGTGGCGAGAGCGGCGTGGGAGAACAGCGAGCGGCTATTTTTCGGCGGCGGGGGGTGAAGTAGGAGGAGGTTGAAGAAGAGCAAGATTTTTTTTTCTTCGCTCGATGGCATCATTGGCCGGCAGGAACACAAATTGGAAACGAACACTCAACAAAGCTTCTCGCTTTCTCCAAGTTTTTTTCTCCATTCTCGTTTCGAAAGCTTCTTGACCGTCGTGTGGCTGCGTTTCGAACGAGAAATCGTCGCTGAAGCGTGACAGCAGTCGCCGAGAGCGCTCTCTCTTTTTTTTCAATCTCTCGCCCGCCGGCAATTTTCTTTTTCTAGCCGCTGCAGGCACCATCGGCTCTCGCATTTACAGGACTCTCTCTTTTTTCTCCATTCGACTCTTGTCATTCGGTCGACAGCTCACAATATGTGGGCCAGGTGCGCGGGCGGAAAGTGAAAGAGACCGCGATTTGCGGAAAAAGGAGAGGCGTTAGTTTTGCGAGCGAGGGAGCGAGAGAGCTGTCGATGCGACGCCTTTGCTGCCTGCTTTTCCCTCTTTGCCCTTTCGACCGCTTTCTCTCTCCCCCTCCCTCTCGCGCTCCGCCCGTGCTGATCCTCCGACCTCTTTCTCTTTTCCCGCTTTTATGGCCACAAAAAAGCAGAGCCGTCCTGGACAAAGAGAGGAGCAGCAGCAGCAGCAGCCGACAACAAAAAGAAGAAGAGCAGCAGCAGCAGCGGCAGCAGCCCGCCTCTTCTGCCGCCGCCGCGGCCGCGGCCGCTCTCGACCCTGGCGACGGCGACGACAGCTGCTGCAACGGCGGCGCCTCCTCTCGCCCCCGGAGCCGCCTCGCCGCCGCCCCCCCGGGGGCGCCCCCTCCCTCGAGCCTCGCGAGCGGCAGCGATTCGGACTGGAGCCGACACGAAGGCGAAGAGGATGACGACGAGGAGCGCCTTCGCTACGTCCCTCCTTCGTCCTCGTCGGCGCTCGAGCTGTCGCCTTGTTCGCCCCCGGGGGCCGCGGCGGCGGCGGCGGCGGGGGCGAGCCCCTCCCGGTCCCTCAAGTCCCCTCTGGCCTCCTCCCCCTCCGCTCCTGCCCCTCCTTCCGTTGCTGCCCCTCCTCGAACGCCGTCGCAGCACTCGCGCGTCCTGAGCTCCCCACGGCCAGGGCGCCGAAGCTCTCGGCTCTCCTTCCGGGAGAGGCTCTCAGCCGAGCTCTTCCATGGCGGCGGCGCTCCGTGCGACGGCGACGGCGCCTCTCCGCTCCCTCCTCCTCCTCCCCCGCACCTCGCGCTCTTCACCCCGACGCTCGCCTTCGTCATCCTCACGCTCTTCGCTTTCATGGCAGGGAGCTACCCGCAGTGGGGGATCTCCAGATGGGGAGGAGGAGGAGGAAGGGAAGGAGGTTCCGCCGTCGACGACTGCGTCGCCGCCTCCTACGCTTCTTCCTCCTCTTCCTTCTCCTCTTCCTCTTCCTCTTCCTCTTCCTCTTCCTCTTCCTCGTCCTCCTCCTCTTCCTCTCTCTCGTCCACTCTCTCTTCCTCTTCTCCTCTCGGCTTCGGTGGGCCCGCGATCCTGACCCCCTGGGTCTTCGGCGAGAGCAGCGCGCCGGCCGGGCCCGGCGTCCGCTGGTGCTTCGGCGGCTCCGCGTGGGCCTTTGACGCCGAGTTCCTCGCGGCGTGGGGCGCCGCAGGGACTCGGACGACGGCCGCCGGCGGCGGAGGCGGCGGCGGAGGAGAAGGACCCCCCGCTCCCCCCCCCTCCGCCGCCGCCGTGGCCCGGGCCGCGTGGAGGGCAGCCCCGGCCTCCTGGCTCCTCCACGTCTCCTTCGCGCACGCCGCCGGCAATGCCGCGGCGGCGCTCGCGCTCGGCCTGCCCCTGGAGGCGAGCTTCGGCGCGCCCCGCGTCGCGGCCGCGTGGCTCCTGTCCTGCGCCGCGGGCGCCGCGCTGTCTTCGGCGCTCGACGACCGCTGCGCCGCCGTCGTCGGGGCCTCGGGCGGCGTCTTCGGGCTGCTCGGCTTCGGCGCGGGCGCCCTGGCCGTCGGGCTCGCGGGGGCGCCGCCCGCGCGGCGCGCGAGGCGGCCGGTGCTCCGGGCGGCGGGGCTCGCGGCGGCCGCGGTCGCGCTGGCCGGCGCCGCCGCCGCGGCTCCGAGGGGGGTCTCGCACGCGTCGCACGTCGGGGGCGTCGTCGCGGGCCTCGCGGCGGCGCCGCCGCTGCTGCTGCTACCGGAGGCGGCCGGGCGCCTCTGCCGGCGGCGGCGGCGGCGCGGAGGTGGGGACGGCGGGGAGAGCGAGAGGAGGCGGGCGGCGAGGGCGGCAGCGGCGGTGGTGGCGGGCCTGTTTCTTTTGGTGGTCGTCGTCGTGGCTCCCGCCGCCGCCGCGACGCGGAGGGGGCCGGTGCGTTGCAGCCTGTAAAAAGGGAAAAAACGAAGGAAGAGGGAGGAGGAGAAGGAGAAAGAAGCCGTGGCCAAGAGAATGAGAGAGAGGGAAAATATCACCGAGATTTTTTTTTCCCCTTACCCCTTTTTCTGAGGCCCTTCTTCCACTTCCAACCTGTCTCCCTCTTTGAGAGGAGGGCCCCCGCGCGCTCTCTCTCCCTCCCTCTTTCTGCCTCCTCTCCCGCGCTCGGAAGGTCTCGCGCGGACTTCCAGCGCGGTGACCCGGGAGCGGAACAGAGCGAAAAGCGACAGCCTCTCGGGTTCGGACGCCGGCAAAGACATCGGCTCAATCTCCTCTCGCTCCCTCGCTTCTCGCCCTTCTCAAAATGACCAACACGCGAACTCTTCGACAAACGATGCTTGGCTTCCACCACGACGACGAGCGGCCGACCTTGGCGGCCCCTCCCCGCGAGCCCGTCGACGAGACGCTCCTGAGGGCGCCCGAGTTCTCCACTGACGAGTTCAGGATCTACAAGTTTAAGGTGAGAGAGGGGAGGAAGAGAAGACGGAAGAGGTTCAATTGGCCACGTCAAGTTTTATCAGGCGACTCAGGCACGAGAGAAGAAAATTGTGTTGGAGGGCAAGGAGCATCCGACCCCCTCGCTCCGACCCCCCGGCTGGTGTCCAATGATTTCTCCCCTCGCTTCATTTCAAAGCTCCTTGTCTCATGCAAGCTTTTGCGTGGGAAGAAAAAGAAAAAGGGGAGAGGCGAGGTGTTGGCCTCGAGGCGCGAATTCGAGTACCGCGAACGAAAGAAAGGTTTACTCCCCTCTTTTTCTTCCGACCTCCTGCACCCACTCAATTTCTCGATTCCAAAAAAAAAAAAAAAAAAATCCAACACCCCTCATGCTCTCTCCTCTTCCCCTTCCTCCCCCCCCCAAAAAAAAACTCCCTCCGCAGGTCGCCCCCTGCCCGTGCCCGGACCTTCCGCACGACCCCCAGGCCTGCCCCTTTGCCCACGAGGGGGAGAAGGCCGCGAGGAGGGACCCCGGCGACGCGGCGAGGCCCTACTCGGGCGCGCCCTGCCCCGACTTCCGCAAGGGCGCCTGCCGCCGCGGCGGCGCGTGCGCGTTCGCACACGGCGTCTTCGAGTCGTGGCTGCACCCGTCGCGGTACCGCACGCTGCCGTGCAAGGGAGGGCGCGACTGTGACAGGGCGGTGTGCTTCTTCGCGCACTCTGCCGAGGAGGCGAGGGACGGAGGAGGCGGCGGCGGGGGCGGGGCAGCAGCCACCGGCGCCGGCGCCGCGTCTCCGCCGCCCTCCGCAGTCGCCTCCTCGCAGTCGCCCGCTTCCTCGCCGTGCTCCCCCTTCTCCGGCGAGGAAGAGGGAGAGGAAGGCGACTGCTGCTGCTGCGCCATCGACGACCTGCTGCCGAGCCGCCTGCTCGAAGAGGAGGAGGACGAGGGAGAGGGAGACGGGAAGCGGCCGCCGCTGCGCCTGTCGCGGTCGCTCCCGGCCTCCTCGGCCTCTGCCCTCCTCCAGCAGCAGCAGCGCCGCCGCTCGCCCTCGCCCTCGGCGCCGCCGCTCCCTCCCTCGCCCCCGACGGCGGCGGGGAGGAGCAGCAGCCGCGGGGTCGACGGCGGCGGGGGGGACGCCCCTGGCGCGATGCGCTCGCTGTCGCAGCAGCAGCAGCAGCGCGCGACGGTCGCCGCGGCCCTCCGCGCCGCCGCCGCCGCCGCCGAGGCGACGCCTCCGCCGCCGCCGCCCGCGCGGGCGCCCTCGTCGCCGCCGCTCTTCCGCTCGAGCAGCGTTGGAGGGGGCGGGGGCGGCGGCTGCCTCCAGCGCCAGCCCTACGCCGCCGCCGTCGCCGCGGCCGCCGCGGCCGCGGCGGCCGCGAGGCAGCAGCAATGGAACCAGCAGCTGACGTCGTCGCCTCCCTCCTCCTGCTGCCGCCGCGGCAGCCGCGGGAGCAACTCCTCGCGCGGGAGCCGGGGCAGCAGCGGCGCCGCGACCCCGCTGACGCCGCCGCCGCACCTCGACGCCGGCGCTTGCCCGCGCAGAAGCCGGCACCAGCAGCAGCAGGGAGGCGGCGGCGCGGCCGAGGCCCGGCAGCTCGCGGCGGCGCTCGTGGCGCTCGAGAGGACAAATCGGGAGCAGGAGGCTGTCATCGCGACGCTGCGGAGCGCCGCGGCCGCAGCTGCCGCCGCTTCTGGGACTCTCCAGCAGCAGCAGCGGAGGAGCGGCAACGACGGCGGCGGCGACGCCTCTGTCGCGGTGCTCCTCGCGCGCCTGAGGCTGCAGCAACAGGCTCAGCCGCGCCTCCACTACCACTCTCAACCGCCGCTTCCTCACCCTTGCTCGCAGTCACCCTGCACGCCGAGGCTCTTCGGCAGCGACGCCGCCGCGCTCTTGCTGCCGCGGCGCTTTTCTTCGTCGTGCCTGCCGCCGCCAACGCCGCGGACGGGCCCCGCGCCGCTCGTGTCGGCGGCGGCCCTCGGCTGCAACCCGGCACGAAAGCAGCAGCAGCAGCTGACCCAGCAGCAGCAGCTGACCCAGCAGCAGCAGCAGCATCAGATGATGCAGCAGCCCGCCGCGGCGGACTTCTTCGATGCGAGCTGGGTCGAGAACCTCGTCGGCTAAAAAGAAAAAAGACGGAAACCCATCTGTTGCTTCTTCCAACTACAGAAAAAAAAGGAAAACTTTTTTTGATACTAAACAAAAAACAACAACGACAACGCCACCCCCGACAAAAGCAGCGCGCGTCCATTTTGCCTCGTCTTAGTATAGGTAGTCATCGCTCCTACAGCAGAGTCCAGCGTCCTTTACTCCCGGGGGAAACTAAGAAAGAAAAACGATTCATTTTGATACCAATAAAAAAAACTTTTCGCCGTGGGCAGCCGAGAGCCCCCCGCTTCATTCATCCAACAATTCATCATTCATCAACAACAAAAATTCATACGACAACAATAACACCAGAAATATACACACGCAAACAACACCACCATTGATTTCGAAAACGCAAATAGGAGCGCTGCGCGGCGGCACTGGCTTTTTCCTTTTTTTGATAAAAAAATGCTATGCATGAAAACCTTGGCTTTTTTTTCCTCCATTCTTTTCCCCCTCTTGCCAGCAGTGCCCCCGCGACCCCCACCCCCCAACCATTTTGAACCCCCCCATTTTGAACCAACCTATATTGCTTTGTAAGTCAGATACACTAGAGAATGCCAGATACATGAAAAGAGTGTGAATGGTGATGATACAACAGAGGAAATGAAAAAGTTGGGTTTCTCTCTCTCTCTATCGCCGTCCGTCATCAGGGGGGCGAAAGAAAGAAAACGGGGAAAAAACTCCTTTTCACCCCCAAGCCGGCATCGTGCTGTAGTTGAGCGTCAGCTTCGTGCCGCCCTCCGAGCCGTACGCCAGTGCGAGAACGCCGATGCGCTCGTCGAGGCTCGGAGCGAAAGACTCTTTGACGTAGACGAACTGAGAGAGGAAAGAGAAAAGAAAGAAAAAAGAAAAGAAGAGAGAGAGAGAGATGATGAGGTCGAGGTCGAGGTCGAGAAGAAAAGGAAGGAGGGGAAAAAAACGAAAGAGCAACTCACCAAGCTTTCCTTCTTCAGCCGCTCTCGCAGGAGGTCGACGACCTTGGAAAAGCGCTCGTTCGATCCCACCTTGTAGCGCTGCTGCTTGAGGATCGGGGCGTCCCCCGTGGCGCGGAGCCACACGACCACTTTTTTGGAGTTTTTGAGTTTTTTTTTTTTTGAGGAGGTCGGGGTCCACCCCGACCCTCTCGAGGCGAGCGAGAGGCCAGGTGAGCAAGCGAGCGAGAAGACCGAGGCATCATCCACCAGCCCGAGCGCCAGGCGCGTCTTTCGTTTCGTCTTTCTTCACGGGCTCTTCCCTTACCTTGGCTTGCATCTCGGGCAGGCGCAGCCGCTGGAGGAGGCGGAGCTGCTGCTGTAGCAGCAGAGGCCATGCGAGAGAGCGAGCGACGGAGAAAGAGGTCGATCCAGGGTGAAGGAAAAGAAGAAAAAACTGATGCTCGTCGCCCTCGAGTTTTTTCATTGTTTTGCTCTCTCTGTAGCGTCGTTCTCTCTCTCTCCCTCTCCCGCGCGCGCGCTCTTTCTCTGGATCGTATGAGGTGCTTCGATCTTCGAGCTCCTCTGAGAGGCAACTAGAGCTTCGACTGATCCTGCCCCTTTGAGCGACCAGAGAGGACAGAGGCTGCAGAGCACGCAAGGACAAGAGGAGACGGACAAGAGCTCCTGCCGATTTGGCTTTCCACCATTTTGCGCCGTCGCCTCCATCACTACAAAACAAGACTCGTCTCGCCATGGCCGACAGGGCCCTCGAGGCGTGGATCTCGGACCAGCTATACGCCCTCGTTGGTGCGTTGCTTGTGTTCGCCAAAGCGAGAGAAGCAGAGAGACAAGGAGAAAGAGAGAGAAAGGAGGCCGTTTTGACGACGATGTTTTGCTTCGACGATTTTCTTTTTTTGCTCACATCAACCTCACTCCACTTCCAAAAAAACAGGCTATGCCGAGTCCGCCGTCGTCGCCTTCATCGTCTCGCTCGCCCGCAGGGCCCCGGGCCCCGACGCCCTCGCGGCGCAGCTCGAGGCTCAGGGCCTGCCCGCGGGAGGGGCGACGCACAGCTTCGCCTCCGAGCTCCTTGCCCGCTGCGGCCGCAGCGGTGGTGGCGGCGGAGGAAGGAGTGTTACTGCTGCAGCAGCAGCCCCGCAGCAGCAGCAGCAGCGCTCCGCAACGATCTCTGCGGCTCCTTCTACGGTCAGCGCTGCTGCTCTGGTCAGGCGCAACGCCGCCTACAGCATGCTCGACGACGACGAGGAGGAGGAAGAAGAAGAGAAGAAAGGCGCCGCCGGCGACGGCGGAGGCAAGCGAAAGAGCAGCAGCAGCAGCAAGAAGGAGTCGAAGAAGGAGGAGCGCGACAAGAAGGGGAGCAGCAGCCGGCGGCGGCGACGAGACGCCGAAGACGAAGACGAAGACGATGACGATGACAACACCGCCGCGGCCGTCGCCGCCGCCAAGGCCGCCCGCGAGGAGCGCGAGGCCGCCCGCTGGCGCGAAGGCGAGGACGGACAGGAGGAAGGCCTCGACGACGAGGAGAAGCTCGCCGAGGCCGCCCGCCGCGCCGACGCCGACGAGAGGCTCGCTTTCGAGGAGCGCCTGCGCGCGCGCGACGAGTCGAGGACGCGGAAGGTGGGCGTCAGCGCCGAGGCCGCCCTCCTGGAAGCCAGGATGAGCAAGGCCGAGCGCGCCGACCTCAAGCGCCGGCGCGCGGCCGAGAAGGCCGCCGCCGAAGAGCAAGACAAGGACGGGAACAGCAACGCCAACGCCCCTTCTTCGTCGATGGCGAAGATCATGCCGGCCCTCCGCGAGGTCTCCCGCGCCGAGTACCTCAAGAAGCGCGAGGACGCGAAGCTCCGTGAGCTCGAGGCCGAGGTCGCCGACGAGGAGGCGCTCTTCGGCGGCGAGGCCGCTCTGTCGGCCGCCGAGCGGCGTGAGCTCGAGTACAAGAAGAAAGTCTTATCTTTAGCTAAAGAGCGCAAGGCCACCGAGGCCGCGCTGGCCTCGGACGCCGGGAGGTACCGCCTGCCCGACGCGGGCGGAGCCGCGGACGACGCCGCGGCGCTGGAGCGGGGCGACGGCGGCGGCGACGCCGCGAGGCGGAGGGGCTCGAGGTTCGACGTGCTGACGGCCCGATACCGCGAGCCTTCGACGAGAGCTGGTGCTGCTTCTGCTGTCCCCGGCTCGTCTTCTTCTTCTGCTGCTGCTGCTGCGTCTCTGCCGCCGCACCTCTCGGAGCAGGCTGCCTGGGAGGCCGAGCAGGCGCGCAAGGCCGCGGTGCCGGCGGGGGCGAAAGGCGTCAGGCCAGAGAGCGAGCGGTACGAGCTGCTGGTCGACGACGGGATCGACTTCATCGTCGCCGCCGCCCTTGCCGGGGAGGGCGAACCCGACGACGACGCCCTGCTGGAGACCGACGACGCGGCCGCGGCGGCGCGCAGGGCCCGCGAGGCTGCGGCGGACGCCGCGAGGACCGAGAGGGAGCGCATGGCCGCGTCGCGGGCGGCGCTGCCGATCTTCCCGTTCCGGCAGCAGCTGCTGGACGCGGTCGCGGCGCACCAGGTCCTCATCATCGTCGGAGAGACGGGCTCCGGGAAGACGACGCAGATCCCGCAGTACCTCTTGGAGGCTGGGTACGGGGAGGCCGGCGGCGGAGGAGGCGGCGGCGGGAGCGGAAGCGACGACGACGGCGCTGACGGCGAGGGCGAGGGCGGCGACGGCGACGGAGGAGGTCGGAGGAGGAGGAGGAACAAGTCTCCCTCCTCGACCAAATCCATCATCGGCTGCACCCAGCCCCGCCGCGTCGCGGCCATGTCCGTCGCGGCCCGCGTCGCCGTCGAGGCAGGCTGCAAGCTCGGGGCCGAGGTCGGATACAGGTGAGAGAGAGGGGAGGGGGGAGGAGAAGGGGG
>Ga0315289_10005949_pt1 | contig 17948 bp, 9 predicted proteins | sample YL17G11_40_MG_FD_203452 | JGI IMG/M metagenome (GOLD analysis project Ga0315289, IMG submission 203452) | Sediment microbial communities from Yellowstone Lake, YNP, Wyoming, USA - YL17G11_40 | ecosystem: Environmental > Aquatic > Freshwater > Lake > Sediment | place: USA: Wyoming | collected... | reverse complement strand
GTGGGGGAATTCCGTATGGGGTTTGAGCAGAAACCTGCTGCCCCGGCAGGCCCGGGCGGCAGGATGGTCGGATAATCTGCACAGGGCAGGGGCGAATTCAACGTGGGAAAGGAGCCGGAGATATGGAAGAGAAAGTCAGGATATTCGGATTTGCGGGCAGCTTGCGGAAAGACTCATTCAACAAGGCACTCCTGCGACTGGCCGTGGAGTTGGCGCCCCAGGACGCCGAAATGGAGACCTTCGATCTGGCCGGGATTCCGCCTTTCAACCAGGACGAGGAATATGATCCGCCGGAGAAGGTGCGGGAATTCAAGGCCCGGATTCGGGAGGCGGATGCCCTCTTGATTGTCACGCCGGAGTACAACTATTCCATACCGGGGGTCCTGAAGAATGCGATCGATTGGGCCTCGCGTCCGTACATCGAGAATGCGTTCGATGGCAAGCCCGTCGCTTTCATGGGGGCCTCCGTCGGCATGCTGGGAACCGCCCGGGCCCAGTACCATTTGCGACAGTGCTGCGTTTTTCTGAATATGTATCCGGTGAACCAGCCGGAGGTCATGGTTCCCTCTGTCGAGGACAAAGTGGATCGGGCCGGGCGGATCACCGACGAAACGACCAAGGAAAAAGTAGGGGAATTGCTGGAGGCCTTGGTCACGTGGACCCGCAGACTGAAAGGGCGCCAATACGCGGAGCGTTCCGCCTATCATTGATCGCCGGGCGGTTGGAGATCGGTGGACGAGACACGGATGACCAGGCGGGCAGGGGAGCCGGAGAGCCGGGCTAAAGCAAAAAGGGGGCGCGAGCGATTCTCTTGCTCGCGTCCCCTGTCTATGCCCTTAGCGGTCCGACGACCGAGTGCTACTTTTTCTCGGAATTGATGATGATCTCAATGCCATCCCCCGTGTCGTTGGCGTCTTCCTGGGCGCTTGCCGCCTTGACCGGCTCGGTAAAGAGCAGGAAAGACATGTCCTCCATCTGGCCGGTCTGGTCGAGCAGTTGCGTCCAGTTCCACGTGTCGGCGGTGCTCGTGCTCAACTGAGCTGTTACGGCGCCGTCATTGCGGCCGGCACCGGCAAGCATCAGCACATCGTCGGCACTGAGCGCGACCTTATAGATGCGCACGTCGTCGATCAGGCCTTTGAAGAACTCGTCGTCCGCCGAGCCGCAGGCGCCGATAATCAGCGTCGACAGGGTCGGTGTGACGAAGCCCTTCTGATAGGTCGCCGTGCCGTCGAGCACACCGTTGACGTAGAGGCTCATTGTTTTCGTCACCGCGTCAAAAGTGGCGGTCACGAGGTACCACTGGTTGGCCACCAGGTTCTGGGCCGAATGCCACGTGTTCGAGCCGACACGGAAGTGGAACCGGCCCTCGTTGTCGAGCCAGATGCCAAAGCGGTTGCCGTTGGCGGCGTCGCGATTGTACTCCAGGATCGCGTGCCACGAGCCGCGTGTTTCTCTCGGGTAGATCCAGGCCGAGACGGAGAAGGAATTCGGGGCGAAGTTGAAACCCTTGGGGTTCTGGACCCTGATGTGGCTGCGGCCATCGAAGTCGAATGCGCCGCCGATCCAGCCGCCGGCAGGCCGCCAGCCGGGGTTGCCGACGACGGTGCCGTCGTTGTCGTTGCCGGAGCTGTCCGCGGCGATCGAGCCGATGGCCTCATCAAGCTCCCAGTGGGCCAGCGGCGTGAGGCTTGCCAGGTCCCATACGGACCACGGATGATTCGTCCAGCCCCACGCATAGGTCATCTTCGTCGGGTCCTTATAGACGGCGACGACGCTCAGCCACAGGACGTTGTTCTGACCGTCCTGGCGGTACCAGTTCTGCTCCGGCAGGCGGACCGTGTAGCGATAGACCGGCTCAAAGCCCTGGCGGCTCGAATCCGTCGCCTCGGGATGCTTATCGAAGCCGACGAGGACTTCATCGAAGCTATTGGCCCGGTACTCCCACAGCTTGCGGCCGGGATGGCTGAAGTTTCGCGCGTCGTTCAGGTCTGGGTCGGGGACATCGGACCAGATCGACAGCAGGAAGTAATCGGGCTTGCGCGGCTCGGTCATCGGCGGGCATTCGCACGGCAGGTAGCCGTAGCCGATATAGGAGCCCCACCACACGACGCTGCTGACCGGCAGATTGCTGCCGCACCGCCAATCATCCGCGACGATCCGTCGGAAGGACGTGCCGGAGCCGGGCTGCTCGGTCTGAATGGTGAACGCCAGGTCGATCGGTTTGCCGCCGAGCGTGTGGTCCCGGGGGTACTTCAACTGGTTCCACGAGGTGCCGCTGTAGGGCTCCTCGGCCTTGACCCAGACGGCGCTGTCGTTCCAGTGGCTCGCGGAGGTCTTCCATCCGAGCCGCGTGGCGACACTGCCCGGCGCGTGGATGAGGCGGGCCTGAACGGCCAGCCAGTAGACTACCGGGACCTTTTCGGTACCGGTCTGCCGGAATGCGTCGGTCGCGCCGATCTTGAAGCTGTATTGGTAGGTCATCAGATGATTGTCGCGCTCGAACGTCTCGTTGGCCGGGCTGTAGTAGCCTTCGCTGCGACCCTCGATCGGCTCGACGGTGAACTGGCCGCGCGAGAAGTCCTTGCGCCACAAGACTTTTCCGGGAGTGCTGTAGCCCGTCGGGCTGCGCCCGGCCGGGACATCCTGCCGGATGCTCAGTGTGAACATCACGTTCTCCGCGCTGCTGCTCGACAGGACGTCGTGATACCACGAGGCCCAGAGCGTGATGCCCGTGATGGGCCCCGTCGTCCGGCACTCGAAATCGTCCGCGCCAATCGTCGCGGGCCACGTCGGGGGCAGGTCCTTCGTAGCGTCCACGTCCATGCCGGTCGCGCCGGTGTCGGGCGGCTGGCTCCACTTGTCGGCCGTGCCGGGGCCCTCGTTGGCGAGCGATTCCTCGTCCTCGTAGTGCGCCCAGTTGCGGATGCCGGTGAACGCCTGCTCCCACTTGACGTACTCGGGATTCGTATCCAGCTCGAACGCCATGTCGTACGTGTCGAGCTGATTGCAGATCAGGGAGTTCGAGATCGGCTGGGCCGCCGTGGGATCGAGCGAGAATCCCGCGCGCAGGTCATCGCGCCGGAACTCGGCCTTGACGGCGCCATCCATCCACGACTCGGGCCGGCTCTTCCATCCCCACGGGTTCTGCGGTCCCGGTGAGCCCGTGTACACGGCCGTGATGCTGATCCAGAAGATGCGATCGGTCGTATCCGAAGCGGTGAACCTGTCCTGCCAGAAGTACTCCTGCGGCTGAAGCTTCAGAAGGTACTGAAAGGTCCTGTCCGACGGTTTCTGGGGAAACTCGTCGGAGCCGGCCACCTCCTCTTCGACTCTGCTGGCGGGTATGCTGATTGCCCACAACAGCTTGCTGGGCCGGCTGAACGGATAGCGGGTGTCCGCCGGCAAATTGCTCCAAAACCCAATCCGCCAGGATTCCGGCTTGACGCGGGGGGCCTCCTGGCCTTCCCAGTTCTGGTAGGAGCCCCACCAGTGAACGGAGGTCACCGGCATGCTGCCCGCGCAGCGGAAGTCATCGGCCACGAGTTTCCAGGTGGCATTGCTATAGGAGAGCAGCTTGCTCGCAAAAGCCGGCTCGTCCCATCCGCAGTAGACGGGGGTTCCAAAGACCGGGTCCTTCTCAATGGGGGGCTGCGACCATTTCAGGTGGTCGAGCGGCGGTTGGGCCGGGGCCACGACCTGGCTGATCTCGATCTGATAATCTTCCACCTCGCCATCCGGCGCCAGGCCGTTGTACGACAGGCCCCGCATCGTGCTGAACCGGAATCGTGCGAACGTTCTGCCCGACACGGCATCGGCGGGCACGTCGAATGGCAGGGTATTGACTCCGGAGGCCAGCAACGTGTCATCGAAGACTTGCTCGCCGTGGTCATCCCAGTCGCCGTCGCCGTTCCAGTCGATCCAGGCATTGAGGACCCCTCGTACGGAGGCCGTTACCTCGACGATAGCCTTCTCGCCGGGTGTAAGAGGAGTGGTGAATACCACGCCATCCTCGTCATCGCTGCCGCGGATGTCGTCGCCGGTGGCCGTCGCGTTCGGCTGGCCGTCTGCCTCGCCGTCCACGCCTTTGCCGAGATACACGCCGGGCACGATCGTATGGCAGGCGCCGTCGCTGACGAGCAGCGTCGGGTACGTCGGGTCCGGCGCGTCGCCGAAATCCATGTCCTTCGGGCGCCCGCCCGTGACGACAAACGCCAGGTCCATCGGCTTGCCCTGGTACTCGTGTCCTTCCGGATACGTCATGGGCAGCCAGCCCAGAGTCGGGTGACGCCATACGGCGGCGTCGTTGAACTGCAGGCTCTGTTTCGTCGTCTTCCACCCGACCATGTAGCGGGTGTCCTTTTGTGGGATCTCCTTGACCTCGAGCCAGTAGACTTCGCCGAGTTTCTGCTGGAACAGATTCTCGTTCGGATCGAAGCAAATGTTGTACTGGACAAGGCGCTTGTGATTCCCGCCCTCATAGAACTTGCTGGTGGGCTCAAACCAGCCTTCTTCGAGGCTGTTCGTTATGTCGGAGACGTCGTAGTTCAGGACTCTCTTAGTCCAGAGCAGTTGGCCCGGCCGGCTCCATGGGATCAGCGTGTCCGCCGGTTGATTGGCATAAATGTTGACTTCGAGGTCCAGATAGCTGGGGCCCCACTCGGGCAGGACGTCGTCCTTGAACGAGGCCCAGAAATGAATGTCGGTGATCGGGCCGTCCTGGGCGCAGCGGAAATCGTCGGCCAGGCTGCTGCCGGACAGGTCGACATCGATTCCCGTGACCTGCTTATCGGGCAGTTGTGCCCAATGCATGGCGTGGGGATCGTCCTCGCGCCACGCACACACCGACGGCGTTTCCATGACGTGGAGCAGATAGTCTTCCGTCTCTCCGTCCGCGAAGACACCGTCGCCGTTCCATCCCAGGGGGACCGGTCGCTCACTGATTGTGAACCGGGTCCACACGTAGCCGGGCAGCGGTCCGGCGGTGAAACCGGGAGGATTCAGCGTGGAAAGCGGTCCGTTGAAGTTGTTTGGCACCCGGAAGTTGACCAGCACGTGCTCCGGCACTTCCGTGCCCTGACACAGAGCGGCCTTCTCCCACTTGCCGTCATGATTCCAGTCCATCAGAACGTTGACATAGGCATCACTGCCGCTGTTATTGTGCACATTGATATCGAGGGTCGCGCCCCAGGTGACGCTGAGGCACGCATTGCCCATAGACTCGAGCCCCATGAAGATCAAGGGATAGACGTCCTCCGAGCCGGGCGACCCTTTGATGGTGTACGCGCGGGGTTTGGTCAGGCCGGCATCGCCGTCCTGCATGCCTTCATCCTGGTTGTACAGGTCGGGAGTGAAGGCCGGGCACTTGCCGGCGTTACCATCGGGCTCCGTGTCCACCTTGGACCCGAAGTACATCTTGCCCGTGCTCTCATGCTGAATCCAGGCGGCCGGACCCACGCCCACGCACGTTGGGAACTGGCCTATCACGCCCGAGGACGGATAGGCGAGGGCTCCTTCGGGCGCATCGCCGAAGTCACGATCTCCGGCCGGGGGCACCTGGCCGTCCTTCGGCACACAGTCGTGCCGGATCTCACCCTCGACACTGATATTCTCGCCGCGGATGTCGATCGACACCCATTGCGGACAGTAATCCGGAATCTCGACGCTGGTGTTCATGACCGTCGTTTCGCGCACATCGGTCCGCGGGAACAGGATACGCTGCTCGATGTACTGCTGTTCCGTTCCCGTGTCCCAGGTGTCCGGCAGGGGCGGAGCCTCTTGCCGCTCCGGCCACGTCGTGTTGGTCCAATTCAGGGACACCTCGATACTGCCGCCTGCTATGAGGCTCCGGAGGCGGACCGTCAGGTCCACTTCCACCACTTTCTTGCGGTCGCGGTCCAGGGCCCCATTGAAAAACCACTGGACCAGTTGTCCCGTCCGCGGGTAGTAGTACCAGGAGCCGTCTTCAAATCCGGTTCCGGCTCCCCGGCTGAGCACTCCACTTCTCTCGATGTCCACCGAGAATTGATCTTCCGCGGCCCGGACGGAACCCCACCCCGCCAACAGGGTAATCAGGGTTGCCGCGACCGCGTGTCTGCTGAATAGTTCCTTCAGCCTCATAGCGTAATCCTCCCAAAAATGACCTTCCGTACAGTCTCGAAAACTCGGTAATGAGTGGTTCGACTGCACTATGCCGGCGCACAGATTTTCTCATACCTTCCTTGTGGAATCGACCTGCGCACCACGTTCCTCCAGCAAAAAATGCAGGTAGAAACGCAAAATGTTGCGTCTCTACTTCGACCACCTCCCACTCTGTCATTTCTCCAGCGAGTCACTGTATCACGCGTCCATCGAAAAATCAAGCGAAAAGTTATCGGACCTGCGGGCCGGCCCCGGGCAGGCACGAACGCCTGGCCCGATGCACCTGGGCCTGGGCCACAATCGGTCTGCAGAGTTATGTGCCAGAATCGGCCCTGTGTGTAACGAGCTTATTTGAGATTCGACGGGCGGCCCCGACATACGGCCGCTGACTAGGCTGGACCCTATAGGGACACGGGGCCTGCAGGTCGAGAAGGCCTGAGCCCGGCATAGGGGCGCATGATATGCATTACGATTGAAGATTTCGTAGTCCGGAAGGCAGCTTGGCGATGATTTGCCCATCCGCCAGCGGCAAAGCCTTCGGCCTTGCCATTGCCACTCTGGTGCTCAAGATGCACGGCGAGGAATTCATTCGTAATGGATATGGCGGGTTTGGAGAGGGCGCCCGGGCTGCTCACGCTTTCTCACGGGCGGATTATGAGACGTGGGTAGCCGTCGGGTGGATGCCGCGGATGGCGGCGAGCAGGTCTTCGGAGGGGGCGGTCTTGAGCAGGTAGGCGACCGCTCCCGCCCGGCGCATTTTTTCTGCGACGCGGGCGTCATCAAACATCGACAACGCGATGACCCGCGTCTGGGGCAGGTGCAGCTTGATCTGTCGCGTGGCCTCATCCCCGGCCATCACTGGCATGGCGACATCCATGACGACCACATCCGGATGAAACTGATAGGCGAGATCGACCGCTTCGCGTCCATTGCCCGCCTGCCCGACGATCTCGATGTCCGGCTCCTCGGCCAGCATGGACTCCAAGCCCTGCCGCACGATCCTGTGGTCGTCCACGAGCAGCACGCGCAGAATGCGGTCCGGCGACGCAGGACGCAGGACGTCCGGACCTGCGACCTTCTGTTCTGTGCCCTCTGTCTTCTGCTCTCCGAGCTGATCCCTCTTCGGCTCGGAGTCGGGGACGGCGATCAGCAACACGCTGCCCTTGCCCCGGGTGCTGCGGATCTTCATCCGGCCCCCCAGGAGCTTGACCCGCTCGCGAATCGTCAGCAGCCCGAACCGGCCCGTCTTATCGGGCGTCTGCGAATCGAAGCCCCGGCCTTTATCGGCGACGGACAGATATACCCGGCCCCGCCGCCGCCGCAGGCGAAGTCGTGCCTCCCTGACCTGGGCGTGCTTGATTACATTGAAGAGCACCTCCTGTGCCGCTTTGTACAGGAAGGACTTGAGCGGCTCCGATTCCAGCTCGACCTCCTCGCAGGCATCCAGATGGACCGTCAGGCCGTGCTTGGTTTGCATCTGTTGGGCCAGCCACTCGAATGCCTCGCGCAAGTCGCTGTGGGCCAGCCCCGGCGGACTCAGCTCGTGGGACAGGTTGCGGGATTTCTCAATGGCGTCCTTGAGCATCTCTTTGACCTGCCCCGCCATTTCCACTAACTCTTTGTCCCCCTGGACCCGATTGCTCAAGAGGCCCAGATGGAACTTCGCCGCCGCCAGCATCTGCTGGAGGTCGTCATGAAGGATCTCCGCAAGCCGCTTGCGCTCGCGGTCCTCGGCCTCCGACAGCTCCAGCGTCAGTTGCTGAAGCTGGCGGGCGCGCTCCTGTACCTCGGAGAATGCCTCCTGCCGCTCGGTCACATCCTCAAGGTTCAGCACGAGGAACTGCACCTCGCCGGCATCATTCAACAGGGGCGTCAGCCACCAGTTCCAGTAGGTGATACCGCGCTGGGCGGCACCGGGGAAAACGAATGGCTTGGCATAGGCCTGATACGGCTGCCGGGTCCGTACGACCCGCTCAAAGATCGCCCGGCTCTCCGGATCGGGATAGAGCGCAAAGTAGTTCTTGCCCACGAAATACTCCGGTCTCCTGCCCTCGGCTCGGGCGTACGCCTCGTTGACCCGCACGAAGTTGAAGTACTTATCGATGAACGCCAGCGGCGTGATCGTGTGTTGGAAGAACGCCTCGAGCATTTGCGACCTTTTGCGGAGCTTGCCCTCCGCCAGGACGCGACGGGGCACCTCATCGTGCAAGCGGTCGACCGCATTGCGCAGCTCTTCCGTCCGCGCGACCACCTCATCCTCCAGTTGATCGTTCAATCGGCGCAGATCGTCTTCCATGTGCTTTCGCTGCGTAATATCGTACATCACGCCCATCATGCGGACGGCCCGGCCCTGCTCGTCCCGGAGCACCCGGCCGTGCAAGGCCAGCCACAAAATCTCACCGCCCTGGTGGACCACGCGGAATTCCGCCTGGAAGTCCTCTTGCCCGGTCAGAGCTTTTTGCAGGAGTTCCTCTAACAGGTTCCTGTCTCGCTGGTCCACGTGACGGAAGAAGCTCTCGCGCGTTGCCGGGTCGCGCTTGTCCACGCCGAGCAGCTCGCTGACCCGCTCGTCCCAGAAGGTCCGATCCGTCTGCACGTCCCACTCCCACCGGCCCATGCGCGCCCCTTCGAGCGCCAGCCGCAGCCGCTGCTCGTTGTCGCGCAGCAATTCCTCGACCTGTTTGCGTCGCGAGATATCCTGCACGATGGCAATGAAGTACTCGATCCGGCCTTCGTCGTCGCGCTGGGCGGATACGGTCAGGTTGACCCACCGGGGGGCGCCCTCCTTGCGAATGTATCGTTTCTCGATGGAATAACGAGCGATCTCGCCCTTCTGGAGTCGCTCCCGGCGGCTCATCTCCGCTTTCAGATCGTCGGGATGCGTAATCTCCTGAAAAGTCTTGCCCGTCAGCTCGTCACAGTCATAGCCGGTGATTTCGCAGAACCGGCCGTTGTACCGCAGAAACCGCCCGTCCAATCCCACGTGGGTGATTCCGACGGCGGCATTCTCAAAGGTGCTTTTGAAGCGCTGTTCGCTCTCGCGCAGGGCTTCCTCCGCCCGCTGGCGCTCGGTAACGTCCTGCACCGCACCAATCATCCGGAGAGGGCGTCCCTCACTGTCGAACTTGATATCCGCGTGCTCCAGCACAACGCGCTCCGTCCCGTCCGGACGGATGATCCGGTGTTCGATCTCGTAGGGTCGCTTCTCGGCCAAGGCCTGTGCCACAGCGTCGGCGACGGACTGTCGGTCGCCGGGGTGCACGTGCCGGAAAAACAGGTCGTTCGTCACTTCGACCGAGCCCGGCTCGTAACCGAAGATGCGATACACTTGCTCGGACCAGCGCAGGGGATTGGCGTTGATGTCGTCGCGGTTCGTGATTTCGATCTCCCAGGCACCGAGGTTCGCCATTTGTCCGGCTTGCGCCAGAATGGCTTCGCTGCGCCGCAGCGTCTCCTCCACGCGCTTACGCTCGGTGTCATCAAACACATAGCCTTCGACCTCCGCGAGCTCTCCCCCTTCCGTGAAGCGGCCGACGACGTTGGCCACGACCCAGACCTCTGTCCCGTCGGGGCGACGGTGCAGGCACTCGTGAGCACGGACCCTGTGCTCCTTCTTCACGCGCGCGATCAGCTCAATCCAGTCATCCGGATTGAAGCGTGAAATGTCGCATTGCATAGCCCGGGCGGGACCCGCGAAGCCATAGATGTCCGCAAAGGCCGGATTGCACTCGATGATTTTTCCGTCCGGGGTCGCGATGAAGTCGCCGGTCAGATCATCCGCGAAGAAACTGCGATATCGCTCCTCGCGTTCGCGTAATGCCTCCTCGGCCTGCTTGCGGTCGGTGATATCCGAGTCGATGCTGGCCCAGCGGATGGGGCGGTCGTACGCGTCGCGATAGAGCTTGCCGCGGCTGCTGAGCCAGCGGATGCTGCCATCCTTGTGCCGGATGCGGAAATCGACCTGGTAGGTATCGGTGCGCCTCTCGGCGTGGGCTCGAGCGGACTCTTGAACCCGCATCCGGTCCTCCGGAAGAATGCGGCTCTCCCAAGCCGAGCGAGAGTTCGGGAATTCGTCATCCGCAAAGCCGATCAGCGCCTTGAGTTGAGGGCTCAAGTAGATATAGTCCGGCATCACACCGGGTTTTTCCGGGTCGAGATCGATACGCCAAATGCCGGCGTTCGACCCTGTGATGGCCATCTCCAGAACCTGGCGGCTCTCCAGCAAGGCCTCCTCCGTTTGCCTGCAACTGGTTGTATTCGTGAAGAAGACCGTCAGACCGTCATCCATGGGATAGCAGCGGCATTCGTACCAGCGTCCGAGCGGCTCGTAGAACTCCTCAAACTCCACGAAGATCTTCCGCTCGGCCGCACGGGTGAATCCCCTGCGGAACCGCGAATGCCGTGATTTCGGAAATGTCTCCCAAACCACCTTGCCGATCAGTTGGTCGGGTGTGGTCTTCAGGAAGGCGGCCGCCGCTCCGTTGACGTACGTGTAGCGCCAATCCTTGTCCAGAACGAACAGTCCGTCCTGAATGCTTCCGAGCACAGCCTGAAGCTGCACAAGGTGCGGCTCATTCGGCGGGTCGCGGTGTTGCCCCTGTGAGTGTGGAGTCCGTGGCGTATGGCTGCGACGCGGCCCATCTATCTTCTTACCACGTGAGTTCTCGGTCACAATCACCTTCCCTGTGACGTATGCAGCGCAAGATTTTCTCTGCGGCGTAGTCAAAAAGTAATAACCAAAGCCTCACCGCCCGACACTAAGCAATTGTAGCGGGCCTGTTTAAGCAAATCCCTTACTCGCCTTCCCACTATCCTTTCGTAGGATAGCAATCCTGCGGACAATGGCAGGCGCATAGGCATAAAACAACCTCTAAAGACACTTTACGGATACCGCATTGTTGAGGTTCGCCAGGGAGGGCACTCACATGAGGAGATAGGTGGGTCGTGAGTGTGCGAGTGTTGATTGTGGACGACCATGCCGCCATGCGGCGCAGTCTGACGCAGGCCTTGGCGTCTGAGCCGGACCTGGAACTGGTCGGAGAGGCTGCGGACGGCGCTTCGGCAGTGAAATTGGCGGAGGAGCTCAAGCCGGACCTGATCATCATGGATGTCGTTCTGCCCCGACTCAACGGTATCGAGGCCACCCGACGAATCAAGAGAGAGCATCCCGAGATCCAGATTGTCGGGCTGTCGGCCTATCCCTCGAAGGGATATGCCGCCAGAATGATGGACGCGGGAGCCGACGCCTACGTGATCAAGGGTGAGAACGGCGCAGAGCTGCTCCGCGCGGTCCGAACCGTCCTGAAAGGCCGAACTTACCTGAGCCCCGGAATCGACGACCTCGACACGTGGAATGGATGATGGGCCGATAAGAGGGGCGAAGGGGCACGGGGGGCGGGATCTTTCTTCCCTTTTTCCGGCGGGCGTGGTATAATGCCCCACACTCAGGTTTGAGGGACCAGGGGGGTAAACCCTGTCTCGCTCAGGAGGAGGTTACGGAAAACCGCGGGGCGCTTTTTCTGGAGGAGGTTCCCCTGTCAGCCGATGGAGTAACCTGAAATGGATGATTGATGATGGATGATGGATGATTGCCAAGAAGGAACAGTCCGCCCTCCATAATCAATGATCCATTATCCATGATCAATATAAGGAGGACTGCAAATATGAGAACCCTCTCGTCACGACTCTTGGTGGCCGCAGCATCCATGATCGTAATCATCCCGAATGCCGCCTGGGCCGATCGATACAATATCGAAAACCCGGCCGGCTTCCCCGGCGGCTGGTGCCGGATCAGCCTCGACAATGAAGGCAACATGGTCTCGGGCAGCGGGACCGGTGATGGCTGGTATTATTACCCGGCCAGGGGGGTCTATCGGATCTGGTTCCACAACGAGGCCTTTGACAGTAATCGCAAAGCGAAGCTGGAATACGAGTTCTATATGGAACCCGTAATAGAAGGCGGGGTGGTCTACGGGAGCGTCCATCTTGTCTGGACCAAGGCCGAGTGGACGCAGTCGGGCCACAGCGGCCCCCCGTACCCGTCGAGTGTTCCGACGGAGGACGACGAATCGAATGCTCTGTCCCGCGACGAGGTTTGGACCGCTAACGGAGAGATGTTTGGATCCAAGGAGCGCCGGGGCAGCTATACGATTGATGAGTATAACCCCGAGTGGGTCGGCATTGAAGTCTCGGGTAGTAACATTCATGTCTGCCGCGGCTTTGACAGCCGCACATCCGTGCCCAAAGAGGAGCAGGGGATTCTGCTGGGAGCGTGCTGCAATCGGGCCACCGGGGACTGTTCCATCACATTGCAGAGCGACTGCGAGGCACCGTATGAATGGCTGGGTGCCGGCAGCACGTGCGCGGCTTGCACCCGGTCCGGCGGACTCGGACCGTCGCTGGATTTTGGCGACGCTCCCGACCCGACGTATCCGACCCTGCTGGCGAATGACGGGCCGAGGCACACGATTGTGCCGGGTCTGTTCCTGGGCCGCGGGGTGGACGGTGAGCGGGACGGGCAGCCGGACGCCGCGGCCGCCGGAGACGATCACAACGGGGCGGATGAGGACGGCGTGACCTTCGGCTCGGCCCTGCAGCCGGGGATGACCGCCAGCGTCGAGGTCACTGCCTCCGCGGCGGGGTACCTCAACGCCTGGATCGACTTCAACCGCGATGGCAGCTTTGGCGGTCGCGGGGAGCAGATCTTCGCCGATCAGCTTCTGGCCGCCGGCGTTAATCGACTGACCATTGCCGTGCCGACGGACGCCGTGCCCGGGCCGACCTTTGCCCGGTTCCGGTTCAACTCGCGCGGACTGCTGAGTTACAATGGGCCGGCCGCCGATGGCGAGGTCGAGGATTATCGAGTCGAGATCGCCAAGGAGTATGAGCCTCACGCGAGCTCGGGCCTGACTTCTCTGTTGTGGAGTCAGCCGCCCTCCGTGGCCAGCGCCGCCGAGCCTTACACCTTTGACACCGGCGGTGAGTTGTCCGGGCTGCACCTGCGTCGAATGGTCGCCGATGACTGGCAGGCCCAGGATGACCGGCCGATCACGGGGATTCACTGGTGGGGCACCTTTGAAGCCTGGACCGAATCATATCTGCCGCCGGAGGTGCCGCTGGCCTTTCACATCGGCATCTGGACGAATACGCCCAATCCCACACCCTCGAGTTTGAGCACATTTGCTCACCCCGACACGTTGATCTGGGAATCCTACTGCACGAACTGGGTGTGGGCGTTGTCCGGATATGAAAAGGGCACCAAGGGCGCACTGGGCGAGAGCTGCTTCCAATTCACTTGCCTGCTCTCCCAGGACCAGTGGTTCCACGTCAGCCAGGCCGCGCCCGCGAAAGGAACCGGGCAGCCGACTACTTACTGGCTGAGTGTCACGGCCGTTTACGATGCCAAGATCACCAAGCCGACCAATGCCTGGGCGTGGAAGACGCGACCCAGCGGTGGTACGGCGGCCACCTCGCTGCAGAAAATCGTGCCGTCAGCCTCTGCACCGTCCTGGCCGCCCACGGTCGGCGCACAGTGGCAGTCCGGCACGGTGGTGCGCGACGGCTGGTTCAGCCCGGTGGATATGGCGTTCCAACTCACCACGTACGCGCCCGCGGAGTACACAAGTTCCTCCACGGGCAAGCCGAAAAACTGAGCCCGGTGTCCCATCCGGATGATCTGACCGCCTTCCGGTCAGAACATTCTCCGCGTTCGCAGCCAGGCTACCAGACCGGCACCGATGGCACCGAGAATGAGTGTGCCCGGAGCCGGAATGGGAATGGGAGTCGGTCCTGGGAAGCCGGCCAGGAACGTCGCGTCATGACTGCCGGGATTGATCTTCCACATACTGGCGCCCTGCACCTTCGTCTCAAAACCAAACAGATCAAAGTGGGCGCGGGTGAAGCCGGTGATCGTGACGGTATAGGTCTTTTCCTCGCCGAGCGTGCCCGCCGGCATGGTCAAGCCCGTTGCGGCGTCGTAGTCGTTGACGGGAACCGATTTGGCGAAGCTGCCCACGTCGTAGAGCAGGAAATCGGAGACGCGATCCTGGAATGGGAAGTGCTCGTTGAAGGATTCCGGCAGCACGGCCTTGGTCTCATAGGCGTCCAGACCCGCCACGTTGGTCAGCAGGTCTTCCATCGGGAAGCCTGGTATGATGACGGGCGTCAGGCCGTCGATGGTCAATGTACCGGTCTCGTCCTCCGGCACCGAGACAACCAGTTTCGCATTCGTGAGGCTTGCCGTGTTGCCCTCATAGGCCCCGACCAGGACCAGATCAAACGTGTTGTTGCCCGTAAACCAGGTCTCCACATCCGCGCCCACGCTGCCCGCTGTGGCGCCCACGATGTAGGTCTGGAAGGTCGGTGCCGCCGGAGCGGGACAGACCAGGAACAACAGGACCATCACGGTGCCAAGGGCGCTGTATCTGTGCGTGATAAATGCCATATCTCTACCTCCCTGTAGTAAAGAACGCTGTTTATTAGGCACCGGGCACGAGGATTATGGTTGTCCCCCCACGACACCCGCCCCGAACAATTGACGCGACCCCCAACGCGAAAAGACCGCGCTGGGGAAGGGTGCCCAGGTGCAGAATATCGCACTTGTCGACCCGAACCCGACCCTTCTCGTGCGTCTGCATGCGAGGGTACGTCGCGTCCCTCGAACGAACAATCAGCAAAACGCTGATTCTTCGAGAGCAGAAGTCTCTATCGAGGGACAGGCCGTCGCGACAACAGGCATTAGGCTTTAGGCCGTAGGCTGTAGGTCCCTGCGGCCTAATGCCTGCAGTCTCCAGCCTCCTAATCGGAATTGATGCATCGAGAACAACGAGGGTCTGAAGTCTGAAGTGTGAAGACTGGAAACTTCACATCTTCGGCGGACCTGTGACAAATGAACGACATCAGCAGCCGGCTGTCCCGGTTGTTTCGGAGCCGGGGCCGGGCCGGGGCCGACCATAGACCCCATTCTTGACAAGGAGGCCTGGGCGGGGTACAGTCCGGCCTTCGGCCGAGGATTCATCTATACCAACGACAGTTGAAGGAGGATGCCGTGAACTGCAAGAAATTCGTCGAAGAGCAGGTCGCCCGGATTCGAGAGACCGTCGGCAGCGCCACAGCCATCAATGCCCTCAGCGGCGGCGTGGACAGTTCGCTGACGACGATCCTGGGCCACCGTGCCCTGGGCGACCGACTCAGGACGGTCTTCATTGACAATGCCCTCATGCGTGAAGGCGAGCCGCAGCGCGTCGTCCAGACGTTTGCGAACATGGGAATCCCGGTCGAGCTGGTGGATGCCCGAGAGGAGTTCCTTTCGGCCCTGACTGGCCTGATTGACCCGGAGGAGAAGCGCCAGGCGATCACCGATACATTCTATGCGAAGGTCTTCGGTCGGCTCGTGAAGGAATCCGGTGCCAAGTTCCTGCTGCACGGCACAATCCTGACCGATATCGAAGAGACCGTGGCCGGCATCAAACGCCAACACAATATCCTGTCGCAGCTCGGCATCGACACGAAGGAGGCCTACGGCTACACCATTATCGAGCCGCTCAAGACGCTCCGCAAAGACGACGTCCGCGCGGTCTGCCAGTGCCTCGAATTGCCGGCGGAAATCACGAGCCGGATTCCCTTCCCCGGCCCGGCGCTGGCCGCCCGCATCGTCGGCGAGATCACGCGGGAGCGGCTCGCCACGGTCCGCCAGGCGACCGCCATTGTGGAGGAGGAACTGGCCGAGACCGGGGCCTTTCAATATATGGCCGTTCTGCTGAACGACCGGGCCACGGGCATCCGCCAGAACAAGCGCGAGTTCGGCCAGATCATCGTCATCCGCTGCGTCGAAAGCACCGATGCGCGCCAGGCAGCGGTTACGGAGTTGTCCTGGCCGAAGCTTCATCGTATCTGCGAGCGGATCGTCACGGAGGTCCCGGACATCAATCGCTGCCTCTACGATTTGACCCCCAAGCCTCCCGCCACCATCGAGTACGTCTGAGGGTGGTTCTGGAGCGTTAAGACTTGCGATCTGCGGCTTGGTATTGACCCTTGGGCAATTCGCCGGGTTCGGCTATTGCCGGACTCTGTCTGATAGAGCTGCTCCAAGTTCAGCAAACGGAAACGCCGGATGGGGCAATTCGCCCAATGCCGGCGGTTCGAAGGCATTCGTATGTACCACTGGAGCAAGGTTCTCAAAGAAAACGGCAGAATTTGTACAGGAACGCAGGTCCGCCGGCCGGCTCGCCCGGCGGCAGATCGGCGTTGATGGAATGAGAAAAGGCAGGTGTGCTATGAAAGCGATGGTCGTTCCTTTGGCTTCCAATAAGGTCGAGGCGTGGAAGGCCTGGATTCGTGAGTGCACAGGTCCCCGCCGAGAAGAGTTCGATGAGTTCAATGAGCGTATGGGGCTCACGCTGCATCGAGCCTGGTTGACGCAAAGCTCTCAGGGACCGTTGGTAATCGTCGTCCTGGACGGTCCGGGTGCCGAGGACTTCATGCAAAGAATGGCGACTTCCCAGGAGCCGTTTGACATGTGGTTTCGCGAGCGGGTCTCGGAGATTCATGAGATCGACTTCTCGCAGCCGAACGCGGCGCCGCCGTCGGAGTTGTTTATGGACTGGCGGGCACCGAGCTATGCGGAGATGGGGGAGCCGGCGCTATAGTGAGGCCGTACAGACGCCGTAGGGGCGGGTTGGGGTCCTCAAATGCAATCTTTCGCGTCTGGGGTCCCCAACCCGCCCGTACCAGGTCTATTGCCCTTGTGGCTGGCAAAGTGAGGAAGCCAATTCTATGAGGGTATAACTGCTGCGGGCCGACAGTTGCAGTGCTGTCGGCCCGCGGCGTATGCGGGCGATCCGCCGGGCGCGGCCCGGCGCTCCCGTCGGATCCAGCTCGCCCGTGCTTACTTGGTGCGTCCGGTGCTTCACACTGTGTCGGGACGTCTTGCGCAAAAGGTGTGCGGACATACCTGCCACTGTGCCCGTCGCTTTGCTGAGCAAAGAGCAGAGGTGGATGGAGTGATTTGCCTAATTTCGTGGTCCGAACGCAATTCATATGCTCGGCAACAGAAGGTGTTGAGGAGCACGAAACGCACGCTCACAGCAGGATGTGCCAGACCACGGAGGTGCAGGACATGGGAACAGGGATAACCGGGACGGAACGCGGTGCCACGGGCAAGGGGCCGATCACGCGGCGCCGGGCGCTGCGGTGGATGGCAGGGACGGCGGGCGCTCTCGTGACCGGGCGCGTCGTGGGACAAGGCCGACCGGCGTCACCGGCGCAAGGTGCGGCGGCCGAGTGGGATGCGCTGCGCGGCAGACTCCAGGGCCGCTTGGTTACGCGACAGGACGCCGAATACGAGCGGGATCGCCAGTCGCTGTTAAGGAACGTTCTGAAGCCCGAGCGCTTTCCCGATGCGATTGTCTACGTCGCCTCGGAGCCGGACATACAGGAGGCCGTCCGGTTCGCCGGCAAGAACCGCCTGAAGGTCGCCGTCCGGGGCGGCGGGCACAGCTTCTGCGGGTCGCCTCTACGACAGGGCGGCCTGCTGCTCGACTTGACCAAGTTGAACGCGGTCCAAGTCAATGTGGCCCAGCGGCAAGCCGTCGTGCAGCCCATCGTCCGAGGTCTCGATTTTGCCCAGGGACTCGCGTCCCGGGGACTGGCCTTTCCGGTCGGGCATTGCACCACGGTTCCGCTGAGAGCCTGTGAAGGAATTGCATTTCAGCCGACCGTTTCATCGGAGCCTTGTCGCGGCACCGAACGGCCGAAGAAAACCGTCCCTTTCCGCTCCGGGCACCGCTACACTGGGGTGCTGACCGGTT
>Ga0315289_10005948_pt1 | contig 17948 bp, 22 predicted proteins | sample YL17G11_40_MG_FD_203452 | JGI IMG/M metagenome (GOLD analysis project Ga0315289, IMG submission 203452) | Sediment microbial communities from Yellowstone Lake, YNP, Wyoming, USA - YL17G11_40 | ecosystem: Environmental > Aquatic > Freshwater > Lake > Sediment | place: USA: Wyoming | collected... | reverse complement strand
GGCACAGGCGTAGGCGTCGTCATCGTGCCCGACGGCAGTCCCGACAGGGATCGCTGGTTGTACTTTTCCGCACGTGCGTACTGTTTTTAATGTTTGAAACGCAGAATTGGTGACGTTTAGAACAGATATTTTTGTAAAGCAATGACGTTTTTGTAAAGCAATGACGTTTAGAAAACATTTTTGTTGTTGTTCAACAAGCGCTCTCTCTGGACGTCGCAATCAGCGCTCGCCACCGTCAACGCCAGCGGCAACCTCGATCGCGACAATTGGGCAACGTGAACGGGACGGCCCCAATGTCTGGAGAGAGGAAAGGAACGAACGAGGCAAAAAGAAGAAGAAGAAGCAATACATTTCTCTCACGGCCCCGCTCTACTTTCGCTCTTTCTGAAGCGGCCCAGCTACAGGCAAGGGGGGCAAAGGTGGAGGTGAAAGCTCTTCGTGGGCCAACTTGTGTAAAGATCACCAGGAGCTCCTGTCTCTACTTGAAGCCTTGGTAGTCATCCCCCCCTCTCTCTCCGAGCCTGAACCACTGTACTCTCCTGCTCCCTCTTTCTCCAAATCTCACCAGGCCGCCCTGCGCAAGGAGCGCGAGGGAGATGACGGCCGCGGGGGCGACAGCGCGGAGGCGAGTCATGATATGAATGAAGGGAAAGGAAAACGGAAAAGAGAGAAAGAGTTGTGCGAGACGACCGAAAACAAACCGCTCTTTCATTCTCTTGGACAAGGATGTAACAGTTGGCATCTCTTTGTAAGAGTTTTTCTTTGTGCCGCTGGCAACAGTGACACAAAAGAAAAAAAAGCCATGTCACCACTTGAAAGCTTGCCCCGCTCGAATGGTAACGAAGGACTTGGTGCGTGAAGAGGTTGAGGCTCGGAGAGATAACAGAAGGTGACAACTGGCTCCGGCGACGAGCGAAAAAAAAAACTCTTTCTAGCACTTTTTCCCCTCGCTTTCTTCGCCTTTTCCCATTTTTCGTTTCCATTTTTTCGCTTTTGTACTTTTATTTGTTGCAGCAATGGATTTAAGAGTCGTATAGGCCTCAAGCTTGCGACGAAGGAAAACATTTCAATTTTTATTTGGCTCGATTTCGAAATAACCCTAGCAAAACAAATAAAAGGTTAAGATTATTAAGTTGAAAAGACACGATTTTTATTTGTTCGTGAAACTCTCTTTTTATAATAAATTCAACGTGGCTACGGCGCCCCTAGGCGTCAAATTACGATCGCATGTCCCATTTGAGCTCGAAAGAAAGACTCTTACGGAAGAAAAAGACGAAAAACGTCCGAAACCTACCGTCGCTGGCTCTCGCACGCCGATCGTCGACGGCGACGACGCTCGCGACGGCAGCGCCTCCCGAATCAAGCGCACGAGGAGAAGAGCCGGCCTTCTCGTCGATGCTTCGCCGCGATGCTGCTGCAATTATTCACCGTGTCTCGTCTTTTTTTCCACGAGCAAAGCATAATTAAATGCGAAACAAAAACTGAGGAGGAAAGGTTATCTGAGTTTGTAAGAAAATGTGCATTAGAACCTCCCCAGCAGTTCTCTTCAAAGCAATTTTTTTACACAGCCAACGTCTCTTCGATACCCCTTATCACGTCGCCATGTAGCAGCTGCATCATCCTGAACTTGCAGTCTCTTTGGAAATGGGCCCCGGGAAGAGGCTCAAAGGATCCCACGCCGTCCGGACCCTCGCCTCCGTTCATGCGCGCCAACTGACTAGTTATGTTGATTCGAAAGTGCGCATCAAAGAGGGCTTGGTCGAGGCAGAGCCAAGCTTGGGTGTGTGGCACTTGTGTGACAGAGCGCATGTTCTCGATGAGGGCAAAGTATCCGCGGGTTTTTCCGAGGGCGCGTGCCAATCCTGGACGTAGGGAGGGAGGATTGGGCGCGTGTTGGCAGAGGCGGCTTTTCTTGTATTTCTCAAGATCGGACCTGTTTCACTTGTTTCGTCATGTTCCTCCTTCCGAACGGACCTCAATGGAAGCGTGGTAGCCTGGGGCGTTTCGGTGATCTCCGGCAAGTCGCTGCCTTCTGAACCACGGAGGAGATCTCCGCGTCCTCCGTTCGTCCTTGCATGCGCAAGCTGGTCGTGTAAAAAGAAGTCAAACAGGTACATGTCCGAGATTAATTTCGGCTTGACCCCGAGAGCGTCAAACGCCGGCTCGCGATCTCGGAGCCCCTGCAGTTTGGTTGGGTCGAGCTCGTCGTCGCCGTAGGTTTCGATCGTCGACACAATCTTCCGGCGATCGCGCTGCTGGTAAAAGTCCACCATGTAGTCTACGAAGTCGCCGATGGAATAGCAGGTCATGGAAGCCAGGAAAGAACTGCGGTCATGCACGCTCCACAGGGAATGGTTCGCAGGGATTCTCACTTTTGTTAAAAAGTCTCGATGAAACACGATCACGTCAGCGTCCAGAAACGTGGGCTCGTCGATGCCCCGCTCGGAGCAGAAGCGGCGCAGCCCGATGAAGCGTGCGAAGCATAAAAGCTCATAGTCGACCTCCCGAAAGAACGCAGACACCAACCCAGGCATATTCCGTGGCGTTGAAGCTGGGGTCGGTCGCTCCAGCGACGGCTGAGCCTGCGACCATTACGAGAATGGCAGCCAGGGAAGCGAACGGCGTCACTTTTCCGAAAGCGACGTATTCCCCCAGCACGGTCACTAATCTCGTCGATCGCCTCAGCGCGCTAAACATAGGCACCGTCAAATGCCGAAATGCTATCACCCCCGACTGCACGTAGAGCATCCAGAAAAATGTCAGAGGGAACACTTTTTTGGCTGTGGACCACTTCAGTCCGAGAATGCCTCTTCTTCCGCCTCTCATTTCAAAGTCAACAACGCGTGCTCTGGCCAAAAGGGCCATTAAGAAGACGGACAAAGCGACTGCACAAGCGTCACGAAAGCGGGATAGTGGAACCTGTAGACCGAGAATATGGTTATGTTAAACAGCGAGATGGATACCGACACAACGCAGATGCTGTCCCCGGCCCTGCCGCACGCGAGGCTCGTGCTGCCGACTGCGGCGACGCAGCCCGTCTCGCTCAACGGCGGGATGCAGATGCCGTCGTGGTACGACATCCACTCGCTCGAGTCGATCGCGGGGCGCGAGGACCCCGCGGGGCTCGCCAGGTCCCTGGCCTACGTCGAGGGGCTCGCCAGAGCCGAGATGGAGGCGTCTGAGGTCCCGGCGGCGCGGGTCGTCGTCGCGGGGTTCAGCCAGGGCGGGGCCGTCGCCCTGGGGATGCTCCGCTCCGGTTTCGCTCTGGGAGGAGTCATGGCGCTGTCGTCCTACCTGCCCCTTGTCGCTCCCGGGTCGCCGCATGCCGCCTCGGCCGTCTCGAGCGCGAACGAGGGCACGAAAGTCTTCTTCGGGTACGGCGACGCCGAAACGGTCGTCCAGTTTGGCTTCGGAGCCGCCTCGGCCGAGTTCCTCAGGAAGAGGGGCCTCGAGGTCGAGTTGAAGACGTTCAGGGGGATGGGGCACAGCGCGAGGGACGACGAGCTCGCCGATATCGCCGCGTTCCTGAAGGAGAGGCTGCCTGCGGTCTGAGTCGAGGAAGCAGACGAAAGAGAGAAAGAGAGACGGCGAGCTCCTCCCCGTACTCGCCAACCCCTGGCAGACATGTTGCAATGATAAGCACGACATGATGACGACCAGAACAAGGAAAGTGGTGAAAGTCGTCAAAGCGCAGTTGAATGTCATCGCCGAAGAAGTCATAGTAGAGCCTCGGGACATTTGATACAAAAAGTTGAGATGATAAAGGACGTAATCAAGTTTTATTTTTCGTTCTGAGACAGCTTACAAAGGAAAAGGAATCTGCGCAGAGAAAGGAAGAAAGGCCGACCGAAAGGATTGCAATTCGTCCCTTCAGTTCAAAAATTAATGTGCTCGTCACTAGCTGAGGTGAGTGTTTGCCATGGAAGAGTCAGGCAGTATGCGCCAGCTCCTTGGCGACAGATCCCTGCGCTATTTTCAAATCTGATTTTTTCACTCTATCGTTTTGGTATCTCAAGAGCATAACATAATAAGACAAGATATTAACCTACATGGATTCACTTACCTCGTTTTAACAAAAAAAAACAAGGTGCATTTGGAATCCAAACCGCCGAATCTTTCGGGTCTTTTTCTTTCTTCTGGAATTTGTGTGGATGGATTGTTTTGAGCGGGCGAATTCGAGGTCGCATGCTTGAAGTGTGCAGATATAAATGTGCTTTATTTGCCGACAAGCTTTATCAAAACATCGTGCTTCTTAATAAACAACAGATTAAAACATTTTTTTGACTAAACTTGAATGAAAGTTTTTGTGCCACACTACCTCTGCGGTCCTTTTGTCCTGTTTATTTCCTTTTTTTGCCATTTCTTTCTCTCTCTCTGCATTATTTTCTCTTTGAAGCAGGCTACTCTGCTCAGACTTCTTTTTGCTGCGCACCTGCGGCGAATCCGTCTCTCTGCTCTCTTTCGCTCTGATTTTTTCCCTCCGTCCATCGCCTTTCCTCCCGCTCCCGCTCCCTCTCCGCCTCTCATTCTCTGACATCTGGCCGTCTCCTCTCTTTGCTAACTGCGGTGCCCAAGACATCACTCACCAACGATGCGCTGCCACTCCTTCACGTTGACCTGCGCCGTCGCACTGTTGCTGCTGATGCTGTGCCTCGTCGCAGGGGCTTCAAGGTACCATGCCGATTCATCTCCCGCGGACGCGTCGGAAAGAGACAAGGCAGGCCACGAGCCGGACTTTGCCACGATCGAAAATATCTACAAAAAGGGGCAGCTGCGCTCCGCTTCCACCGGAAAGCAAATAAACGCAGGTGCCCTTCCTGCTGAGAGCTCTTCCCTGGGCGGAAATCGTCTCGTCTGGGACCTCTTTTACCCGGACTACAACTGCCCTTACGGCAAGTCGCGACACGGTCGCGTCGGAGACGGAGGCAAGTGGATCTGCGGGGCACGACAATTCCTCAGCAAGCCAGGATGCGTTATCTACAGCCTCGGCTCCAATGCCGAGACCTCATTCGAGACGGATATGGCACTCGAAACCGAATGCGAAATACACGTCTTCGACCCTACGCAGGCCTCTGTACCCATGCCCTCGACGCACCGCTCGGGCAATGGAAATTTCCACACATTCGCAATCGGCGACCCGGCTCAGAACAGCACGTGGCAGACAAAGTCGCTCGAGGCGGTGATGAACGGTTTGGGACATGCGTGGATCGATGTGCTCAAGATGGACATCGAGGGAGGAGAGTGGGATTTCCTCGAGTGCCTGTTCAAAGAGGCGAAATCCATCCCCGTCGGCCAGGTACGATTTCCTTATGTTTTTGGTCTTTCGTTTTTTTTGCAGGGAGAGAAGAGAGAGAAGAGGGAGAAGAGAGAGGAGAGAGAGAAGAGAGAGAAGAGACAGAGAGAGCTTCTCCCGTTTCCGTTTTCGCTTCCTTCTCTGACAAGAACAACAATGACCCTAACTGAATTTCACTTAAACAAAAAACAGTTCTTGATCGAGTTCCACTTCTCGACCCTCTCCGTTGCCCTGAAAGCCTTTGCCGGCCTCGCAGCTCAGGGTTACCGAGTTTTTAGCGTCGAGCCCAACTACTACGCCGATGCTCGCAACCTCGTGGAGTTTGCGTTTATCAAAGTATGCGAGCCTGGCACGGGCAACGTCCCGCCACCTCCTGGTATCCGCGGCCTTGCGAGAGGAAGCAGCGATTCTGATTCAGGAAGAGCAAGAGCTTAAAAGCAAGAAGACAAGGGAGGGAGAATTACGAGAGTCTTCCATCAGGTCAGTCCAAGCACCCACTATGCGCCTCCTCGCCGTAGCAATCGAAAACCACACTCCACATCCTCTCCGTGATGTGGCCAAACAGCGAGTCATGGGCGCCCTGGAAGCTGACAGCTCTCCGAATGTCTCGAGCTAAGTCACCCTCGTCTATGTACTTAAGGTCATCGTGAAGGGCGTGCCCCGGCATGGTATACAAAGACCGCAGCAACATCAGGTATAACTTTGGAGGATGCCTCTGCACGCTTTTTCTCGAAACGAGCATCTGCCCGCGAAAGTTGGCCTGAGAGTCGCGAAGACAGAGCGTCTTCGTGGCGAGCTCCAAATCTCTCGGATGCGCACGAGTTTCCCAGGGAAGAGGTTGCAGCTGTCGCAGTTGCATTTGCCCCAGATTTCAAGCCCCGAAAACCCCGTTTACTCCGTCGCCTGGCTCAACTTGTCAAGTACATTGTCGATATCTTCGACGTCTGCCTGCAAAAACACCCAAATAGGCGACTTTTGTCTTTTTTAAGGATTTTGTTCATTTCAAAAGTGCATGCATGGTCTCTCACGTTTTCTCTTTATGTCTGTCTTTTTTATTTAAATAAGGCACATCTATCGAAATGATGTAGAGCACAAGGAAATCATCACGCGCTGCCGGCATACGCCGTTGCGCATTTTGTGCCTTGTCCACCTTTGTGCCAGTCTTGGGAAAAGTAGTCTTGTCTCGCAGTGCATTCTCGGTTGCAGCAGCAGCAGCAACAAGAGAAGCGCCTGATCAAAGGGGCGAAATCAGTTTTTGCCTCGCATTAATAACGCCTCGACTGGATTGCTTCCAGCGTGTATGAGAAAACGCAAAGCAAGAAAAAGGCAAGGAGTTGAGGAAGGGCAACAATCCAAGTATAAAGCCGCATTTTTTGTTCGATATTTCTGCGTGCCTCGAAAAGTTCTCGTCATTCTTTTAGCAAGCTGATGCTTCTTGTGCTGCTTTCGTCTCTGACGTATGCGCTCACTGTTACTGCTTCATTGTGTTCTCTCATCACGTTGGCCAACAGGAGTACGCGTGAGAAAAACTTCCCGCGTTTTTAAGGTTCGGCCAGAAATCGTTTTGCTATTCTTCTGCCTCTCTCTTTCTTCGCTGCTCGCTATTTTTGTTTTCCAACTCGCTACACCCTTTTGTTACCTTTTCTTAATCCACTCTTCCCTGACGAGAACGGTAGCAAAAGCGTGCACGAGTTTATTGAGGAAGAGATGTGGCTGGAGGAGCACAGCGGGGCGAAAGCAGCAACAGCGATTACGAATTATTCCGTCGAGAGAATAATTTCGTCTTCGCCTGGTGCGTGCCGACTTATTCTTTTTTTGGCACATGAAAGGAAGATAAACCACAGTAGAAAGAAAAGCTAGAGAGAAAGAGATGGAGTGATAGACAAAATAAAAAAGAGGCAAGATTTTACTTTTGCCAGGATAAAGCTAATTTTCTCAAATAGAACTACAGTTCATCACTAGATCGGCTTCTCACAACGAATATACAATACAAATTCGTTGTGAACGCATTCGAGGTCTTCTCTCATCCTGAGTTTCTTTCTGCAGTGGCCTCTTAGTCAGCAGCATGCATATTACCTCTGGCAATGATGTCTTCGTCGTAGGAAGGCACAGGTGTTTTTTCCGCACCATAATAATGATCTTCGGCGTCGTGGTTTCCTTGAAATTGTTCGATACGGCGAATGGAACATTTGTAAAGCGGCGAGCTCTCAAAGAAGACATGCTCGAAGAACAAAGAGAAATTGGTCGCAATGTTCTCGCCAAACACAGCAATGGCTTCTGCGGCGATTGCTCGTTTGCAACTGCTTCCTTACCGCAAGGCAAATTCATTCACGTGAAGCTTAACAGCACTGGAGGATTCGGCCGTACGGGAAACTACGTAATCGCGATTCAGAACGCCTTTAAGCTCGCCTACCTCTGCAAAGCTGTACTGGAGCTTCCAGCCTTCGATATTCGTGGGGACGCCTTTAACTTCAGCAGCCACCGGTTTTTCGACTTTAGGTCATTGGAGGAAGACGCAATCCAGTCTCCAGAGTGTACCAACACTGACACTGATACCTTTCATTACTACCACTTGAATTTCGGGACGCACGACATTCATCCGGATTCACACCAAAACCCCCGTATACCTGCAACGGATGATCATGTGAGATCGATGCGGACGAACCATTGCCTCCAGAGATATCTGGGGATCTGCAGCGAAGAAGAGGAATTTTGCCACGGGCTTGAAGATGTTGTGGATGAACGAACCGTCGTAGCGCACTTCCGCCAAGGGGACATCTATCCACCAAATTTTGATTCGAACGTGCATCCGTCATACGGTCAACCGCCACTTTCTTTTTATCTTTCTGTGTTTGATTTCTTGCAGCCGAATCAAGTCATTGCTGTCAGCGAGCCGTCGCATGAGGGTCCAGTTTGGAGAGCTCTTCGAATGCTCCATGACTACAAAACTCTGCGTTACAACATCACCTTTCAAATCGGACATTTCAGAGACGACTTGCGACTCATGCTTTGCGCGAAAACGTTTGTGGAAAGCTCATCAACATTGATGACATTGGTTCGATTAGGTTTCGCGACCAAGAGATTTCTTTCGAGCGATTGCCAGCAACCGACGGCGCAAACAAAGATTTACAGCTGCGATGTGGACGGAGATTACCATAAGTACTATCATCGACATACCAACGCCGCCTCCGAATGGGTTGACGCGTTGCTCCAGAGAACGCAAGCGCCTCGGTTATGCCAACTGTAATTTAGCTTGGTACCATCAGGTAGACTGGTGTTACACAGAATATCTTGGATAACGAAAATGACATACTCTAGACAAGAAAGAGCGAGCAGAAAAGAAGAGGAAACGAAACACGTTCGGCCTAGGGAGCAACGTCGGGCAGGCGGCTTCGGGCAGGGCGCTCGCGCTGTTCCAACAGAGCATAAACCGGAAATATATGCACTTCTTTGTCCGTCTCTTATCGAACGAGGAAAAAGACATCAACCAAGCTTTGTTCGACGCGCACTTTAAGATCAGCATAACAAGCCAGTTGTCGCGCATGAACGGCAGCAGCTACGGGGTCCCCGGCGGCGGAGGAGGGTCCTTCGAGCCCTTTGCCGGGGCCCATTTCCAGGGGGACTGCAAGTCCAAGATGATGCAGCTGCTGTACGGCGATGTTATGAGATCCGGAATCAGGCTTGAATGTATAAAGTTATCAAAGAATGCAGCAAGAAAATAACTGAAAGCACGCTCTTGTCCGGATTCCTTACTGGAGAGCAAGGACTCCGATCATCTCTCGAAAAATTTTACTACAAAGGCGAATCTTGTTTTTCAATTTCGAGATGCGATCCGTCTGAAAAAATATCCTTGCATGTCTTTTCAAACAAAAACTAGATATTTCTTCCCGCTCCAAATTTCTTCTTTGTCTTTCACATTTTCTTTCTTCATCGTCCTCCTTCTCTTGTAACGCTCGCCGTCTTTCGCGCGGGCTTTTTCCACCAGCCTTTGGCGATGAGGGAACGGACGTGCTCGGAGAGACACCTGCCTTTGCTGTCAGACCAGGATACGAAAACACTTCGCTTACTTCTACGGAGGGTTTTGAAAGTACATGAGTGGGTAAATGGTGGGGGGGGTTGAGAGGAAAAATCATGAGTACTCAGGGCTTAACTTTTGTGTTCGTTTCGAGCTTTTAGGAGCGGCCGAGGGCGTCGCTGTTCTTGCTGTTGAGGCAGACTCGAGTGCCGACCGAGAAGAAGTTGATGCCTGCTGATGCTCGCATTTCAAAAAGGCCATCCGCAGCTCCACACGAACGACCCTCTGCATTCGCGCGCCATATAAGCTCATGAAGGCAAAAAATTGCACGCGGCATCAACCGCACCATGTTTGCAAAGAGTCCGCCAACAAACGACGCGAGATGCAGGACGTGCGTGGGCTTGATGCGCTCGAAAAGGGCCGATGTGGCGACCGGGTCTTGCAGGTCGGCGTCCTTGGATCCTGCAAAGAAGAAGGACCAGCTTCTGAATTGAAAGAAGAAAACTTTCAATTCAGAGCAGCGGAACGGTGTCACATCAACTGGAACACGCGACGAGAAAAAAGTCCTCGAAGTGATTTTTTTCCTCGTGGAGCTTGCTCGCGACGATGTTTGTAATGTCGCGCACCACTGCAGCAGCTGGTGGGTACAGCTTCGACGAATACTGCTCTCCATAAGTGTAAACGTGCGCGAAATCCCCATTTTTATGATCCGGTGCATGAGATCGCGTTTCGCGATCGAGTTGAATTCCTTGATTTCGGCGATCACGTACTAAACGTTTTTCAGAGTGTCATATGCGCCATCGAAGACGGAAGACTCGTATCCTTCGGTGTCTACCTTTAGAATCGTAATCGGTTGCGTATGGATAAAAAGGAGGATAAGCGAGAAACTTGGACGGCGGCGCCGCCGTCGTCCAAGGACGCTTGAAACCGATGATCTTGCGGTCATTAACGTATCAAGGTGAACATAAAAACCTTCAAGTAATTGAAAGGTTTTACAATGGTTTTACTCTTCAATCGCGTAATAACCTCAAAGTCATCGTACCTGCTTCTCCTCCTCCTGCTGCTCCTTCCCACTCTTCTCACTCCTTAGCTCTCTCGTTCGAGTCCATCGCCACGCCGCGACCTCGACGCAAAGCGCGCATTGCCTCCTCAGAGCCGCAGCTCCCCTCCCTCCCGTGCCTCCACCGGGTAGTCGAGCAGGCTCCCATACTCGCGGAGGAGGTGGTACGTGTAGGTGACCGCAAAATCGGACGTGTCGAAGGCCTCTGCATACGCGTGCGTGCGACGCACCATCGTGCGGACTTCGGGCTCGTGGCGCAGAGCCCACTCAACGGCCTTGGTCATGTTGCGGAGGTTGTAGTCGACCGGAATGTAGTGCACCCACGGCTGCAGCCGCATGGCGTAAAACTCCTCGCAGATGCCCTCCTGCTTTAGGATGGCCATGCCCATGAAGAGCAGGCGGCGCAACCTGTTGGCCCAGTGGCACTCGCCGTGCAGGTACATGACGTAACGGTACGCCTCGTGGCCGGGCATGTCGATGCCGGTCTCGGCAAAGTCGAGCGTTGCCGCCGCCGCGTCGTCGGCCCTCGCGAGGTCCAAAGCGCGGGCCCTTCCGCACCGGCGATCCCCAGAGGCCTCTTTGGGAACCATGGAAGCCTGCAGGTGGTACCCCTCCGGGGTCGCACAGACGTGGCACGTGCGCACCCCGCCGCGAAAGACGGCCTTGGGGATGCGGTCTTCCCAGGGGACGGAGTCGCGATGCTTCTTGATGCCGTGGATTTCCTTGGGCCAGTCATACAGCGAAACGTCGTTGGGCGGCCTAAACACGTCAAACAGCGGGAAGGGGATGGTGGACGAGCCGAGACACTGCACCACCGCGAAGGACGCGTCCATAGCGTCGTCTTCCAGCTGCTCCGGAAGCTCCGGACTGATCTGCGCCACGCAATCGCCGACGCAGAAGGTGAACTCGAGATCCGGCAGGGGACCATGGGCCATGGCCGCCTGGGTGACCCCCACGAAGGCCTCGATCCGCTTGGCAAAGAGGTCGCGCATCCAGTGAATCTCGTAGGATGACAGGTTGCGGTTGAGCGGCGCGAACAGGCGGAGCTCGTTGTCGATCACCTGCACGAGACTGCAGTGCTCCCCGTCCGTGTCTCCCCTCCACGAGCGCTCCACGCTATCTCGAGGGATCTTCCGCCCGTGCCACATGCGCAGGGCTTGCTTGACGAAGCAATGCACGTCCTCAACGTCGCAGCGGACGCGCCTTTTCTTGGCGCCCGGCCACGAATGGCGGGCCAAGTCCCTCGTGCACTGTTGTCGCTCCAGATGCTTCGAGTAGAGTTGGTGCCCCGTCGAGGGAGATGAGGTGCCGGAAGACAGAGCTGCACCGCGGAGACTCCCGCGGCCATCGTCCCCGTTCGTCGCCGTGCGAAGCGTTTTGGGGCTCTCATTTTTGGGGCTCGCAAAGGAGCGAGACGGACCATTGTGCGACCGTCTCTTGTTATGGGAGAGGGCAAAAGTAGCCGCGACGTGCCTCCTTCGCGTCCCGCTCGATAAGGATGGCGTTGCAGATGCCGATAAAGCCGACGCGCGTTGCCGTAACCCCAGAGCAACACCCGCCAGTGCCGCCAGCAGTGCGGTGCAAAAAGCGAAAAAGGCGAGGGTGAATGACGGATGATGTTGATGTCGCTGCGGAGGGAGGTCGCGTCGTCGCCGTCGAGGGACCGAGCTCTCCATCCGGCGGGACGCGGAGCGAGAGTGTACATGACACTGTGCCTCCACTGCGGCACTGCAGGGCACTTTAAGCAGCCCCCCTACAGTCGCGGCCATGCGGGGCATACTTTTGCTCGACGCAGCCTTCACTCGGAGCAAACGGCTTCCGGACGTGTGGTTGGAAGAGAGCGAGACTCGAATCGGTCGCCCAAAACGTGGCGTTCCAGCCCAAGCCTTTTTTTCGCTTCTGCGGGAGGGCAGATTTGCCCATGTAGCGCCGCAAGCGAAAGAAAAGAGAAAACAAAAGAGACAGCGTATGCTTTCTACGCGGCTTTCCTCTCCTTCAAGGACCTAAGCAGATTTTAAGGGTGCTGCCATTTTTGCTTGAGCTCGAGTCCGTTCTCAGTCGAGGAATCCAACTTTTTGCCCCACCAAAACAAGTAAAACAGGCAATAAAAAAATTTGTTACTTACTTCAGTAACGCGATTTTTTAATGAAATGCTCTTTAGCACAGTGCCTCTTTTTCATTCCCGCTGAAACAGAAAACGGAAAAAGTGGAGGAGAGAACGAAGCAATAGGGGAAGGGTTGGGGCTTAGGGAAAAGCTCACAGCAGCTCATTTGGTCACCAAACACGCCAAGAAAAAGAAAAGTGATGGCTGCGACCACTCGAGGTCTGATAAGCGGGCCCTGCAGCGCCGCCGAGCACGCAGCCCGTCGTTTACCCTCTCATCCCGCGTCTCGCGGGACCGAGAGGTCGTCGGCACTTGGGCGAAGACGACCACGACCACGAGATCGCCCGCCGCAGCGACATCCATATCATCCGTCGTTCACCCTCGCCTTTTTTGCTTTTTGCGCCGCACTGCTGGCAGCATCGGCGGCTGGTACTCTGGGGGCACGGCCGCGGGCGTCGGCCTTATCTGCATCGGCTGTAACGGCATCTGAGCCTTCGTCAAGAACCTCGCCATCGTCGTCGTCGTCGTCGTCATCATCGACCGAAACGCGCAGCAGGCTAGCCGCGTCTTCATCCTCCGCGTCTTCTCCCAAAAGGCTCGAAGAGATCTCATCGCTGACTCTTTACAGCCCGTTTTACATATCCGACAACGAGAGCGGCAAGAACCGCACATGGAGTGCGCTGAACAGCTGGAAGAGGCTCCTGCCCCAGAGCAACATCATCATGTTTACGGAGGACGACAGCTCGTGCTCTTGGCTCCGGAGAAACGGCTTTGCGGGAGTTCGCTGCCTCCTCGAATGCACGCATTCCGCGATTCCTCGGCAAGATATTGGGTGCATGGCGGCGACCGCAGCGCGCCTGGCTTCGACGCCGTTCCTGTGCATGATCAACAGCGACATCATGCTGCTGCCGCACTTTCGGCAACACTTCCGTCGCGTCTTTCTGAGGAGTGACATCGCGGAGCCCTTTATGGTAGGCCAGCGGACCAACGTGCTCCAAAACATGCGAACGGATTTCAGCTCGCCGGCGTGGGAGTCCCAGGTGCTTCGTGAGGCGACGTCGAGGGGCGAGCTCGACGGCGTATGCGCTATCGACTATTTCGTGCATACGCAAAACGTGTGGAAACACATCTCCATGCCTGGTTTCGTGACGGGCGTGTGGCTGTGGGACAGGTACCTGCTGTCCGAGGCCAACAGGAACAAGCAGATCACGACGGTGGACGCAACGAGAGCCTTCACAGCTGTCCACTTACAGACAGAGCAATACATGGCACACGAGGCTCGCCCGTTTCAGCAATACAACGCGGAAGTGCTGAGACGACAAAATGCCGTGGGTCTGAACGACGAAGGTACAACAACAAACGTTTCAAAAAAAACTATTTTCGATCCTTTTTTTCTTTCGGTTTCATCCTATCCTCGAAGAGCGATCGACCGAATCGTCAAGGATGCCGCTTTTATGGATCATGCTTCGTGGATCTCGCGAAAGGGTAGCGGCGCTCCTGCCGCGATGACGTCGACGACTGCGACAGCAGCAGCAGCAGAAGCTAGCCCTTGACTTTCAGCAAAAAAGAGCGCGCACTCACGAAAGAGACGCACCTAAAAACTGTACCCGCACGCTCCACATGAAAAACAAAACAACCAACAACGAACAACAGGATCGACGAACAAGGCGGATCTCTTCTTGGAACCAAATGGGACTCTTCATCGCAACCTCTGTTCGTCCACCGCCAGTGCACTCTCATTGGCTCGCCTCGAGAGCCAAGTATGCATGCCCATACGTACCAGGTGTGGACTCGAGTACTCTCTGAAGCTATAGCGTGTGCGAGGCGCTTGAGAGAGCTTGCGCGAACTCATCTGTAATCTTCCAAGTTTAAATCAATCACGATATGTTTTTTTACAAGTCTCTCCAGAGAAGAAGCGCGTTCTTCTTGTCCTTTTTTCTCCTCTGGCTGTCCGGCTGCGGAGCCAGGACAGTTCCAGTCGATTAAATTCTCTAGGCAAGCTTTGCCTAGCGAATAGCCTCCCGGCGATTTACTAGGGTGCAATAGTGTTATTTTTGAAGATTACGCCTTATTTATGAAGATAAAAATGATATTGCGTAATAACTTACATCGTGCTCGTGAGCAGCACGCTCGCGAGAAGCACGCTCGCGATTCTCAAATGTCAGCGCTCAATGTTATTCGTAACCTGGCAGAGATCTCCGTCGCGGCGCTCTAGTGGATAGTCTCGAAGACCTCTGTTTCTGGTTCAGCTGGCGCATCTCTCTTTGGTATGGTGGCTGAAGCGCTCGCGTTCGGTCTGCACGCCCTGACGTTAGACGCGCAGGGGTTCGCGTGGCTAAGAGGGACTTGTGTATGCCCTCGACGTATTTGGTTTCTGCGTCGAGCCGCTGCAGCTCGTCGAGTCTCCAGAACCATCCTGCGTAGGAGAAAAGATGCTTCTTGACATACGACACGTCCGATCCCAGGCAATTTGTTAGCAAGCGCGACCCCAACGCGCGGCACAGGCCCTGTTGCACAGCCGCATCGGCAGACTTTTTGAACTCGGTAATGTCCTTGTCACCGATCGCGCCGTCGACGCTTTCGTAATTTACGTGCAGAGAAAAGCGCTGGTACGGCCTTGACGCGGAAGATTCGACGTCGACGAGTTCGTAGGCGTCTGCAGTCTCCCCCGTTGCCTGGATAAACGTGTTGATCTGGCACATCCAGCAGTACGTGATCATCGGCATAGCCACGGCAAGATCGTCGACGAACGAGGCGACGCCATACAGAAGGCACCTGCCACCATGCTCATCCGCGTACCAGCGCCTGTAAGCCTGCAGAGTAGATCGATGGATTGTGATGGGCTGCGAAACCATAGAATGGCCCAGGTACGTGCCAGGCCCCGTGAAATACTCGACTGCGTTGTTCCAGAAACCTTTCTGGAACTTGGGCGACCAAGGAAGCAGTATGCTCCCTCCCTCGTCGAAGAGAAGATCGGGTGTCACGGGCGAGTGGACGATGCAGTCGCTGTCTATCGTGACGATGGTGTCAGCGGACGAGTAATGATCCGCCATGAGGTAGCTGACCTGGTTGAACACGCGCCCGGGCATGCAAGGGGGCCGCTCAAAAAAGACGCGGTAGCTGTGCTTGGTCTGCGCGGGCAAGATGCTCTTCGTAGCGACGGCCGCGTCCCCTTCGTCCAGGACCACGACGACGTGCCCGATCCCTCGGGGCCAAAAGAGCTCCACGCTTTCAAACAGTAAGCGTGCCTCGGCGGCGCCGCGGCACCCTGTGCGCACGAACAGGTCGATCGGCCTCGCCCGCTTGTCCCATCGCCTCCAGGCGTGCCGAAGCGCCTCCTGAACGACCTCGACCGTGTCCTTGCCCGTGGCCGTCATGCGCTCAAAGTCGATCGTGGCTCCGTAGGTGTCCGCGACGTTGGAGCACGCCTCGCTGCAGACCTCGAGATGGGGCGACGATGCGGACGCAGGCGACAATGGTGGCAAGCGTGAAGTTGACAATGCTGCTGTCGGCAACAACGTTGTTGTGCGCGCTGCCGCGCATTTTTGCAGCTCGCTCTCTCGGTAGTCGTAGTTGAAGAACGTTTTCATCCTGTAGCCGTCGTGTCCAAGGCGGTGACCGTGTCTCTCTTCTTCCGTCGACAACAGCTTTCGCGTGCTGTTGCCCAAGAGCGTGCACTGGCATATCACCGCCAGATGTGTCAGGAGAATCATTAGAATGATGCGCATGGAGTCTCTTTTTCAAAAAGGCTGCCACGGGCAGCGCAGGTTCAAAAAGTGGCTACAGAAATAGAAGCACTCGACTTTTTTTGTAAAATTTGACGCGCTCTCCCTCCCGTTTTCTCGTTTTTTATCTCTCGACGATAATGAGTATTCTCGAGCGGATGCAATCGTGCATCAGGTAAAGATTTTGCCACCGTAAACCCGGAATAGTGCGCTTTACATCATTTTGTATGACTTCGGCCTATCTTTTCTCTCTCTCTATTGCTTCCTGCCTAAATGCCATGAAACAGCCCTTAGGCCTCGCTCGAAAATTCAGCGGATGCGACCGTACAACAGGGACGGTGTCGCATGTTATGATCGCGCTTGCTAACAAATTGCCTGGGATTAGAAATGTCGTCTGTCAAGAAGCACTTTTCTCCTACGCGGGATGGTTCTGGGAACTCGACGAACAGTGAGGAGCCGCTCAGCGGCTCCTCACGAAAATCAAGTTTGTTCAGGCTTTACACAAGTCTCTCCTAGGCACTGGAAACAGAAGGAAGAAATCGTAAGCTCTGAAAGAGAAAACGGTCAGAAAAAATACGGAGGTGTAAAGCATTTGTTTCCTGCCAAAGGCCCCCTCTTGTTTCTTCTTTGTCCTACACATTGGACAGCGGCTCGCGTTTTGTTCCAAGGATGCCAGCGGTGATCTTTTTTACGGTCAACATGTTTTTCTTCCTTGAGCTGGTCGTGTTCGCCTCGATTTCCAAGGCGGATTTGGGGGGCTTGGTCGCGGCCTTCGGAGCAGCAGCCCGCTTGCTCGCCTCGCCGTACAACCACCCGAACAGCATAACCACTGCAACGCCGAGCGAGCTGACGCCGTCGAGCGTGCGCTGGACGAAGCACTCGCTCAGCATGATCACGAAAAACTTGTTGACATTGTTGGCGACCATCATCGACGTCGCGGAGATAAGGGCGTTGAGCATGAAGGCTGTCACGCTCAGGCAGATGCCGAGCAACCCGGACCCGAGCAGGAGGGTCACGCTGGCTCCGTCCAAAAGGGCCGCTTTGTTGGCGGTGGTGGTTAGTTTGCTGTTGGTTGCTGCTGCGGCTGCTACTGCTGCTGTCACGGAGGAGGAGGAGGAGAAGGTGAACCCGCTGCTGCTGCTGCTGCTGCTGCTGCCGCCGCCGCCACCGATGCTTCCGACTCCGCTTCCGAGCCTGATACCGGCTGCTCCGCTGCCAATGATGCTTCTGCTTCCGCTTCCGGCTGCTCCGCTTCCGCTCCAGGCCCCATTCCCGATCCCGAGGACCCCGGAGACCTCCGCGGAGGCGAGCGCGACGGCGACCAGGACTGGGAGGGAGAGGAGGTTGTTTATGTACGACATGCCCAGAGCGCCGATCCTCTTGCCGGCGTCCGACGCGATCACGCGCTTCACCCAAACCTGGTACGCCGACGTCGACAGCAAGTTGAGCAGCAACCACGAGTACCCGATCGGGCTGAACGTGATGTCGTGGAGGCTGTACATGACGGCGCCACCGAGGATGCCCAACAGAGCGCCGGCAGACTGCCACGACAGCGCGGTGCGCAGGCACGCGAACTCGAGCCCGGCCACGGACAGGCTCGTCAGGTTGCGTATAACGATGAGGGTGACCGCGCTGACCTCTTGGAGTGCGAGCAGGCTGCTCACGAGCATGAGCGAGAACGTAACCGTCAGAGGCACCCACAGCCTGACGAGCGGCCAAGACAGACGCGGCATGCGCCCGATGGTCAAGG
>Ga0315289_10005946_pt1 | contig 17950 bp, 16 predicted proteins | sample YL17G11_40_MG_FD_203452 | JGI IMG/M metagenome (GOLD analysis project Ga0315289, IMG submission 203452) | Sediment microbial communities from Yellowstone Lake, YNP, Wyoming, USA - YL17G11_40 | ecosystem: Environmental > Aquatic > Freshwater > Lake > Sediment | place: USA: Wyoming | collected... | reverse complement strand
AAATGGGTTTTTACTATGCCTTGCCAAAATATATCATATTCAGCATGTACGCCCAATGACCAGCCTCCCATTATAGGACTAAGCACCTCAAATCCAATGGGGCTATAAGTATATCTTATCTCGCGCTCATAGGCATACTGTGACTCTAAGTTATCGTTTAAATAACGATACCCTAGTCCAAAAATGGGAGTTATTCGCGACTCACCCATTTTAAAATCGCGGCCTACCAGACCCCGAAACTCGAAGGCAAAATCATCACCTTTGTCTGTCCAGGGAGTTCCGTCGTTTAAAGAACCGTCGTAATCAACTCTCCCGGCAACAAAACGACCTTCCACTCGGCCCATTAAGGCATTAGACTTAGAACGACCTGTTATTGCTGCTTGGACACCAGACAGAAAAGCCTCCTCTTTCACATCAATAGTTGGTTCTTCATACTTAAAAAAACTAAATTCCGGCCCCATTTCAAAGCTGTATTTAACCTCGGGTTCTTTTACCGGCCTTACCTCGGCGTTATTGGCCTGATGCGCCTGCTCCATATCTTGGGAAATTTTCTCCAAATCATCGCTGTATTGCTCTCCAACCACCTGCGTATTTTCTTCATCACTGCTATTGGCTGGGTCAATTTGTTCTATCCGGTCTAAAACCCTGTCTACCTCTTTGTTATTTTGAGCAAAGGCTAAACAACTAAATAAAATAAAAAAACAGGCTACTAAAGTAATTATTCTCAACTCTCCTACCTTCCCATAGTAATCGCTGCACCCAGGATAACACCAATAAGAGTGCTTATCATCGGGTTACTGGTTAAAGGACATACCCCAGAGACACACTTACCCAGATACCCCGCTCCAAATCCTATTACACCACCTATTATTATACCTAATAATATCTTCATTTGAAAGATTTTTATTTTTATTCTTTAATCTTAGGAATTTTCTCTAAAGCCTCTTTAATTTTTTCTTCGGGATGTTCGAAATCTTCTAATTTACCGGCCAGATACGCATCATAGGCAGATAAATCAAAATGGCCATGGCCGCTGTAATTAAACACAATGCATTGCTCTTTGTTCTTCTTGGCTTCATCAATTACGCACTTAATTGCATGTGCTGTCTCTGGAGCTGGTAAATATCCCTCTAGGCGACTAAATAAGACTCCTGCCTCAAACACAGGATTTTGAGCATAAGCGGTTGCCTCTACAATCTTCTCTTTCACTAAAAGTGCCAAAATTGGCGCCACGCCATGGTAACGCAGGCCCCCGGCATGGATACTGGCAGGAACAAAACTATGTCCCAAGGTATACATTTTTAGTAACGGAGTAAGGCCCGCTGTATCGCCAAAATCATAGGTATAAATTCCCTTGGTCAGGGTTGGGCAGGCAGTGGGCTCTACCGCAATCATGCGGATGTTTTTGCCTTTTAATTTATCTGGGATAAAAGGCAGACATAACCCCGCAAAATTACTTCCTCCGCCCACACAGCCAATTAATACATCAGGCTTCTCTCCGATTAAATCTAGCTGCTTTTTGGTTTCCAAGCCTACGATGGTCTGATGTAAAAGTACATGATTTAAGACACTGCCTAAAGAATATTTTGCATCGTCATGCACTGCTGCGTCTTCAACTGCCTCGGAAATTGCGATACCCAGACTCCCTGGTGAATTAGGATCCTCGGCTAAAATCTTTTTTCCCGAATTAGTTAGTTCGGTTGGAGAAGGATATACGTCTGCGCCCCAGATATGCATTAAAGATTTTCGATAGGGTTTCTGCTCGTAACTGATCCTGACCATATACACCGTACATTTTAAACCAAATAAATTACAGGCAAAGGCTAAGGCAGAACCCCATTGACCAGCGCCTGTTTCCGTGCAAAGTCTTTTTACCCCCTCTTTTTTATTATAATAGGCCTGGGCCAGGGCGGTATTGGGCTTGTGGCTGCCGGGAGGACTGACACTTTCGTTCTTAAAATAAATTCTAGATTTTGTTTTTAAAGCCTTTTCTAAATTTATGGCCCTTTGTAATGGGGTTGGCCTCCAGATTCTAAACACATCAATTAACTCCTGCGGTATTTCTATCCATCTCTTAGTACTCATCTCTTGTTCAATCAATGACATGGGAAAGATTGGGGATAAGTCTTTTGGTCCGATGGGCTTACCAGTAGCGGGATTTAAAGGCGGAGGCAAGGCTACCGGCAAATCCGCAAGAACGTTATACCATTCCTTAGGTATCTCATTCAGGGAAAGCATTACTTTTTCTTTATCCATTTCTAAGGCTCCTTTACTCCTGCCAGCTCTTTAAAATTCCATTATCAAAATAGAGAATTCTATTCTGCATAACTCGGCCTGAATCCTCGATTTCTTGCGGCTCATACATCCATTGTTCGTTGATAATCTTACCTGAGACTGACCGATAAATTTGCCAAGGCTCACCCAGGCTGGCTCTGACCTGGTCTTTATCCATGCCCAGCAAAAGGCTTCCCTTCAGTATACACTGCTTGATTGCCTCGGGTAATTGCGAATGCTTTAAAACAAATTCTTTTCTATTAAAATCTAATATCTCTTGTTTGTACTTGGGATCCTCGGGTGAATAATAGAACTTTTTACTAATCGGGCCTCTTATCGTAGCACAGCCCAGACAAAATAAACAAACCAAAGATAAAATCCAAATTTTTCTTTTTTCAAACATATTTTTGCCCTTTCTGGAATGCACTATGGGTAATCCTGTGAAACCTAAATTACCCCGACGTAATGTCGGGGTTATCCGCCCCTGCCTGCCGGCAGGCCCCGTTTTACGGGGCAGGCAGGGGAGGCTATCTACTTTGAATAGCCCTATACACGAAGGCGGATAAAAAAGATGAGGCAACCTAAAAATTCTCTAGGTTGCCTCATCAATACACGCGGGCTTGCAGCATCGCAGAGGTTAATACTCCCTCGCCTGCATTATTGCCGTATCTAGGAATGTGCGTAACCTCCTGGAACGGGTCGGGTGTCTTAATTTCCGCAAGGCTTTTGCCTCTATCTGGCGCACCCTCTCACGCGTTACCTTAAAGATATTTCCTACTTCTTCCAAGGTTCTCGTGCAACCATCGCCTATACCGAAGCGCAGCATCAAAATCTTCTTCTCGCGTTCTGTAAGGGTATTGAGGATGCTTTTCATCTCCTCGCTGAGCATCGAATGAACTGTAGTATTTGCCGGAGAAATGGCCTTTTTATCTTCTATAAAATCGCCGAAATGAGTATCTCCTTCGTCTCCAATGGGAGTCTGAAGGCTTATAGGTTCCTGGGCAAGCTTTAATATTGACTTCACCTTCTCCTGCGGCATCCTGATTTCTCTTGCAATCTCTTCGGCAGTAGGTTCTCTCCCCTTTTCCTGGACAAAAATCCTAGAGACCCGGATAATCTTATTTATAGTCTCGGTCATATGCACCGGGATTCTAATAGTTCTTGCCTGGTCAGCAATAGAACGGGTAATTGCCTGACGGATCCACCAGGTGGCATACGTAGAAAATTTATAGCCTCTGCGGTATTCAAATTTTTCCACCGCCCGCATCAGGCCGATATTACCTTCCTGGATTAAATCTAAGAAAGATAAACCGCGGTTGGTGTATTTCTTGGCGATGCTGACTACAAGCCTTAGGTTTGCCTCTACCAGGGTCTTTTTAGCCCGGTTAAATTTTGAGTATCTGACCCTCATTAATTTGGCAATCTCTTTTAATTTATCCAGATTCCTATCCTGCAATTCCTGTATGAGCCTGCACCTTTTTTGTTCTAATTTATTAATGCCTCTGATCTTGCGCATCTTAAAGCGAGCTTTTTCTTTATCTAGTTGGTCGATTTGTTTTAATATCAACAAAAATTTCTTGGCGATTTTCTCCACTACAGAGGTATATAAATTAAAGGCTAGGAGAATCTCGAGGGAATTTTGCCTGCTCCTGGAATGTCTCAATCTAACTGCAAGCCTACTGATCTTTCGGATAATTGCACTCCTTCTTGCCTTAGGGTCTTCCTTGACTAGGTCTTCTAAATTCGCTTTTTTATTGTTTACCAGCCTCACAATCTTAAGGGCTTCCTTGCGCGTAAAATTAATACTAAAGACCACCTCTTTGAACCTGAGCTCTGCCTCCTCGATCTTTTTGGCCAATTCTATCTCGTCAGCACGAGACAAAAGGGAAATATGGCCCATCTGTTTTAAATACATCTTGACAGGGTCATCCAGGGGGATAATTTTTTCGACCTCAACGGGTTTTTGAGCAGCTTCCTTATTTTTTAGGTCTGGTTTTTCTTCTTCCTCTTTGTCTATATCCAAGATTTGGATGTCCTTTTCACCGAGTAAATCCAGCACGCGGTCTATCTCGTCAGATGAGATAATATCCTCGGGCAGGAGGTCATTCACCTCATCATAAGTCAGATACCCCTTCTGCTTTCCGAGTGCAATAAGTCTGTCTATATCTTTATCTAGGACAATCTTATGCATTTATTTAAAAACCCTCTTTGATTATTTTATTATATTCAAGAGCTAATCTATTCAGGCGTACGTTATCCCCTGTTTCCTGGGCGGTCTTAATTTCGTTATGCAACTGATGCCTCTTTAACTTGCTCTTTTCTTTTTTTATCCGCGATATACAGTCTTCTAATATCTTATCTCTGTCCTCTACCAGAGGTTCCAGGCAAATATGCGAACTTAACTCCGCCAGCATGGATGTAATCGTATTATCAGAAAATATATTCATCAGTTTGTTCGTAGTTGTGGACGTTCCTTTTGAATCATGGTCAAAAAGGACCTCAACTACCTTTTTAATGTGTTCGTTTTGAAAATCAGAAAGCTCTAACTTTTGCCTAATCTTGGTGATACATCCTGCCTCTTCTAACATCAGCCTTAAAACCAACTTTTCCACCGGCCTAATCGCGCTAGTTTGGATAATGAATGCCTTCTTTTCAAAAGTATATTTATTGCCGGCTCTGGCTTTATTTGCCTCAATCAACACAGACTCCTGCGATACATCCAGTGCCTGGGCTAAACTTTTTAAATAATTAGAACGCAAGACCTCGTTCTTAAATTTGTTGATAGTAGGCAACATCTCGCAAATAATACTGGCCTTGCCTTCAATATCTTTAGGGCTATATTTATTGGTCAATATGGATAGCTTGTAATCAAAAATATTTTGAGCCTCCTTGATGCATTTATTCCTAAAAGCCTCAATTCCTTCCTTTCGCACAAATGAATCCGGGTCAAAACCAGTAGCTAAACTAGCAACCTTGAGGTTCATTCTTTCTTCAATAAGCATATCCAGGCTGCGCAAGGCTGCTAGTTCCCCTGCCTTATCAGCATCATAAACAATGACGACGTTATTCGTGTATCTAGAAAGGAGCCTGATCTGTTCTGTGGTAAGGGCAGTCCCTGAAGAAGCCACGATATTATGTTGGCCTTCTTGATACGGCAGGAGAAAATCAAAATAACCTTCTACGATAATAGCAAAATCTTCGCTCTTTATCGCATCCTTGGAAAGATTTAGACCAAAAAGGGTTTTGCCCTTGATGTAGATAGGCGTCTCGGGAGAATTAATATACTTTGCAATATCATCGCTATCTTCGCCTTTTGCATCCGGTAACCATCTTGCCCCAAAGGCGATAGGTCTTGATTTTACATCAAAAATGGGAAACATAACCCTATTCCTGAAACGGTCAAAGAAGCCTGTTTCGCCGTGTATGATTAAACCTGCTTTTTCAATTAAGTCTATACTAATGTTTTTACCGCGCAAATGCTGGATTATGGCATTCCTGGAATCATGCGCAAAACCCAATTGAAAATTATTAATGGTTTCGTCTTTAACGTTACGCTTAGCCAAATAGTCTCTGGCAACTCTAGCGGAATCAGCCTTCAGGAGATTATTACGGTAAAAATTAGTCGCCAGCTCCATTACATTATAAAGTTTAAGTCTTAAATTAGAGCTTTGCCCGGAATCTTCTTTAGAGTATTGAGGCAGGCTCACGCCAGCAATCTTTGCCAACACCTCAAGCGCCTCTCTAAATTCCAGGCGTTCATATTGCATCAGGAAATTAATCGCATTTCCTCCTGCCCCGCAGCCAAAACAATGATAGATTTGTCTCTCAGGGCTGACCATAAAAGAAGGTGTCTTCTCGTGATGGAACGGACATGTGGCTTTAAAGTTTCTGCCCGCGCGCTTTAAGGGGATATAGCCCGAGATGAGACCAATAATATCAGTGCGGTCAATTATTGTGTCAATGATATCCTGAGGCGTAAAGCCAGCCATTTTACCTTTTTATCCTTCTAAAACCGGAGCAACTGATAATCTTAAGGTCTTCGGTCTTTGCCAATTTATCTAATAAAAGATTTAAACCCAATGTATCAGAAGCGATATGCCCCGCAATAACCACGTTTATGCGCGCATCTTTAACCTTTTTAAAGTGCTCTTCACTCAAATGCATGGCAACGATAGTGCTGATGCCAGCCTGAGACAATCTTTCGAATACCTCTTTAGAACCCTCGGTGCCACCGGTCATCTCTACCATTACCTTACCTACCTTGGCCCTGGGTAACCCTAAGATAATCCGCGGACCGTTATTTTCTTTCTGGGCCTCTTTATATTCGGGAATATTTTCCAACAACGAAACTAAATCAGCTAAGGTAGCTGGTTTCTCTTGCGCCAATAATTTAGTCATAAAACTGTAAACAAAGTTGTCGGCCGGGGTATGTACGCACATAAAAGGAATATCCAGGAGCCTGGCGGCATCGACGCTGCGCATATGATTTAAAGGTAATACCCGCCTCTGGACTTCCTGAATCCTCTCTTCTATCAGAGATTCGGCAAAATTTACCGGAATACCTATTTGTTCCAAGATATCTACCTGCATGTGCATTACCTCGTAGAAGTTTGCCCAGGCCTTTCCCGAGGGATGATGAGAAAAAACTAGATCAATGCGTTTCTTGGCCTGTATCAAATTATGTGCTAATATAATTTCTGCGGTATCGATATCTATCCCAACTAAAATATTCTTTATCTCTTTGTCTTTATCTCCATGCAGTATCCTGGTATCTGCATAGGGATTATCAAGAGCCTCTATGTCAAAAGATTCTTTATCTTTTAGTTCCTTATAAGTCTTATTCAGGTCAGATAACTGTTTTTCTAAGGCCTTTTTGCCTCGGGGATCTTGTTCCATGCCCTGCCGGACTGCAAATTCATAAATTTTTCCTAATTTCAAGACTTCCTCCTTTTTAACAACTAATTTTAAATGGATGAAAGATTTATTTATTTCTTGTAGGTCTTTATGGGTGGCTTCTCTTCTTCTGCTAAACTTTCAAAAACAGCCTTGTTTAATTCTTCCCCTGGAAAAAACAAACGGATAAAATTCTCAAATGACCACTCATATATGTTTGGTCCTACTTTAATTAATCTTGAGCCTGTAAGAGACTCTGCAATGCTTTTCTTAAAATAGTTTATGCGTGCAAGATTAAGATTAAACAGTATCAGGCTGATAATCAGTATTGCCCTCAGTAACCCCAAGATAATTCCGCCAGATTTATCCAAGAAAGATTTCGGCTCTATCTTGAATAAGAAAAGTATGGCATCGCGGATAAACTTAAACGCTAGAATTATCAATAAACTTAAAGACAGGCAGGCTAAAAACTCCGCAAAATCAGGGGACATGTGAGTGTACTTGCAAATAAAGCAAGATACTCTATAGTAATAATGCAGTGAAATTACCAGGCCTAGAAAAACACCCAAACCCTTAAAGAATTCAGCTACAAAGCCTCTACGCAGACCAATATAACTTGTTCTTAATAAAAGGGTTAGCACAAAAATATCTAACCAATTTATATTACTTATAAATGAAGACATTTAATTAAAAATACCCTCCTTCGCTGAAGAACTTTCGTTCTTTGGCTTCGGCGGGTTATCCGCCGAAGGCTATCTACCTTGAATAACCCTATACACGAAGGCGGATAAAATCGGTAAAGTATAACATAAAATTAGACTTATGTCAAGGAAGCGCTACCTTCAATGAGCACACGACTTACGGAGTCGGAGACGACGTAAGTCGTTCTACTCTGAATCGCTACTATGTTTGTGCGAATTGGACCCCCCACCACTTTTTGAAAACGTATTTGATATAAATGAAGGATTAATTTCGTAATCAAGCCTAAGATTTAGAAATCCAGTACTTCAACAAAAAGTGGTGGGGGGTCAAATTCAGACATATAACTTAGTCCTTCGATAAACTCAGGACTAATCCTGAGCAAAGTCGAAGGATTAGCTTCACTATCGTTCGCTAAGTTATGCCTGCATTTGACCTTTTGTGTAATCAATAGTTACATCTTCTATTCTGACTGGAACGAGGCAATTTTTTAATTCAAATTTTGCCTTAAAAACAACCCTTATATAATTATCAGAATAACCGCTCAATTGCCCAGTTTTTTTATCCAAGCGGCTTTCTACCAAGACTCTAACTGTTTTATTAATAAATATTTTCCTATAATTATAAGAAAATTCCCTGGCCAAGAGACTCAAGGTTCCCATTCTTTCTTTAACTACTTTCTCAGTAGGCCTATTAGGAAAAGAAAAACTTGCCGTGCCTGGCCTGGGGCTGTAGGGGAATATATGCAATCTAGAAGGCGAAATTTGATTAACGAAATTCAAGGTATTCTGAAAACTTTCTTTTTCTTCACCAGTAAAACCCACCATAATATCTGAGGTAATGGCGATATCAGGGATCTTTTTTCTGATAAACTCGATTAATCTTTTATAATCATCTGATTTGAGTTTCCTATTCATTAATGAAAGAGTTTTGTCATCCCCGCTTTGAAATGGTATGTGTAGATGCCTGCATATTTTTTTCGAACTACCCATCTTTTCAATCAGCCTTGGCGTTACATCAGTCGCCTCAATAGAACTCAGCCGAATGCGAAAATCCGCATTGATATTTTCTAAATCCTCAATCAAATCTGTTAATTCTATCTTAGGAATTAAATCCTTCCCAAACGCACCCAGACATATCCCGCAAAGGACTATCTCTTTAAAACCTTTATCGATTAATCTTTTAGCCTCATCCAGAATTAGCCCGGGGTCTCTACTTCTGGAGGCACCACGCACGAGGGGAATCTTACAATAGGAACAACTATTACTGCAACCATCCTGAATCTTTAAAAATGCCCGGGAATGATTAAAAAAATCACTAATATACAGATCCCTTTCACAACTGGCCCTTGACTGCTCATCTTTACCCAGCACAATATGGGGTAATCTTGATTTCTCTGAGTTCTTGGCAATTATTAAATTTGACCAGGATAAGTTTTTCACTTTTTCTATGTTTCTATCATCTTGGATGAAACAGCCGGTAACGATAATTTTTGATTGGGGATTTCTTCTGATCAGCTGCCTGGTCAGCCGCAGGCATTCCTCGTCGGTTTTCTGAGTTACAGTGCAGGTATTGAGAACATAGATATCTGCGCTCAGACCGTTGTCTATCTGTCTAAAGCCCTCTCTCAAAAATAATTCACTTATGGCTTGAGATTCATACTGGTTTACTTTACACCCGAATGTCAAAATCTGGAAGGTATTGGCCATTTTATCTTTTTGCAAATTTTAAAACGCTTACCAGATATATGGCTGCGGTATCTACTTTTAATACAGTATCTGTAAATTCAACTGCAATACAACCTGCCTGTCTTGCCTGGTTTATCTCTCGAGAAGAAAAATCTCCTTCTGGACCGATTAATGCCAAGACACTCTTACCTTTAAAGGACTTAAGGATACCAGATAAATCCTCTCTTTCATCATAAAGGCAGCCGATAATAGCCAGGTCAAATAATCTTACCTCTTTTAGAACTTCGCTAAATTTACTCGCCTTTTCTATCTGGGGTAATAAAGCCCGATGGCTTTGTCTGGAAGCCTCTTCGCCAATTGTTTTCCAGCGGTTTAATTTGGAAAGGCTGGTTTTTTCATCCAGACTAACAATGGTACGCTCTGTGATCATCGGAATAATCCTATCCACCCCTAGTTCGGTAGTCTTTTCAATAATGTAATCGAGTTTTGCCTTCTTGGGTATGGCACAGGCCAGAGTAATGTTAAGACCGCAAGTCTTGGCCATATCCTTTGAACTAATTATCTCAATTGTTACCTTCTTTCTATCGATTTTTTTTATTCTTGCGCAAAATTCTTTGCCTTTTCCATCAAAGATATTTATCTGATTTCCTGCGTCGAGCCTTAAGACATTCGATAAAAAATGGACTGTTTCTTTATCGAAAATTGAAAGGTTCGTTGTCCCTGAGTTTATATCGGGAAAGAATATCCTCTGCATCTTATTGGCTGTTGAAAATTCGTATTAAAATCTGAAAACCAAACACCATAATAATCAGGCCGCATAAAATTTTAAAGAGATTGGATAATTTCGCATGTTCCTTTAACAATTGAGGTAGCGAACCCGCAGCAATACTTAATAATAACAACGGGGATAAAAGAGTCCCCATACCGAAACTGAGCATATAGATTAGAGAAGTTACGATAGATTTAGAAACAATACTGATATAGGAAAGTATGCCGACCAGCGGAAGGCAGGGCGTAATCCCAAACAAAATTCCCAAGGTAATAATAGATTTTGTATCTTTTTTTATTAATTTGTCCTCTAATAAACGACAGAATTTAAAATTGGCCTTTGTCCCCAAAATTATTAAAAAACCCAAGGACACAATAAACAGACCGGTGAAAAGAAAAATAAAATTAAATTTATTAGTCAGCTTGCGGATTATTTCCTGACTAAATATTCCCACTAATAAGCCGAATACAAGATAGACGAAAATCCTGCCGAAAGAAAATACCAGATACGAAAATAGTGCCCTTCTATAATCATTCTTTGTAGCAGCGATATAACAGACCAATACCGGGCCACAACTAGCAAGACACGGACCCGCGCCTAAAAATAGGCCGATTAAAAAAAGACTGATAATAATCTTTAGCATTAATTATACTGCTGTTGAAAAATGAATTTTGAACGCGGATATGCGCAGATGTAACGCAGATAGTCGCAGATACTCTCGACGATAAATCTGCGTGAATCTGCGTTAGATTAGCGAGAATTTGCGTTAAATAATATTAAATACATTTCTTAGTCTTTTTCAGAAAATACGTCGGCAGTAAAGGTAAATAGCTGAGTATCTTTGTCTTTCCAGGCTAAAGGGTCTAAGCCTGCCTTATGACTGCAAAGGTAGGAAACAAATTCTTCTCTATTCCAGCCGGTCTCTGTGGCAACCTGAGGAAGAAAAACCCCGCTTTGAAATCCTTTCTTCACGATAACACCATGGGTACCTAATTTTATCTCGTCGATATTATAAATTCTCTTGGGCTCAGAAAGCACGGATATCTCAACATCAATTTTGCCTAATTCATCCTTGGTCAGAGGCGGGAATCTCGGGTCTTCGGTTGCCGAGGCGATAGCCATATTCCTCACTGATAAATACAATGGCTCATGGGCGATTATATTTCCAATACAGCCGCGCAGCTGGCCGTCTTTATGTATGGTCACAAATACACCTCGCTCTTTTAAAAAAACCGGGTCAGAAATCTCAAACTCCTTTACTTTTTTCGTCTTAACATATTCTTCAATGGTAGATCTGGCCATTTCAAGCAAACTCTTTCTTTGTTCCTTAGTCAACATTGAATCTCCTCCTCTATCTCTATAGAAAATGATGCTGCTGTAACCTACGCAATATTTGCCTCCAGTTATGTCAGTAGAATTAGAATGAGCTAAAACCTTTGCGCTTTGGGCACCCAAATCTTTAGCTACAATTTGTGCGATAACTGCGCCCCGAAGGCCGCAAAGCTGATAGTCTGCTAATATTGCCCCATTATATAGGTCCTGCGGCTGGAATCTCTCTATCTGCTCAAGTGTTGCCTTATCGGTCTTAACAGCTTCTCTATAATTATCGCCGTGGTACATATCAGTACTCACCACTATCAGGACATCGTTTCTGTCTTTAATAAAGGAACTGATTCTCTCTGCAATTTCTTTACAACTATTAAAATCAGTGCTGTAACCGATGAGAATGGGAATTATCTGGAAATCCTTTAACACCTTTTGTAAAAAAGGAATTTGTACCTCAATTGAATGCTCCCCCTCAAATGGCTGGGGATTAAAAGTGATCTTATTGTTGATAAGCGCCTTGGCAAGTGGGTCTATCTTTACAGCACCTAAGGGTGTCATGAATGCACCTTCTGGATATATAGATGCGCCATTAAAATCCATGCGGTGACTGGGACCTAAGATAATGACTGTCTTAAAGGGTTTATCTTTTATCGCCTTGAAACCCGCAGCTGCGATTTTGCCTGAATATTCATATCCTGCATGGGGTGCAATTAAGACCTTAATATCACCATCGATCTTGGGGGTGTCTATACTAGATAAAAATTGCTCAATCTTACTCGACAATACTTCTGGTTGTTTTGGGTAGAATAAACCTGCAACTGCTGGTTGTTTAATCTCTTGAGCCATACATTGTGTAATGTGTAATGTGTAATGTGTAATGATTGTAATGATAAGGGTCAAAAAACAAAAAATAATTCCTGATACTTGGTACTTGAATTTATTTCCAGATTCCCTTAATCTTGTATCCACAGTATTCGCACCTTCCTTCTCTGATATGTATTGAACCAACGCTATAACCTTTTCGTTGGATTATCAATCTCTTGCAATTCGGGCAATAGGTGTTTTCCGCCGTATGAGACGGGACATTACCTATATAACAATAATTCAGGCCTTCGCTTTGGGCTATTGCTTTGGCCATCTCTAATGTAGCCACGGGCGTGGGGCTTAATTGGGTAAGTTTATACATTGGCCAGAATCTTGAAAAATGAATGGGTGTGTCTGGGCCTAAATTCTCTCTTATCCAGATGCACATCTGCCTAATTGTCTGGGGGTCATCATTTAACCCCGGCAAAATCAAATTGGTAATCTCGATATGAACGCCTTCTTGTTTTAATATCTTGAGTGTACGTAACACCGAATCCAGGTCGCCTAGACATATCTCGTCGTAATACTTCTGGTTAAAGCCTTTTAAATCTATATTTGCGGCATCTAAGAATTTAGCTAACTGTCTTAAGGGCTCTTCGTTAATATGACCCGCTGAGTGCATTACGTTCTTTATCCCTTCTAGTTTTGCCAGTTTTGCCGTATCTAACATATATTCGTAGAAGATGGTGGGCTCAGTATAGGTATAGGCTATCACAGGACAACCCGAGTTTTTTGCCTGTTTTACTACATCTTGAGGGGTTAGCTCAATTGATTCTACCTCTTCGGGCTTAGCCTGGGAAATCTGCCAGTTTTGACAAAATTTACATCTTAAATTACAGCCAGCAGTAGCTATGGAAAAGGCAGGTGTGCCAGGTAAAACATGAAAGAGGGGTTTTTTCTCTATCGGGTCAATGTGCACTGCACAGGGTCGGGCATAAACCAAAGTATAAAGCCTACCGCCTTGATTTTCTCTTACCCCGCAGAAACCTCTTTTTTTATCCGGGATGACACATCTACGCGGACACAATAAACACTGTACCGTATTGCCTGCTAATTTCTGATAGAACAGCGCCTCTTTTAATTGTGGATTGGGTTTGGTCTTAGATAAAGACGGCAAAATAAAACATAAACCAAGAAGGATAAAGAGAATAATTGAGGCCAGGATAAATTTTTTCATTTCTAAATTTTGGTGGAGCTGGAGGGAGTTGAACCCTCGACCCCCTCGTTGCGAACGAGATGCTCTCCCACTGAGCTACAGCCCCTGGTATAATTTTCGGATATAAATATGAATTATACCTGATTACATAGATTTTTTAAAAAGATTACACAAATTAAAACATAAAACGTTTTGCCATACAACTTTTATCCGTTAAAAGAGGATTTCTTTTTTCCATCTATGTAATCTGCTTTTGTAATCTGTGTAATCATATTATTAGCTTTATTGAAAGTCTTTACAAACTTAAATTAACATAAAACTTTTAATTTTGCAACAAAAACACCGCAAGATAATAATATTTGCGGTGTCATTATTTTTTTCAAAAAATCAGCGTATAGATTTTCCGCGTAGGCTTATCTTTGTAGTCAGGTTCACTGAGGGATTGCGCATACTCCCACATATACCCAGAGCCTGAGTTGGATCTTGACAAGCAATAAGATTTATGGAAACAAGATTATCTCTGTTGTCGGAAAGACCGTCTCCGTTTGAATCAATGAAATCGAATACTGGAGGCGATGTAGCAGGATTATAAAATATCTTACGAGCAATTACTTCAAGAGCACCGGGTGGCAGACAGCCCCAACCAGGTGGAATGCCACAACCGCTTCCTGTATTGGTACAGTAAATAATTTGATTTGCTTGATACTGATAAAAAATCCACCTATCATCAGCGCAGTTTGTAGGAGTGTTGCTAATATCTAATCTAACCTTCAAACCCCTATTCGGCGTACTAATTTCTAGGCCTATATTATTCAAATTCACCGTCCCAACCCCCTGCATAATAAACTTGGTCATCTGCTGCATGGCCGGAGAAAGTTCATTCAAAAGTTGGGCCTGGGTATCTGAATGCCGGAAACTCTGCCGGATGGCGGTATCAAAGGTGGTAGCTGCTAATATAATCACGCCTAAAAGAGAAATGCTAATGATTAATTCCGTTAAAGTCATTCCTCTTTTGGAAAATATCATTTTTCTATTGCTTGAAACTTATTAATAAAAACACTCGCCTGCCGCAGGGGCAGGCAAACAGTGTTATAACGAATTTATAAAATTATTTCTTTAGTTATGGCGCGGTCCAGTTCACGCTTACATCCACTCTTCTTGGTTCACCAAAATCTCCAGAACCATTGCCATTTAGATCAACATAATTTACCGTATAGGTACACGTCCCTCCAAAAGAAGCCAAAGGATTTGTGCCAAGACAGTCTATCGGGCTGCCAGAGGTTAATCTTAGATTTCCTGAATCCCAAGTGTCCGCTCTTACCTCTTGCCTTAAATTCTCCAAAATTTGTTGTGCATAATTGATGGCCTGGAGCCTGTATTTTGACGCAGCAACCAATTTGGTACCAGAAATAAATGCGCTCATTACCCCCAGCACTGCTATGGCCAAGATAACAGTAGCAATTACTATCTCTACAAGGGTGAAGGCATAATGGTTAAAATTGTATTTAGGTCTCATGGGTCTGGGCATACAAGGGTCTTGCCTGAACCAGGCGGACAATTAGCTGCGGGAGTGCAATATGCGCTAAAAACTGAATTGCAGTCATTATTGCTTATAACCCAAGTTCTAATGCCTGCTTTTTCCGCTTTATAAACGAATACCCCCCCTACTCGATTCTCCACTGAATAATCCCACTCCCTCTCATTAAGTTGAAGATGGAGGGAATCATTTATATTACCAGCGGTGGTTTCAAGAACCCCTTCAGTGACAGGATAATAACTCTCTATTTTCGAGTGATATATTCTTTCGCCAGCCTGAATCAACCGCAGAATAGCAATCGCCTCTTTGTCCCTGGCCTGTTCAATCGCCTTCTGGTAATTGGGAACAGCCACCACTACCAAAATAGAGACAATTATCAAAACTGATATTACTTCTATCAGCGTAAAGGCTTTAAGCCTGCGCTTCATTCTTTTTGTCTTTTAAATAATACTAATTAATATCCAATTCCACTACAAGATCCTGCAGGGCCAGCTGTGCAAGTTACAGTACCATCTCCAGTAATATGAAGAACATAAGCTTCTCCAGGAGCAATGCCAAAAGGATTGGCAGCCAAAGCAGTATCCCTTGTAAATGTAACTATATCTGTGGTTTCATTTCCAGCAGCGGTACAAGCGGCAGCTCCAAAATATTTAGGCGTAGAATAATCAACATCTAATACAGTACAATCACCGCTATAAACACCCTTTGCTGCTTTATATCTTATTTGTGAAGAGCGTAATGTTCCCAATAAAGAAATCCCCTCTGCCGCGCGTGCCCTTTCAGTTGCCCTGAAATACCTGGGCATGGCAAAGCTGGCTAAGATTCCCAAGATAACTATAACAATGATTAATTCTAGTAATGTAAAACCTTTCCTTTGCATTTATTCCTCCTTAATTAATTTTAAATTGGTTAATTGGTTAATTGGTTAACTTACCTCACCTCCTTTTCAAATGAGCCCACAACTTATGGAGTCGCGAAACTTCGAGACGACATAAGTTGTTATAATTACCTGCCTGTCGGGGCGAATTTGACCCCCCACCACTTTTTGAAAAAGCCTTTGAGATAAAATTAAAAGTATGTCTCGCTATCATCCTATATCTATAAATCCAGTGCTTCTACAAAAAGTGGTGGGGGGTAAATTCAGACAGTGACTTAGCTTCACTGCCATTCGCTAAGTCACGTCTTCATTTATTTTACTTCATTCCGCCAACAGTTGCAATATCAAAAATAGGCAGAAACATTGAGATAACCATAAAACCTATTATACCACCCATAAATACTAACATCAAGGGTTCAAACATTAAGGTAAGCCTGGTGACAAAGGTCTCGATAAAGGATTCATAAAACTTGGCAATGCTGTCAAACATCTTAGGAAGTTCGCCAATCTCTTCACCTATGGAGGTCATCTGCACTACCATAGGAGGGAATATCCCGCTTTTTTCCATAGGTTCGGATAAAGACTTGCCCTCGCGCACATTATTCTTTATATCAGTAATTGCTTTTTCAATGACTTTATTAGTAATGCTGTGCTGGGTAATATCCAAGGCATAAAGTATGGGCACACCGCTTTCTAATAACATTGCCAATTCTGAAGTAAAAGTCTCAATCGCCATAGCCTTAAACAGATACCCAATTATAGGAAGCTTAAAGGTTATAATATCAAAATTTTCTTTGCCTTTTTCTGTATTTACATAACTCCTAATTAAATAAAATATCAAAATACTTCCGCCAATAATAAAAATTATACCATGCTGTAAGAATTTACTCAAGGAAATAAAAAATTTCGTAGGGGCTGGCAGTTCCATTCCGAAGGTAGAGAATAACTGGGCAAAGGTAGGAATAATTTTATAGACAAAGAAAAATATTGCGCCCACTGCTACAATAAAAAGAATCGCCGGATAAATCAGGGCGGAGATTATCTTGGTCTGGAAAGCAGCCTTCATCTCGGCATAATGCGCCAACCTATCTAGGACCATTGGTAGATTTCCGCTGGCCTCTCCGGTCTCAATAAGATTTACCCATAGCTTAGAGAATATGCGGGGATGCTTGGATAAGGCCACAGCCAGGCTTGCACCCTGTTCAACGTCTTTGGTTACCTGATTTATAGCCTGATAAAGCATTTCAGATTCGGTCTGCCTTAAGATGATATTTAAGCTCTTTAAGAGGTTTACTCCGGCATCCAGCATAGTGCCCAATTGTCGGGCAAAAAGAACCAGGTCGTTTACACGCACATGGCGTCTGCGAATAGCGCTTTTAGAAACAAAGATTGGTTTTTTAGCAGCAGCCTCTTTCTTGGCCTCGGCCTCTTCGTTAATAATACTAGTAACAACTAAATCTTGTTCCTGTAATTTGGATAACAAAGAATCCTGGTCAGGCGCCTCTTCTACGCCGGTTTTTTTCAGACCATCTTTAGTCCTGGCAACATAGAAAAATTTCGGCATCTTTTTATCGCTGTAATCTTTGAAAAATCGCTGTAATCAAATAAAACTAAAACTCTCCCAACGCCACACTAAGAACCTCTTCTAAACTCGTAATACCCTTATCTACCTTTTTCAGGCCGCTCTCTAATAATGTATCCATACCTTCTTGTTTGGCAATATTTTTTATATTGACAAAAGAAGCCTCTGGTTTAATCTCCTCTCTTATTTTATCGCTAATCACCATTACCTCGGCAATGGCCACCCGGCCCAGATAACCAATATGATTACATTTATCGCAACCTTTGGGCCTATAGATAAGGCCTT
>Ga0315289_10005944_pt1 | contig 17956 bp, 14 predicted proteins | sample YL17G11_40_MG_FD_203452 | JGI IMG/M metagenome (GOLD analysis project Ga0315289, IMG submission 203452) | Sediment microbial communities from Yellowstone Lake, YNP, Wyoming, USA - YL17G11_40 | ecosystem: Environmental > Aquatic > Freshwater > Lake > Sediment | place: USA: Wyoming | collected... | reverse complement strand
CAATGCCATTTGGTTTTAGATACTTTACATGTTGCTTAAGCACAGCAACCGGATCAGGCAAATGCTCAAGAATGTCGGCATAAATAATATAGTCATAGAACTCCTCTGCAACCGCTATGTCTATCTCAGATGCATCTCCTTCCAAAACAGTTAGCCCCCTTTGCCGGGCTATTTTTGCTGCATCAGGATTCATCTCAACTCCCACTACTTTGATACCACGTTTCACTAATTCAGCCTCTGTCTTTCCTGCTGCACATCCAACCGATAGTACGGTCTTTGCATCGGGCGGGACGGCTGCGAGAACATCGGGGCGAAAGAATTCATAGTACGGTAAAATAAGACAAGCATTATTCAAATCTATTGAACCCTTTAACTATATGTAAACACATATTAAATCTTGTGCGATGAGATACCTCTTAATCACTCCGCACTTAAATTCATAATTGGCGATGGAGACAACGGCCACCAGCAATATATATATTCTTTGAATCTAATGCCGATTACACTTTTCATCCATAGAATCTGCATAAAGACCGCAATAGTGTGTGAGAACAATAGTACACTCGCTGCACCCACAAGGCCGAAAAACTTTATCCCTGGGTATATCAAGCAGATAATAAGTCCAGCCAGGAGAATAACATAACGTCGGTGTAGATGAGGCTTCCCTATTCCTATATATACTTGAGATAATACTACGGCCTGAACATAAAACAACATAGTGAAACATAAAATCGCAAATGGAACCGCAACTTTACTGTATTGTACTCCGTAAATGACAGACAATATAGTTTTAGAGGCAAGAGCAGCTAAAACCGACAAGGGAACACCAAATAATAATATGCTTTTAAGTATCCTTATTACAGCAAAGCAGAGTGCTCTTTTGTCATCCTGTTTTTCTGCAAATGCAGGAAGCAAAACCCGGCCAATGGTACGAGAAAAAAGCAGCATAGGCTGTTGGGCCAGGGAAAGAGCCAGGGCATACATCCCCACCTGTTCAAAAGGTAGTAGCTTTCCCATTACAAAAACATCGGTCTGCATCGAAATAATCGTCAAAAACGACAACCCTGCCATTCCTCGCCCAAAATTTAGAACCTCCTTGAGGTATCTGCGGTCGACTTTCAACGTCGGCCTAAAGGGACACAAAATATGAGATAACAGACATTGTACTCCGGTTTGCACCAATTGTGCTATGACGAGTATCCACACGTTTTGCATGTAGAAAGCCAAAATGATTGCGACCGCTGTCCCGAGTAATGAACTACCCTGCATCAGGCATAATGCCTTTACAAATCGAAATTCCTTGTCCAAGAGATATAAACATGGGCTGGTAAAACCGTTGAATATAACGACTAGAAGTGAGACTCTGAGTAAGTTGAGCAGTTCCGGCTTACCATAAAATCGGCAAATTGCCGGTGATATTAGTAATGCTACAATAAATAGACCGGTGACCCGAATAATCTGAATCCACCAGACAATATTAAGATACTCCCTTTTGTTTCCCTCCGGATTTTGGATAATTGATTGCCGAACACCAATATCAGTGAATGAGTCCAGTACCGTTAATACCGACAGCACAATGGCCATCAAGCCGAAATCACTGGGAGCCAGTATTCTGGCAAGAATCATATTGCGAACAAGGCCCATTCCTCGTTCAATGAATGTCCCTATTGCCAATATCAACGAACCACGGGCAGCTCTGGCCTTGAGATTATTCCCTTTGGTTTTTTCAAAAAAGTTTTTAATTATTCTTATAGCAAAATTCACTTTCAGCCGAATCTCATATAAACTACGAATAGGAGTTCTTTAATAATTTGTCAGGCCACTTTCTGCTAAACACTACTAACCTGAACGGTGTTACCATTGAATATTGGTCGCCAGTCAGGACTTATACCCCTGCTATCAAAATATACCTTGCACATTAAGCAAATCGGTTTGACGTTTTCCCCTTTGTACTTACGGCGGCCAAAAAGACAACGCATTGCCTGATAATACTCCTTGTTCCAGATTTCAAAGAGAGTATTATCGTGTAAGTTTCCGAATACGTTTTCGTAACCTTTCTCAAGTAAAGATTTGGGTGCATGGGCGGCATTGCAGCAGGGATAAACCCGTCCATCCGGATCTATAAACGGGTCATTGTACATATACATACATACTTCACCCAGCTTGCAAAAATATCTCTTTCGTTCCATCTGCTCATCGGTCCGCCATTCTTGTTCTAACTGGTTAGTATTTTCATAAAACATATCCAAATACATGCCGATGTCCTCTAAACAAATAGATATCCCAAGCCCTTTAGCCATTTCTTTGGCTTTTTCAATGTGCTGAATGTTCTTCTTGCTTACCAGATACTGCCATTCGATTCTTTTTGGCCCTGAGGCAACTTTACGTAACCTTTTTGAATTCCTTATGACTAGCTCAAACTGGCCACCATATCGATATGTGCTATAAGAATCCTGATCAATACCATCGAGTGACACGGATAATAAATCCAGTTCCGATTTTTCAATCTGCTTAATAATTTCCTCTTCTTTGATATTCAAGTTGGAATCGATATCAATAATTTTACCGTTTTTCTTTAAAAGTTTGATAATTTTGAAAATATCTCGAACAAGAAAAGATTCGGCCCAGCCGAAAAGGGACACATAATAAAAAGTGCCCAATCGAGAAAGAAAAAAATGTACATCATCAATTGTCAAATCTCTTGAGTTACCAGACACCCTTCTTCCGGTTGGACATAATGGGCAACGCAAGTTACATCGATATCCCGTATTGATTTTGATGCGAACCGGCCCACATAAAAGTCGGCTGTGCTTAAACCAAAACTTTTCAGCGAAAAGGTAACAATGCCGCACAAAACACCACAGTCGCAAAATATAAGAATTGATATAATTTAAAAAAACCTGCATTTTTCACTCCCTGCTATTTATAACAAAAGAGACCACACCGCGAAGGGATTTTTTTCTGATTAAGATAAGCCTACTCTTAAATTATTCAGAAGTTTTTCTTTGATGTAACTTCTCCAGATGCACTCCGTCCCTGTCGGTTGCACCAAATAAATCAATGTAATTTGCTGCAACAGTTAAACTTGCGTAATTTTTTTGCAACACCGGCTTTTGCCGGTATAAGCTTTAGTTTTATTCCAATATGCTGCTTTGAGTATTGGTATACTCAGCAGCTTTAACCTTGCCGTTTTCATCGGGGAAAAAGGTTATCATTAAGTCCGTCATATCCTTAGCTGCCAGACGAACCGAATTTTCCAGTGCCGAACTTATCTGAACTTGTGCTACGTAACGGGCTGGATTACCGGCAATATTAGGTGTGCGGCCGAGGGGGCCGGAAAAATCCTTTTCTTCGTTGGTGATTTGCCCGTTCAAGACGTAAAAATTCAAGACAACTGTCTGTTCGTATGCTGGTGCTGGCTTATGGAATCGATGCATCAAACAGCGTATTTGTTGGCCGGTTTGTGAGGTAAATAACGATGGTTCTGTACCATCATGAATCCAGCCATGTGCGGGATAACACACTCGTGGCTGGTGACCCAATATGCCGCCAGGCCGAGACGAACAATACACGACATAAACATTTGCCCAGGCGTTAGTCGCGGTATCAATGTATTGTCTGCTTAAAAAATCGTCAGCAAAGTTATCTTTCATATATTGTTTAGTGGTGCTGGGAATGGACAAATCGCTACCGACCCAGTTACCAATTTTTCGGGGAAACGCACTTAAAGGCACAGGCAAACTGATAGGAGTCTCTACAACATGCTTTAAGTGAGATGCTACGCGGTAGGTTATGCCGGCGCATAGCAAAAGCAGAATAGCCAATATCCATATTGTCCAAACGGAACTCTTACTACTACACTTCGCTGGTCTGTTGCAACTCACAATGACTCACTTTTTCTTCAATTCAGTTTTACCAATCAGCCTTTTTGGCTATCACAAAAACGTAATCCTAAAGCGGTAGTACCAAAATACAGAAACATCCTTAAAATTTGTTGGGATTATCCTTATGGGTAGCTTCTCCTTCCGTGGAATATATTTCAGGAAACCCTGTAAGTATATTGCCATAACATACTAATATATGGGACCTTTGTCAATCCTTTTGTTTTGCGAAATAATTAAAAGTATCTAACTCTCAGCTAAAAATCGCCAATAAAGACCCTATAAACCCACGCATTCATTAAATCTTCAAAGATTTTTCTGTCTTATACGGGTATATAATATATATATATCCGGTATGTAATGATATAATTGCATTCATCCTTCCTTCCCATACATTTTATCGGGCGTTATCGATTCCTATGATAAAACCCTATCGACCGTGTAAGGGCTGGTTTGCCATTACGAAAATCCATTATTAATGTTTATGTGGGGGTACTGCTAAACATCGTGGCATAGCCAAGAGTCAACAAAAACCCTCTCCCCTCAAGAAAATAAAGGGGATATACAATGAATACGAAAAGATCATTTCGCCAAACAAATCATAAAGTCCATAGGACAGTTCCGACATTTTTTATTTTCCTTCTGATAACCACGGGTTGTCTTACTGTCGCAGCCAATATAACGAATGCAGCAACCTATCACGTCGACGATACCAATGGCAACGATAGCGACTCTGGAACAAGCGAACAGCCCTGGAAGACGCTATCGAAAGCACAATCTACCGTTGCTGGAGGAGACACTGTAATTGTCAGAGACGGTTCTTATAGCTCATATTCTGAAAATGATATTGTCCGTACTGATTGGGTTACTTATAAAGCCGCAGTAGGTCATACGCCCGTATTGTCAGGAATATCTGTAACACAGACAAATCTTAACAATAGTTACTTGATATTTGATGGTCTCAAAATTACAACCACTGGAACGGGGATACAACCCACAAGAGTCAGATACCTTCAACTTTTGAATTTAACAATAGAAGGAAGTAGAGATACACTGGCATATTATAACAGTAATTATCCGGGAATTAAACTGTGGCAGGCGTGTAAAGACATTACCATAGATAACTGTACTATAAAAAGTTCTTCTGTAACTTTTGGTCGGTTCGGTTTTACAAGTGGAGTTTATATTCAGGGTGGAAATAATATAACGGTAACAAACTGTGATATATCAGGGTCGAGTCAAGCTATATACGCTGAAGGCAACAATATAAATATCAGCAATAACAATCTTCACAATTTTAACTCTGATGGCATTATTGTCTATGATGTTAATACCCTTCTTATTCAAAATAATACAATCCACGATATTTTTATCTATGAACCAAATCTTGCAGAAGACCCTTGCACAACCACTTGGAGTGCCGATGGCAAGACTATGTTCAATTCTAATGCTAAATGGGCGACGGCAGGGGATAATTTAATCACCACAAATATGGAGGTTTATGTTAAATCAGGGACTAATGTGTATCTGAATGATGGTGAAAGTACTGTTGGAAACTTCACTGTTAGCAGTATAGACCCAAACGGAATGTCGATAACCCTTGCTAAGGGCATTGCCAACGGAGGACAACCGTCAAATGTTGATTACTTCATCCGTGCCGCTTTTCACGCTGATAACATACAAGTACAGGCTAATCCAGGAGTAAATAACTATAATGTAACTATATCTAAAAACCGTCTATATGACAATCGCGGGCTCACCATAGGTAGTACAATTGGCGGTGGCCAAATTATGCATATTTGGCCTCAAAACACAAGCGACCCTAACGATATTGGGGCGTATAATATTCTGGTTGAGAATAATTTAATCTGGTCTGATTGCAATAGTTATTCCGGCGGTGAGGAATACTATAGAACCGTGAATCTGCGTTCTACAGACGGTTTGATATTTAGAAACAATACTGTAATTGGAAGGGTTGCTATCGCCGGTGGAACGGGCACAGCAAAATTGAACAAGAATGTCCAGTGTTATGGCAACATTATCAGTTACATTGATATTTTTGCCGATTCTGGACTTATTAAAAACAATTACAATATTATGAACAGGGGTTTTATTTTATCTCCGTTCTCGGCAGGTGCTAATGATACGTTTTTTCATCCAAACGCTTATGCAACAGGCAACTGGAAAGACCCGAACTACACAGGTTTGTTTAAAAATTACGATGCGAATGATTTTAATCTGGTATCAGGAAGTTTGGCGATAGGACACGGCGACCCCACCAACTATCCTGCTACTGATATTTTGGGTGTAGCAAGAAAATCTACGCCCGACGCCGGCTGTTATGAATATGCTCCGGTTGTTTTGTCCTTTGCCCCCATAGGCAATAAGGAAGTTAATGAAGGTTCCACGCTAACCTTCAACATAGATATAAATGACCTTAACGTAAAAACTTCCATAGAAGAACATAACCTGCCGAGTGAACCAAACTTCATTAACAACATCTTTAGTTGGACATCTGCATATGAGGATGCCGGAAGCTACGAAGCTACGTTTGTTGCTCAAAATGACCTATTCGAGGACTTTGAGACTATCGGCATCTACGTAAATAACGTTAATCGATCACCTGTGCTTGCGGCAATCAGCGATAAATCGGTGGATGAGAACAGCCTCTTGAACTTTCTGGTAAGTGCAACTGACTCCGATGGTGATTCAATCACATACTCAGCAGCAAACCTGCCGAGCGAGGCCACATTCGCCGGCCAGACCTTCAACTGGACACCTGACTATAACCAGTCTGGAACCTATCAGGTAACGTTTACCGCAACTGATGGCCAGGCGCAGGACTGGCAGACTGTTAATCTAACAGTAAATGACGTAGCAGCTTATGTAGGAACTGATGCAGGAACGCTCCTGCTTAACGAAAATTTTGACAGACGTTCCCTTGCTGACTGGTTAATAATTGACGAAGGTAAATCCTGCCGGTCGTCATGGTATGCCGCCACTCGCACTTTGGTGCAAAAGTCCAGTATTTACACATTATCCTTTCCCAATCAGCCCGGCACTTACGCACTATATAAAAACGGCTCTGAATGGACCAATTACCAGGTCAGTCTCACTATGAAATCCGGAGATTCCGATTCTTTGGGTGTTATGTTCCGGTACAAAGACAGTAATAACTACTACCGCTTCTCGTGGGACAAAAGGCGTAAAACCCGTCAACTGGTCAAGAACTGCGATGGTATTTTTACCGTGCTTTGCAGGGACTCAGTCCCTTATCTGGCCGGCCGCTACTATCAAGTTAACATAATCGCCAACGGTCCGGATCTTCAAGTACTTATTAACAACTCACCGGTACTGCAAACTACCGACAGCAGTATTAGTTCGGGCAGCATAGCGATGTACAGCTGGGCTAATTCAGGAAGCTACTTCGACAATATCGTTGTACGAAAGTTCTAAGTTTACAGTAAACAATCTCAATCGTAATTTTGGGAAAATCCCAAGAAGAGCTTTAGTACCGAAAAAGGGCTGTCTCACAATCTGCGAAGGCAATCTTAATCAATCGGTTCTCTCACAGCACAAGTAAAAATGACGTAATGACCATTATTCGTCCAGAAAGAACTCAAGCCCTCAGCCTCCGAATCAATAGTCCGATGGAACAAAACGTAGTCCCTGTAACAGTAAAAAGTTGCAGGAAACAAAAACGCCGCTTATAAACCAACCTACAAAGAAAATCCAAAAAGAGCACCAAAATGGGAAATTTTAATTGACATTTATATGACAGTGTGGCTAAACTTGGCGGCGAAGTTAAAGAAAGGTTGATAAAACCTCCTCCCTAGAAAATATAAGGGGGTATACAATGAATACGAAAAAATCATTTCGCCAAACAAATCATAAAGTCCATAGGACAGTTCCGACATTTTTTATTTTCCTTCTGATAACCACGGGTTGTCTTACTGTCGCAGCCAATATAACGAATGCAGCAACCTATTATCTGGATGCCATTAACGGTAACGATACAACCGGCGATGGCAACAGTTCTTTGCCGTGGAAAACACTTGCAAAGGCACAATCCATCGTAGTCTCTGGCGACACTGTTATTGTTAGAGATGGTTCTTATAGCTCATATTCTGAAAATGATATTGTCCGTACTGATTGGGTTACTTATAAAGCCGCAGTAGGTCATACGCCCGTATTGTCAGGAATATCTATAACACAGACAAATCTTAACAATAGTTACTTGATATTTGATGGTCTCAAAATTACAACCACTGGAACGGGGATACAACCCACGAAAGTCAGATACCTTCAACTTTTGAATTTAACAATAGAAGGAAGTAGAGATACAATGGCGTATAACCTCAATGATTATCCTGCAATTAAGGTATGGATAGGATGTCAGGATGTGAACATAACTAATTGCACCATAAAAAGTTCTACTGTGCCTTTTGGTCGGTTCGGTTTTACAACCGGAATTTACATTCACGACGTTAATAACGTAACGGTAACGAATTGCGACATATCAGGTTCTGGTAAGGCCATATACGCTCAAGGTAATAGTATAAACATTGTTGGATGCAATCTGCATAATTTAAACTCTGACGGTATTATTGTCGACGCCGATTCTAATAATGTTCTCATTCAAAATAATGCAATCCACGACATTTTTATCTATGAACCGTGTCTTGCGGAAACTCCGACTGACACAACTTGGAGTGCCGATGGCAAGACTATGTTCAATTCTAATGCTAAATGGGCGACGGCAGGAGATAATTTAATCACCACAAATATGGAGGTCTATGTTAAATCAGGGACTAATGTGTATCTGAATGATGGTGAAAGTAGTACTGTTGGAAACTTCACTATCAGCAGTGTAGATGCAAATGGAATGAGTATGACGATTTCTCACGGCATTTCCGATGGGAATCAACCGTCAAATGTTGATTATTTTATTCGTGCCTCTTTTCACGCAGACAACATACAGGTTCAGGCCAATGTGGGTAAAAACGACTATAATGTAACTATATCTAAAAACTACTTATATGATAATCGGGGAATTAACATAGATGATATAGTTGGCGGTGGTCAGCTCATGCACATCTGGCCTTCAAATACAAGCGGCCCTAACGGCATTGGCGCATATAATATTCTGGTTGAGAACAATCTAATCTGGTCTGATTGCAATAGTTATTCTGCATCAGAAGAATATTATAGAACCGTGAATCTGCGTTCTACAGACGGTTTGATATTCCGAAACAATACAGTCATTGGAAGATTAGCCATTGGTTGGACTGACAACGCAAAGACGAACAAGAATGCCCAGTGCTACGGCAATATTATCAGTTACATTGATATTTTTGCCAATGCCGGACTTATAAATAACAATTATAACATTATGAATCGTGGCATTATCACGTCTCCCTTCTCGGCAGGTGCTAATGATACGTTTTTCCACCCTAACGTTTATGCAACGGCCAATTGGCACGACCCGAACTATACCGGCATTTTTAACAATTTCGATATAAACGATTTTAATTTAATGGCAAGCAGTTTGGCAGTAGGACACGGAGACCCGAATAACTATCCCTTGACTGATATAAATGGTACACCAAGAATATTTGGACTGCCCGACGCCGGCTGTTATGAATATAAACCCGTTTATTTTCCCTTGTCGATTACTAAATGCACGGTAACTGCCGGCAGTAAGACCGTTGGCGGTAACGTTATTAATAGCGATAGGATTTCCATTTCCGGCGATATGAATGCAGTAGCCGATGATTTCAACGACACCAATGCTTTCAAAGTTACCGTTGACTCAAACTATATAGTCAGTCCCTGCGTTCAGACTTTCACCGTTATTAACGGCAAGACTTTTAAGAACAGCAAGTACAGTTATTCTGGAACTGATGGGAACGGCGTAAGGAAATCCTTCTCGTATAATCCAAAGACCCAGAAATTTTCCTTTTCAGCAAACAGTGTCGACCTGTCGGGGCTTGACTGTCTGGTGAATACGAAGATTGAAATCGGGGATTTCAATGCAATGGGCGACGCTAACGAAACGATAGTCAACGGCGCCAAGACACCGATACCAATCAAACTTATGACTGGGGTCAAGAATGTCCTGAGGGTCGATAAGTGCACGGTTAAGCACGGCAAGAAACCAGCCAGCGACATATTATCAGCCAGAGGTGCATTCGCTGTTGAAGATACAGATGCAAATATGACGGATAGGATCAGTGATGACCTTGTTGTCACTTTAGATACACAGCAGTTTACCATACCCGCGAACAAGCTCAAGGCCGGGAGGGGATATTTTACCTGCTCAAGAGCCGACGTAAATGAAGGCGGTATTCACGCTGGTACCGCCGCTGCCACGTTTAACTTCAATTTGTGTTCTTTTATACTGACAATAAAAAAGGACGCGAATATTCCGCCAGTCTCCGGCGATGTTGATTTCAGCGTGTCATTCACAGACTTCAACGAGGTTGACCGGATTACGTTCCTATAAGCTGAGGCTCGTCTCCAACCATAGGCCAGCGGCTAATCAATTCCCATTCTCTCCAAAAATGGCTTATCGCTGCTAAAAATTTACTGACAAGACTGGATGAGTTGATATACCCTGCTGGTCGGCTGAAGCAGGAAAATCAAAATGGAGAATATATTTATAAAGCGCACAGTTTTTGCAATTCTTATCGCAGTCACTTTTTCAATCGCCGATGCTAAATGCTCAGGCGGTTCAGGTGCTTCCAATGACCCTTACCTGATTTCCACAGCCGGGGATATGAATCAAATCGGGTGCAACAACACCGACTGGGACAAACACTTCAAGCTGACGGCTGATATAAATCTCTGTGCGTATACCGGCAACAGTTCAACCGCATCGGCATTGATACCGAACATGCTTTCGGCGGTGTCTTTGACGGCAACGGGTACACGATTAAGGGTTTCACGTACACGGCAGAAGACAGCGACTTTATCGGCATTTTCGGTGATGCCAATGCCGCGCGCCTACCTTTTCTGTGGACAGCCGACAGCGATAGAAGGTAGGCAACCAAAACCACCACTGTCAAACCGTCCGACTTATAAGTTTTACTCTATCATTTTCTAACGAAATTCCTATAATACTTTTCAGTTGTATCGAAAGAAAACGCCAAGTTTTCCGCCAAGTAAGCGTATATGCTTACAGAGGTCGCTTGACATAGTTTTCGATAACCCTTTTTTGCGTAAAATGTTACGAGTTTGAGCGCTCGTAGCTCAGCTGGATAGAGCAACGGATTTCTAATCCGAATCAAGGTTTTGTAAGTGTTTGTTAATAAATGATTAATGATTGTCAAAAAAGAACTTATGAAGCTGGCCGAGAAGCAACCGAAACCTAACCGAGAGCCAACCGTACATCGTTGGTGCAGATTTTGGTGCAACTCACCGGCTCATGTAATCCATAATTCAACAACTTTTTGTGTCATTTTATATTTTGACCACTGTTTAAAAAGTCATTTATTTGCTTAGTCGTCCAGTATCGCCGCCCACTTATAATTTTTGCAGCGGGTGGCAATTGCTCGGAATACAACCACTCATAAATGGTTGTCCTACTCATACCAAGCAAACGGGCAAAGCCCGTAAGACTTATCAACTGCCTGTCAGCCATTGTCGGCCCCCTTCCTTGAGTTTTTCGATTCTGAGCCGGAAAGCAAACAGCTCTTTTTTTGTCTGATGTTTCTGTTTTCATTTTGAATTTCCCTTTATAATTTGCCACTGCTTCCGGTGCGGACATTTAGCTGAAATCCAAGCCTCAACCTCTGCCCGCTGGTATAAGACCTTGCGACAAAGACCAATTGGCAACGGTGCAAACGCCCCTGAAGCATTTAATTTATAAAATGTTGCTCTCTTAATGTTCACTAATTCGCAAACTTGCGGGATTGTCAACAATGCCGGCTGTATTATGCTGCTGTTGTTAGTTATTGCGACCCCTGATAGGACATTTTTTGAATTATTCACTTTTTGCTCCCATCCAAATTTTTAAAATTTGCTGGTCAGTCATTATTAAAACTCCTAATCTTTTGATTATTCAAAAATCCTTATGTAAAGAACTAAATGACCTTACAGACAGAAAACTGTTTAACCCCGTTTTGCAAATCCCGAAATGTATTTTTCACAAACCCGTAATTATATTTTTTCGCCTCTTTCCCATCGGCCGCAGAAAACGCCCGCCTTGCGATAATCTTCGCATATTGATAAAAGATTAAATCCTTAATTGTTCTTACATCTCTGTCAGGCATTTTCTCTTTTTATATAAAAAAGTTTATATACAGGCACTATTTCTACCTTCGTTTCTATGACGTCAAAAAAATGCCAACGAACAATGCATCAAAAATTGAAGAGCCATACCAAAATGTCATATCTTTTTGCTGCTCGTCGGGAACTTGTTTGTGCTCGGCAAACCTAAATCGTTCAGAAACACTGATCTATCCTTTTCCAAATTAGATTCGCTATATGATATATCACAAGGTCTTCTACTCGAATGGAACAAATATAAACTCTGTTGTGCCCGCGTCATCGAAACATAAAATAGGCGAGCTTCTTCGACAACATCGTTCCTACGATCTGGTACTATATCATTTTCCAAACCGACTACTATGACAACATCGGCTTGCAACCCTTTTGCCTTTTTCATTGTGCGTAAACTAGCAATGTGTTTTACACTTATCTCCTGTGGTACAAGTAACTTACTCACAAGCCCCAAATCTTCTATGAGTTTAGATGGATTAACCCAAATTCCGCTGACAGCAGATAGTTGCTTGACAAACTCACCTTGGTCAATTCCTTCCCAGCCAACATATGAATTGATTAAATTGTTAAGACCGTCGCGAATTTTTACAAAAGTAGCTTCTGTTTCTTCATGGTTTGAAATAACTGAAAATAAATTATTATGTTTATCAACCCTTTCCCATAATTTCGCAATCTTTTTCTCCTCTGCGACTCGTTTCTCTATAGTTTCACTACTACATCTTCTATCCTTTTTCATTCCCGGCACCTTAGCACTACCGGCGTTTATGAGTTGTTCAATAATTAAGCGTGTTTTGAAATTGTCCTCTTGCTTGCCAATCCATTCTATGAATAAATTCGCAACCTTTATTCGGTCAGGTATAAAGTTTTCATCGCAGTCGTAAGGAACATGATACTCACGTAATTTTTTTATAACCAATGGCAACAAATCTTTTTTTGGTACAAGTATTAAAACCGTTTTTTCCTCTTCTAAAGAAGATCTCGCAATCTTCGCAACTTCTGCAGATTCCTTAAGCTCGCTGGGTGCTTCCCAAACATACGGGGCATTTTCTGACCGATTTGTAAAGTCTATGTCATCTACACTTCTTATTCCTTTATATTCTAGGTATTTTTGCTGTAAAAAAGTAAGTGCTATCCTCATTATTCCCTTAGGACATCTACGGTTGTAAGGCAGATACCCAAATTCAGCACCCGGAAAATCTTGACAAAATCTCAAAACGAATTTTGGATTGCCACCACGAAAACTATAGATACTTTGCGCATCATCACCAACCACAAACAACCCATTTCTAGATTCTCTACTAAGTAGATCTATGAGCCGAAATTGAACTGCGTTGAAGTCTTGATATTCATCAATTAACAAATGTTTTGCCTTCTCTTGATATTTTTTGAGAATAGCAGGATTATTCTCAAGTATCTCACAAGCAAATAGAAGTTGATCATCAAAATCTATACGATTACATTTGCTCATGATCTCCCGGTATTTCATACACACTTTACATTTATTTTTAGAAGTCTGTTTCTGGCAATCTCCATATCTTTTACACTTGCCAGCTTCTTTTCCATCCTCCTCAGTAAAATCTAGAATAAAAGCAGCATCGCGATACATCAGCTCTTGAATCTTATGATTCTCTTGTACCTCAAGGTCAGTCTTTAATAATCCGATGTCAGATGGCTTTTCCTTGACTATCTCTAATCCTAAGGAATGTGTTGTAAGAATTCGAGGAAGCTCCGGAAAAGGTAATTTCCAATCACCTTTCGGATTTGTTAATTCATCCTTCATTCTCTGAACCGCATCATTTCCAAATGCAAGAACACATATGGTGTCTCTAATTTTGTTTTTACTGCCCCCGTTCTTCAATAGCCGGTTTATTCTATCGGCCAATAAATGTGTTTTTCCTGCCCCCGGTCCAGCTATAACACAGATCGGAGATGCAAAATTCGTAACTATCTCTTTGTAATTACTAAGCATTGCCTATACCCTTTTCCTTTCAAACTATACTCTACCAAAAACCATAAATTCCTCTAACTAAATACCATTCGCTACTAACCAGCAACCAGAAAAACACCCAAATCATTTTAATTTTTTATTTGTTATTATCTACTTCTTTTATAGTTTTGTATATTGTAACATGATGAGCAAATACATTTTTAATTCTTATTCTATATTTATGGTGCCTGTGTAATCTTCTCTCTACTTCAGAATCTGAATATATTTTTAATTTCTTTCCTAAAAATGTACCTTCACAAATCTCAACGCATATTTCCCACTGTTCACGTATAGGGTCCTTTTTAAACACATGCACAACATGTTCTTTTTTCTCTTCTAACAATTCATAATCAACTTCAATATCATCATATTTTCTCCTGCCTATTTTTATTCCTTTTATAGCAATGTTATCTTTTACTATCGCTTGTTCCTTTCCCTTTTTAGCTAATTTATCGGCTATGCGTTTCTGTTCGACACCAAACTGGTCGGATACCCGCTTCAAAAAAAGCATGCCGAATATGTACTCTTTGAATTCTGATGCATCCATTTTGCCGCGGAGGTAATCAGCGGCTGAGAAAAGATGATGTTCCAGTTGCGATAATGTTATCCTTGCCATATTGTTTTTCGCGATCTCCGCTAAATGGGTAACAAAAAATACTCTTGCCATGCGATTATAGCTTCCCCCTGTCGACAATCAAGTAAAAACATAGCCAATTATTGCCTTTTTAGACGTTTACTGTTAGGGGTAATATACTTAAGGGAGTTCTAAAAATGTAAAAATTCTTTTGCGATGCCACCAGATTATATCTCAGTAAAACTACTGACATGGTCGAATCACAAAATGACCGTGCAATATTTAGTTAATGGGTCAGAAAATCTATAGCGTTCGCATTTCATCCATAATGAGCCGCCAAATTGCATGATTTTTAAAAGATTTCACATTTGACGATTTTGCCCGATTCTTAAATACAGATACGTAAGAAAAAACGTAGTTTTCTTTAATTTTCTTCACATTTGTGACTAAAAGAACAATCTGCCCCTTCAAAAAATCTCATAAAAATCATGGAAAAGTGAGAGCTCTTGGATTAAAATAAAATTTCAGGGTAACTGTATTTTTCATTCGTCAAGGGATTTTAAAATGACTAATGATATTGATCCAATTACCAAAATAGGCATAGAACATGGTTGTATGTCCTGTGGCGCTAAAACAGACAACTTTTATTTTGTGGAGTATTACATACTCCCCTCAAAGCTGGTAAGAAAACGACACCGAGACAAGAACAGATTTGCATTGTATTGTTGTTCCTGTTACAAAGCCCATGATCAATTACATATTGAAGTTGATGGAAAACCATTAACTATCAACAAATCGAATGCACCAGATTTGAATAACATGCGGTGTTTCATATGTGGTTCAGAAATGCTTCACGGAGATCTATATGGATTAATAACCATGTTTCTTCTTATGGGTGGCTCAGGCATTGAGAACAAGCCTTTGGCTTTTCTCTGCGATGAGTGTGTTGAAGAACATATTATAGAGTTTTAAGGCAGTTATTTTGCTCTTAGTAGTCGCTAGCTTTCTCTACTGTTCTTATACACTAATATCGTTTTAGTACCCAAATATTTCTTTTTCTCGAACTGCCCCATAGGCCTGCGCCATCTTCTCGGTTGATGGCGACAAGTAAACAGAAGTCGTTTTCAAGCTTCGATGTCCTACCTGCTTTTGCACAATAGGTAGAGGAACCTTTCTATCTACAACATACCTGAAAATATGTGAATGCCTCAGGCTATGGACCGTAAACATCTTTAAATTTCTGCCTAAACTATCCTTGCCATAGACCTGATGTAAGCCGGCTTTAGCAACATATTTTTGAAATATTTGCCTGATTCTGTTTTCCGTATAATTATGCCTGTTCCAACGTCTTCCGGGGTGAAATAGGTATGCTTCAGGCATTCTTACTCTATCTCCTCGCTTACTCATCAATCCTTTCTGTTTTAACATGCTTTTTATTTCATTGGTTAAGCCTTTTGGCAGATAACTGATCCTTGCATGTTTTGTCTTTGTATTTTCAGCAGGAAAGAAAACAGTGCTTCTGCTGAAGTTTAAGTGTTTTACCTGAATCCTTACAAACTCCCCTACTCTACAGCCCAACTCATAGATTATTTCAAACATCAATTTGTGCCTGTAATTGTCGATGCTGTCAAAGAGAGCCTGTAATTCAGTTTGCGTCAAGTAACGGATTATCTCGCCGAAGCGTTCATATTTCTTTGATATTTTCTTTTTCTGAATTGTAGGAATTATTTGGCCTTCCATCTTTTCCTGAAATGTGAAATCCCGCGAGTTTATAAATCTTTTCATCAAAAACTTACGAGCGTAAAGTTTAAATACTCCAAAGTCTTAATAGGAGAACAAGGTTATATTAATTCAAAGCTATAAGAACTGTTAAATTCCAAACAAAAGCTTACTCAACCTTAAAAAGCTTCCATGGAAAACAAACAGATCTTAAAAACTTGAATTTTCAACAAACCTTTGAATTCGGCTTTTCCGGCCTGGATGTTAGGTATTTCAGGCAGATTAGCCATTTAAAGACATAATCCCATAGAAGGATTTCTTAGCATTTGCTTTATAAAAGTCTGATTTTTCGTAAATATAATCTGACTTCTAAAAATACTTTTTAGCCCTTCTGATTTTTCCGCAAAATCTCATTTCACCGACGGCAATTTCGCCTGCTGCTGATTATCTATACCCGGCCTCGAACCAGTTGTTCTATTTGCAAAACGCTTTTCAATAGCGTTTTTCAATATGCCTTCTCTCGGCCTGGATATATTCAGCATCAGCAAAAAGTTTATAAAGTCTATCGTCTTTACGATCGTACAGATTGGTATTAACCAATCGATAGGAGGAATAAGCGGAAAATGTCAAAACCAGAAACTGTTTTCAAGATCGGAGCTGTCAGGGCATCGATCTTCCAAAACATCATTGAAAAGAATGGCCAATCTATCAAATTGCCCAAGGTAGTTATTGAAGTCAGGTATAAAGACAAAACCGGCAAATGGAATGGAACCAACAGCCTCAGCATAAATGACCTTCCTAAGGCCATATTAGCCCTTCAGAAGGCATTTGAGTACCTTATGGAGCGTAAGGACCCCGGCCAGCAAAAAGGACCAGCTGTGAGCGATCTATACGGCTGAAACAATTCTTAATTTTTTTATTTTTTAACCATGATGGGACTTTTCCCATCACATTTTAAAGAAAGGTAAGGTGTAATCATGCAAGAAACAATTTGTGCAAAGGTAAACCAGAGACTTTTAAGTAAGGCAGACAGATTTTTTTTGGGTACTGCCGAAGGCAGGGTCATTGAGATTCTGCAGAACGCAAGAAGAGCAGGTTCCACAGAGGTGAGAATCTCAAACAAGGATGGATTTGTAACCGTTGATGACAACGGCTGTGGCATTGAAGATTTCCAGAAGCTGCTGGATTTAGGAGGCAGCGGCTGGGATGAAAAACTCGAAGCCGGAGAAGACCCTGCAGGTGTGGGACTATTTAGTCTGGCGCCAAGAGAGGTAACGATTACATCCGGCGACAGGCAAATAGTTATCGACAAGGATGGATGGACAGGCAAACCGGTACATGTAACAAAAATTCCAAAAGAGATAAACGGGACTATCGTTAAATTCAGGGATGAAAAACCGTGGGATATGGAGCTTGTTGAAAAACATGCTGTATTTGTAGGTATCAGGGTTATAGTGGATGGCAAGTACTGCCACCAGATGCCGTTTTGCAGCAGCCAAGCTGTGCATTATG
>Ga0315289_10005943_pt1 | contig 17957 bp, 23 predicted proteins | sample YL17G11_40_MG_FD_203452 | JGI IMG/M metagenome (GOLD analysis project Ga0315289, IMG submission 203452) | Sediment microbial communities from Yellowstone Lake, YNP, Wyoming, USA - YL17G11_40 | ecosystem: Environmental > Aquatic > Freshwater > Lake > Sediment | place: USA: Wyoming | collected... | reverse complement strand
ACCAGCGTCGCCAAGCAGATCGTCGTCATGCGGGACTTCAAGACGACGGTCCTGATCTCGACGCCGAGCCATGCCCTGACCATCGCGGCCAGTCTCGACGAGGTCCAGGTTCATCTGGAGCGGCTGCATCTGCGGCTGGGCCTCTTCGGCGGCGAGCGCTGGAGCGACTCCCTCCGCCGGCAAGTGGAGCAGCAGTTGCGGATCGTCTCGACGGACACCTACGGCCCGACGGAAGTCATGGGTCCGGGCGTCGCCGGCGAATGTCACCTGCACGAAGGTCTGCACCTCAACGAAGACCATTTCATCGTGGAGGTCATCAACCCGACGACCTTGGAGCCGGTCGGCCCCGGCGAGGAGGGTGAGCTGGTCCTGACGACGATTACCAAAGAGGGCTTTCCGCTCGTCCGCTACCGGACGAGCGACGTGACGCGGCTCGATCCGGCCCCCTGCCCGTGCGGTCGCACGTTCGTCCGCATGGCCCGCGTGATGGGCCGGACCGACGACCTGATTCTCGTCCAAGGCGTGGGCTTCTTCCCTTCCCAGGTCGAAGAGATCCTCGCCGGCATCGACGGGGTCAGCCCGTATTTCCAAATCATCGTCGACCAGGAACGCGGCGTCGAGACCATCGAGATCCGCGTCGAAATCTCGGACCAGATCCCCTTCCTCGACGAGGTCAAGACCATCGAGACCCTGCGGCAGCAGGCGGCCAAGCGCATCAAGGCCGTCCTCGATATCGACCCCAAGGTCACGCTCATCGAACCGAAATCTCTGCAATCGCTCCCGGAAGGCACGCCGCGCGTCGTAGACAAGCGCCCCGGCTGAGAGCGCTTGACGGAAAGGCGGTAGATGGAGTTCAGCAGGCTGGAGAAGGCCGCGATCCATGCTATCCTGTCCAAACCGGTGGATGGCATGGAGATTTTGCGTCAGCAGCTTGCTGCCGCCTCGGTCGTGAAACGAGATTATACAGGAGTAGGCTTCTACACAACGATCTCCGTGCCCTCGTCTGTGCCTCCTATGCCGAGTAGCAGGAAACTGCACGACGCGCTATTTGATGGCGCCGCGGGGCGTGCAAAATCGGACCCGGAGGGCTGGGTCTTGTTCATGCTCTGGACTGATGCCGGATACCTTGCGTGCCTGGAAGGCTACACGGTCCGCGATGCCTGGCCCAGTGAAGATGACATTGAGGAAATCGGGCCCTGCGAGATACGCCAGGTTGATCGAACGCGACCATCAGAGAATCGCCTGATCCCTGATTGCGAAAACAGGTTCGAAGTCTGGCGGACAAATGCCAGCTATAAGACTCTACTTGTGAGAGCACTGCTTGCCCTGTTCATCCTGCTAATTGCGGTGCTGTTCGTGCTGATCTTCATCCACATCGTCGCGTGACACGCAACCAAGCGGCAAAATGCTGACGACAGACTCTGCCCACCCAATGGATGGATCATTGGTCTCTGTTCTCCACGCGCACCACATGTTTTCGACGCCTACAGCAGACGAACGCCTTTGTGGACAATCTCGTTGGCCAGGGGATCATTGGGCCCGAAGCGCTCCGGCGTGAACGGCTGCGGCTCGAGGCGGTCATCGATGGCGGCCGCCCACCGCATCAGGGCAACGCGGTCTTCAAAAAGGTTATCCGAGAAATCCGGCGAGATGACCGCCACGTCGATGTCGCTCCAAGGGCGGGCCGCACCGACGACCTGGGAGCCATACAAGTACGCCGCTTCGACCCGCAGCCGCTGCCGGACGATAGCCAAGAACTGCTGGACGCTCGCCATCACATCCGGTGCGATTTGAGCCATGCCAGCACCTCTCTGATCGCCGCCATTTGCTCAGCGGCGTATTCGGCGGTACACCTGTGTCGAAAGTCCCGCTTGGGGTCAGGATATCTCGCCTCAATGTTGAAGGCCGTGATCCGAATGAGAGTATCCGTCTGCGCCTCGTTTGGCTCAAGGCCCGCCGCTTTCGCGAGCCTCAGTAGATTGTGGATGGGCGGTGCATGTTGCTTCTGCCTGATCGCGTGCAATCCCTTCAGCTCCTTCTCAACGGCCAGATGGCCAAAGAACAGAGCATACGAGTAGTCCCCTTTCTCCGCAAGGTGATCCGCGACCACGAGGCTCTCCTCAGCCTCGGCGAACCAGTACTGGGCAACGGCCTGGGCATCAAAAGCCTCTGAACCCATCGATCACTCCAATCATCACCTTCTCAGGATGCAACGGTTTCAGCACCTCATGCATGGGATCTCTCCACCGATCCGACCACTTCATGCAGGAAATCATAATCGTTTGGCGTCAGGACCGCCAGTCCTTTCGGGGGGCGCACCATGAGGCAAACCTGCCGGTGCAAGCGGCGTACAATCAGAAGGGACAACTGCAGGTTAGGGTTGCTCTGCGGGAGTGTCCCGATGGGCTTAGGGGATTGGACGGGGCGGAACAGGAAATTTACGCATTTCTGCCCTTTCCTGCCAGCGCGTAGTGCCTGCAGTGGCAATGAATACGGAAACCTCAGGTTGAGGAGCAGACCGATGGCTGGATTAGCGGATAAGCAGTGTGTGCCGTGCGAGAAGGGCGCCGACCCGCTCAAGGGTGAAGAAATCGAGAAACGAGCGAAAGAGCTGGACCCCGACTGGCGGGTGGTGGACGAGCACCATCTGGAGCGGGAGTTCACGTTCGATGATTTCCGCCAGGCTCTCGACTTCGTCAACGAGGTCGGCGAGCTGGCCGAGGAGCAGGGCCATCATCCCGATATCTACCTGAGCTACGGCAAAGTGAAGATTCAACTGTGGACCCACAAGATCAACGGCCTGCACGAGAACGACTTCATCCTGGCCGCCAAGATCGACGCCCTACAGCCGGCCACCGTGGGATAGAGAGCTTCATCAGTCCCCTTCACGAGGATTCCTCTGCCGTGACCCGTGAATGGCCGCGGCGGGAGACATTTGAATCCCCGATTTGGTTTTGGTATCATGGGAACATGATTACATATGGCACCGCCAGGGAGCATCCTGCCGTTTCCGCGATTCGTGTTCGCCGGCTCCCCGTCATGGTCGCCGTCGTGGTTCTTCTTGCCGCGAGCATCGCTTTGGCGGGCAGCACCTATTATGTAGCCACCAACGGTAGCGACGGCAACCCTGGCTCGTTCGAAAGCCCCTTCGGCACGTTCGACCACGCGGTCGGAGTGGCCGCGCCGGGCGACACCATCTATGCGCGCGGCGGCACCTATCTGCTGAACCACCGGCTGCTGATCGTCAAGACCGGCACGCCGGACAGCCCGATCAAGCTCTGGGCCACGCCCGGCGAAACGCCCATCCTCGACTTCAGCAGCAATCCCCTTCCGCCCCCTCAGCCCCGCGATGGGGATGTGGGGACGGTGAACGAGGCCGTCGGCATCCACTTCGGCTCCGGCGGGGACTGGTGGCACCTCAAGGGCCTGACCGTCCAGAACGCGCCCTACTACGGTGTGCGGGTCTACGGGTCCCACAACACCTTGGAGCAACTCACCCTGCGCTACAACAAGGCCAGCGGGCTCGAAATCACCGGCAAGGAGGGGCTGACTCCCAGCCACAATCTCGTGCTCAACTGCGACTCCTACCTCAACTTCGACCCACAGTCGAACGGCGAGGATGCCGACGGCTTCGCGGCCAAGTTTGACACGCTCGGGCCGGGCAGCGTCTTTCGTGGGCTACGAGCGTGGAGCAACGCCGACGATGGTTTTGACTTCTGGCACGCCGCGCCGGGCGTGTTGGTGGAGAACTGCTGGTCCTTCGACAACGGCTTCAAACGCCCGCAATGGGCGGCGCAGGTGAAAGGGAGCTGGGGCGGCGACGGGTTGGGCTTCAAGCTCGGGGCCTCGGCGGGGCAGCTTATCCTCAACCGGGTGGCCGCGTGGGGCAACAAGTCCTTTGGCATCGACGACAACGGCAACGGCCATCCCGGCGGGGTCATCATCCGCAACGCCACCCTGGTCAACAACGCCAAAGACGGCAATCCCGTGCAGATCAGCCTCGACGACAGGATGCCCCACACCGTCACTAACACCATCGCCTTCGATCTGGACGGCAGCGGCGTGACCAGCTTCAAGGGCCCCATCCACCACACGTTCAATACCTGGAACGGGATCGGCGTCTGGGCCGCGGACTTCGAGAGTCTCGACAAGGACGTGCTTTTCGCGGCCGGTACGGCACCGCGGAACGCCGACGGCAGCCTGCCCCGGATCGGCCTGCGCCTGGCGGCGGGCAGCCACCTCATCGACACCGGCACCGACGTCGGCTTGCCCTACGTCGGCGCGGCGCCGGATCTCGGCGCCTTCGAATTCTCGGTTGCAGGCGATCGGACGGGTGACTCGTCTGTGAACCGGCCGGGTCTTGCCGTGCTCGTCCGCCACGCTAATCACGTCCTTCGGCCTTGACGACGGTACTCGTCTCAAGGGCCCATGGTCGAGAACCTCAATCACCTCGGATATTGCCAAGGCCTTGTCGCCCTACCGCCGCACGGTTTCTTGTTGCATTCCTTGGGCCAAGCCGCCATAATGACGTTATTCGAGGGGAGTCCATGGTTGGAACTGTCGATTTCTGGGCATAGGGCCATAGTTTTGGCAGAGATAGACCAAGCGGCAGCAAAAATGACGGCGACAGAACTCGTCCCGTCGGAGCGGGCGGCGCCGCAAGACATCGATCGGCAGACCCGGCTCATCGCCGGTCAGAAGCTGTTGGGCGTTCTGCCCGATGCCGTGCCCTGTATCCTGATGGTGGTCAACAAGCACCGGCAGATCGTCTTTGCCAACGAGCGGCTCCTGGACCTTCTGTCCCCGGAGCAGCGGCAGGCCGGGATTCTCGGGCGGCGGCCCGGCGAGGTCCTCGGCTGCCTGCACGCGTTCGAAAATGACGAGGGTTGCGGCACCACCGAGTCTTGCAGCTTCTGCGGAGCCGTGAACGCAATGCTCACCAGCCTGCACGGCGACGCCCGAGTGGAGGAATGTCGAATCACGCGGGCTAACGGGGAAGCTCTGGACCTGCGGGTCTGGACGACACCCCTGGCGCTGGACGGGGAGCAGTTTACGGTCTTCGCGGCCCTGGACATCAGCCACGAGAAGCGCCGGCAGACACTCGAGCACATCTTCCTGCACGATATCGGCAACGTGGCCTCCGGCCTGAAGTGGTACACCGAACTGCTGGAGAGAGGGACCCCCGACAAGAGCCGGGAATTCCAGGCGGCCATCGGCCAACTGAGCCGGGAACTGCTGGACGAGATCGACGGCCAGCGGACCCTGGTTCGGGCCGAGAGCGGCGACCTGGTCCCCCGGCCGGAGCGTCTCGGCACGCGGCAACTGCTGCAAGAGGCGGTCGAGATCTACAGTCATCATCCGGTCGCGCACGAGCGGCACCTGTGCATCGACCCGAATGCGGAAGATATCGCCATAACCAGCGACCGCACGCTGCTGTCACGGGTCTTGTGCAACCTGATCAAGAACGCCCTGGAGGCCTGCCGCGCGGGCCAGGCGGTCACCGTCGGCTGTGCCCGGCCCGGCGACGCGGTTGAGTTCTGGGTCCACAATCCCGGCGTCATGCCGCGCGCGGTGCAGCTTCAGATCTTTCAGCGGTCCTTCTCCACCAAAGGCGCGGGCCGGGGTCTGGGCACCTACAGCATCCGGCTGCTGACCGAACGCTATCTCCACGGCCGCGTCTCCTTTACCAGCACCCCCGAGCAAGGCACAACCTTCAAGGTCCAAATTGGATCGATAATAAGTCGCAACGATTCCGTTGGTTGGGCTATGACCAGATGAGTGAGCCCCTATGTCGTTTGTCCAGTTTTCGGAGTACTTTCCGGAGGTAGCCGCGCGAGAGACGCGATCGATCACGATCCCACCCGGCTCGCCTCTCGGTCTCCCTCCCGGCGACTATGCCTTTCTCGAAACGTACTGTGATGAGCCCCACTGTGACTGCCGCCGCGTGCTTTTCTCCGTGATCGCACGAGATCGACCGGGGATCCAAGCGATAATAGGGTGGGGATGGGAGGACGTGGACTTCTACGCCCGCTGGATGAAATCCGGCAACCGGGCGGAGGCCGTCTCCGGGAAGGGCCCCGCCCTGAATCCCCTGAGTCCGGCCACGGAACTGGGGCCCGCTCTGGTGGAACTGGTCCGCAATATCCTTCTCCAGGACCCCGAGTACGTTGAGCGGATCAAACGCCACTACCTGATGTTCCGCGAGAACATGGACAGACCGAAGAAGTCTCAAAGACGCCGGTCGAGAAGGCGCTGAAGGCTCGAAATCCAATGTGCAAAACGTTGCGGGAGAATCTCCGCAACGTTTTGCATGGTGTACCGGTGTGGTGAACGCCACCAGAACGGCTAACGAATCGCCGGTACACTCGCACCCTCAGCCGAGGTCTGGCCAATGGGCTTGCCGGAGGCGTCGAGCTGCGTGTAGGTGAGCTTGGTCCCGGTGAAGTCCAGCGTAATCGTTTCATCCGGAAGGCCGTCGCCATCCACATCGCCATGCGCAATGGAGCTGACAAGCACTTCTTTCAACTCGTACTTCAGGTAGGTCGGACCGCCGCCGAGGCGTGCCAGTTCGATCGTCACGAGCGGCATCACCGTGCCGTCACTACAGCGTTTGAACAACAGCGGCGTGGCCTTGTCAATCCGCTTGACGACGGTCACATGCCCCACCAGCCGGCCGACCCCGAATCCTCCACCGGCACCGCCACTGGCCATTTGCGAGACGCCCCAGCTCCAAGACTGAACTTCGATCCAGCCTTTGTGCGCGGTGGCAGTCGCTTCGCCGTCGATGCCTTCGATCTTCAGAAACATATCCACGGCCTGGGGTGTAGGGCTGGTCCCCCCGGGACCGGCCGCCCCAGCAGCATTGGACGGTGCAAGGCCAGGCAGCCCCACGCCCCCAACGGATGCGACGACCGCCAACGCCAGAATTGCCGCGATCACCGATGTCCCCGAATGCTCCCGCAACGTCTTCATACCCCGTCCTTTCACATACACCTTCGTGTGGCAGGTGTTTCCGAGCGAGTAAATCGTTCTTCACTCGTGAAAGGGAATACGTCGCGACATTCGGTAAGTGCGGCGAATCCCGCAGACCGCCCCGCGCGCCGACGTCACTCGGCTCCCGATTTCACAAAGGTCTGCCCGAACGCCGCGATGATTCCCTGATGTGAGCGACGTTTGATGCCTCGATGCCACAAGGCCGCAGTGGCGGCATGAAACATGGCATAGTAAGATCGGTTGACCGCCTATGAGAGGCACTCAACAGCAATTCCGCTTCGGCAAGGCAACTGTCCGCCTCTTCGAAATGTAGTTGGACCTCCTCCATCACACCGGAACCCCTTCCTCTTTGATGAACCTATGGATGGCGAAGCGCCCTGTCCGTAACTCCTCTTCATCGACAAACAAGAAGCTGACGAGCGTGTCATACTCCAAGCTCAAGCCGGAGCAAAGATCGTCCACCAGGTTGTGCTCAGTGAAGGTGTCGATAACCTCCTCCAGCACAACAGCGATATCGATGTCGCTCTCCGACGTCAATTCGTCGCGTGCCACCGAGCCGTAAAGGTAGACGCCGCGCAGCCGCACGCCGTAGATCTTCTCCAGTCCGGCCCGAACCTTCGCCGCAACCTCCAATGCTTGATCCCGTGTCGTTCCCATGCCATCATCATAGCACTTGGTCCGTTCCCCGGCACAGAACGCACCCGGATCGGTATCAAAAGTGCAGTCGTCGGCCCGGCACTGTACTTGCCGAGGCGGATGACGGAGGAATGATTCTCGCATAACTCTTTAGCAATGCAAGACTTAGGGGAAATGGGCGGTAGAGGACTTGAACAAACCGCCCTGGCGCTATCGAAAACAGCGATTCCCGCACAGACCGGCACAGAATCCGGCACACTAAACCGCGAAAACGCCCCCATCGACCCCGACTTGGTCCGGCTGATCGAGGCTTGGCCTACCCTGTCCGATGAGGCCCGGGCCGACATTCTACGCATCGGGGGGATTCGATGAGAACCTTCCCTGACTTCGGCAAGGAACTGAGTCGGCCCTTCGAGGTCGATCAGCGCTGCTTCGACTGTGCCGAGCTTTACCACGGCTGCAACGCCACACCGGAGAACCCGGACGCATACTGCCCCGACTACCTGCGGCTGCCGGACGTGGGGGTGAACGGCAAGACGGGGCAGGAGTTCCCGCCGTCGAGGATGGGTGACAGGAAAGAGCCGCGCATCCGGTCGGCGGCGGGCGCTCCTGTGCGGGTCCAGGTGCAGCCGAAGAATCCCCCACCCCGCTGTCAAGCCCCAGCCGAACCTGAACCCATCGAGCAGACACGCCAGCAATCCCCGGCGGCCAGTCCCGGACCGGACGGCGAACGGCTATGCGGCTGCGGAACAGTCCTGAAGAAGCGGGAAAGATGTTGCGGGGCTTGCAGACTCAGCAGGCGACAGAAAACCATGCGTCGGCGCAGGATCGGGAAGCGGCCTTCTCTGGTGGCAGTCCAGTCGGACCCAGGCGTGCCTTTTCCTGCCCCAGGAAGGCCATCTACGCCGTGCAGGAGCGGCGCGCACAATTAACTTGACCTACGATACCCCCGGCAAACTTCTGTATAACAAAACACATCCCAAGAGATACTCAGGAGCATGGCACGCAAACGACCAGAAGAAAGGAAGCCCCCACGCTTTGGAGGGAGAGGAAGCGAGACACGCGGGGGCTTGTAGAACGAAGGTCACGGCTTGTTCGGGTCCCTCTGTTTCACGGAAGGCTCATATTTCTTCAGGAGGGCATCCAAGCCGCCCGTTTGTGACCCTGTGGAAGGCCGGGGGTTGGCGGCCAGATAGTCGTTGCAGAACATCTCAAGTTGAGTTGTTACTGACTCCACAACGTACTCTCTGAGTAGCCTTTCGCCGACAATGGAAGGGCCATGCACCGCCCATCCGCCGAAAGGCCAAGTCGTGGCGCGAGTAAATACTAAATCCGTACCTCTCGGCACAGTCACGAGATCCGTAAGCTCCACCTGTATCAACAGAGCATATGCTGGCACAGTCGGAATCTTTTTGACGACGACGAAGACAGACAATACCGAATTGTCGAAGCCAGCTTTATCATCCGGAAGGATTTGTATGCCATTCCTTCGCAGAATCAACTCCGTCTTAGTCTGCAACCCTGATTCAGACGGCATCAGACCGTCGGGCATACCCTTAGAGGACAGAATATCCACGACCAGAGACACAGCCTTGACGCCAGCGAGCGTGGACTCGCCATAGGCTTCTATTTGCATCTTCTCCTGGTCGCTAATACCTAAGCAGATCCCTACCAGACACGAGAGAAGAACTATTATCCTAACCTTCATTGTCGTATCCCCTCAACATGAACAGTGACGGCGCTCGCTCGGCGTATCTAATTCGATCCAAGATGTGTGTGCCGCCAACTGCCCTGATTGTAGACTTGCGGGGGGAAGATAAGCAAGACCTTTTGTGCTCCGGCGGTGGATGGTCTCAGGTCGTCTTCTTCGGCGGGTTGAAGTACTCTTTCAAGGCTTCTTCGGAGACATACGTGACGGACCCGAACCTCTGCGCTCGGAGGCGGCCGGTCTTGATGTAGGTGAAAAGCGTGCGCCGGCTGATGCTCAACTTGTCCTGAATCTCGTCCAGTGTGTAAAGCCGCAGGTCCCCGATCACGACCGGCATCGTCCTATTCTCCTGTCATGGGCGTTTCCGAAGCGCCGCCAGTCTACTATTTTGTGCGTCTCAGGCATAGTCTTTGCCCTTATTTTCCGCCCTAATCCGTGTAGTGACACGAGGTTACAATAATCTGCACTCTGTTGCCGAGTTTTGCTTGCAGCAGGCGCTTCGCTGCGTTACGATGACACTCGGTATGAAGAAAATCAGGTCAATTCGGATGGAGTCCAAACCAACAAAAAGCCAGGGCCGGGAACGTCTGCGCAAGCGGACCGGGGTTTCGCCTGATTCCCCGCATACCACCCGGCCCTGGACTTTCAAAGGAGATCAGGTATGGAAACATCAGGAAGGAACATCACACCCGTAGTAGAGCAAGGCGCGAACACCACGCCGCAAGAGGGAGTACCGGCCGGGACCGCCATCTTGGACCTGCCGGGGGAAAAGCAGATCATCAAGTCACCCCACAGTCCGGCCGAGATCGAGCAGGCCGGGAAACTCCTGCTGGAGGCGCGCGACACTGTCCGTGAGTGCGTGGCCCAGACAAAACTCCAGAGCGAAGCCGCCGCCCAGGAGCAAGCCGACCTGCCGCGCATCGTCCGGGCGCTCGCGCGGCTCGACAATGACGAGCTGCACGCCCTGGCCGACAAGATCGAAGCCCTGGACGAAGAGGACACCGGGAGAATGACCAACCTGATTCTCATGGGCGTCGGCGAGAGTTCCGGCACCACGAGTCAGCGGTTCGATCCCGAGAATGTCGCCCTGCCCCTGCGGCGTCTGGCCGATTGGCTGCACGCCCGGACGATCCGCGAGAAGCTGGCGGTGACCATTGCCTTCCAGTTGATTGACGGGCAGTTGCAGGAGAAAGTCCGAGAGGCAGGCGTGTACGATGGGGATTTTGGCTCCGATGTCGTGGAGACATGGCGGGCCGATGTCAAGGCGGCCGACCTGGAGCCGGAAGATGTGTATGCCGAGCAGACAACGGCTCTCCTGATGTGTCTGACGGAGTAGGCGAACGTGCAGTTTTGATGAGGGCCGGTTGGCAGGGACGCCGGCCGACCTTTTCAAGACGACAAGGCTGGAGGCATACTATGAAGACCAGACCAACAAAAACAAGCAGCGGCTTGAAGCTCACGCCCTGCCGCTGCGGACGGACGCCCAAGCTCGTGCACCAGGAGCGGAATATCTACGCTATCGAGTGCCCGTGCGGCGTGCAGTTTTACCCGGACCCCGTGAAGTTATCGCGGCAGGCCGTGGCCGAGGCATGGAACAAAGCAGGCCGATGAAATCGGGGCCGGTGCAGTGCGGGCCGGCCCAACTCGATCACCCGAGGGCAAGGCCATCGACCTTGCCCTTTCCTTTGCGCCACGTCGAGCCAGGCAAGACGAGCATGGGCAGTACCAGGACGCGGGTAGTGGCGGCTTGCGATGATCTACGCCGCGTGGAGTACCCTATGTACGGCCACGTGACTCCACGGCCCGCCCTGCTTCGCGGGAATCCCTTGGCCGTTCAACTGGTCGGCAATGACTCGCAGGCTTGCGCCGGCAGTATGCCATTGACGAATCAGCGTGATCGTCTGTTGTTCGGCGGGAATCTCCGTCAAGTGCCGGCCGTCCGCGCCCAGGTCGAAGCCATAGGGCAACCATCGGCCGATCCGGCGGTTCTGGCTCTTGAGATGTCGCATGGCCGTCGTCGTGCGCTCGGACACAAGGTCGCGCTCGAATTCCGCCAGGACCGCCAGCATCCGAAAAACCATCTTGCCGGCGGCCGTGGTCGTGTCGATGGCTTCGGACAGACTCACGAGGTCCGCACCGGCCTTGTGCAGCCGTTCGCTGGTCTCGATGGCGTCTTTGGTGCTGCGGGCCAGGCGGGACAGGCTGTAGACCACCAGCGCGGCCTTGCGCCTACAGGCTTCGGCCAGGGCCTTCTGTGCCGCCGGCCGGTTCGTGAGCTTGCCGCCGGAAATCCCTGAATCGACGTGGACGGCCGCCAGGCTGTATCCGTTCTGGCTTGCCCACGTCTGTATCCGGTCCCTCTGTGCATCGAGGCTGACCCCGTTCTGCGCCTGTCCCTCGGTCGATACCCGGATATACCCCACGGCGGCTTTCGATCTGGTTTTCATGGCGATTCTCCCCGGTTTGTTATCCATCCGTTCCCTTGCATAACAACAAGGCCCCGAAGAAGGGCCGGACAGCGTGACATTGCCCGGCCCGGATTCTCTCAGTCGGCAACCATCGTGCCGGACTCGACGGCCATCAGCATGCGCCGCATGTTGTTCTTGGAATCCCGCGCCAGTTGTTCATAGCGCGCGATCGGTTGCCCGTCCAAACTCTCTGCTTCGGCGATTGCCTTCACCCGCGCGGCAAAGGGCTTGCACAGGCCCTGCGATGTCAAGCGGACTTCGATGCACCGTGAAAGCAAAGGGCTGGCGTCAAGCTGGGAGTCTTCAAACAGGCTCATACCCTCGTTCGTGGTCGTGAAGATGAAAACGACGTGGGACGGCACGCGCTCCAGAATCCCCAGGAAACGCCGTACCACGTCTTTGCGGAGGCCATGCGCCTCGTTGATGATGAAAGCCTTGCCGGACTTGCCGCCGCCGAAGCCGTACATTCTCATCATGCGCTCCAGCTCATCGACTTCGGATGGAGTCACGCAATCGGCAGAGTCAAACTCGGTGACGAAGAATTCGTCGGCGATCTGCCGGCCGATGATCCGGGCCAACGTGGTCTTGCCCGTGCCGGACGGCCCGGAGATCCAAAAGGCTTTGCCACCGAAGCCCTTTGTGCCGGCAAGCCGGATCTGCCGGATAGCCTTGTCTTGCCCGAGCACTTGTTCAAACGTCTGCGGTCGATACTTCTCATACAACATTGCCGGGTCTCCTAAAACGTGGTTACAGATACTTGACCTACAATCCCAAGCGCCCATGCCCTTGGGCGCGAGGGACGGTGCGTCAAGCAGCGACCGGCCGGAGATCGTCAACGGAGATCATATCGACGGGCAGGACGGGGTATTTGCTGCGCGGGTCCGCCTGGCCGCCGATGGAGTAGTGACCGCAGTTGTGCGCCCATCGGCCGCGCTTCTGAATCCATCGGAAACCATAACCTTTGATCTGTTCCCGCACGTCCGCCGCCGGCTTGTCGGGGAACGATAGCCAGATCCATCGGCCGACGATTTCGGCGAACGGACTCAAACCGTGGGCCTTGACGAATTCCAGCACTTCGATGAGGTTGTGTGTCTCGTTTGCCATTGCCGGGTCTCCTGACAAAAGGTGACGCGCTCGACACGGGAAACCCGGCAAGGTTGAGAACGTGCCAAGCGCGTCGTGAGTATTGTAGTGGATTGTACCTTGCCGGGTAAATATCTTTGTGCTCCTATCTATATATCGGCCAGGCAAGCCGAAAGTCAAGTGGAATTCCTTGTACTCTATAGCCGGAATCGCCATAACCTACGGCAAGACATGGACATAAAAATCTTTTCGTCCATCGCTTTTGCGCCGGTTGGACATCTGGTACTGTGGGACAAACCAGGCAATCGGACAAAGTGGATAGACGCACTCCAAAGCGCACGCAAACCCCTGGAAAAAAAGGCTAAAACCGCACGCAAAGCGCGGGCAAAGGCAGGAAGGCAAGCTGCCTGGCTCCCCCGCTCATCGGCTCTCGACGCGGCCGACGACCGGGCCGGCAGGGGGGGTGGGTCGAGGGGGGTATGGCCTGTGGGGGCGAGGGCGGGGGTTTTTTTGCAGATGTTCCCGCGCAGCGCGACTCTCTTTTCAAAACTTGGCGATTAAGTGGACCTCGCGTATCTTGATTTAGGCGGTGCCGGGATGGGCGTGCGGTCGCCCCGGATGGCCTCAATTTTCTTCTTGAAAGTCATAAGCAATACTGATAGTAGTAGTAAATCGGCTAATACAGACTGCACAGACTTTTTTGAAGGAACGTGGTCATGGCCCTCGACCGACTGACTGAGAACCCGGTTCTGCCTTATCGCCGCGAGATGATCGTTAAGGGCGGCGCCGCCCTGGCAGATTATCTGGCCGAGCTGATCCAGAAGCTGCAAGAACGGCATCTCTATGAAGTCAATCGCTACATCAATCATCTGCGTGGCTGGGAACACGCCTCAGACTACACGAAACTCGATTGCGGGGATGCCTATGCGGGGAGTGTCGCCACGGCGGCGGTAGCGGCCAACGCCATCACGAACGTGCAGTCGGCTTACACGCAGGCGAGTACCTATATCGGTGACGAGGAAAGCATCGAGCAAACGCTGCCCTTCACCACCACGGGCGGGACGATGATTCTTCTATGGGGGGCAGGCGTTGTCTACGATACAGCCCCGGTGGCCGTGAAGCTGCGACTCTATCGCGGCTCAGGCCCGCTCCCGCTCGTGGAACAGGGTCCGCTCCTGACGGTCAGCGGCTCCGTGCCCACGCTGGCATCCTGCTACGTGGAAGCCCCGGCCGCCGCCGCATTGACCTATACCCTGCGCGCCATCGTGACTGACCCGCCCGGCGGGGTGGCCTGGATCAACAACAGATTCATTGTCGGCCTGGAGTGTAAACGCTAATGGCAAACTACATCGTGTACTGTCCGAACGATTGCGAAATCAACGGCAAGAAGATTGCGGCCGGCACGATCCGCCGCACGGGGATCTGTTCCGCCGGCGCCATTGCCCAACAGGCCGTCTACCCCGGTGAAGTGACGCTGGAAGGCACGGCGAACGATGTCACCCAGAAGATCGCGGAGGGAAAGGTTGTCGACAAAACGCCGGCGGAGCTGAAGAAGAACGAGCCGCCTTCCCCTTCCAAGGAGGATCGGCCCATCCTGGTGACGGAGCGCCAGTGGCGGCAGTTGCAGGAGCGGCTGGCCGCCGTCGAGTCCAAGCGGTGAACGGATCAAACGAAAGCCAGGTCTTACAGTTTCCACATCCGGCGGTTGATGGGGCTACCCTCTGGCAGATATGGGGATGTCGGGTGCGGATGCTGCTGGGGCGGATTGCCAATGCTCTCGGCCTGGGCGGCTTCGTGCAGCCCATCGTGATGGATGATCCGGTCACCGGCCAGCATTTAGAGATCAGGCTTGGGGCGTTGTTCACGGTGATTTCCGTGGACGGCAGAGATTACTACTTGCGCCGGCTGTCTGGGAAATACGATGGCGCAGGAATGGGATGCTCTAACCAACCTTCTTGTTGCAGACCGGCATCAGTCCCCAAATCAAATCCGTCTCCATCTGGTCCATATTCTGGGTCAGGGCAGTCACGTAATGAGTAGCGGCCTGGCCAGTTATGCAAGGATTGTCACCGCTCAGGTGCGCAAGCAATCTCTCCCGGATGTCACCTTTCCCCACGTAAACCCATACGTCGGGCTTGACCAGACCGCAAAGCACCTCCCTTCTGACCAAGCCATAACATCCCTTTTGGCCCGGGTTGATCGCCTCGACATTCGCCCTATTGAAAACCCGCGGTGTCTGGTGTGGAAATGGCATCATCGAACCCGTTCGCTCATGTACTCCAACCAATGGAAAGACCTTGTCCGCTTTTCTTCTGTGCGAGCAGATCCAAGGATGCGTCGCCAGCATACCGCCGGAGGCGTGGGATGCAAGTGAAAACAGGTACTTGTTGCGGTCCATAAGTCAAGCCATATACTTCCTACTTAGGAGCGACTACTATGTAGGAGCTATACGCAAATAAGCCCGGCCACAACAGGGCCGGCACTATAACTCATTCCAGAAGTCTACCAGCAGAATGTGACTCGATCAGCTATTGACAGGATACCGGTGATGAAGTATCCTGTCCATCGTGGACACGGAACATAGACAACGCAATCATACCTACAATCCCGGTCGGGAGTACCGTGTCCACAACATGATGACGCCTGCCCGGGATTCTTTTTTCTTGCGAGCAGCCAATGGACAATCCCGACACCCAAACTAATCAGAGTCCCACCACAAACGCAGTTGAGGTTCAAAAGCAGATTGACCATGTGATTGGACGCATTGCACTCCTGAATAGAAAAATCGCCGCATACGATGAATTCCGCCGTCAACTCTCGGAAAAGATCGAGCCTCCCGCACCAGAGCGGCAGTGTGTCGAAGAAGCCGAGAAGTGGTGGTCGAAGGATGTTCAGCCTCTTGTTGATCGAATCAGGAAAGAACTCGCACCCCTGCAATACGAGATCGAGGCCCACTGGTCTGGAAGATACACCTGGGATTCGTTTTGTGGAATGCTCGACTACGCCAAGACCAACTACGATGACTGGAAAGACAGTGGTTGGGCCAATATCCCTACCTTTGAACTCCGGCGAGTCCAACGCGCCATCGCCGCGAACGAACCACCGTACCTGGGGGCCTCCCAGCCGGAACTTGGTGAACTGACTGTTCCCCCAACGACCCAGCAGATCATCCAGCAATTGCGCCGTCTCTCCACTGATATCACCGCCTGGACGACTGGGGGGTGGGCTGACGCGGGCGTGTCACCAGTATCTGACTTGAACGGACTGTTGCTGCCTGATTATAAGCGGCTGGCGAAGTATTTAGACGCGACATACGGACAACTTCGCGCGACTTTAGATTTCCTACAGGCATATGACAAACTGACAACGTACCTCGAAGAACACAAGGCCGAGTTCGTCCGCTTCGGCCAGCAGGAAATGCCGCTTGACCTGCTCAACCTGGTCGGCCTTTTGGGAAATGAGGGGATGACCTTGGCGTCGATCCTGGAGCGGGACCTGAAGGCCGACAGGCAACCGGGCAAGGCGCCGGCGGGCAGCGGGAAACCTTACACTTTCGGTTCTGATTTTCGTTCGGGCACCTGGTACGGAATCCTCTGCAAGTTCACGGCCACGCAAGCCGAGGTCGTGAGCATCCTTCTGGATGCTTATGAGTCCGGGGCACCTGATGTGGATGCCGAAATACTCGTAGGCAAAGACGCGTTCACACAAGAGAAGCTGAAAGCCAAAGGCAAGAAGCCAAGTGCCGCCAAACGAGTGCGTGACATCTTTCGCAACAACCCCGCCTGGGGAACGGTGATTGTCCCTGGCGGCACAAGAGGGACCTATTGCTTGAAGAAGCCGTAGGCCACTGCCCCAAAAAACTTTCGTTTCCCCCGAAATACCCCCGAATGCCGTAGTCTGCGCTCCCACGTAGACTTGTAGCCCCTCCTAAAATGGGGCTATGCAGAATGATAGAACAGAACAGTTGATGTCGGTCGTTCGAGCAGCCTTCCATCTGCGAATCAATCCGCGATGGCTCCAGAATGAAGCAGCGGCCGGGCGAATACCTTCCCTCGATTGCGGCGGGTCTCGGATGGTGAACCTGGAAGCCGTCAAGACCGCCCTCGCCGAGCGGGCGGCCCAAATTCAACCCCAACCCGAAGGAGTATCACTATGAATTCAATTTGCGCAGAGTCCCCCGCTGGCGGGCAGGGGCAAGGAAATCCATCTCGACGGTCACCAGACTACCGCACTCCCCGCCCACGTGTCAACGCTAATCCCGAAATGGTTCAGGGCGAGCAGCACCACGGCGAGCCCAGACCATCCACCGACGGCGCTGAGCTGGGGCTGCTGGTCCTGGCCCTCCAACGTCGCGACTTGCCGAAAATGGCACGACGGCATGGCTATGGGTTGGTCGAGACGTGGCTCCGTCAGCTTGTCGCGACCCGACACCCGGAGGCTGCATGACGACCAGCAGCAACGATAGACCCCTCTGGGTACTCGCCATGCTCGATACGGGACTGTCAGCCCCCGAGCGACTTGCCTTGACGTGCATCTGCTGGCACCAAGGCAGTAACGGCTCAGCTTGGCCGTCCCAGGCAGTCCTCTCCAGTGAACTTGGGCTTTCCGAGCGGAACGTCCGGCGGCTGATTCATAGCCTCATCGCCAAGGGCCGGCTGCGAATCACTCGACCGGGCAATCAAGGACGTGGGATGGCAAACACCTACGCCGTCGTTCTCGGTACAGAAGGCGGACAGTCTTGTCCCCCTTCTGACCCCCAAAAGGTGGACATCCTTGACCCCCTTTTGGATCAAGAAGGCGGACAAATCCGGTCAAGAAGGGGGACAAGGATGTCCTCCCAACACATAAGGAACACAGAAGAAGAGAAGAGTACGCTGCGCGCGGGCAACCAGACCACCAAGGTCAGGACCACCAGACTACGTACCAAGCCGTTGTCCACACCCCCCACGGTCGAGGAAGTCCGGGACTATGCTGCCAGCCGGGGCTACCCGGATTTTGATGCCGAGAAGTTCATCGAATACTACACGGTCGCCGACTGGTGCGACAGCAAGGGCAACCAGGTCCACAAC
>Ga0315289_10005941_pt1 | contig 17959 bp, 11 predicted proteins | sample YL17G11_40_MG_FD_203452 | JGI IMG/M metagenome (GOLD analysis project Ga0315289, IMG submission 203452) | Sediment microbial communities from Yellowstone Lake, YNP, Wyoming, USA - YL17G11_40 | ecosystem: Environmental > Aquatic > Freshwater > Lake > Sediment | place: USA: Wyoming | collected... | reverse complement strand
CTTCACGGCGGTTCTCTCCTTTCGGTTCCGTCTACCTGGGCGCCATCTTACCAGATCGCGCCCGAGAGAACCGCCGCTAACCTCCTCCTCCTCCCCAGCTTTCAACTACGGATGGGACAGGCTCGGCTGAGGAGTCCCGGAGGGGCAGGCACCTCTTCCAGTCGTGGGCGCTTGACCTGGTGCGCGCTCGACCCGCTTCCGGCGAACCGAAGAAGGGCGCCGACAAGGGCGTTGACGGCTATCGCACCTTCTACGACGACGACTCGGGGAAGTCCAAGAAGGTCGTGGTTCAGGTGAAGAGCGGACACGTCTCCTCGCAGACCATCCGCGACTTGAAGGGCACGATGGAGGGGCAGAAGGCGGAGATTGGTGCACTTGTCACTCTACAGGAATCGACCGGACCCATGCGTGACGAGGCGCTCTCCGCTGGCTTGTACGAACCGCCCACACTCCTCCCGCCGGTTCCCTGCCTGCAGATACTCACCATTCACGGCTTGCTCGATGGCACGGAGCGGCTGGAATGCCCAGACATTGCGCCGACCACCTTCAAGCGCGCGCCTCGGAGGACGAAGATCAAGAAGGGCGCGGAACCGCCACACAGCTCGTGATACCGAATCGGAAGGAGACCGCGGTTCCTCGATCGTCGTCGCCCTGCTGATCGGGCTGTTCTTCTTCACCCAGAGGACCTTCCTCCAGGGGATCGCGCTGACTGGGCTCAAGGGTTGGAGGATACACGGTACGCCGAAGTCGTGCGGCACGACAGGGGTGGGGAACACAATGGGCTTCAAGAACAGTGAGGTCGAGGAGCTTCTGGTGGCTACGGGACGGGAGTGCTCCATATGCCCCGCCCGGCATCAGGTTGCGGTTCACCACATCGTGCCGCCGAACAAGGGCGGCACCGACGATATCGCCAACGCGATCCCCTTGTGCCCCAGTTGCCATGACGCCGTCCACGGGAGTTCCGCGCTTGGTCGGACCAGTCGCGCCTACACCCCGGAGGAACTCCGGGGGTTCCGGCAGGCCAAGGTCAAAGCAGTGGCTCAGAGACGTCGAGGTGGCTCTGGGCAGGGGGGCGCGGGGGCCGAGGCGGACGCAGGGGCAGGTGTAAGGGAGAGGGCGCCCCTTCGCGGTCGAGACGAGGAGGCTTTCGATGCTGAACTCGGCGACTTCTGAAGAGACGCCGTTCGAGGGTCTGGTGCGCGAGATCAAGTCGGTTGGTCATTGGCGCATCGTTGCGAGGCCGCGTGCCTACCAGGCGCAGGCGCTTGGCACTCTCGGCGAACTGGAACCCTTCGTCCTTCGCCGACAGGTGCGGATGCGCGGATGGTACTTCCCCTACTTGCACCACGACGAGCCCTGGCGCGTTCAGGCGCTAACCACGTGTATTCAGGGGGGCGGCAAGTTCCACGAGATCTCGGAGTGCTGGCGACTGTACGAAAGCGGCCAGTTCGGACACCTGGACGCGCTGATCGAGGACCACCTTGCCGACCCAGCCCGGGCTGACTCTAACTGGCGCAAGCTGCCCTCGTACTTGGCGGCAGGGGGGAGGTACCTGGAATTCATGTCGGCCCTGTACCACCTCACTGAGGCGTTCGCATTCATATCGCGCCTGGCCGAGAGCCCGGCATACGAGCCCGGTTGCGAGGTCATGGTGGAGCTTCGTGGCTGCAAGGGCAGGGAGCTGTTCGCGAGGGACCCTGGCCGACACCTGTCGTGGCGCCGTGCGTGCGACGAGGCGAACCTTGTGTACCCCACCATTCGGGTCGAACAGAGCAGGATGCTCACTCGCGCTCCGGACCTCGCCATGGACGCGTGGGTATGGTTCATGGAACGCTTCAACTTCATGTCGCCACCTCGGGACGTCTTCGCGGAGGACCAGCGGAAGCTACTGGAGCGGAGACTCTAGATGGGGTTGCCCGACCCCATCCTCGTGGCCGTCGCCTATCCCATACCTTGACAGACCTCGAAGGCCAGGAGATAGACGGGATGACCGGGGGCACCGTGCGCCGGGCTTCCCAGGTTAGGATGGGCCAGTGGCGCGGGCCCGACCAGTTGAGCGGCGACGTGAAGCTGATGCTGGACGGCGAGACCCTCTACGTGGCTGCCGAGGTCACGAAGGAGGGACTACCCGCGAACGAGGCGCATGGGGAAGCTGCGGTCGCCGCCGACTGCGTGGAGCTCTTCCTGGAGCTTCGCGACCTCAAGGACGGCTCCCTCGGCTACGACATGATGGCCCCCTCCTTCGCGCTGTGCGGGCTGCCCCAGGCGTCGGGGTACGAGTACCATGTCCTGCTCAACCCAGGTGGCCCGGGGGTGGCGCCGGAGATATGGTTCTGCCGGCGGGACAGCGGCCTCGGACGCTTGGAGGTCCGGCCGGTGCGGGGCACCAACGACGCGCCGGCGGAGGGCGGCCAGATCAGCGTGCGCCCGAGACCCATGGGCCAGGGCTACCTCCTCGAGGCGGCCATCCCGCTACGCAACTTCGGGAAGGCGTCGGTGGCACCGGGCATGCAGATAGGCGTGGATGCGGCCCTCGACACGGCGGTCCCGGCACAGGGCCGCCTCCAGATGGTCCACCACGCATCCCGGGACGCAACCGACAGGCCCGAGGAGTGGGGCACGGCATGGGTGCAACGGGTGGAGAAGGGGGAGGCCGCCGCGGGCAGTGCCATCCTGCACGTGGACGCCGACGTGGCCCGCACCTTCAGCGGCCACGGCGAGGTCGTGCGGGAGACCTTCGGACTCGAGCCCAATACACCCTATGGTCAACCGGCATTCCCTGCAGGTCTGGAACGACACCAGCGGCTGCTTCGGCCGCCTCTACATGTACTGGGGCCTGGGATACGGGGGCATCGTGCTACCGGGGCTCGCCGGCAGGTCCGAGGACGAGAAGCGGGCCCTGGTCCTCAGCCCGGAGTGCTGGCGCACGCTGGACATGCGCGAGATCGGGCCCTTCTCGGGCCAGTGCCAGCGCCTGGCGGCCGCGAGGCCGAGGAACGTGTTCGTGGAGCTGTGGTGTGCGTCGTGGCAGTTCGCGGCCGACCCGGGCTTCGGCACGAGACCGGCGAGCCTCACCCCGGAGCGGGAGGCACTCCTGAGCAAGTGCAAAGGGGCCGGCTACATCAGGGCCATCCTGTCGCGGGCCGGCCCGGACGACCGCAGCTACAGCCTCAACACCGACAGGGACCTCTACGCCGAGCTCGTCGTTAACCTGCTGGCGAAGATGAGGGAGATCTTCCCCCCAGACACGCGGTTCCTGGTGACGATGAGCAACGAGACGAACTGGCCCTCGATGTTCTGGAACAAGCCCATCATCGACGACGTGTTCGACAGCCTGGCGAGGTACGGCGACTAGAACGCGGGGCGGGTGGCGGCGACGCAGTTCCTGAGCCAGTACAACCCCCTCTACCGCGCCATCAAGCGGCGCCTCCCGGACGTGCTGGTCGGCTGCCCCGACGTCTGCGGCGTGGAGTTCAGCGAGGTCCTGGCCGGGCGCGTGCGCTGGAACGATTTCATCGTGCCCATCCTCGACGGCGCCGAAGGCCTGGACTTCTTCGACTACCATTATTACTACTACCGCAGTTCGCCCTTCGTCCGGCTCAATGCCCCCGCAGAGGGTGCGCTCGCGTGTCACCAAGCTGGGCAGTAGGTCTATGCAAAGGTGTTTATGTGGGCTTGGCGTGAACACACGCTTGCAGGGCACCATGTGCGGTTGTAGTATTATGGGGTGTTGCCGAAGCGGGCCCAGGTGATCACGGAGACGGTGGATCAGTACATGCTCCAGAAGCACGGGCGCCATCTCCCCTCGGCTGACAGCGAGGCGGGCCCCTTCACCTTCGTCCAGTCCGCCGACACTCTCACCCAGGCCCGCAATGGCATGACCAACGCGCGGGAGTGGTTCGGTTGGCTGCGCAACCCCGATCTCACCGTGGGCTGGGCCGCCGAGGACCTGGTGGGCTACTTCGACGGCTTCGGCCAAGCCCGCACCGTCGCCATGCCGATGCGGATGTTCCAGCCGTTGCGCGGCCGGTATGTGGACTGCACGAGCGAGGCGCCGGGCGTGGAAGCCGTATCGGCCCTCGACGGAGACCAGCTGGTCTGTGTCGCCCTGAACGACCGCCCCGAGGAGCGACAGATGGAGTTCAGGCTTGGCGCCCCGCGCCGAGCGGCCTTCACACGGCTCCAGGTCAGGATGCTGTGGCACGACTTCAAGGCGAACAGCACACGCTACGCCCGGTTCCAGCCCCGGAGTGTGCGGGGGGCGGACAGCATCAACGTGGAGGTCAGACTGCCCGCCTTCGGCCTGTGCACGCTGGAGGCGACCCTTGACCGGCCGGCGCCGCCGGGCCGCACGGTTGCCCAGCAGAGATACCCCGGCGACCGCGTGGTCTTCTGGGTGGAGCCAGGGAAGGTCGAGCGCCTACGCATTGCGCTGCCTCGCGAGGCGCTCGACGGCAGGCCGAGACGTTACCTCTTGCGGATCGGCTACGAGCGCGCCGGCGCCGAATCCGCGATCGTGACCCTCAACGGACGGCAGCGCTTCGTCCTCCCCCCGCATATCCGGACCGGTGGGTGGGACATATCGGAACTGGCCGAGTTCCTGGTTGACGGCTCTGACCTCCGGCCGAACAACGAGGTCGTCTTCACCGTAGCGCCGGGCACGGGCAAGTACCTAGTCGTCATGGCGTCCGTGGTCGCTAGCAACCGCGCGCCGACGCGGGCGGCGAGGAGACCGCAGACAGTGGTCCTGGACACCGGATCGCCCGATTGCAGCATCGCCGGGGAAGAGGCCAGGGCCCTGCCCGACTGGTACGTGCGTGAGAGGGATGCCGCGCCCGCCGCGATGCCGGAGATCAGGGCCTACTGGAGTTTCGACAGGGAGGTCGACGGCATCGTGCCGGACCAGAGCGGACAAGGCCACGATGGCAGGCTGATGAAGGGGGCCATCCTGGCCGACGGCGTGAGCGGCAAGGCGCTCCAACTGGACGGCAAGGGCGCCTGCATGTGCGTGGCGGATTCCCCGTCGCTCCGCCTTGGCCGTGACGAGAGCTTCTCCCTGTGCTTCTGGGTGAAGCTGCAGGCCGGCGGCAAGGGGTCGCTCCTGTGGAAGGGGCGCAGCGATCACATAACGGTCTCAATCAGGGACCAGACGTGTGGCAGCCCCTACCCCTACCCGCTGGTCGAGGGCGAGCTTCGGTCCGAGGCGACCTTCTCAGGCGGCCGTGTCAGAGCGACGACGAACATGTCGGACGCCCAGTGGCACCATGTGGTGCTGGTCCGCGACGTGCCCGAGGAGGTCCTGCTCATCTACGTCGATGGCCGGTACGAGGGATCGATGACGGGCTTCCTGGACGGCGACCTCGACAGCCCGGAGCCGCTGTACCTGGGGGCCGACGCCGACGGGAACCCCTGCATCCACGGCCTGCTCGACGAGGTGATCCTCTTCGGCGGAGCGCTGACGCCGACACAGGTGGCGGAGTTGCACGCGCACTGAAATCGCGGGATACCATCCGTGTTCCGCCCAGACCAGGCCCTTCGGCGGCCTGACAGGCGCCAGGAATGGGTATGCTGTCCCCGGACTGGCCCGACACTCAGTAGGACGCCACCTGCTCGGATGGGAGGCCCAGTGATGGAGTCCCGCTTCACGGTGAACGGACGCCGCATCGTCGCTACGGCGGAACAGGTCGAGGCCGCGCTCCGGGACGTCACGCCCGATCCGGTGCGCGTCCATGCCGTTGAGGTGGGGGGGGCGGGTCTACCCCGTAGCGCAGGCCCTGGCCGTGGCCTTCGGCGTGGACCGCGCCCGCTGCTACGCGAACGTCGCGTCCCGGGTGTTCCGAGAGCTGGGCTTCAAAGTGTCCGCGACACCGCAGCGCCCCAAGCCCTGGGGCACGGTCGCCGGCCTGCGCAAAGCCCTCCCGCATGGAACCCGCGAGATCGGACCGGAGGAGGTGGAGGCCCTCGAGCTGCCGCCGCTCCTCCTCGAATGGTCTCGGTGGGAGCCCTGGGACGACGTTGCCGAGTACGGCTTGGGCCTCCTCGACCTCCCTCGCGGCAAGCCGGGTGTCTACGAGGTCAGGCTGCAGGGCAGCGAGGAGCGGCTGACCATCGGCCGGGCCTCCGACCTCCGGTACCGGATTCTGAACGGACTCATCAGGGGGCACGCACCGCACCCTGCGGGCGGGAAGATCCGCGACCAGGAGGATGTCCACGAGGTCGTCATCCGCTGGGCCGTCACCGACCCCCCCCCCCCGCCGCCGAAGAGGAACTCCACCACCTCCCCAAGTACACCCTCCGCACGTAGGAGATCGTGGGACACCTGAGGTAGTTGCACAATGCCGTAGGCGTCCGGGACTGTCCTGTTGGCGTGGCGTCCTGCAACTCCCTCACCCTGCCCATTCCCGTCCGCCGTCTGGCGGAAATAGATAAGGTGTCCCCGTATTTGCCCCAGACACGCTCCGCCGGCACAGCTCACCCCGGTCGAGCAGCAGAAGGACCCGCTCCCCTGCCTGTACGGGGCAGGCAGGGGAGCGGGCCACCCACAGAATCCCTAACACTGCCCGCCGCCAAGATGGTCGACAAGCAGCCGAGTATGTGGTACACTGGGGCAGCGTCTGCTGTCAGCACTGCTCGACGCTCTTCGGCATGCGGACCCAGACCCCTAGCCGCAGCTTCCCCGGTGCCCTGGTACAGGGGAAGCTTACGGTTTCCGTGTCGTACCGGAGGGTACAAAATGGATAGCGGAATGTCTGTTAGAAAGATCATCGAGGGTATTCCTGCCCATCCTATCGGGTGTGAATCAAGCGATTTTGTTGCCTGCTTTACATCGCTATATTTGGCCATGAGCAAAATAGCCGCCGATGAGCATTCCAAATACTACAGTAGATTCGCCGTGGTTGCCGGAATCAACTCATTGACCGGTGACAACAGTCTGATAGATTACTCTGCCGATGATTGCATTAAAGCACTCGGGCTGGGTGATTATCTAGACTTCAGTATGCGTTATGTCGGCCTTTCTTATCAAGACATCAAAGGCAGCACCGACGAAAACATTCTATTTGAACAAATCGTCTCTTCCATCAGGAAAGACATTCCGGTCCTTCTGGAAACGCCAAAGGGTTGGTGCATTATTACAGGATTTGATAGCAGCAATTCATTATATGGACATGACGGCGTCAAAGGCAATAAAGCTGCTATTTTGCAAGTCGATGAACACTTAGAAAACGACCTGTTTGCCTCAGCAAAGTGGTATGAACAGACAGAGCGTGTTATCATCGTTGGTGGAAAGACACCGCCGACAATTCACGACAAAGATGTATTTGCACGCATGAGCGGCATTATCGACAAAATGCAAACTGGCAAGTATGATGAAGCATTAGTATCAAACCTTGAAAACGATGGATACTTCAATTCATTAAGTCGGGAAGAAGTTCAACACCTGTACAAGCTTACTACAAGCTATGTTCATCACCATGCTGGTACCCGTGCAGAATTATGCTGGGGCTTTGATGTAGATAATCTCCATTTCAGTCAAGAAACAGAACGGCAAAGAATAGTCATGCGGTGCATCTGCGGTCTGTTCGGTTTTACCCATGATTTATGTTGGAACATCTTCCGTTCACTCGGTGACGAGAACTTTGGCGCACGAGACGAAGATATCGTGGACTTTATGAGTCCTGATAAACGGAAACGCATAGCTCATTGGATGGAGCTAATTGCGTTTAACGAATATAAGGTTTCCGTCTATCTCAAGTTGCTGGCAGACCTGCCCGTTTCGTTCTTGGACAAGTATCTCAACGAGGCGATGTTTACTGTCCCGTTTGCCGAGGTGGAGGCAACGCCGCAAGGCATAGACGAATATGATACGGGTTTTGTTGCGCTGCCGGAACGTAGGATCAAAGGGAAGAGAATCCCAATATCGGAGGCTGTTGAACTTGAGGCAGATAGTGTCTATTTACTTGACATGCATGAGGAGCAGGGAATGTTCTACTATTCCAAGTCCGCTATATGCGGGAATTACACCGATGAAGACGGCGATGATGTCTGTATGATTCCGTTGGGGAGGTATTTGAGAGTCATAGGGATTCTGCCTATTGCCATATATAACATATGCGATTCATGGTATGGGCATCACGGCATTACCTTCGACTGGACTCGCCGCATGGTAATCGAACGGTCGAAAGACGGACAAGTGACAACGTATCTACCTATCGATGAATGCACAGGAGTGGAAGGGCCGCTCTGATCATGACAGATGCCGAGCCGCATCCGTCGGGAGCCGCTCGGGATCGTCCTTCGCCGCTCCCCAGAACCCTGCGTAGACGAAGACCCTGGATTGGTCCCGGGAGCTGAGCAAGTAGCCGACTCTCCGCCAGTCCATCGTCGGCTGGATGGGGAGCGCCCAGCGGTGTGGCAGAGGCGACCACTGCAGGCTGGGTCTCCAGACGTAGAGGTGGGAGGCCTCGGCGGACCTGAGGTTCTCGGTCTCCACCCAGGCCGAGACGCGGTAGCACCGGTGGGGGGCAACGGTGACCTCCTGGCTGACACGGCACATCGCGTAGCCCGTGGAGCCGGCGGACAGGTTCTCCATCCGCAGCGGACAGATCGGGGGACACCATACTCATTTCAGACGTCGGAAATAGGTATGGTGTCCCCCGATCTTGGTTGGGCGTGCCGCCGCGAGCTGCCGTCGGTCATCGCTCGGGCAGGCACTCGAACCCCTGCTCGGCGAAGTGGGGGTCGATCGTGAGGACCCGAGTGAGGCCCTCCCGCCGCATCACCAGGAACGATACCACGTCCACCAGACTGAGGTCGCGCCGCGCACATACTGTGCATTCACTAACCCTTGAGCCCCCTCACGGTGCGACTTTCAGTCCTGTCCCCGCCGAGGCGCCTGCTCGCCAGTAGTCCGTCTACTGCGGGAGGAGGTGCGCCGCCATGGTCAGCTCAGTCGACGACAGCGCCTTCGACCGGATCGTCAGCTCGAACGGGCGCGGCCGCGGCGAGGATGGCAACGCGATCCGCCAGGCCTGCCAGGGAGCCGGGTACGTAGCCGTCCCGAGGACGGGTGTGCAAGCCATCGGCTCGCCCGCAACCCGCGCCTCTACTCCCGGGAAGAGCGCCCCTACGTTGCTCACCCACCACGGCTCGCCGCTGCGCCGCATCTCGAGCGTCACCACGAGCAGACTCGGCGTTGAGCACGCCGGCGCCTCGCCCTTGATCCGCAGCTCACTCGGCTGGGCCGGCGGAGGCGCGGGGAAGGGCGGCTTGGCCGTCGTCACCGACAGCCGGAACCGGCCGAGGTTGTGTTCGCGCATCCCGTTCTGCACCGTGAACGTGAGCCTGGTCCCACCCGGGAAGCCGATCGGGGACTGCGCCTCGAAGGTCGCGGCGTGACGCAGGCCCTCCTCCGGGTCGATGGACCATCCTGTCTCGCGACTGCCGTCGAGGGCCGCCGCGATGGGCCAGCCCCCGTGGCTGTCCTGAGAGAAGCCGGCGACCGGGTTGCCGAGGCCCACGGCGACTGGCGCGGCGTCACCGGCCTTCGGCGCCGCGGTGACCCGTAGCTCCGCCAGCGCGAAGTTGCCGTTGACCGCACGGCCGGGCCCATTGCCCGGGAGGCTCGGGTCCGGCAGAGCCTCAACTCGGAAGCCGGTGATGCCTGTCAGCGTCGTCGCCGCGGGGAGCGTGTAGGTGTCGTAGGCCACGTTCTTCCCGCCGGCGAGGATGGAGTCGTCCTCCTGCACCGTCAGCGTCGCCCCGGCGGCGGAGGACGCCGACTCCGGGGTCAGCGCTATCCAGATGCCTTCAGGTTCGACGGACGCCGGGGGCGGCGGGCGGTCGAGGGCGCCCTCGACGGAGCACGTCGGCTCGCGGAAGGGCCCCGGGACCGGCGCGACCGTGAACTCCCGCCCGAGCGTTGGCGGTTCGCCTGGTGGCACGACCTCCAGCAAGACCACCTCGAAGGGCCGCAGCCAGATCGTCGCTTTGCGCCCGACCGTGTCCGGTTGTCCTCGAAGCCGCGCGGGGTCCGGGTACCACCGATAGAGCTGCCATCGTCCCGCGGCAGGGAGGCCCCAGCTCGCGTCCAGCTTCAGAGGCAGCTCCACGTCCCGCCACGTGCAGTTGTGGAGGGCGAGGAAGGCGCGCTTGCCGTTGGAGCAGCAGTAGCCGTACGGCTCGTCCCGCCAGGGGTCCCCGAGGACGAAGCGCGGATTGACGAAGCAGTCGGGACGTGCCTTCAGCAGCGCGATGAAGTCCGCCATCTGCTCCCGCTCGGGCGGCGAGAGCCACTCCGTGTCGCTCCAGGGCTGCGCGAGCAGGCTGCCGCGGCAGAGGTCCATGACGAACCCCTCCTGCCACTGCTCCTTACCGATGGAGCTGTTCCAGCCCCAGCTCGAAAGCCAAACGCCGAGCGAGTCCTTGCCCAGCGCCGGCACGTCCGACGCGTGCCGCTGGGCTTGGTCGAGACGCTGGGTCACGCTGTCTCGCGCGTGGGGCGCCGGCTGAGGGGCAAAGCTGGCAGCCTCGATGCCGATCCCCGAGTCGAACAGCGTGTCGCCGTGAAGCAGCCACCACGGCGAGCGGTAGCCCCAGTAGAGCATCAGGAAGACGTCCGGACACTCCGCATCCAACGCGTGGAGGAACTCGATGACCGCGTCGTCGAGCGCCTCCGTGGAGTAGAGACCCGGGAGGTGGTCGTGGTTGGGGTTGTTGCAGACATCGGCGAAGTTGTCGAACTTGAGCAGCCGGACACCGTTCTCGCGGATGTGATGCCGGAAGGCCTCGATGTACATGGACCGGATCGGCTCCGTGGCGCGGCAGAAGGACGCGCGCCCCCACGGGCTCGTCGCGGGGCCCTGCTGAGGATCGAAGTTGAGGCTGGACTGAACGCTCGGATTGCCGCCGATGGACCAAGCCTCCCACGAGCTGTCGATCCACAGCCCCGGCGATGTGCCCAGCTTCCGCAACTCCTCGTTGATACGGGTGAGACCGTGCGGGAAGCGCTCGGGGTCGAAGGCCTTGAGGTCGCCGTGGTAGTCGACCCAGAAGTCGACCGAGTAGAGGTCGAAGCGGCACCCGGAGTCGCGCTGTCCTACGGCCACCTTGGCGAGATTGTCGAGGAGGAAGGCCTCCGACTCGTTGAAGTCACCATCGGGCCGCGCGCCGAAGGGCTCGAAGATCGCGTAAGGCCTGTCGTGGCCCCGCACGGTCCGCCGCATGCGCCGCCGGAGGTGGGACAGGAACGCGTTGCGCGCTTCGGCGGGCCGGGCCACGCCGTAGACGGCCTCCATGCACCGGAACTCCCGCCCCGGCGCGAGCTTCGCGCCGGGGTGCTGCGCCAACTCCCCCTGTCCCTCCTGGCCCATCGCCAAGCCCGCCGGGTGCGCCAGAGCCATGAAGAACTCGTCGTCCAGGTAGAGCGGGAACCCTCGCTCGCGGCACGACACCTTGGCGTCGGTTCGGTACGTACCGAGACGCACGTCCAGCAACCGGTTCAGTTCGCGGTCGCCCGTGTTGGTGATCGTGACGAACTTGCGCAGCACCGGCTCGGCGGCGCTCCACTCGTAGGTGACCTGGGCCGACAGCCGGGGCTCGGCGGCGGCCAACTCGAACACCACGCGGCCGGAGCGGGCGTCGGCGTGAGTTGTGGTCCGGGTGACCTGCCACTTCGGGGTGACGAGTTCTCCGCCGGGCAGGCCGATCGCCACCTCGAGCTCCGAGCCGCTGCCGAGCTGGAGCGTGCGCCCGGTCAGGTGATTCGCCCAGCTCTCGGCGCGTAGGCCCGCGAAGCGGTTCAGTCGGAAGGTGAAGCAGGGGCACCGAAGCTCGACGCGGTCGCCCTGCTCCGCGACCAAGCAGGCCTCGCCCCGCGGCTCAACGCCGCGGCCGGAAGCGCTCACAGCCAACGCGAGAAGGCCGAGACCAAGCACCCCAACGTCAAGCGATCTGCACATCGGGCATCATTCTCCCGGTCAAGGGCGCCGAGCTGCGTGGCCTCGGCCGGTGGCTGTGCTGCCGACACCGGGCCTGGCCGGACTCATGGCTCCGCGGGCTTCACCCAGATGAGGTTGAGTCGCCAGGGCTCGAAGCGCCCTTGGACCGCTCCCTCCGTCACGGTCACAGACCCGTCTTCGAGCACGTCGCGCGCCGTGGCAATGCGGCTTTGCAGGCGCAGCGTCCCGTCCACCGGGGCCTCGGTGGTGTTGACGGCGACCAGCAAGCGCTCGCCGTCGGGCCTGAGGTAGGCGCTTACCTGAACCCCCTCAGGGGCGGCGAGCAGCCACTCCCGGTTGTCCCAGTAGCCCTGGAACTGCGCCTCGTCCGCGCCGAACTCGTCCCAGGCCCGCCAGACGGGCGCCATCGCCTCGTAGGACCACGGCAGCTCGGTGTCGTGCAGCAGCGACAGGGCCAGCCCCTCGGGGGTGGTCATGCCGCTGAGCCAGTCGTAGACCAGGAAGTAGGCCGGCAGGCCGAAGTTGTGGCCCATGAACTCGGCGCGAAACGCGTCCAGCGGCAGGCGCAGCGGACGCGGCAGGCCGCACATGTGCTCGCCGTCGAGGTACGCGTCGGCGAAGCCGAGCGTAGGCAGCGTGATGGCGCCCGACGTGTGACACACGAACAGCGTGTCCTTGTCCTGCTGCTCCAGCAGGTACCGGAAGCGCTTCATGGCGTCGCGCACTGCGAAGAGCGAGAACGTCGGGTGGCGCTCGCCATCGTCGCCCCCATACCCACAGCCATGGAGCGCGTTGGTACATTCCACCGGGTAGGACAGGCCGTCCGAGTAGATGCCATCGGGCCCGAAGTCGCGGAAGAGGGCCTGCATCCCGTCGGCCATGAAGTCGCCCCAGGCGCTGCGAGCACAGATTGGGTAGTCCCTCTGCTTCGGCTCACGGGTGTAGATGAACCTCTCCGGGTGGATGACCTCACACTCGCGCAGGTACAGCGGGTACTCGGGTGCGGTGTCGGAGAGCTGCCAGGAGTGGTAGAGGATGAGCTTCAGGTCCTTCGCGTGGCAGCCGGCGATCAGGGACTTCAGCTCCTCAGTGTGCGAAGTGCGCGGGAAGCCCTGCCAGTCGCTCCAGCTCTCGTGGTAACCCAGGAACTTCAGGCCCAGCTCGCGGAAGTAGTCCAGGTACGTGCCCTTGAAGGGCGGACGGGCGAGATCCAGGCCCCCCTCGACCTGAGCCACGGGCGGGCTGATCCGGCCGATCCCCTCACCCCCGATTCTGGTCGGTCGGCTCTGCCGCTGGGCGCCGCTGCCGGAGACGGCGTCGAAGTGGTCCAGGAGGAGGGTGTGCTCGTCGGCCGCCAGGCGCTCGTCGCCCGTGCCTAGCTGTTCCACGGGGCGGATAGCATCGGAGATTCGCATCTGCCGCACGATGAAGTCACATTCCGTGCCGCCCAGCTTCAGCACCGCCCCCGTCAAGTCGACCGGGTCGGCGAACATTGCCGTCGCCGGGAGGCCCCCGACCCGCTGCCGATCCACGAAGATGCCAGGCTCCTCGCCCCAGGTGAACGCGACTGTGTGTGTCTCATCGGGCTTCCACGCAAAGTGGCTGCCGCACACGCACTGGTACTCGTTGTGTTCCCGGTAGACGACCCGCATCCCGCGGTCGTCCTGGTTCCAGTAGAAGGCTACCATGCGCTCGGGTTCGGGGCGCGTGTCCGCGGGCCAGTGGAACGCGAACAGGCTGCGGTTCAACTCGCCCGGAGCCATGGAGTCGAACTTCGGCGTCACGGTTATCTCCAGCGTGCCGCGCTCCGGGAGCAGGTTGCCGGCCGCCGGGTACGTCACGGACCGCATGGAGCCACCGGGGATGCAGGGCGCGCTTTCGAGACCGTAGCTGGCCACCTGCGCGTAGTGCCAGTGGCGGTAGTCCGGCGGTGGCGGCTTCACCGGGCTGGCCTCGAAGGCGAAGACGTACTCCCGCGGCCGGTCCAGCTTCGTGGGCTTCCCGATCAGGTTCAGGCGCAGCGTCGTGCTCTGGTCTTCACGGAGGAGCTCGATGGCCTTGGCTGCGTCCGCGGGTCGCCACTCCTCATCGGTCTCACACAGCCACTGCAGGCCGCGCGCCTCATCGCCCACCCAGACATGGTACAGGAAGGGTGACGCCCAGCCCTCGGCCGGGACGGCCCGGGCGTTCAGGTGCTGAGGGTCCACCTTCACCCACACCGAGGGCCGGGGGAAGTGGTGCATCAGTCGCGCGACCTCGGGCGCGAAGGGGATGTCGAACGTCAGAGACTCCAGGTCCGGTCCGTCCGGTCGGCCGCTGACCCGCAGGCGCAGCTTCACGAATCCGTCGAACTCCATGCGACCGTGACAGGCGATGCTCAGGCCGCCCCCGGCCTGTCCCGCGCTGAATTCGACCGCGCCCTTGGCGGTCTTCGTGACGCGCAGGGGCGTCGGGCGGAGCGGCACCAGTCGCCCCTCCATCGTCCCTCGGAGCACCATTGGCCCTGCCAGGAGCGGTTTGCCCAGGGCTTGAACCCCCGCGAGCAGCCCCCCGTCGCCGAAGGTGTACTCCCGCCCCCAGCAACCGATTCGCAGCGGCTTGCGGCTCTCCACGCGCAGTGGCGTCCACGGCTTGAGCACGTGGTCGTCCCCGAACGTGCCGGCTGTGGAGCCCAGCCAGGCCGGCCGCGCCGGCAGCGACCAGGTGATGCCGCTCCGCAGCTCCGGGCGCGACGGGTCCTGCAGCACTACCTGGTAGTCGGCGGCGGGCAGTCCGGCGAACGACCAGCGCAGCGGCTGCGCGCTCACGCCGTTTGCCAGGGCCAAGGCGCCCTTACGGACGGCAGTGCCGTTTCGGTTCACCAGCTGTGCTCTCAGCTCGCTGGAGGTGGGTGGTTCCGCCACTTCCAGGCGGGCCTGGATCGCCACGGTCTGCGCCAACGCCAGCGTCTCCACGCGGCCGTCGAGCAGCCCCACAGCCCGGAACTGCCCCCGCACGAAGGCCAACGGCCCGTCCGCGCTCGTAGTCGTCACGCCAAGGGTGTAGTCGCCCGAGGGTAGCTCCGGGGGCGGCAGGTCGAAGGTCCCGTCGGCGGCGGGTGTGGCGGTCCATGCGCGTTCGCCCTCTTCGCTCCGCACTTCCACGCGCACCGGAGCAGTGCTGCGCCCCTGGACGTGCAGGGAGCGGCGCCATGGCTCGCCGAGGGACGTGAGCTGCACCCGATCTGCGGCGCGGAAGACCAGGTGTCCGAAGCTGACGGGCTCATGGAAGGTGGAGCCGCTGCCGAACCGGCTCCAGGTGAGGTTGGGCTCCTCCTGCTCCCAGCCGGACACGGGGCGCTGCTCGGGGCTGCGGTCCACGCCGAAGTTCGCGGCCCAGACGGCGCCCTCTTCCGGATCGGCGGCCCCCAGCGTCGCGAAGGGGATGAGCGCGAGGCCCGCCCACGCCCCGTCCGTCTCGGCCGTCCGGGTCTCCCACTGGCCATTCCACGACAGGTCCCTGCCTCGCGCCTCCGTTCGGGTGCCGTTGGCGTTGGCCATGAACTGGAAGTAGTCGGTGTGCGCATGTCCGGGGTCGAGGAAGATCTCGACCGAGTCGTCGTTCCACAACGGACCGTCGTGCTTGGTGGTCTCTTTCGCCAGAGGCCGACCGTCGAGCTTGGGTACCCGCCAGCCCACGATCACTCGCGTGGCGTCCCGAGCGATCCAGAACACCGGTTGGGAGCGGCTGAGTCGGCCGCTGCTCAGGTTACAGAACCCGGTGAACGCGCTGGCCTCAGGCCAGCCCCCGAGAACGGCGAGCGCCTGGGGTTCGGGGACGTTCGTGACCGTGGGCACGCACCAGAATGCCCGCCCGCTGGGCCCTGGTGGATCGGCCTGGAGCGCTCTGCCCAGCAAGATGAGGGGGATGGCGACGTGCACGACGCGAACGCGGGCTGCACGCATGGTGCTCTGGTCCTCGTTGGTCTGGGTAGCCCGTGTGGGGCCGGATCAGTGTTCAGGCCCCGGTGGCGGGCCACCTTCCCCGGCGAGGGCCGCTTGGGGTCGGTGCTGAGGGCCATCTGCCCACTTTCGGCGGACGCCCACGTTCAGGGCCGAGTTCGTCGTTCTACCTGCCCCTCGGCCGAGGGTTCTCAGCGTAGAGGCGCTCGTTGCCCCGCCGCACACCCGCGACCAACTCGGAGTACGGGTTGTCGCACACGTCCACGAAGCCCACGTTCGACGACTCGAAGCCGTCGTGGCGACCGAGGAACGCCTCGTCCAGGTACTCGAACCAGTGACAGCCGACGAAGTAGGGCAGCCGCGCAAGCGCCTGCACGTAGTGCCCGTACGCCTGGCCGCGCTCCTGCTGGGTGTCGACGGCTACGCCTCCCGCGTCGAGCAGCCCGCGATCCCGCGCGCCGAAGCCGAACTCGCCGATGAGGAACGGACGCTGGGCCAGGCGCGCAAACTCGTCGAACTGGGCTCTGGGCACCTCCGGCGCGTAGACGTTGAAGCTGACCACGTCGCAGTATCTTCCCGCCGCCGCTACGGCCTCCCTGGGGGCCTGGGCGAAGCGACTACCGAGGTAGAGGTGGTGGGGGTCGTAGCGTCGGATTGCGTCGCGCACGGTGCGGAAGTAGGTCTCGGCGGCCAGCGACATGAATGCGGCGAAGTCCTCTCTCGCTCGGTGCGCGTTTTGTGCGGTCAGCGCCGTCGGCTGGTCCAGGATGGCCTCGAAGCTCCCGAATGAGGCGCCCCACGCACGGTTGAGGGCGACGATGTCACCGCCATGTCGCTCCCGGAGCACCTGCACCAGCGCCTGCTTGGCCGGTGTCGCCTTCGGCAACGCGAGCACCTTCGGCGCGAGGACCGGGTCGTCGTCGCGCCCCCAGTCACCAGCCCAGAAGAGCTCGTTGTCGACGAAGTACCCGAGCAACCAGGGGTCATCGCGATAGCCCTGCTCGACCGCCTCCCTGCCCATCCGGTCCGCCCAGGCCGCGAACCGGGGGTCGAACATGTCAGGCAGGCCGTCGACCATCGAGGGCCGCTCCGCGCCGTAGCCGGTCAGGCAAGTAGCGTACGGCAGGAGGTGGAGGCGCTGGACTCTCTGGTCCGACCAGTTGCCGACCGTGTTCAGACCCCACGACAGCAGTCGGTGCGCCGCCACCTGTGCCCATGGCGGCCCGAAGTCCTCGCCGTACTTGCGGATCAGGTTCGCCTTGTAGAAGCTCGGACCGCCCGTCCACGAGTCGGCCCACGCGCCCGCGAACGGGCCGCCGTGCGGCGGGAGCCACTCCAGGAGCGCCTGGCGGCGTTCGTCCTTCCAGTAGAGGTCCTGGTCGCCCATCACCACGCCCGTGATGCCCAGGGAGAAGAACGGGTGCCCCTCGGGCGTCACCAGCCACCAGCGCCCCGTGCCGGCCTCCCCGGCCGGCCGTTCCGACTTACCCACTACGTAGGCAGTACGGAAGAAACCGGTGGCCTTCAGCGAGACGGAGGTCGGCCCTCCGTAAGCGTCCCTGCCGGCGGGCCGTGAATTCGTCCGGGCCGCTTCGCGGTCCCGTCGACCGAGCTGCTGCAGCTCCTCCTCCCGGTGGATCTTGCCCGGCCACTCCCGGCGCGTGTACTGACCGAAGCGGTCCACCAACGGCGCGTCCTGCCGGGGGAGGAACCGCAGGTTGTCGAGGTAGATGACGGTCGCCCTCTGGGGGCGTTCGAGCAGCACCTGGAACCAGGTGACATGCGCGATGTCAACCTCGCTACCCCAGGTGATCACCCTCCCCAGGTTGGGGCCGGAAAGCAGCAACCCGGCGATCCCCAACTGGAGCCCGACCGGTGTCGTCTGCACCGTCGCGGGCCCGCGATGGCGGAGGGCGCCGGTGATGGTCCGACCGCCCTTCACCGCGCCATCGGCGTCTGGGCGGTCCATGAACTGCCACAGGAGCGGGACCCCCAAGTCCTCCGGGTTGTAGAGGTCGATGGCGACTGCGTCGTAGTTCCGCCAGTCAGCATTGGGGTAGG
>Ga0315289_10005940_pt1 | contig 17963 bp, 12 predicted proteins | sample YL17G11_40_MG_FD_203452 | JGI IMG/M metagenome (GOLD analysis project Ga0315289, IMG submission 203452) | Sediment microbial communities from Yellowstone Lake, YNP, Wyoming, USA - YL17G11_40 | ecosystem: Environmental > Aquatic > Freshwater > Lake > Sediment | place: USA: Wyoming | collected... | reverse complement strand
GTTTCTCACCAACAACTTCGTGCTTCCGGCACTTATGATCGCACAGATCTACAAGTCGCGCTGGCAGATCGAACTGTTCTTCAAGTGGATCAAGCAGCACCTGCGGATCAAGGCGTTCTACGGCACCAGCGAGAACGCGGCGAAGACTCAGATCTGGATCGCCGTCTCGGTCTACGTGCTGGTGGCCATCGTTCGGAAGCGGCTGGGGCTGGAGGCGAGTCTTTACCAGATCCTACAGGTTGTCAGCGTGACGCTTTTCGAAAAAGTGCCCATTTTACGGGCACTCCACGCACCCGGCTCCGAGAACGATTTACCCGAGGACGGCAACCAGTTGATTCTGTTCGACTTTTAACCGGACAGTAGTGATTGTCGCCATACGGCCGGTCAGCGACCCGAAGCTCGACTCGGGCTCCGATGTGCCGCTTGAACCAGTAAGTGACGCCGACGCCGCCGTGGAGGGCGGCCCTGGATTCCTCGGGGAAGAAGCAGCCCACACCGAACGTGAGAAACGGGTCCGCGCCGCGGATCTTCTCACGGCCGGCGAAGTGATATCCCACTTGAGCGCCGACATGGCCGAAGGTCCCGACTGCCTTGTAATAGGTATCCCGAAACGCCGACACGTCCGCGCCTGCGGTGACGCGCTTCCAGACAAACGCCTCAACCCCGCCACCGCCGCCCCTGAATCCTGCTCCGGTTTCCCCGAGAGCGGCGCCTGCGGCAAAGAATACATGACCGTTCCACTTGTATAGGAAAGCGCCGCTGGATTCGGCCCGCGAGGGGAGTGGAAGCAAGGTGAGGATGACGAACAAGAGTCCGAACCAGGTTCGGTTCATGTTACCCTCCGATTCGCCAGAATCAATGCCGGGAGTATCAGCGTCGAGCGCCACATTCGGGCTACCGACTCGGAAGAAGCATACCCCCCAGGCTTTCCGTTTTGGGCTCCTGGCCACCTACGAGTATAAGTCCAACCGCCTCTGTTGGTGACGGCGAAGCACGATCCGCACCACTGGATCTCATGTTGCCCCTGTAGGTCTTCTCGGCGAAGGGCTTGAAAGAAGTTCTTCGCCGAGAACAAATCGCGCTCCAGCTTAAAACTGGAAGCGAAGCTGGAGTTGAATGTTGCGCAACCCCCGGGCGCCGTTTGCCGCGCCGAAGCCGGCGTCTTTCGGCTTCAGCCGATTCGTGTTCAGGCTGCCGTCGGTATTGAACTGGTTGTTCGTCACCGTCATGCTCGTCGGGTTGTTGTACGTCGCCGATGTGCTCCGGCCGTTGATGTCCACGATGTTGAACGCGTTAAAGACGTCCGCCCGCAGCTCGAGCCGGTATCTCTCACCGCTGCTGACGCGAATCCTCCGCACGAACGACATGTCGACATTCCTCTGCAGACAGCCGCGCAGGTAGTTGCGGCCTGACTCCATACCCACGCTGCCGTAGTCCGGCCCACGTGCCGCCGTGACATCGAACTGGGCGTACTGGTTGTCCGAACATCCGCTGCCGAGTTTGGCGGCGTCGAGAATGACCATCCGGCCGCCCCAGTCCGGCGACCCTGTGATGTTCACACTCGCGCCATTGCTCTGGTAGCTGTAACCGAGGGCGTAGGCCCCCCCCGACTGCACCGACGCCACAGCGGAAATCTGCCAGTCCCTGGTCAGCTCGCGGACCACGGCACCGTGGTTCGAGATGCCCGGGCTGTTCCAGATGCCGTTCGCCTTGAACAGATGCGGGACCACATCCAGCGTCTCCATCAGCCTCTCGTACGCCGCCTGATCGGCACGCAGCGAGATGGTCCCGTCGGGCGCGTGCTGGAACCGTTGACTCAGCCCCGTGTTGCCCTTGAGGGAGATCCCGTACGTCCAGTTTGCCCCGAAGGAGAACCCGCCCTGGAACCGCCGGTTCACGTTGAGCTGTATCGAGTGATACGTGTCCCAGAAGCGCGTCTGGTTCTCTTCGATGCCGGCGAAGCCCTGGAAAGGACGGAGCAGATTCGACGTGTAGGCCGTCGCCCCGGGAGTCGCGCTCGTGCCGAGCGTCGGGTCCTGGTACGCCGGCAGATAAGCCGTGCCGATGTCCACCGCGTTCAGGTTCTGACGCGTTCCGCCCTGGGTGCCCCCCATGCGGTTGATGCCGTGGTTGCCCACATACGTCGCGTCCCCGACCATCCCCCACGGCAGCGACTTCTGGATGCCGGCTTGCCACTGGACAGACGCCGGGATCTTCGCTTTGTACTGGAAGGTGATCAGCGTCGGCACCGGCTGCGGGCTCAGCCCCTGCCCGAGCGTCGCCAACAGCCCGTTGCGGAGGTCCTGGGCCGTCGCGGTCGGCGGATTGCCCGGGGTTGAAAACGTGGTGTTGCCGTCCGGCCGGTCGTAGAACAGCCCGACTCCGCCGCGCAGCACCCAGTTCGAGTTCCCCGTCAGGTCGTAGGCGAACCCGACCCGCGGCCCCACCACCAGCTTCGGCCACTCGTAGTTCGTCTTCGCAATCCCGTCGCCCGCCTTCTTAATACCGTTCAGCAAATTGCCCGTGCCGGGAATCGGCGTCCCGATGGCCGCCTGCGTGTTCGCCGCGCCCGCCGCGGTCAGAATCGTCTTGGTGCGCGGATCCATCGCGTTGCGATCGTTGCCCGAGCACGCCGTCGCGCCGCTCTTGCACCCTGCCACGTACAGCACCGGCGCATCGCTCTTCTTCCACTGGTCGGGGAAGAAGTTCGACATCTGCTGGAACTTGTCGTACTGCGGCTGTTGATTCACGAACCGCAGCCCGTAGTCCAGCGTCAGGCGGTTCGACACCTTCCAGTTGTCCTGGAGGAAGAACTCGATCTGGTTATAGATCAAGTTGCCTTCGATGAACCGCGACGCCTGGAGGTACTGCGTGAAGACCCCCGTCGCCGCGTTGGCGTAGCCGAACCCGGTGTCGAGGGTGTTGTTGGTGTCGTTGCCGAAGTTCACGTAGCCCTGGAAGGTCAGGTTGGCGATGCCGCCCGCGCCCACGTTCTGCGCCTTGTAGCTGTGGTTGAGGTAGAACCCGCCCTTCACCGTGTGCCGCGCCATGACCTTCGTCAGGCCGATGTTGACGTCCCGCGTCCGGTTGATGTTCAGCCAGCCGGGATACCGCTGCTGGGGCGGCCCCGCCCCGATGCGGCTGCCCCAGCCCCAGGTCGGCGGCAGGTTCAGCGACTTGCCGTCCCAAAACGGCGGTTTCTCCGCCTGCATGACCTTGTAACCGTAGTACTCCTCATTCATCACACCCGCGTTCGGATACAGCATCGGGAAGGCGGCGAGACTCTTCAGGCGGTTGGACTCCTCGTTGACGAGAATGCCGCCTTCGTTGCCGTCCGCCAACTCGTTCTGGATTTGCCCGTACGTCCCCTCGATGAACGTCGTCGGGCTGAGCATGTAGGTAACCGTGACGCCATAGTTGGTGATGTAGGGATACGGTGCGTAGACATCCGTGAAGCCCGGAATGGCGCCCGGTCTCTTCACCGGCCGCTGCCGCTGTCCGGAGTACTTGCCCGTGAACCGCAACTTGTCCGTCGCCTGGTAGTCGATTCGGACGGCCGGCTGCTGGAGCAACTGACTGTACGTCGGCGGGAGCGTCAGCTCGTAGTTGTAGTTGCTCCCCGCCGGCTGCTCCATAGTCGGAAGCGGGTAGCGGTTGAGCACCGCCACGCCGGGGGCATACAGCCGTTGCGCCGGAATCTTCTGGCCGGGAAAGGGCGCCCCCGTCGTGTGGTCCATCAACGCCGGGAGCAGGGCGCCGTTCTGATCGCGGCTCTGGGAGAAGTCGCCTGCGCGCTCCAGCGCCGACGGGAAACGAAACCGGGTGACGCCGCGGCCCGACGTCGACGGCCGGTACTCGTGCGCGTAGAAGAAGAACAGCTTGTTGTGCCCGTCGTAGATCTTGGGAATCACGACCGGGCCGCCAATGGTGTAGCCGTAGATCTGCTGGTCCGACTTCGTCTTCGGATCGCCGTTCTTCTGGTTCGTCCACGAATTCTCGTTCCAGTCCGAGTCGGTGAGGAGGGTGTAGCCTGACCCGTGGAACTGGTTCGCGCCGCTCTTGGTCACCGCCGTGATCTGCAACCCGCTCGATCGGCCGTACTCCGCCTGATACCCCTGCGTGAGGATCTTCACTTCACCGATCGACTCGATGTTCATGCTCAGCATCTGGCCGTTGTTGCCCGTGTCCATGGCCGAGATGCCGTCCATCATGATGTTGTCCTGACTGGCGCCGCCCAACCGCGAGCCGTCCTGCGAGGCGGGGCCATCTCTGACGCCCGGGGCAAAGGCTATTAGATTCGTGAAGTTCCCATGGCCGATCGGCAGGCCTTCGACCTGCTGGGTTGTGATAGCGAACGAGCGCTCGCCGCTCATTGTCTGGACCAGCGCCGCCTCGGCGGTCACGGTGACCGTTTCGACGGTTCCGCCCACTTCGAGCGTCAGCGGCGGCACGCCGATACGATCGCCGCCGGTAACCACGATCCCGGTGCGCCGCGTGGTCTTGAACGACGCGGCAGTGACCTCGACGGTGTACGTGTCGGGTGTCATGTTCGCGAACACGTAGTCGCCCGTGTCGTTGGTGAGGACCGGGGCGGTCTTGGTGCCGCGCGCCTCGCTGACCAGGATCACGCGCGCACCGGGAACCACGGCTCCCGTTGAGTCGATGACCCGTCCTGTCACCGTGCCGGTCGTGATCTGCGCCAGTGCCGAAGGCGGCAGCAGGAACAAGGCCACGACAAGGCCGGCGACGATGCTGCAAGTGCTACGCACCATGCTTCCTCCTATGAAAATGGTCGTAAGTTGTTGAAAACACTTGAGCCGCCGTGGGCATGTCATCTGGTCTGACCCGCAGGGTCATTGGCCACTCCTTGATTGGCCTGCTCGTCGCCCCCCGACGTGGAAACCGCCATTCTTGCGTGGCCCCCGCTGACGCTCACACCCACGGGCGGTCAGACACTCCCTTTGGCGCGCGTTGTTGCTTCGCTAGAGCTAGCGGATGTAACACCCACCCGCCGAAGTATACTGCGGGCTGATCCTAAGATCAAGAGGAAAAACAAGCAAGATGGATTATTCTCAATCTCGGGTTCCCAGAACGGCTTCCTGACTGCTTCCTCGTTCCTCCCGGGCGAGTTCGGTGGCCGGCGAAGGGACCAGTTCCGCCTTCTCCGGGTACGGAAAGGCCCGAAAGTGCCTCATTCCAAACGACTTCTCATGCACCTCTCCGGCCGCCGTCTTCACCGACCGCTGTTGCGGGCCCCTCGAGGACCGGTTGCCCACCCGCACAGGACAGGCGGTTCATCTTCACCGCTCGCCTGCATTCTTCGATCCGCTGGGCGGCTGCGCCTTCGTCTATCTCCTGACAAACGACGGTGGAGGCAGAGCGGCCTTCCCCGCGATCGCGCGGCCCAACCGGGAAGGAGTCACCGGCACCGGCTCGACGATGAGCTCGGGGACATTGTAGGTCCAGGTACACGATTCGTAGAACGAGGGATCTTCCTGCGGCATGACAAACGGCTTGTGCGCCTGGCCGTTCCGGTCAAAGTAACCGAAATAGATCCGCGCCAGGACACCCCCCTCGCGTTTGCTGGCAAACGCGATCCATCTCCCATTGCTTGACCAGCAGTGCCACGAATCGCTCCACCTGCTGTTCACAGCAGTCAAAGGCTTTAGCTCCCCGCTCTTCAGGTCGATGACGTACTGATCGGACGTCCACTGATAGACCGGGAAATTGCCGTGGTGCGAAAGCGTCAACAGCAGCCAGCGGCCGTCCGGCGACTCTCTCGGCTGCGCCGCGCTCATTCCGGAATCGGCGGCGGACAATGCGGTTTCCCTTCTGCCCCATGTTCCGGCGGTTGCGTCATAAGAGATCCGCATCAGGTCGTACTTCACTTCTTGCATTTGCGTCCACGGCAATTGCGGCGCACTGCAAAAGTAAAGGGTCCGGCCGTCCGCGGACCAGGAGGGCCAGGTTTCACGGCGGTCCGGATCGGCAATGTCGTGCGTGGTCGACACCTGGTTGGCATCTGTGTCATAAACAGCCAGGTCCGAATCCTCGTCCCACACGTCGCGGTGCTCGCCGATCGTGTGTTCCAGAGGCATGACCCTGTTCACCGAGTAGGCGATGTGCCTCCCGTCCGGATGCCAGGCCTGGTAGGCCGCCGGCGACTTGCTGAAGCCGGACGCGGCCGTGTCGACTGTCCGCGGCACTCCGTCCTTGATCACGACCATGGGCCTGCCGAACCTGGCGCTGCGAATCTGGAGGCTCGTGCGGTCCGGCTGGTTGCGGCGGAAGCTGTGACAGTTCACACACCCGTCCCACCCGACGCTGAAGTTCTGGTTCTCGATCAGCGGCCGTTCGGAAAATCCTTCCAGGTCCCGCTGATAAATTCCCATATTCACCCAAAAGTGGTCCATGGGCGGAATGAACCGGTAAACGACGTAGCGGTCCACATCTTCCTTCGCGATGTCGATCCGCACGGCATCAAACCTGCGGCAGGAGCGGTCCTTGTCCTGAACCGTGATCGTCACCCACACGGCGGCGCCGCGATTGTGCGCGATCAACTGCTTCCACGCGCGCGCCGGCCATGCGATCCTGCCGTCGCGGCTTGAGACTTCAACAGAACCACCTCTTTCGCCCGCAATTCGTGCAACAAATCTCACCCCTGGTTCCTTGATCTCAAAATTGAGCGGCGCAATGTTAGGCGCAATGACCGTCTCGCCATAATCCGGGTAAAGGACCGGACGGCGCGAAACGGGCTGCGCTCTTTCCGGCCGGCGGGCCTGGCACGCGGACAGCACAAGTAAGGCCGGCAGGACGAGTGTTGCAGCCAAACGACAGTGATTCAAACACGGTAACTTCATTGCGGGCCTCCCGCTCGCGGGGATGCCTCGGCGCGGGCCTGAAAGGGCGGCCCGGCTGCGGTGCGGCCGAAAATGTAGAAGAACCAATACGTCCCGCCAAAGCCGGGGGCAAGGACCTCCCAGGCATCCTCAGCAGGACCGTTCTGGACACGTGTCCATATATAGACAAAATTCTGAAAGCGTGTCTGGGTCTGGCTGTGGATCGCCGATCCGTCGATGCCCGGCGGCAGCGCCCCGTTCACATTCCGGAAGCCGAGCAACGCCTCCTGCACGTGCGTCGGCAGATCGCGGTAGAAATCCTTCAGCCGGGGAGCCAGCCTGGCGAAGCCTTTCATGTCGAAGGTGAGCAGGTAATGCGCAAGCAGGTACTCGAACGCCATCCTGTTTGACGGGTTGGCTTCGAGGCACTGCTCCAGGATCTGCTCCGTGCTGAAATCTCCGACATAATGCTTGGTCAGCATCAGCGGCCGGATGCGCGCGACCAGCGGATCGTCCCGCATGCCGGGATCCCGGTCGAGCGCCGTCAGGTACTGCCGCGCGCGCGCCGCCTGAAACGGAACCTTTGCGAGCGCGCGGACAAACGTTCTTGCCGCATCCGGGTTGCCGTTCAGAATGTAGACCAGCGCCATGCGTTCGAGCACGCGCGGCGTTTCCCCTTCCACGGCCAGAGCCTCATGCGCCCACCGCTGCGATTCATTGACCCTGCCGAGTTCCAGGTACAGGTCGCTGCGCCAATCCGCGACACAAGAGAATGTATCCCAGACCGTGTCTCGAAGCAGCAGAGCGTCGGACGAGGCCTGCTGCGGATAGTGGAACATCTCCCAGAAAAGGCGCCCGGTGCGCGCCAGTGCGTAGCACGTCAGAAACCTTACCGGGTCGCTGTCGTCCTGCGACTGCGCGAGCGAGGCCAGCGCTTCATCCGGCCTTCCGTCGTCAAGAAGGTAGTCCGCGTAGATCCATCCCGATTTGTCGAAATGAAGCACGACCAGCCGCAAGGCCAGGAAAGCGAGCGCCGCAAATCCGACTACCCGAGCTGCGCGCCGGAAACGGGGCGTAAAGCGATCGCCGATGCGGAACCTGCCGATAAGGAAGGCAACTACCGCTCCGACAGGCGCAAACAGATACATCGCCGCGAGAAGGCCGTTCGTTATTGCGTCGAACTCCGGCATCCTCGTCCAGCGAAGGTATCGACCGGCGATGTCCGGTTCGTAATAAACATAGCTCACGGCGTACGGAACCGCCGCGCCGAAGGCGATCCATGCCAGGCGCCAGGCCGGACGTTTCCGGACAAGCAACTCAAAAAGGGCGCACATCACGCAAAGGTAAAGAAAACCTGACGCCAGCAGGTAATACAGGGGAATCGACGCGATGAGGAATGAAACCACCACCCCTGACTGCGCCCAGCGGTTGTGCAGTTTTTCGCGGAGCGCCATATACAACCAGGCGGCCGCGAGACCGGCTACCATCGGGAGGATATACGAAACCGCAACATAACGGCTGGCAAGAATCAGCATGACAAGGGGAAGCGCCGCCGCCGGCCAGTTGCAGGATCCCGGCGCAAAACGGCGCAGAATGCCGCGCGCAATCGCCCAGGCGGCAAGGGCAAGGAGGGTGAATGCCAGCACTCCGGCCCAGTGTCTCGAATAGGCCTGGCTGAAGAGGTTTGCCGAATATTCAACCGGCCCGCCTACCATGTGCGAATACCGGCGATAGAAGGCCGTGCCGGCCAGGAAGGGCACCGGGAAACGGTGCGCAAGGAATCCGACGTTCATTAGCGGCCAGAGGCCGCCATACAGAAAAGCCGCCGCCAGCAAGAAACAAAGACTGATTCGGCGCGACCTGACACCGGCATCACGCATCAATCACTCCGGTTCATTCATGCATCCGGGCGCGAGCGTTCCCCGCCCCAGAACGGATTCCGGCCCCGAGGTGAACAGTCCCGCCAACCGCCGGAGACTGAGTCCTTCCGGTTTGGAGATCAAGACATCATGTCATCATGGATCGGAAAAGTAGTCAAGCAGGAATGGCGCCCGGAGTGATGTCAAGCGGCTTGGGTAAAAACCTGGAGGGTGCGGCTCCTCCATTCCAGGTTGAACCTGTAGATGATCCGGTCGACGCTGGCCACGTTGACGAAGCACACCATCGGCCGGGTGCGCCGTCGGACCTCCACGAAAACCCTCTCGATCACCTTGGTCGTCCGCAACTGCCGCCACAAGTGCTTGGGAAAGCTGAAGAAGCTCAGCAGTTCCGGCAACTCCCGCTCAAGCTGTCTTCTTCGTTTTGCCCCTCCCGAGCGAGTTCGGTAGCCCAGGAAGGTGCCAGCTCTGGCTCCCCCGAGTACGTTGAGAACACGGAAGTGCCTCATTTCAAACGATTTCCCATACACCTCTCCGGCACCCTCCTTCCTTCGGCCTGTTTACTTCTTCGCCGCGCCGTCCTATCCGGCCGGAACCGGCAGCGCCGGGGTGCCCTCTGGGCCCCGCCGCACCATGGCCCCGAAAAGCCGGCGCGTCAGGTGACCCTCCGCCAGCAAGAGCCAGCAATAGCGCGCGTGCTTAACCAGCCGGCCGCCGGTCTTCACCAACAGTTGTTGCAGGCTGGTTAGCGACCAGTTGCCGACGCGCAGCGGCAGCGCCGGGCCCAAAGGGCACCCCCCGCCACAGGTTCCCCAGGTTATAGGCGATCACACTCAGCCACAGCCGCACCTCGTTGGAGCGGAATCGGGCCCAGAGGGCACCCCAGCTCAGCCGGGTCATCTTCACGGCCTGCTTGCCTTCCTTGATCCATTGTTCTGCGGTGCCCCGCTTGTTATAGAACTGCACCACCGCCCGACTATCGCTCTCCAGGTTGGTGACGATGAATCCAACGGGAGGGAACAACTCCCCGAAGTGAAACTCCACCTTCGCCACCACCCGCCGGGCCTTGGTCCTACTGGCCGCCTGGTACAGAAAGCTCTTGTACCAGACCACCGGCTTGTGGCTTGGACGTCCCACTGGGCGGGTCAGCAATTCCGCGATGTCCCGCTCCAGGCTGTCGTTGGCCGGGATGCGGATGGCGTACTTGACGCCGCGCTCTTCCAGCGCCTCGTAGATCTCCGGCTTGGCGAGGGGCGGACGGTCGAGTTCACGCTGACCGCGCGGCAGCTCGGGCTGGCAGAGCCGCGCATTATCGAAGTATCGGTTGGGGGCAAGCAACCCGGCTTCCGCGGCCTGGCCGACGCTTCCACAACCGGAGTGGTGACGGGGACGCTCAGACTCGCGGGCGCGGCGAGGAATGTGGAGTAGCGAAAAAGGGGACAGCACGCAGCCATGCCGCCGCGCCGGTGGTCGGTTATTGTGGTCGGCGTCTTTGGTAGATGAGGTAGGATTGTTTCTCAATCCGGTACTCTCGCACAGGCACAAAGTTCCCTGCGTCTGGAGGACGTGAAGCTGAAAATGAAATCAACAAGGAGCACTCCTGCGGGACTGTCCCGGTATCTCTCGGGAGGAATCTGCGTTGGGCGTACAAAGTAGGCGCGAGAAAACGTTGCAACGTGACGAAGTAGTTTTCTCCTCCTCCAAAGCACACCACTGGCCTGGCGCCGGGCGAGGATTCTCGCACCAGGCGCGCGATTTCGGGGTAAATCGACTCGCTCAGTGGGCTGCGTTGCGGCGCCCAGGCGCCGATCTGCGTATCCACGCCTAGCAACAGGCCGGCCAGCAAGGTCGCTCTCGCGAGGTATTTCAATGCCCCTCGGTATGAGAAGGTGGCCGCAATGGCGATCAGCATCCATATGTAAACGTGTTCCAGCAATGGCAGAGCCATCCTTGGATTGCCGTAAGTTCTTCGCCAAGGGTCGAAGGCCACGATCAGGCCGTAGACGATCGCCAGGGAAAGAAGGCTGAACGCCTTGAACCGCGACACAAATTCCTCAGCTTGCGCTCCGGGGGCGCGAGCGCCCGACCTGCCGTTGAGTCCATTCACCACCCAGGCAAGCGCGACGGCCGCCAGCAGGTAAACAACTCTCGATGACGAGACCGCGGCCCACAGACTATGCAGGGTCGTGGAGATGTGCGTTACGGCGGGTCCTTCCTCCCTGTTGATCCCTAACGGCCATTCCACCGGAAAAGCGGGCAGCCGGCCCTCGTCCACCAGATAGCCCAAGGGAGCCGCCAACAGCCAGAGCACTGGAATTGCCCACAGTATCAGGAAGGAGACGCGATAGCTTCTGCCCGATAGGATTGCCTTCCAATTCAGGAGGGTGAGCGACAACAGGTAGATCCAGAACGTATCACGGGCCAGGAGCGCGGCGCCGCCGATCAGCAGCAGTAAAGGCCTCTTTCTCAGTTCGAGCGCGCCGGCGTACAAGAGTGCGTAGAAGAGGGCTATCCCGGTGATCTCCTGGTAAAGCTTGACGCTCAGGGAGGCAACCTGCTGCTGCTGTGCGAAGCAGAGCATCACCGCGAGGGTGAACAACAGCCCGAGGTAGGTGCGGCCGATGATTCGATAGCCCAGAAGACCTAGCATGAGTACTGCCAGGAAGAAGTAGAAGCAGGGGATCAGTTGATACGATTCGTAGGGCAGTTTCAGCCGGTAGAAGGCCCAAACATGGGTCTGCAAGTACGGCAGCCAGACGCGATTCCCGAGGCGGGCCAACACGCGGTGAGCATTGTTCATGCGGTGCCCCGCGTCTCCCGAGAAGAATGGTTGCCGAGTGGCGATTGAAGCCTTCCAGAGGAAGAGCGCGAGGGCCAGAAGGATTATGCAGCCCAGGGCGTATGTGCGCCTGGGTCCCGGCAATTCCTGCTGGGTCGGAATTGGCGTCGGTTCGGCCTCGGGAGGCATCCCGGTTTCTCGAAACGCGATCTTACCCCGGATTTCCGTCCTCTTGCAGCAGCCGCGCGCAGTAGTGCCGCGTCGCGGGCTGCCTCAGCGCTACCGGCGCCGCGGCGGCAGCGGGTGCGCCACGAAGTCCACCTCGTGCACGTCGTGGTTGGTGATCGCCACGGTGTGGAAGGTCGGGCTGAAGCGGTAGCGCCTGTCCACGGGCCGGACCGTGTAAGTGCCGGGCCGCAGGCCGCGCAGTATGTAGACACCGTCGGCGTGAGTCGTCGTGGTGTGATTCTGGCGCCCGCTCGCCCTCACGACAACGTAGTGTGGCACGCCGAGTCCGCTGACCCGCCCCGTGATTTCATGCCTGGGCAGCGGCGCTGCATCCAGGTAACAGAGAAGGCCTGCCACCGCCAGGCACGCGCCCAGCCGCAAAACTCTCGGTCTGTTCTTCGGAATCCCGCTTCTCATTCTGTCTCCTGCTGCGGTCTTGAAATTCGCGCTAATACCTGATTCTATCCTGTTTTCGCTGCCATTCCTGGAAGGCCGCCAAAGCCTCGGAACGCATCAGATGCTGGATGGGGAGGCCGCGCCGCCGGTGCGGCAGGCGGAGCTGCTGGTAAATGTGGGCGTCGTCGAAGCCGGCGCGGGCGGCGTCGGCGCGCGTGGCGGCGAACCACACCCGCGCCGGACGCGCCCAGTAAATCGCTCCCATGCACATGGGGCAGGGCTCGCAGGTGGCGTAGATCGCGCAGTCCGTCAACTGGAAGCTCCCCAGCTTGCGGCAGGCCTTGCGGATGGCCACCATTTCGGCGTGCGCGGTCGGGTCGTTGGTCGAGGTGACCAGGTTCGTGCCCTCGGCCACGATCTGGCCGCGCCGCACTACTATCGCGGCGAAAGGCCCCCCGCGGCCCGCGCGCACGTTCTTGATGGCCAGCTCGATCGCCCGCGCCATGAACTCGTTTTCTCTCATGGCTCCCATTCAAAGTAAGACGCGTACCCGCCGCCCATGTTGCGCGCCATCCACAGGCGGTACTCGCGGCTGGCCGGGCGCGTGACGTCCCGCCTGTCGATCGGCTGAATGTTGGAAAAGATGAAGACCGCCGGGTTATTCTCCTTGGTCCGGCCCACGCAGACCACCTCGTCGCGGTAGTCGCCGGCCAGATCAGCGACCATGTTGCAGCTTCCGCTGCCCAGCTCGTTGGGTCCCGCGCCGGGGATCGGAACCACCGCCGTGCCGCTGAACCGCGCGAGCTGCCGGCCGTTGCCCGACATCAGCTCCCGCACCGCTGCCCCCGTCCAGTTGACCGGGCGCCAGCCGGGCGGGAACGGGTTCAGCAGTATCTTGCCGGAGGCCGAAAACAGCACCTGGTCTTTGGCCGTGTGGCCGTCGCGATTGGTCAGCAGCTCCATCCCCGGCGAGCCTTCCCAGATGTCCGCGGCCCAGCCGACGTGCGCGTGCTCCCAGCGCGGGTCGTCCTCTCGGTTCAGCTTCCAGATGATCTTGCCGGTCTTCGCCTCCACCAGGTAGGCCCCGGCGTGTGTGCCGCTTTCGACGGCGTAGTAGACCTGGCGATCCTTCACGCCCGGCAGAATGTGCTTCACCGCCACGATGTCCGGGTGCTCGCGGTAGATCGACCAGCGCACGCTGCCGTCCGGGTTCACGAGCGTGGTGCCGTCGAAAACCTCGTCGCGGCCGTCGCCGTCCACGTCGGCGACGTCAATGTGATGCGAGCCGCTCCCGTTGGTGGCGCCGAAGCTGCGGAAGGTCCACAGCTTCTTGAGCTGCGCGTCGTAGGCGTCGAAGATCTCGTTCTCGTACAGCCCGGTCTGGGTGATGATGGCGGGCGAGGTGCCGTCCAGATACGCCACCGCCATGTGGATGCGGGTCGAGGAGCGGGAGAAGTCCGAGACCATCTTAGTCCAGGGCGTCTTGCGTAATACGCGCCCGGTCATGCCGTCCAGCACGGCCAGGTAGACAGTGTCCTGCTCCTGAAGCCGAGCGATGACCTCGGCCCTGCCGTCCCCATCGAGGTCCCAGACCACCACCGGCACGTTGTTGGCGCTGCCGAAGCACTGGTCGTGGCGCACCAGCGGCCTGCGCCACAGGCTCCGGCCGTAGCTGGTGAAGGCTTCCAGCTCGACGGGCACGCCGGGGTCACGCGACATCTCGCGAATGCCGTTGTCCAGGCGCAGCACGGCCTCCCGCACGCCATCGCCGTTCAGGTCGCCGAAAACCGGCACGAAGCCGCCCTCCTTGACCGTTGGCTCGAATACGGCGATCAAGCCGCTGCGCGCGCCGCCCGGCTCCACTGCGGCCCACTCCGACGGCGGTCCCTCCCGGCCTTCGGCGCTGACTGCCCGCACGCGGTAGTAGAGCCGCGCCGCCGGAGGCGCTTCACGGTCCAGGTAGTTGGTAGAATTCGTGACCGGCTCGCGGGTCGCTTTCTCGCCCGCGGCGTCCCGCCGGCCTGACCGGTAGACGTGGAAGCCCGTATCTGCCGCGTCTCCCGGCAGCAGTTGCCAGCTCAGATACACGGCCCCGTCTCCGGCGGGCGCCACCACCAGGCGCCGCGCCTGGCGGCGGAAATGGGTTGTGCCCGCAGGCTCGCGCACCAGGCGGAACCCGATATCGGGGTGCCGTATGCCGGCCGAGGCGCCGCCCCGGACGCCGCAGCGCAAGTAGTACGCGCTGCGCGCCCAGCTTCCCCCGGCGAGCGCTCCCTCCTGCTCGGGGGCCGATTCGATGCGGTATTTGTAGCTCGCCGTCGCCGGGTCGGGGTAGGTGTCAACCATCTGCCAGACGTTCCCCGCCATGTCGTAGAGGCCCCACCGGTTAGGCGCGTAACTGGCCACCGGCTTGATCCAGCGGCGCCACTCGGCGAAGCTCCGCTCACCCTGGGCGTCGTAGTTAGCCCGGCCCTCGGGAGGTTCCTTGCCCCAGGGATAGACCGCCTCCGCGTCCCCGGCGCGCGCGGCCCACTCGAACTCCGACGCCGTAGGCAGCCGGTACACGCGCTTTTCCCTCTTGCTTCGCCAGGCGATGTAGGCGGCCACGTCGTGGCGGTTGACGAAGACCACGGGGAGATTCTCCATCCCCGCCGGTATCTGCCCGCCCTCCCAACTGAGCGGCGCCGGGTGCTTGGTCTGGGCGACGAAGGCGGCATACTCGGCGTTGGTCACCGGGCGGGCCCCGATCTCGAAGTCATCCACGCGGACAGCCGGCTTGCCGGGTCGGAGCGTGCCTCCCTTGACGGCAATGAAATCCGCCGCACCGGCGGCTGCCGCCAGGCCCGCGACCGCCATAACCAATCTCCACTTCATAACCTCCCCTTTCAGAATCTGAGCTTGGATACTCCCGCCGGCAGCGGTCGGCGGCTGTCGCGCCAGACGAACTCTCCTTCAACGCCCTCCGGCAGGCGCACCTCCGCTTCGAGCCTGCCTTCCTCGCTTGTTACTAGCGTCACCGCCACCTCGCCTTTGGGATGCGGGATGGCTCCGGAGATTCGCCGCAGCTTGCCCGGGAACGGGCGAATCAGCACGCGGCGGAAGCCCGGCGCCGCCGAGTCGATTCCCAGCACCGTGCGGAACAACTCGTAGTTGGGGCTCGCGCCCCAGGCGTGGCAGTCCGAGCGCACCGGGTCGGCGTGCTCGGCCCAGGTGGTCAGGCCGCGCGCCAGCATCTGGCGCCACTCGCCCAGCAGATCCAGGTAGCGGTCGCCGGCCCCCACCTGGTTCAGGGCCGAATTCAGGTAGTGCCGGAAGTAGATCGTGCATTGCGCCAGCGTCGCGTCTTCGAGCACCCGCTCGAGCAGCGCGCGGGCCTCCGCGCCTTGAATCACCCCGCCCAGAATGGCCAGCACGTTGGCGTGCTGCGAGAAATGCGACTTGGCTCGGGTGTCGGCATAGAGGCTGCGCGTGGGATCCCAATATGCCTTCTGGATGGCGGCGCGCAGGCGGGCCTCGGAGCCCCGGTACTCCTCGGCCAGCGCCTTCGAGCCCAGCGCCGCTTCCATCTCCGCGGCCCATCGATAGGCCAGCAACAGTTGCAGGTCGTGCGCGGCCGACATGCCGTCCGGCTCGGTGGGCGGAGTCCCGCGCGGCCACTGCGGGACCCAGTCCACGTAGTTCCACCAGGGCAGCGGCCCGAGCAGCCCGGCGGGCTTCTCGTGCCGGGCAATGAAGCCCAGCGCCGCCCGCACCCCGGGCAGCATCTCGCGGACGAAGCCCGCGTCGTCCACGTACCGCCAGTAGTCGTGCACCATCCCGATCCACCACAGCGAGAACGGCGGGATGTACTGCTGGAGGCGCGTCGGCGCGCGGCTCATCGTGGCGCCTTCAGCCGTGCGCGAGGAGTTCAACTGCTCGATAGCGTTCCGCGCCAGCCGCGCATCCCCGCTCATGTACAGCGACACCAGCGCCTGGATGCGCGTGTCGCCCACGTACTGCAACTGCTCGTAGTACGGGCAGTCCATGTAGGTCTCGTGGGCGCACAGCCGCGCCGTCCGCCAGCCCACTTCCAGAATCCGGTCCAACTCTTCGGAACCCGCCTGGAAACGCGCGCGGCGCTCAAACGGGTAGCCGGTGTAAACTCCGCGCAGGTCTTCGATCGCCAGCGGCGCGCTCTCGGTCTCGACGCTCAGCTCCAGGTAGCGCCAGGTGCGCCACCACAGCGGACGGAACAGCCGGCCGGCGCCGCCGTCGGCGATAAACAGGTCCTGGTTGCCGAGGAACTGCTTTCCCTCAACTTCGTTGCGGTTGCCTTTGTCGCGGGCGCCCGGCAGCCACAGCGACTCGGCGTAGCGCAGCGAGACCCGGGCGCCTTTGCCGCCGCTCACCCGCAGTTCGGGGTAGCCGGTGGTCAGGCGGGACTGGTCAAGCAGCAGCCGCGCCTTGCTGTGCGCGGGAACCTCGAGGCGCGCCGCTTGCCGGGGAAACTCGGGCGGCACGCGCACGCCGCTCGACTGCCGCACCGCGGCCAGCCGCTCCGGCTTCTCTTCCATCGCCGGGATGGGGCGGGGAACCAGCATCCACCGGCTGGGGCTATCGACGGCGTCGCGCGGCGCCGCGCGGCTGATCACTCGGGCCGGCTTCCAGGCCGCATCGTCGAAGCCGGGCTGCTCCCACCCCCAGGGGTAGAGAGCGGCGTCGAGGCGCTCGCCGGGGCCCACCACGTAGTAGAACGGAATCTGATCGCGTGGCGCGGGCAGCGGTTGGTAGGCGAGGTTACGTGTGCACTTCCACTGCGGCCCGGTGTCAACCACCCGTTCGGCGTTGGTGTCCCCCTGAAGCAGGAAGCCGGTCTGGTAAGTGGTCTGGGCCTCGGGCGAGTAGGTTCCGAAATTCCAGACGACGGCGGCCAGCGTGTTCGTGCCGGCTCTGAGGTGACGGGCGAGGTCCACGGTCTCGTACCGCCAGTGGAACAGGTCGCCGCGCGCCGGTCCCCAGGCTACGCGCGCGCCGTTGACGAAGAGCTGATAGCGGTTGTCGGCGCTCACGTGGATAACGAAGCTCGCTGGTCGCGCCGCCAGCTCGAAGCTCCGCCGAAAGTGGTACACGCCGTAGTCGAACGTCGGGGCATCGGGGACCGCGATCCACTGCGCGCTCCAGACGCGATTGAGCAGTTCCGGATTCGTGGCGGGAGCTTGTGAGGCCAGGGCCAACGCCAGCAACGCCAGGGGCAGTTTCTGCTTTGTCACACCGGAATTGTACCCTAGAGGATTGACTCTCTCCAATCAGTGGCGGCGGCGGTTGCGAGGCGCCTGGCTCGTCGGCCTGTGCGTGATGGTGGTAATGTCCTTGCTGCCGGGGACGTCGGCGCCCATCACCTGGCTAAGCCCGATCAGTGACAAGCTGCTGCACTTCGTGGCCTACGCGGTTCTGGCCGTGCTAGCGGGGGCTGGCGCCGCGAACCGGCGCGCGGCGATCTTGCCGATGGTCGTGATGGCCGTCCTCGGGGTGGCGCTGGATTGCGCGCAGCAGTTGGTTCCTGGCCGCGGCTTCGAGTGGAGCGACGTGGCAGCCGATGAGCTGGGTCTGCTCTGCGGCGTGCTGGCAGGCTTCTGGGTGGCGCGTGGCTCGCAGTGAGTCTCCGGGCCGCGACCGTCAGGGAGCGGCAGCGCCGTTCCCTTCCGGCGGCCGGTGGGCTTTCCGCAACATGGCGAGCAGCCACTCAATGGAAGCGTGACCGTGGGCAGCGATGTCCTGGTAGGCGATCTTTGACGCCTTGTCTGGAATGGGAAGGGAGACCAGGCTTCCATCGGGCAGTATGGGACTCGGCACCCCACCAGCAGC
>Ga0315289_10005939_pt1 | contig 17964 bp, 26 predicted proteins | sample YL17G11_40_MG_FD_203452 | JGI IMG/M metagenome (GOLD analysis project Ga0315289, IMG submission 203452) | Sediment microbial communities from Yellowstone Lake, YNP, Wyoming, USA - YL17G11_40 | ecosystem: Environmental > Aquatic > Freshwater > Lake > Sediment | place: USA: Wyoming | collected... | reverse complement strand
AATGCCTGTCAATCGCCTCAACCCTTATTTTGCTATTCAGCGCTCTATGTGGGTCAATATCATCAAGAATTAAAAGCTTACATGCCATTTTTATAAGATAAGGGACTGCTGCTTCATCATAAGGAGTAGCTACCTGCACTGCTTCCCAGCCAAACGTGCCAGTTATCTTAATATTGTCATGTCCTTGATACCAGTTCCCGGTCAATCTTATAATCCTGTCCCTTTTATACTTATAATATGTAGTATCCACTTCCTCAAAGACAGCACCCGGAGCTTCCTCTTTTTCCTCAACTTTTGTGATTTCAAGAACAGGATATGGCATTGTAAGAATCGTCAATCTGCTTCCATCAATTAAAATATATCCTTCACGCTCTGCAAAAAACTGTTTCGTGTACATACAAATAAGTTCAGACTTCTCCCTAAGCAGTCTTGCTTTCTCTTCAGCGGAGAGACCTGTAAGTCCCTCCGCTGTCAAGAATTCATTAAGTTCTGCTTCAGAAAGAAGCGGACTATATGTTACATCTAAGGCAGTAAGTTCAGCCATATTACTCCTTAATAACTCCTACCTCCCCATCACTTATCAATCTCTCTATGACATCTATAACCGATTGTTTAGTCCGATATTTCTTGGTGTCTTTGGCGTCAGGAACCCCGAATCTCTCCGCTACTGTACGAAGTCTGTTATCAGATAATTCCTGCCAGTTAGGCGGAAGTAATTCCGGTACAATGTCCTGGTTTAATTCAAACTTATTGGGAACTTTATCGTTGAGTGATTTTATTTTAGCAAGCACAATAGCATCATTGCAGGCTACCGACTTATTTGTAATAAAATCATACCTCTTCCCCTTTTCGCCAACAAGAGAAACTGATTCCCCTTTTCTCAAAATTGCTTCAGTTGCCATTTTGTCCTCCTCGGCTTTTTTGTTTAATCCTTAAATCTTCATTCTATTCTATCCGGTTCCGGCAGGTTATGCATTATAACCTAAAACAAGAGATGCGTCATTCAAGACTTTATAATCCAGGTCGATTGAAAAGACGGAGATTATAGTCTGTTTCTTTATGTCCCTTCCCATTTCAACCATAATTCCTTCAGTGTTGACACCGTGTACAAGATTCTTCTTCTGGGTAAGAATATGCTTAACAGAAGATGTATAAGGAGCTCCAACTATCTCAATATTAGCATATTTGGGCTGCTCCAATCCTCTGATAACCATTTCATACGCCTGACCACCAAGTGCTCCCAACTGCTTTACATATGCATCCAGAACATCTGGATGAACCATAAATGCAAGTTCATCCCTTCTGACTCTGTACTTCGCCGGTAGTTTAGCTAACATTCCGGGGAATACAACTCCAAGGTAATCTACGCTTGCATTCGTATCATAGATGTTCCCATCAAGAGCGTGTTTCAACCATCCGTCATTGATGTTTAAGAAGTCATCGGCTGAAGTTATGTCTCCGTTGAATCCAAGGTCTTCCACATCATTACCTATCTGCGTTGCGCAAAGTTTCATAAAATGAGTTAACAAGTCTTCCTTCGCTATATTAACTTTAAGGGTATCATATGAAACTTCGGCTGTGAGTTTTGTCCCCACCGTTCTTAATTGCTTCTGAGTAGGGGTTACAGATATTCCAGTACCTTCTTGCCCGGCAACTCTTTTCCTGAGAACTCTTGTCCCGATTCCAAGAATGTCAAGGTTCTTTTCAGTTCCCTGCATTTTCTGGACATCGCACATTTTCAGGACTACCTGGTCATCGGTCATAAAATCAATGAACTCATTAGCCTGTTCAGGATTGAGTCTGCCATACGTTTCAAAGGTATCTGGGCCAACAATTGCCTTAAAGGCATCCTCAAAGGTTCCTAACATTGTTATTCCTCCTTCCTAAAAATTTCACAAAATTGTTCTTTTTCCATCAGTTTCAGGTGTATACCTTATACCTTTTTAAGTTTGAACGCACTGTTCCTTGTTTTCTCGGATGTCTCTCCATCTCCCTGTATGCTTTTTCCTTCTATCTTCTCAATGACTGCAACTCTGTTCTCTATCTTTTCCATCTTCTCGGTAATGGACTTCTCAGCTTTATCTACAGCGGTTGCTATGGCTGTATCCATTGCTTTGGCACCGTCATCCATCTTCTTGGTAAGAGCAGTTAGATTATCCGTAAGGGCTTTCAAACTGTCTTTAATTTCACCAAGTACCTTTTCATCGGTCTTTGCTTCTGTACCTGCTGTAGCACCTGCACCATTCTCACCTTCGGCAGGTTTATCAGCCGGGGTCATTGCTCCTGTTTTACTGTCAAACACAAACTTCTTCTCTGCACCATCTTCAGTAATAACAGTAACATTGTCTCCCTCGTGTTTCACTTCTTTCATAGCACTACCTCCTTTCGTTGTTTTTTCATTACCTTCAGTTGCTTCGGCTATTAGTTCACTGAGAGCAGTTACTACCTGCTTCAATGCAGCCACTCTTGCTTTACTTAATTTCGCACCTACTTTGTAGTCAATTCCCAACATTTCAAGGAACTTTTTATTCCAAGGGGCGGTCCTATCAAACTGGGAATAATGTCTTGCAAGATGAATCTTCGCCCTGTTCTGGTCTGCCTCGGAAATATCAACTCCGCCTCTTGCACCCATAAGAACATTTCCGGCAGCAATTACTCCACCTTCGTGTACTTTAAGAGTACCATCTTCTATATCGTGGTGAAGCAATTTATAAGCACCAAAGTCTTCAGGATTTTCGGAATCATAATAACCAAATCCCTGTTTATACTTATCCCAATTCATCTGGTCTTTATCGCCTGAGTCATCCTTAGAAGCCCACTTTCTAACTCTTTTCTCAGCTGCTGAGCCATCCCATTTACCTTTCATCATAGGCGGATTCTCCGGATGCGTGAAAATAGATTTTGTATCCTCTATCAGAGAACCTATCCCCTTGAAAGCATTGAGAATGGTTTCGTACAAGCTGACATAGGTACTCTTTGCATCCTCAAATGCTTTCTCAATGACAGGAATTTTCTCAGGTCCGTCAAAATCGTCCCTGCATAAAATTCTCCAGACAGTGTCATCAAGAGTTCTAAAAACCGTAGAAAGATTAGACTGTGCTTGATTGACCTCAAAGTTCTCTACAAAGTCAATACCTGATAACTTTTTAGTAGATGTATCAGGTCCTATGCCAAGCAGACTTTTACCAAAGTCAACCATTTTCTGACCAATAGTTTTAGCAACATCCGGTTGGTCAGTTTTATTTTCGGTCTTTTCTCCTTCCTCTATAGCTTTACCAGACTCAAGGTCAATTAGTGGTGGAACTGATTCCTTTTCCTCTTTCAAGTGTGCCTTGAGATGCTTATAAATCTTCTTGCGTTCCGCCTCTGTGATTTTCTCCATTATATCCGGCCCACCAACTGCCTTCTTGCCTCCATTCAGAATATCAATTCCGTTAGTACACGCTTCGGAATGAAACTTTCCTTCCTTATCGTGATGCGGAATAAACCTTCCGTTATCATTGACAAGTGCAAAACAATCGTTTCCAAGTTCCTTAATCATTTCTTGAGTAATAACCCAAGTCTTTCCACCTTCTTTCATAGTCACCTCCTCCCTATTATCCAGGTCATCAAACCAAATTATTCCTTTATCCCCTGCACTCTTAGTCGCAAACTCCATATGTGTGGCAAGATTACAACCTACATCAACTATTGAAATTTCAAATAATAAAAGTTCTTTTACATGATTTATACCCTTCTCAACTGCTTCATCGAGTATCTTAAATCCAATACTGAACCATCTATATACACCGGTTGCAACTTTCTTCCATGCAGCGTCATCCACTACCTCACCAGACACCCATAACCCTTTTTCATCAGTTTCAAGTACATGGAACTTTCCAACCGCCCATCTCTGGTGCATCTCTCTCATTGTAGCACGTTCCGCAAAATCAAGAAGTGCTTTCTCTATCGCCTGCTTCTCAATTATTTCATCTTCAAAGTCAATATCTTCCGTCGTCGCATAACCATATACTCTTCTTTTGGCTTCATCAATTTTAGCAATTTTGAAAGTAAGGTACATCGGAGAAATGACTTTCTTTTCCCACTTATCTTCTTTACCTTTTCTCCAACCGTCAGCTTTCATCCGGGACCATGCACAGATACGTGCACGATTATCCAAGTCGTCACCTTTATGCCCTGCTTTTTCTAAAGTGGAATAACAGTCATTAAATCTTTTTATAAACTCTTTCTGGAATGCAACAGATTGATTCTTTATAAACGCAGGAATGCTTGACGGATAACTGTAGATTTTTATTTCCATTATACTCCTTCCGAATGAGCTTCTCTATTAAGTTCCAATAATGGCTTATCACAAAGCATTATCTTGTTTATATGGGTCTTACTCTTACTGATTGACATTTCTACCGACCCAAATACTTCTTTCTCTCCCTTTAGTATGAAATTTATATCTTCTGCGAAGTCAAGAGTCTTGTCCCGTATTTTAGCATATAACTGACCCCGCTCAATCGAACTCTTCCTCAGTTTTTTATCCATTATTCACCTCTATTTTCAGTTTCTTGTTATACTCTTACTAACTGCAATTTATCCGATGCCGCTGCTATTATAAACTCTCTCATGAAACTCCAGACATTAAACAGTTCATCGCCATATATCATAATTCCAGTTTTTATCAAAAGCTTACCTCTTAATGGCCCGAATCTAACCCCCTTGTATTCACTCCTCCGTGATAAATTAAAGCAGACCATAATTCCCTTTTGTAACTCCTCCACCTTATCTCCCTGAAAAGTATAAACCGCCTTTGCCTTTTTCATTATTACGCAATATCTTCTTGGTACTTTGTTATGATTTTTTGATAATCTTCATCTGATAAATTGAATATATCACCGGCGTCCAGAGACGAACTGTCAACCTCGGATGGAATTACTTCAGCATCCGTTATCTGATGTCCACAACGACAATTTGAATGCCACGGTGGTAAAGCCATTCCATATTTATTTAATAGTTCTTCTGGGTCTAACTTCGCTTGGTCAGCTGTCATAAATGGATTAAGGTCTGGTAAATCTTCTACAGGTGAAGACATTACTTTCTCTATGTGATTTATTACTTCTTCAACCTTGAACACCTTTCCATCCATTTCTCCACAAATCGGACAAGTTCGCTCATCCATCATTGCATAGATTTCAACTTCCACTATTCCAAGTTCATCGTAACTATAAATTCTGCTCCAGTTTCTTATGCGGGTTGCCGAAGTCCTGACAACTCTTTCATAAGCATATAATGGCTGGTTAATTTTATCTCCAAGAGAGGCTTTTAACTCTTTCGCAACTTCCGAAGCGCTCAATCCACTTTCAAGCGTCATCTCTTTAAGAGCTTTAATAAATTCCTTTTCATAGTCTGGAAATATTTTACCGACATAAAATCTATCAGATTCAGATAACCAATCAATTGACCGCGTATCTTTTAAGCCACTTATTACCGGAATCCCGACAGGCGCTGGCTCTTTTTTCCCAAATCCCCACATCTTGTCAACATAATAATTGATTTCAGGTTCCATTTTCTTTGCCATTTCAGGTCCCATAATTTCCTTGGAGATTTCAACCGCAGATTCATAAGCTCTTTCGGTCACCGGCTTTGCACCCAGTGCACCAACTATTTTAGCAGTCTTCGTAACTAACTTCTTGGACTGGGCTACATAAATACTCGCAAGCGAATTGACATACTTATTTTCTAATGTGAAATATTTATCCTTTGGGTCAGCCTTAATACTGAAATTACTATCAAGTGCCAACACATCAAATAAAAAGCTGTCTATCTTATCCCTGCAATCTATGAGTTCAGCATTTTTCATTATTTTATTTAACTTCTATTTCATAAAATCTTTTAGGCAAAAATAAAGTATCTATCATAGAATAAAAACATTCCAATCTCCACTTTTCCACACTATAATGTTTTCTCCTTAATTTTTGGCTATTCATTCCCTCATATCCTTCATATTTAACATGAAAGTAGCAATATTTCCCCTTTTCTTGAGATACTTTTGTTATCTCCCACTTCTCAATATCTCCACTAACCCTATTCCAGTATTCTATTGTATCATTATTTGTAACAAGCAACTCTGGAAGGTTAGAAGCTAATTCTGATTGCTCATATACTTGCCATACCAACAAAGTATCTACCTGAGAACCTCCAACTATTATTGGATTTTTTACTAACAACATCAAAAATAAAAATAACATTATTCTCCTCCAGTTTTGCAGTCAATTTCCTTCTGTATGGATTTTCTTAACTCCACTACTCCATCAATAAGAGATTCAAGGCTTTCTATCTTGACAAATCTATCAGTCCCCGTTGCATCCTTGTTAAATAATATTAAACTTTTGCCTGCCTTATTTATATTTTTAAGTATCTCTTCTAACTTACCAGTCGGTGGGTACCCTGCCTGCAACATAACCTTGGCAATTTCCTGAGGTACATCAGCCCACCAAGCTTCAAGCTCAGGCTTGCCATCCCTCTTTCTCATTTCATTAGTAGTCCTGCTTCCTGCCATTGCAGCCCATCTATCCTCTTCTGCCTGTTCCTTACTGTCCCCGGTTGGCAACTTTCTAAACTTTATTCTCACTTTATTAAGTACTTCCGGCTCATAAAGATTGAATTTACTAACTATTGTCTCGTTAAAGAAAGATTCCTCTTCATTGCGCAGTGGTTGGAATACCTGCTCTTCTGCAAATGTACGAGCCGTCCAGAAATTTGCGCGGGATATATCTTTGTTCTCGCCAAGAAACATATCAGGTAACCTGAATCCCCTTTTGATAATTTTATCACTTACCTCATAATACTCTTTGAATCCAAGTTCATTCTTGTCATTCAGACTCTCAAATTTAACTTCCGCCTTCTTCTCTTTCTTGCTTAAATCCTGCGACTCTTCATCATTCTCAGGTTCGAGAGAAATAACCATAAGCTTGTGCGCATTATCAGGATTTCCCTTCAAACTTGCAACATAGTTAGTAATATCTTTCATGGAATCTTCATCAATTTTAGCATTCGTAATTACCATCATTTTGCCAATGAAACATCCATTCTTAAAATAGGCATTATCAGTTCTCTCAGCCCAGTAAGTTCCGGTAATAGCCATTCCTGAACTTACATATCTCGGTATTCCGTAATAAGGAGACCTTGGCGCATATACACGATTAAATAAAAGCTCGTTAGTTTCCTGATTTGGAGGAAACCTAACAGGTGAGTATTCACCGGTTTTACGATTCATTCCCCTTGTATCTCCAAAATTCTTGAAAAACATTTGCTTTAAGTCAACACTCTGGACAAATCCATTTGGCATTTTTCTCTGAAGTTTCTGGTCAAATGTTTTAGCTCTTATCCGGATAGTCCTGCTTGCAGCATTCCATAAACCAGATATGTCACCCGTCTTGGTTCTTGGAACTTCAAGGTATCCCTGACCGGTAGTTTCTTTGTCAACAATATATTGATTAAATAAAATCTGACCGCTCGTTATTTCAGGATTTGGAGAATTGAGTAACCTATCAAGTTTCTCCTTCTGCACCTTAGCTTCATCATCCTTTTCGTCAATTCCTTCTTTGAATATAACATCCCACCCGAATCCAAGAATGTTCTGCTTGTAAGCTTCAATACATGCATGCACCATAGAAGATGTCTCGAAAATGGAACAAAAACTATCAATGTTATACGGAGGTTCTACTGCCTTATCAGCCGCATAATTAAACGAAGTCTCAAGGAGCTGCTTGGAACTATTATCGTTAGCAATAATACCAAACAGCTCCTTGAGACTTTTTTCATCTGAAGTAACCGCTACCTTTACCTTCATTAGTTCGTTATGCTCCATTTGTCCCAACAAGTGCCGGGAACACTAACAGTATCTCAACTGTAGTATCAGCCTCAACGGCTGCCTTCAGTGCTATACCGTGATATAGTCCTGAAGCATATACATCTGCACTTAACACATTCGGAGTCGCACCACTTACACCAACTACAAGGTCTCCTTTAGCAAAAGACTTGCCCGTTCCAACTAACTTTCTGACAGTTGCTTTGCCAGCAACCTGTAGCATATACTTTTTGGTTATTGCAACCCCGAAGTCAACTACACCTCTGAATCCGTCTTCCTCAACCCAGTCTTCAGTTACCCTCGCAACTGATGCAGTAACATTTATAAATGCTGGATTCGGAAGGTCACATTCTCCGTCTCTCATATTGCACCTCCTTTCTCTTGTTTTATCTCTCGCCGTAGCTCGTTCAGTTTAACACATACTGTAGAACTTGGAATTTGTCTCTTAGATACTAATAAGTATTGTAATACTCAACTAAGTCAATTTTAATTTTGGGAAGCTGTCCGCTACAGTCCTTGTCTGTCCTTACAGGAGAAACAAAATATTTTTATTGAAACATCTCACTGGTGAGACGTTATGAAACTTCTGAGGTCTGAAAATCTTATGCGGGTGATTTTGGAGGTAACTTTTACAACCTTCAATTCCTTCTTTTGTATAAATCTGTAAATAGTTTTATCACTGACATTGAGTATCTCGGCAGACTCCTCAATCGTCAATAGCTTATCACAATACTGCCCGAACTCCTTTATCCGTCCCTTCCGTATGTTCTTCATTTTTTAATAAATAAATCACCTTGATTTCTTGCCATATCAATTCTTTTCTGGGCTATTGCCGTGTATTCAGGTGATATTTCAATGCCAATCCATTTACGCCCTGTTTCTATGCAAGCCACAGCCGTAGTTCCTGAACCGAGAAATGGGTCAAGAATAAGGTCGTTTTCTTTGGAATGTATTCTTAATAAGTGTTTCATTAGTTCAATAGGTTTTTGAGTTGGATGTTCTTCGCTGTTGGGAATATCCTGATTTATACCCTCTATTACATTACTACATTTTTTAGATGTATCATAGAAGTTATAATTGTCGGGGTTTTTACTCAAAACAATTATATTTTCATAAGCTGGTCTATATTTCCAACCAAGCCCAATAAACTTTTTCCATACTAAAGTTTGAATTAGACTAAAATGTTTTATAGCTTCCACTGTAAATAAAGCAGTAACAGGAGTTTTACCACCACCACCACCACAACAACAACAACAACAACCTGTATCAGTTAAAACTCTATTAAACTCTTTTAACCATAAGGATAATTGACTTTTCCATATATCAAAACCATCATTCTCTAATCTACTATGATTATCTGTCCAAGGAGATAGATAATTTATCCCATAAGGCGGGTCAGTTAATACAAGGTCTATTGACTTATCTTCAATATTCTTCATAATTTCCAGACAATTGCCACAGTGAACTTTATTGATGTAATCTTCTATCATTTTAGAATCTTAATAGCATTCCCTTGACATAAATTTATAACTTCAATTATATGTTTTAAGTCAGTAGGGACTATATCCTCTTTTATTACTTTTGCCGTATCTCCATCATCTGCAAAATCAAAATATTCTGCTGCCTCTACTACACACATTGCACATAAGACACATTTATTTCTATCTATTACTATTTTCATTGTTCTTCAGGACATCTAAAGTGTTACCATTTATCAATAACATTCTATTCATTTTTTAGTTCGTTATCCAACTTAATCACATCCCTGAGTTTATCACTTTTCAGCTTCTCAGGTATCCAACGCTCAATAGTTTTCCGACTCACCTTAAAAATCTTAGCTATTTCCGTCAATGGCAATCTACTATTAAGAATCCTATTTGAGTAATTGTCTCGTTTATGGGACATTTTTTTAGCAGTCCTTACCCTCTTGACTTTTACCTTGTCCACTTTATGAGACATTGACTTGCGAACTTTCTTGTTAATACTAAGTTCCGCAACTTTTGGATTATCCTTAACTAATGGTCGAGTACATCTAAGATTTCCTACCATACCATTAGCAGTAACATAGTCTCCTATTTCATTCACTACAAACTCATCACAGTCAAACTCTATATTTTCTATGCTCTTGCTATAGACATAACCAACCTTGCAGGTAGTCGTCTTACTATCCTTAGGTTTATTCCCGCATATTACACACTTCGCCACTAACTCCTCCCTTTTATAATGGTGTAGTTCCTATATGACTACCTCCACCGGCTATAAAAACACTACTCTTAGGTTTATTAGTCGCTTCTCTCTGTTTTCTTGCCAACCTTTCATAATATTCACATTTCAGGGTAGCAAGCCATAAACTCATAGTTGTATCAGTTTCCTCGCCTGAGATTCCATCAATTCCCCAGCCATTTAATCCGGCAATCAATTGGTCGGTCATTATCCTGCTTTCCTGGTCTCCTCGTGGTATAATATACATAGAGTTCATTATATCTCTTGCAAGCGCCGGTATGCCTTCGGTTAAAGACCACTTCTCATTCCCGGTTGTATGGCTTATAATCTTATTTCTCAACCCGGACTTTCCTGCCATATAAGAATAAATTACCTGAAATACATTTGCCTCCAAAACGAATATGTCAGGTTCAAGATGGTCATTTATCCATAAAATTTGGCTCATCTGTTCGTCAGGGTTCTTATATTGCTCACGCCACACATAAAGAACCTGTCTATCAAAAGTCTCCCGATGGATTCCCAAAACCGTATATACTGTCCAACTATGTTCGTCAGATTCTTTTTTCTTAGACTTATCAAATAAAGCGCTGAAATCACAACCGACTATCTTGGCAAGAAACTGCTTGGTATGATGTTCTTTTATAAAGGTCAAAGAATTACCGGTTTTAATAATGTCAAAATTCTTTTCAATGGAGATAAGCGGAATAAGCTTATCCTTTTCCTCCATTATTTCATTCTGAATCTCCCGTGAGTAAATATAGGGCAGCATCTCTGCCTTCTTAAGCAATAACTTCTTCATTGACCAACTATGTTCATTAGATGGGTCATTCCATAACACCATCCCTTCATCACTCATTTTAACATCCACTATAGTCTTCTTGCCGTTAACCTCCTCGTAAATATATTCATACTTCTCAGGATATTTCAATATCCCTTTATCAACTCTATAAAACCAGGACGGGTTCTTAATCAATCTGCCATATAAATCGTCTGCATGCTTCCGGGTGCCAATAACAACTACCTTACCATCCGGTTCAAGCAGGTTAATCACTACTCCACTAAACCAATCTTCTATTCCATCCCTTGCCTTCTTAGTCTTGCAGTCTTTAACCTCGACTATATCCTCTGCAAGTACCCTCATAAACCTTCCACCGGTTATTGCACCTCCCATTCCAACTGCTTCCATTGTCGGGTCCTTATATGTCCGGTCTCCGTATCTTACCACATAAAACATATTCTGAGTCCACCGCCGCCCTTCAACTCCCCTGGTCGCCCTTTTATTAAACAATGAATCTGTCTTATCCATTCCCTGCCTTAAATCCCCGAAATCTGTTTTGATTCTTGTATTACTTTCAAACTCATCCTTAACGACATATAAATACTTCTCTGCAAGTGTAGCAGTCTTACCAATCAGTAGAAATCTCATACTATCAATATAACATATTTCACGGGTCGGGTACTCATGGGAGAACACTTCGCTGTTATGAACTAAAATATCATTGGCAATAAAATTATTAGCATCCTCTATTTGTAAATCGAACATTTCTTCTGAAACTTTAAGAGAATAACAAGTATCAACCTTATCAAACTTATTATTAGGCATGGTAGGAATTTTACTTGATAAGACTTCAATAGCACATTCTTTTGCTTTTTCTTTACCAATTAATTTGAATGATTTTAATAACTTCTCCTGATTCACAATATCGGTAATAAAAACTCTCCAAGCTGTAAAATTCTTGCGGATTCCATTCCTTGAAAGTCTTATATTTTTTTTATACATCCTGGTGGAAATTCCAAGTCTTAACAAAAGGGATACTACTCCACGGGCTAATTCTTCAGAAGCACTGGCATATTCAAAATTAACTTGTTTTTGATTATCTCTTTTCCTAATAACAACTCCAACATAAGCATCACAAGAAAATAGTGCATCAAGAAATTCTTTAATGCCTTCTTCATTCTCTAAAAAAACTTCATCCGGTACTTCTTTTTCTAAACTTTTTTTACCTTGCAAATTGAAACGCTCACAAAAATCAGTTGGATAACCGAATTTACCTTTACCCTTCAAACAATATCCATATTTATTTTGTCTATATGTCTCTTTTATGACACTAAAACCAATAGAATCACAACATCGCTTAAAATCCTCAATTATAGAAGGAGTCGCATTTGTAAATTTTATACAAGACCTTGATGTTCCACCATCTCCTATTAAATATCCAAGCAATCTCAAGACCTCTACGGATAACTTACTTGTCCCACAGCAATTTAAGTTTCTTGGAACAAAAATACTCTCATTAAAAGAAAGCTTTTTTGCCTCCTTCCACCCAGTAATTACCTTAAAGCGATGGTCAATCCCCGGAAAAATCTCTTTTCCAGAATCAGTTCTCATACACATTTTCTTATGAATACCTCTTTGAATTGCAACAACCCTACAAAACTTCTGCTTAAAAGTTTCTTCATCGATAGATAAAACCCAATCTCCTATTTTAACATCCTCTATTTTCTTCCTCAATCCATTCGCCATTTGAATCTTAGTTCCTCTTGAAAGACATTTTCCGAAACCCCTTGCCGCAAGTTGCAAGAACTTATCCTTATCCCAATTCTCTCGCCATTTATCCTGATGCTCAGCAGGTGAGAGACTCAGGTAATATTCTGCAAAAAAAGAAGGGTCAACCCATCCAAGCCAAATTCTCAATGCACTGTCAACTGAACGAATTGGTCTTATGTACCCAAACTCATTATATACTACCTTCTGCAATCTCTTGAGCAGTCCTTCTTTCTTACAAGATGACATTTTATCCTTATTTTTAAGGTATTCAAGATAAATGTCCCATACAAAAGCCTTGTTGGAATTTACAAACTCCTGAGATTTACTTAGTAGTTTACTCTCCTGCTTCTCTTGATTCATTGTCTTTATCAGTTTTTTCCTCTAATTCAATTAAAGATATGAACTCCTGGCGATACGCCTTATACTTTTCACCTGCCGGCAACTTCTGAATCTTCTCTATCCTCTCCAATACCACCTGACTCACGCCCTGCTGAATCCCTATATTTATCTGTGGAGCGAATGTCATCGGAGTTGACATATCTATTCCCCTGGCTTTACTGATTTTGTCAAGTATTTCAGAAGCAGTCTTATACTCTTTAACTTTAATACTTGCATGGAATAACGCCAACTGCTTCGCAATATACTCCTCCCGTGTCTTCTCCGCCTCATTGGTAAATAATAATGCCCTCCTACTCTTCCTGACTACCTGTAGGTCATCTCTGACAAGTTCATAGACATTTATAGAACCTCCTAACATTTTATGAAACCTGCCTTGCGGTTCTACTTCCTTCTCTTTTCCTTTCTCTAATATCTCAGTTATATCTGATATTGCATAACCAAGTCGGTCAAGATTATCAATAAAGTCTCTTCTAAACTGCACCGCTTCATTTCTACACTTTACCTTTATTTTTTTATCCTGTGGGATTTGTGGGAGTAACTTCTTATTCTTCTCACTATTCTTATTAGTAGTCTTATCTTGCTTTTTAACTTTCTTCCCCTTACTCTTCTTCTTTAACATTTCTTTATTTCACTTCTTCTGTTATGCTATTAAGAACCGCTATTGTATAGTTTAAGTCTTCAAAGTTCTTTTCAGTTTCCTTGGCATCCCTGTTCTTCCTTAAAATATTAACCAATCTTGCTTTTTCTATAAATAAAACCTCTTTTGCATAGTCAAGCTTCTCCCTATCTACTTTCATTTGTTTTTACCTCCCTTAATCTCACTCCACTTCTTGCCATCTTCCTTTACTACTTCTTTACCTGTAAGTTGCTTCCATCCAGTAAATAGGAATACTTATTATTAACTAACTCAAGTAATCTTTCGTTGTTTTCTTCTTTTCTCAATTTATAAGAGAATTCTAATTCTTGCAAAGTCTGACACCTCTGCATAATTGTCCTCCAAGAAGAAAAAGCTTTATATTTAAGTTGGTGCACTCTAACTCTCTTGTTTTTTCTATTAGCTTTCTTAAAAAACTTCTTACTATCACAAGTATTTTGTTTTGTTCTTTTAGTATTTCACTAACATCAAAGCCAACTTCCTTGAGTAAAGATTCATCAAAATTAGCAAGTAAATCCATATTCCATTCCCCTAAATTCTTGTTTGCACGGAGCATATACTCTCTATGCTCTTCTTCCGTCAACTGTCTATTGGGCACTCTAACATCAATCTCCTCTTCTTCCCGTCCCAATGCCTTTAATATTGCAACCCTCTGATGTCCCGATATTATACGATTATCAGTATTTATTGCAGGAATATCAACTAAATTAAACTTCTTGAGTGATTGTTCTAAATCCTTCGCTTGCTTCTTTGTAAGTTGTCTGGGATTGCCCTCTGTTGCAACAAGGCTCTTAATCTTGCGACTTTCATTGTGCCATACAAGTTTAGTCATAGGTCATCTCCTTTTATACCCTTAAAAATCAAACAAAGACTGCTGTCTGCTCTCTTCTTGCCTGCCAACAAGCACAGGTTCTTTACACTTTTCATTACACTTAACTTCTACTTCGCACCCAAATCCACCAGACACTAACTCCCTTTCACCACAAAATACACAACCAATATCCTCATTCTTATTTTTCATTCTTTTACTCTCCTTTCAGTTAAGACAATAATTTCTTGTCTTTAATGGATTTACTGTTACCAATATATACTGGATGTCAGTTACATCTATTACTCTTCTTTTCCTGTTACCCTTCAAGTTCCTCATCCACCATTTCTTTTTAGACTCTCCTCCAGATGTAAATACTATAACATACTGGAGAGCGTCTATGTCAACGATTGAAAAGAACTCAATTAAATATTCAATCATACCATCTTCGGCAAGTGCGAAATCACACGCCTCTCCAATTTGCATGGTTGCAATACTTCCTTGATTTGATATAACCGGTCTCTTGCACTTACCCTCTGCAAGCATTTCAAGCGTCTTCTCAATAGACTCCTGACTAAACTCAATATTATTCAACGAATGAAGTCTCTGCTTGAGTCTTGTGCCAAATACTTTACCTTCAAGTCCTTTCATTTGTTTTTCTCGCCTTCTACTCTCTCAATTATCTGTCCCACTCTTTCACGGGACATCCTGAACTTCCGGGCAATATCTGCCTTCTTTACTCCCTTACGATACAAATTGTAGATATTCTTGTCTCTTAATCTAAATTCTGGTTCCGGTCCTTTTTTCATTTTATAATTTTAATAGCTTGTCCTTGACATAAATTTATAACCTCTATTATCTTTTTCAACTCATTATTTTCTATATTTTCTTTTATTACTTTTGCTGTATCTGAATTATCAGCAAGGTCAAAATATTCTGGAACTTCTGATATACACATTGCACACAAAACACAAGCATTATTATCTATACTTATCTTCATTCAGTCAATCTCCGAACTGATTAGGTTTATTTCCTCAAACATCTGTTTTACCACTTCCTCGCTTAATAACGGAGGCAAGTTTAATTGAGGACACTTCAATTTATTCACAACTCCAAATATCCTACAAATAAAAGGTCGCACCGGATAGATGCTACACTTCTTGTCAATAAGATAAGGACAGGTCAAGTTAGCAATTTTTAGACTTGTCAAGTTACTCATAAACTTATCGTCATATTTCTTTTCCTGCATATTATTTTTGTCTAAATACCGCTTGATATATAGATACTCAATATTTGACCATATAGTGGGCCCGCAACACTCTGCACATCCCTTGCATTCAATTCCCGGTATCTTGGCATATATCTCCTCAAGATTCTTTATGGCAACTTCCTTTTCCATATTTTAACTTTTAACTGTTTCGTCAGTCTTTTTTAACTCAATTATTCCATCAAGCAGTTTGAGAACAGTCTCTCCTTCCTCAATATCCATTCCGCAATAAATATCAAACCTACTTGCTTTCAATACTTTAATTGGTATTTTATCTACCAGTTCCTGAAATTTCGCAAGTTTTTCTATATTCATTATCTTATCTCTGCAACCTTTTCATAAGTCCTGCAAAGGTCACTTGACATTCTCATAAATATCTGGTTTTTCATATACTCCGATATTCCATTATGTAGTAGTTTTGGCTTTCTAATCCATCTAATATGAGGGTCAACGAATCCAGTTTTAGTTTTCTCGGCATATCCTATTCCATACACTTCCGGGGCAAGTTGCAAGATTTCTTTCTCATACTTCACAAGTTCCTTTGCTAAAACAAATACGAAAAAGTTAGGCACTTTAATTGCCCCTCTATCAAATATTCTACTTAAATAATATTTATGCTTCTCAGTTCCATACCAATTCTCTTTTTTAGGCTTCCTAAACTCTTTCCTAAAATCTGATATATCAACCTTAATCTCCCACTCATATACAAGCCCTTTGAGGTTTACACTTCCAACATCCCACCTAAACTTATCCGCCATTCCACCATCCACCTCAGTCGCAATATACAAATGCCGGAGGTCAAATCTTGCATAACTTAAAACAATCGCCTTTACCTCCATTGCATTCTGTAAAAATATAAACCTTCTCTGCCTCATTTATTATCCCTACTGATTTGCCATTCTACTGCCATTGATGTTGCCAAACCTTCTGGCGTTATACTTCTTTTCAATCCATAATGAGCTAAATTACTAAGATAAGAATATCTACTTTTACCACTCCTTGTTTCTTTTGAGTTTAGTAAAATAATTTTAGGTTCAACTAATTTCGTAGGTTTTAATAATGGTAGATTTTTGAGCCACAAGCAAGTTGACTTTGAATAAGCTTCACCAAATTGGAATGGTTGAACAATCTGGTCTGGTTTTCTATATCTTGTTGACATTATTCCGATAGGATTTTCTATTGCAATTTTCTCTATCGGAGCATTAACAAGAGCCATAAAAAAATCAATTCCTGCTTGTTGTCTGCCATCTTTTATCTTTTCTGGAAACCATCTTGCACCTGATACAGCTAAATGAGTGCAAGGCGGGAAGAAAATTCCCAAATCAAACTTTTCTCTTTTTAATACCATCAAAACATCTTCTTGAAAATGCCATTCAGGATGGTCCCCTTCAGTAGGTAAAATATCACAAGAATATGCTTCGTGTCCTTTGTTTCTAAATGCTATAGTTACTCTCTGACTAAATTCACACCCCACAAGAACTCTCATAGTTTTATTCAAAAGAGAACCGGCAACTGTAGATTAGACTCTACTATCCAAAAGACTTGCTTTCCCAAGCTATTTCTTTTTGTCATTGTTGCCAGTCCTCTAATTATCATTACTTCGTTTCTGGTGAATCAAGCAATTTATTCAAAATCTCTATCTTTATACTCTTCTGGAATGAACACTGTCCCTCTCTTCTCAAGCACAGTCCATCACCTGCAAGATATAAGCAAGGATTCTTTTTCAAATACTCCGGAGTAGCCGAACATTCAATCTTAATTTTATCGTAATTATTTCTCATTGCTGACTCTTTAATTTATGGGCTTTTTCTTTCATTCTATTATATCATTACCCACAGGGATGGAAGCGCCTAAGTCTGTTGACAAGGTTCTCCACCCCTGCAATTTCGTTGCTTAAACCCTTGATGCGAGGTTTTAATTTTCAAGAAAGGCGAGCGTGAAGTTCCTGCTTCACCGTCCTCGCCTTTCGAAATAAAACAATTACTTGAAGTCGTAATTTTCATAATGTCCACTTTTTGAGACATTTGCTTCCGCACTTTCTACTGTTAGATTCGTCCATTAATATCTTGCAAGATATTTCCTTATATTTTGTGCTGATATAGACCCTCCGTACATAGTAAATCTTATATACTCACCAGAAGGAATTGCCAATAAATTCTCCATACTATCATTAAAACTGTTTTTATCAAGGTGAACTACTTTATCT
>Ga0315289_10005938_pt1 | contig 17965 bp, 13 predicted proteins | sample YL17G11_40_MG_FD_203452 | JGI IMG/M metagenome (GOLD analysis project Ga0315289, IMG submission 203452) | Sediment microbial communities from Yellowstone Lake, YNP, Wyoming, USA - YL17G11_40 | ecosystem: Environmental > Aquatic > Freshwater > Lake > Sediment | place: USA: Wyoming | collected... | reverse complement strand
CAGGACTCTGAGCCTGTCGAAGAGTCGGTCCCCGACCTCCGACAACGTCGCGTAGGCGAGTCGCTCCGCGACTCGTACCGCAACCGCCGTCGCCGTCCCCGGGAGCGCAGGGCGTCCTCGCCCGCTGGCCTGGCCCGAGGTGGCCCCGCGGCGGCCGCCATTCCCCTGCCCGCGCCGCCCACCCTCGCGGCCCACGGCGCTCCAACCATCGCCTCGGCGCACCCAGGGAATGGGTGTCATCCCGCCGGATTGCCACGCTTCTTGCACAAGAGCGGACGCGCGTGTTACGATGTACTGCAGTGCTCTGCTTCGACAGGTAGAGCACACGAGGGGGGCACATGGAGATTGCACAGCTTCTCCTGGTAACCGCAGCGACGGCCATCGCGGCTGCCGCGCTGCTCTACACCGTGCTCGCGGCCCGAAGGACTGATCGTCGCGGCCGGCGAGCTAGGACCGTGGCGCTGGTAGTGGCACTCGCCGGCCCCGTCATGTGTCTCGGATTGGTCGCGCTTGTAAGGTCGGGCGTGCTGCATGGTAGGCCGCCTGGGGGTGCGTGGCAGCCGCCGCCAGCCGACCTAGCGGAGGTCAGACGCGTGGTGGATCGGTCACAACTAAGAGAGTATGACTTCCTCAAGGAGCCTGCCACCTTCGAGCCGCAGCAGCTGCGGGAGTACTGGCTCCCAGCCGACAAGGGCGGCCAGCAGGCCGCGCTGATCGAGAAAGAGGTCGGCAACCTTCGCGCAAAGGGGCTGCACTACGGCCCCAAGTCCAGACGCGTGCAGTTCGAGGTGCTTCAGGTTCATATCGACCCGCCCGGCGACGAGGCGCGGGTCCAGACGCGGGAGCGGTGGTACTATGAGGTCTACCGGGAGGACGGCACCCGGTACGAGGCGGCAGACCAGGTGGTCGGCGACGTTGAGCCATTCCAGTACTACCGGCTCCGCAAGCTCGATGACCGATGGTTGGTCGAATGGAACTCCATGTCGGAGTACGGTTATGCTGGCAACACTCACCCCCCCTCGGGGCCCACACATGTGGCGCCGAAATGAGCCCGATCCCCCCCGGTGCGCGCGGGTCCTTCGGGGCTACTTCAGCGAGGAACCAGGTTGTAGTGAAGGGCGTAGCTTCGCAGCTTGTCCATGATGTACGAGGCCATGCGCGAAGCTTTGCACTGGCTCGGGCTGAGGTGATGGAACTCCAAGTGGTAGTGGTCCTCACCCACCGCAGCGATGCAGTCGGTGTACAGGTTCTGCTCTCCTGCATCCACCTCGTAACGCGTATCCCGCAACCTGAAGCCAGGCAGCTGGTCGCCCAAGTGGCGGCATATGGTCTCTGTGATCGCTCTGTGGAGACTAGCTGAGCGGCCCTGGATTCGTCTGTAGGCGTTCAGACTTGGGTCCTTCGTCTTCCCCTTGCGGGAGGAGGTGAGTTCCGCGGTCTCCCCGCCTGCCAGGAAACGGTACAGGTCCGTTGCCCTTAGGGTGGTTGCGGCGTTGCCGCTGTTCGCCTTGAGACCGCTCTCCGCCACCAGCCTCCGGAGTTCTTGCGGTCCTTGGTGCAGGCACGCGTATGCCATCGCGCTCGGCGTCAACGTCGTCAGGCGCGCATCGAACAGGGAGATGATGTATGCCAAGTGGTGTTGGGGGTTGCCCAGCCGGGCTCGCCACCACTTGCCTGCCTCCGAGCGAGGGGAGTAGGCTAGGAGTTCCTCCGCCTTGACGATGTGTGTTCTGGCCCTCCGCAGTCTGTTGGCCTCCCCCACTACCTCCGCGCCCGAGCTCACCACGAAGACGAGTGAGGGCAGCGCCTGGACGTCGCGCACCTTGCTCGTGCGGCCCGCGATGACGCCCCCGACGCACTCCAGGAACGCCCCGATAGTGCCCGCGCTGGACGCGAGTTCCTCGACGTAGTCTGCCTCGAGAGCGATATCCTGCAGCGTGACGTCGTACTGAATCAGCATCCTGTCAAGGACCCGGCGCCAGTCATCCCTGGCCGGGCCGGCGATCTCCACGTCCCCTTCCTTCGGCACCAGGCCGCCGCCGCCGATCCTCGCGGCCAGGGCCCGAAGGTTGCCGTGCCAGTCCGGGTCAGTCGTCGGCCAGACGAACAGGACGTCCCGCCGCCGACGCAGCAACTGGTTCAGGCTGGTCAGGAACTGCCGCAAGCCCGCCTCATCGTCAGTCACCTCCCGACCGTCGAACAGGACCAGTAGCGCCTTGTCGTTGCTGGACGGGAGGTTCGTTTCCAGCCATGCGGCCACGTCCCTGACATCCACTTGCGGGGGCACGGCGACGACCGGGTTGAACTCCGGTGCCACATGCACCGACAGAGAGTAGACCGCGGTCGTCTTCCCGATGCCGGTCTCCCCAAGCAGGAAGACCAGAATGCCCCCCTGCTGGATGCCCGCCTTGTCACGGACGCGCAGTAGCGCCCTGGTGTCGTCCCCGACCTCTATTATCAGGGGCTCGAACTTGAGGTACGGGCTGGCCAGAAGGGACTCGAAGCGGTTCGGGATAGCGAGGTTATCCACACCGGGTCTGAGCATGCTGTGCCTCCATTCGAGGCGACTCCGGGACGGTCTAACGTCTTCCGACGCTGAGCACCAGACACACGTGGCCACGCAACCTAGCACGGGGCTAGGGCCAAGACGCTCGTCCGCGGCCCATCCTGCCAAGACCCCCCCGCGCGACCTCAGGTTCCGCCTCGCGGGGGAGGTCACCTTTCCCCGGAGTCGCGCAACGCGGCAAGAGGTTCGGGGTCAGATGGGGTTCCTACAGCTTCCGGTAGTATGTCACGCCGGGGATCGCGACATCGAAGCCGGCCTTCCGGTAAGCCGCGCGGGCGGGCGCGTGGCAGTCGTCGAGGCCGGTCATCACCTTCGCGTAGATGAAGCCCTGCTCGCGCGCCCAGCGCAGCACATGCTCGTACTGCGCGGTGCCCACCCCCCGCCCCTGGTAGTCAGGGTCCACGGCGTTGTTGCCGATCTCGACGATCCCCGCCTCGGGGATCGGCCGAAAGGTCACGAAGCCGACAACCTGCCCGTCCACCTCGGTCACCAGCACCCACTCCAGCCGGCGCTCGCAGAACCCACGGACCTGCTCGGCCTTGGCGTCCAGCGGGTCGCCACCGAGGTCGCGCCGCACGAGGTCCTCCCCCATCACCGCCGTCCACTCCGCGAAGATCGGCGCCCACGCCCGCCGGGCGATTCGGCAGAGGGCGTCCACGTCCTCCGGGCCGGCGGGACGGATGATGGGCGAGGGTCCGGTCTGCGTACCCGACATGTGAAAGCACCTCTCTCCCCTACCCGGGGCAGAAGTCATACGTCGGTCGCTGCATGACGACGCTGGCGGGCGACCCACCGGGTCCCCCGCATCCGGACAAACCTTGCCCATGTAGGGGCGACCCGCTGGGTCGCCCAGATGCCGTCCACCGACAACCACAGAACGCGCCCCTACCCCGGGCAGAAGTCATAGGTCGGCCGCTGCATGACGACACTGGCGGCGGACCAGAAGGCGCCGATGCAGTACTCCCCGATGATTATGCCGTACATGAGGGGGAGGAGCTTCTGGTAGAGCTTGTAGCCGCCGTAGCGGAGGACCAACCACTTGATGACGAACGCGATGACGAGGCACGTCCAGAAGTACTCGACGCCGAAGTTCATGCCCAGGGCGTAGCCCGCCGGGTGGAACGGCCACCAGGTGAACCGGATGCGCAGGGCCCCCATGCCGAGCGTCGCCAGGAAGCCGAGAACGATGAAGGTGATGCCCTGGTAGTTCGGGGGCAGGTCGTTGCCGCGCCACGCGGCGAGCAGGTCCCACTGCCCCCAGTTGTGGCCGATGAGCGGGCTGTTGCCGTGGATGTAGGTCTGGTGGATGGCCGCCCAGAAGCTGGACAGCCCGCCGAGCCCGAAGGCGATAGCCATGGCGAGGCCAAGGCGGCGCGGGTCCATGCGGGCGACCTCCGCCATTTTGAACCCCTCGAGCTGGTGGGGCATCGGTGTGGAGCGGTAGCCACGGCCCTGGAACCACCAGAAGAGCGGGAACATCGTGAGGTTGCGGGGGCCGACGGCGCGGGTGCCGGCAACGTTGACCAGGACCTGAGCCGCGTTCATCCCCCCCGCCATCTCGTGAGCCGGCGGGCCAAGCTCCGCCCTCATGCGGGTGATCGCCAGGAACAGCATGAAAGTGAAGGCGAAGTAGGGGATGATGCAGCTCAGTGTCATGCCCGCCTTCAGGCAGAAGTAGACGATGAACGCCATCCCCACGCCGATAGCCGCGAAGGCCCCTCGCTGCGACAACGGGTCGCGGGGGTCCACCTCGCCGGAAGCCTTCCCCTGGATCGCCGAGATCGCCAGGTCGCGGAAGTACCGCCGCCCATTCCACATCGCGTAGACGAACAGCGCCATCCAGGCTCCCGTCGACTGCTCGTTCAGGTAAGGCAGGAGCGGGAAGTACGGGATCGGCCATGCGCGAGCGCCGACCTGCTGGAACTTGCGGACGAGGTAGAAGAACCACATCGCGAAGCAGAGATCGAGCGGAAGCATGAACCCAAAGGCGGTGATGAACGGGTAGAGGGGAAGCCAGATTCGCCCCAGAGCATCCCACGGGGCGCCCCACGGCCAGGTATCGATGAAACGCTGCCCGTCGTGGCGCACGTCGATGAGCGGGATGGCGGGGTAGAAGACGTGCAGCCCGTTCCAGATGTCCAGGCCCGCCCCGGCCAGGATGCCGAGCCACAGCATGCGGTCGCGGAAGAAGCCTCCGGACCCGCCGTCCTTCGTCATGGCGAGGGGGAGCTGCACGATCGGGAAGCCGAGCTTCTCGCGCTCGGTCCACTGCTTGCGAACCAGGATGTTCAGGCCCACCATCACGAGGCCGAGGGCGAGGATGAAGGCGCACCACCACAAGCTGGGCCCGGTCCAGGCGGCCAGGTGAGCGCGGGTGTAGAGCGTCGAGCCGCCATCGTAGAACGGCTGGAGGACGCTCATGTCGGAGACGGTGAGGAAGCGGGGGAGCTGCTTCTGGAAGAGCTCGGCCCACTTGTTGGCGTCGGTGGCGAAGTACCAACCGTGGGAGAGGTTCGGGATGCCGAGCTGGAGCGTGTCGTGCCCGGCCAGAGCCGACGCGGAGGCCAGCATCACATAGACAGTCACGAACTCGGCCTGCGTCAGCGCGTACCGGGGGACCAAGCGCTTCAGTAGTTGGTTGACGATCAGCAGGACGAGCAGGTTGAAGACGACGTTCCAGGCGAGGGAGATGGCGGTCGGGTGGCCGGTGTGCCAGGTTCCCTCGACCATCATGACCCAATAGCAGTTGAACGGCACTAAGAGGGCGCCGAGGATGATGGAACGCCGGGTGACTCCGGTGCGCGAAGCGCTCTCCTCGGCGTGATCAGGTGCCGGCTGCGTGATCGTCTCCTCGGCCATGGGGGTGTTCGGGGGTAGCAGAATGGCCGAGCAGTCGCGCTCGGCCGTGTCGTCCAGCATCGGCTCGTCCGGCAGCGAGGTTCTGCGGACCTACCCGGGAGTCCTTCGCGGGGCCACGGGAGCGGGGCGACTAGCGGCGAGGAGCGATATCTTCCAAGGCCGCCTTCAGCTTCGCACCGTGGTCGGGGTTGATCTGGCTGACGAAGGCCACCTGGCCGCGGAGACGATCGAGGAAGAGCGGATCGTTCTGCGCGTTCTGGGAGTCAAGGCCGTGCGCCCTGCAGTTGTGCAGGATGGCCCGGAGGCGACGTCGTGTTTCACGTGAAACACTGGGTCGGGCGTTCACCACCAGCCCCGTCACGACCTGCCGCCGTCCCTTGCGGGCGAAGCGGAGCTTGCGCCTGTTCACCCGGAATCCCTCGTCCCTCACGATGCGCATGAGGAGCGGCAGGAAGCGCTTGAGGCCGTTCTTCAGCTCCTTGTCGCCGGAGAAGGTCAGGTCATCGGCGTAGCGGGTGTAGGTCGCCCCGAACTTGCGGGCGAGGCCCTCCGCGCGTCGGTCGAGGCTCCAGCAAACGAGGTTCGTGATGGCGGGGCTGGTGGGGGCGCCCTGCGGCAGGATGCGATGGGCCCGGGCGGTGCGACGGCAGGTGCATAGCCTGGCCAGCGTCCGGGCGACCTCGCCGGCGTAGCCCATCCAGAGGAAAACGCCCTGAACGCTGGCGACGGATATCGTCGGGAAGAAGTCCACCAGGTCCGCCGACACCACCACGGTCCTCCGGCAGTGCGGCGTCGCGTTGGTCACGATGCTGCGCCCCCTGACGAACCCGTGAGCCGCGTCTGCCGGGCGGACCTTCTGGAGGACGTTCTGCAGAATCCACTGCTGGGCTCGGCGCGCAAGGGGCTTCGGGCAGTGGAGGAGGCGCTCGCCACCGGACCGCTTCGGGATGCGGCGCTCGACGTAGTGGAGGTCGGCGCGGTCAAAGCGGCCAGCGAGCCACTTCAGCTTGCCGGGGGCCAGGTTCACGAGTTGCGCCAGGTGGTTGAGATCGCGAATCTCGGGGAGCCCGAGCGCGGCGACCTGGCTCGGGTTGCCGGTCTCCCAGGCCCCTGCCCAGTCCCTCGTCCGGCCCTTGCGGACAGGTATGGAGGCGGACGACCCGCCGCCCGGCGGGGGTGGAAGGAGACGTCGGAAGAGGTTGCGGAAGAAGGCCACGCCATCACCACCGGCGGGCAGAACTAAGAGCCTATCCCGGAACCGGAACGTCCGCAGCCCTGGAGGGCTGCGCCACGACGGCCCTGGAGGGCTGGGCCACGGGTTTCGGGATAGGGGCTGAGCGGGGGCTGCCTACGTCGGCCTACGACGCGCCTGTCGCGATGCTTTACTACAAGCTCGCGGCAGGCGCACCCGAAGCATCACGGGCCACCCTGCGCCTGCGGCGTAACGCCGCAGCTACTTGTTCAGTATTCTAGGCAGCCCCCGCCCGACGTGAGGTTCGTGGTGGCGCGAATATACGCCGCTGCGGAGAGGATGTCAACCCGCGCGCGAGGGGGCGCCCGAGAAGGGTCTTTCCCCCTCGCCCCGGAAACAACTGTCGTCTGAGGTCCGTTCGGAGGACACCAGCCATGACTGAGCTGATCTGGGATGGCAAGTACGACAAGGACGGCCACAAGACCGCCCCGGTCCGCATCGCGCTCCCGTTCCAGACCATCGAGACGGTGAACGAGTCCGCCCAGCAGCGCCAGCGGTCGCTCGACCTCTTCTCCGAGGGTCGCCAGGGCGAGTGGCGCAACCGGCTCATCTGGGGCGACAAGAAGTATGTCCTCCCCAGCCTGCTGCCCGAGTTCGCCGGCCAGGTCAACCTCATCTACATCGACCCGCCCTTCGACACCGGCGCCGACTTCTCGTTCACCACCACCATCCCCGACACCGACGAGTCCTTCACCAAAGAGCCCTCCGTCATCGAACAGAAAGCCTACCGCGACACCTGGGGGCGGGGACTCGACAGCTACCTGCAGTGGTTCTACGAGACGGCTGTGCTGCTGCGGGAACTGCTGGCGGAGCATGGTACCCTCTACGTGCATCTCGACTGGCACGTGGGGCACTACGGAAAGCTCCTCCTGGATGAAGTGTTCGGCGGCGGGTTCATCAACGAGATCGTGTGGCAGAAGATACGCTCCTCCAAGGGCCAAACTCTGGGCTTTGGCAACGTCCACGACGTGCTGCTCGCGTACGCAGCCGATGCGTCGCCGGCTTGGAACCCTCAGTACGTGCCCCTAGCGGAAGAGCGGCTCGCAACGCACTATAGCAACGTGGAGGAGGGGAGCGGCAGGCGGTATATGCTCGACAACTTCGCTCAGGCCGGAGCCGGTCCGCCCCGGCGGTTTGGGGACAAGGAACTCGCACCCCCGCCTGGCAAGCATTGGATATGGACGCAGGAGCGCATCGACGCCGGGATCAGGGAGGGACGCATCCTCTTTACCTCCGGCGGCATGCCCCGCCTCAAGCGTTACCTTGACCAGTCGCGGGGCAACCCCGTTGAAGATATCTGGGTGGACATCCCCCCTGTGAACTCGCAAGCGGCTGAGCGCGTCTCGTACGCCACCCAGAAACCCGAAGCCCTCCTCGACCGCATCCTCCGCGCCTCGTCGAACGAAGGCGACCTCGTCCTCGACTGCTTCTGCGGGTCGGGGACGACGGCTGCCGTCGCCGAGAAGCTCGGGCGGCGCTGGATAGCGTGTGACCTCGGTCGGTTCGCGATCCACGTGACCCGCAAGCGGCTGCTCGGCATCGAGAACGTGCGACCGTTTGCGATCCAGAACCTCGGCAAGTACGAACGGCAGGCGTGGCAGGCGGCGGAGTTTGCCGGTCGGAGCGCGGACGCCCTCGTCCGCAGCGGTGGCGGACGAGGGCGTCCGCGGTCCGACGGCGAGGCGGCATACCGGCGGTTCATCCTGCAGCTCTACCATGCCGAGGCGATCAGCGGGCACACGTGGCTGCACGGCGTGAAGGCTGCGCGGATGGTCCACGTCGGCGCGGTCGATGCGCCCGTGACGGTCGCGGACGTGCGCGCCATCGTGGGCGAGGTCTGGAAAGCAGCGGGCGCAGTGGGCGCAACCGCAGCGGTAGACGTGCTGGGGTGGGAGTTCGCCTTCGAGGTGAACGAGACCGCGAAGCAGATGGCCGCCGAAGCGAAGGTGGACGCGAAGTTCCGGCGCATCCCGCGCGAGGTCCTGGAAAAGCGGGCCGTCGAACAGGGTGACATCCGGTTCTTCGAGCTGGCCGCCCTCAGCGTGAACCTGAAGCAGACGAAGCGCAACGTGTCGCTTGAACTGACCGACTTCGTCATCCCGCCCGACGACGTGCCGGAGGACGTGCGGCACAGCGTGACCCACTGGGAGCAGTGGATCGACTACTGGGCGGTTGATTGGGACTTCCGCGGCGATACGTTCCACAACCAGTGGCAGAGCTACCGCACCCGCAAGGACCCGTCGCTGCAGAGGAAGATCACGCACGCGTACGAGGAGCCGGGCGAGTACACGATCGTGGTGAAGGTCATCGACATCCTGGGCAACGACACGACGAAGGCGGTGTCTGTGAAGGTCACGTGAGGCCGTTGGAGCGCGGACGCCCTCGTCCGCTGCGGTGGTCGCGTAAGCCGTTCGTCGTAGGCCTGCGCCTCAACACCATCTGCCACCGCTGCGGACGAGGGCCCTCGTCCGCCGGGGTGGCCGCGTAAGCCGTTCGTCGTGGGCCTGCGCCTCAACACCATCTGCCACCGCTGCGGACGAGGGCCCTCGTCCGCCCGGGTGGCCGCGTAAGCCGTTCGTCGTAGGCCTGCGCCTCAACACCATCTGCCACCGCTGCGGACGAGGGCGTCCGCGCTCCGGAGGAGCCACCATGGCGCGGCGAGGGTGGCACTCGCGAGGGTATCTCCCCCACTTCGACGGCGAGGAGGTGGCGCAGTTCGTCACCTTTCGCCTGGGGGACGCAGTTCCACTCGAACGAATCGAGGCGTGGCAAGACGAGCTGCGCATGTTCCCGGACGCCGCCGCTAGGACGGAACTCACGGCCCGAATCGAGCGGTACCTCGATGCGGAGATGGGCAGCGCCGTCCTGCGCGACCCGCGCGCGGCAGCCGTCGTCGAGCGCGCCCTTCGGTACTACGACGGTACGCAATACGACCTTCATGCCTGGGTAGTCATGCCTAACCATGTCCATGTGCTTTTCACGCCTCGTGAGGGCTTCGCCCTGGCCGAGATCGTCCAGGCGTGGAAGTCAGTCTCAGCGCGGCGCGCCAATCGACTCCTCAGTCGGAAGGGCAGGCTCTGGCAGGAGGACTACCTCGACCGCTACATGCGCGACGCTCGGCACCACGAGCGCGCCGTTGGCTACATCGAGTGGAACCCGGTTGAGGCGAGGCTGTGCGCAGCGCCGGAGGAATGGCCGTTCGGAAGTGCCCGTGATGCAGCCCGCGAGCATGATGGAGCGCCCTCGCTCGGAGCGTCGCCGCCCTCGGTTGGAGCGCGGACGCCCTCGTCCGCTGTGGTGGCCGTGAGCTCCGGTGCCGGAGCGCCTCCGCCCTCGTCTGCCGCTGCGGGAGCCACCCCAGCGGACGAGGGCGTCCGCGCTCCAGCAAAGGCGGGAGCCACCCCAGCGGATGAGGGCGTCCGCGCTCCAGCAAAGGCGGGAGCCACCTCAGCGGACGAGGGCGTCCGCGCTCCAGGAAAGGCGGACTGACCGATGCCCCGCCGCCGAAGGGCTGCCGCCGACGGCCAACCCACGCTCGATGTGCAGCTCGCTGTCGCCACCGGCCCCTGCGTTCCGGCCTTGCGCGAGGCGGTCAAGGCCTGGCGCGCGGGCGGCTACAAGGGCGTGACCGACACCACCCGCGACCTGCTCAACTACTGGTTCGAGTCGGATCACCGGCTGCCCAAGGGCGTGCCCTTCCGCTACCATGAGTCGCAGCGAGAAGCGCTTGAGGCGCTCATCTTCGTCTGGGAGTGCGAGAAGGTGCGCAACCGCCTCGACCTTCTCAGACGCTACGCTGTGAGCGCCGCCGGTCTCCGGCTTCCCCCGCAGGACGACTTCCCCCGCTACTGCACCAAGATGGCGACCGGCAGCGGCAAGACGAAGGTCATGTGCCTCGCCATCGCCTGGCAGTTCCTCAACGCTCAGCGCGAGGTCGGCGCCGAGGCGGAGGAGTACGCCAGGACATTCCTCCTGATCGCCCCCAACGTCATCGTGCTGGAGCGCCTCAAGACCGACTTCGCCGGCGGGCGCATCTTCCGCTTCGACCCCGTGATCCCCAAGCACATGGAGGCGTTCTGGGACTTCGACTGCGTCCTGCGTGGAGAGGGCGAGAAGGCCCACGCCGCCGGTACTCTCTTCCTGACGAACGTGCAGCAGTTCTACGAACGCCCCGACCGGGCGTCCCAGGAGGAGACGGAGGAGATGACCGCGCTCCTCGGCCCTCGGCCTCCGGTCCAGAAGCTGGAGATGACCGACTTCGCCCAGCGCATCGGGCTCCGCGCCGGGCGGCTCATGGTGATCAACGACGAAGCCCACCATACTCACGACGAGGCCAACGAGTGGAACACGGTCATCCGGTCCGTGCACGCCGAGCGCATGCCGATCGCCGCCCAGCTCGACTTCAGCGCGACCCCCCGCTTCACCAAGGGTGCTGTGTTCCCGTGGACCATCTCCGACTACCCGCTGAAGCAAGCCATCGTGGACCGCGTCGTCAAGCGGCCGTACAAGGGCATCGCCCGCGTCAAGGAGGCGAAGTCCGACACGGCCAGCGTCCGCTACCGTGGCTACCTCACCGCGAGCATCGAACGCTGGCGGGAATACCGCGACCAGTTGGCGCCCCTGCAGAAGAAGCCTGTTCTGTTCGTGATGCTCAACTCCACGGAGGAAGCCGACGAGGTGGGCGACTGGCTGCGTACCGTCTACCCCTCCGAGTTCGGCGGCGAGAAGACGCTGATCATCCACACGGACACCAAGGGTGAGGTGACGAAGCGCGAACTCGACAAGGCCCGCGAAGCAGCAAGGGACGTCGACTACGAAGAGAGCCCGATCAACGCCATCGTGAGCGTGCTCATGCTGCGAGAGGGCTGGGACGTGCAGAGCGTCACGGTAGTAGTCGGCCTCCGGCCTTACACGGCCAAGGCCAACATCCTCCCCGAGCAGACCATCGGCCGGGGCCTCCGGCTGGTGTTCCGCGGGCTGAACGTGCCCTACATCGAGCGCGTGGATGTGATCGGCAACGACGCGTTCCTCAAGTTCGTAGATGACCTCGACAAGCTCGAAGGCCTGGGCTTGGGGACCTTCGAGCTCGGCAGGGACAAGCTACAGATCGATACCATCCGCCCCTTGGCCGAGAAGGCGGAGTTCGACATAGGCCTCCCGGAGCTGACGCCCTCCCTCTCGAGGAAGAAGAGCATCGCGGACGAGATTGCGGCCCTCGATGTCGGCGCCCTGGAGTGTTCGGTGCTGCCGCTCCAGGAAGGCGACCTGGCGAGCCAGACGTTCACCTACGAAGGCTACGACATCATCACGCTGGAGAAGGAACTGGAGCGCGAGTACGAAGTGCCCCCGCCGCAGACGCCGCAGGAGGTCATCGGCTACTACGCGCGTGAGATCGCGGCGGGGGTGAAGCTGCCCGCCCAGTTCGCGGCGCTCGCGCCCAAGGTGCGCGAGTTCTTCGAGAGCAAGGCGTTCGGCCGTCCGGTCGCCCTGGAGGGCGCGAGCATGATCCACGCCATGAGCACGAAGGCGGCCCACTACGTCTGCGTGCGGACGTTCGTCAAGGCCCTCCGGGGCCTCACCATAGAGGAGCAGACCCCGGAACTCCTGACCCCCCCGCGGCCACTCTCGGCCACCGCCGCGTTCCCGTGGTCGGCCCTCGTGTTCGAGGGCCGCAAGTCAGTGTTCAACCTCGTGCCGTGTGACAACAACTTCGAGTGCGAGTTCGCCCGATTCCTGGACCAGGCGACTGACGTTCAGGCCTTCGCCAAGCTCGCCCTTCCCATCGGCTTTGCCATCGACTACCCCGATAGCCGCATGAACCTCCGCCTGTACTACCCGGACTTTGTGGCCGTCGGCACCGACGGTGGCCACTGGCTGCTAGAGACCAAGGGGCAGGAGGATGTGGACGTTCAGTGCAAGCAGGCTGCCGCGACGCGCTGGTGCGAGAACGCCACGACCCTCACCGGCACTCCCTGGCGCTACGTCAAGGTGGGCCAGGTCGACTTCGAGGGGCTTCAAGCGCAGACGCTCGCCGACCTCCGTGCGCTCGAGTCGTAGCGGATGACCCGCCGTCTTGCCCCCTCCCCGCGCCCGCCCGGGCACCTGCCGAGCGGCCTTAGGGAAACCGGTACAGTCCCCTTTCCGCCTGGACGACGGCGGAAAGGATCCAGTCCCGGTTTCCCTACTCACGCGAGACTCGGTGGGCAAGTCGTACTCGGCGGCCCCAGCAGTTGAGAGGCCGTGCGTTGTGTGCTATACTCCCCGGCGACGCAGGACCCCCATCAGGAGAGGGCTGCGCAGCGATGAGGCTGAGCGCTCTGACCGTCGGTCTGCTGCTCCTGGCGCCTGGCGTCCGGGGCATGGGCGCACCCGTGGCGGTCTCTGCCGCCGGGAAGCCCGTCCAGGCCTCGGCCGACCGCACAGGCGAGGTTGTGACAAGCCGGCTCACGCCGGTGCTCGATGCCCTGGACGCGAGGCCGTCGTTTCTGAAGGCGGAGAGCCGGCTTTCGGCGGTGGCGCCCGACGGGACGCAGTGGCAGGCCCGAGCGGGCGAGAAGCAGATGCTGGTGAACGGGCAGCCACGGGCCGTGTCGACAGCATTCAGCGCCGCCGACAACGACCTGGTGGGGCCCATCATCGAGGTGGTAGAGGCGTTGGGAGCGGTGGCGCGGTTCGAGGCGGCGGCCAACGAGCTACGGGTGGCGCACCGGCTGACGCAGGTGGAGGCGTTCGCGTCGGATGAGTCGGCGATGGTGCACCTCCGCCTGTCGGCCCCCGCGAAGGGCGAGCTGCACCTGCTCGAGAACCCAGCGCGGGCGTACGTCGACTTCCCCGGCCTGACGTGGGACGGCGGCACCGAGACGATGGAGATCGGCGGCACCGGCGGGCTCAAGAAGGTGCGGTGGGCGCTGTTCCAGGCGTGGCCGCCGATTGCCCGGGTGGTCGTTGACCTCGAGGAGGGCGCCGAAGTCAGCCTGGCGCAAGTCGCGGACCGGATGTTCGTGATCAGCGCGCGCCCGAAGAGCGCTCCGCCCCCGACGAAGCCGGCGTCGCTCGCAGGGGCGCACATCATCGTTGACCCCGCAGGCGGCGGGGCCGACGGTGGGGCGCGAGGGGCCGGCGCGATCGAGAAGGCCGTCGCGCTGGATGTGGCAATCAGGCTGGCAGTGCGGTTGATGAACGCGGGAGCACTCGTTACGCTCACGCGAGACCGCGACGTCGCGGTCGGGATGGGAGAACGGGCTGCGCTGGCGAAAGAGGTGAACGCGGACCTGGCGGTGACGATCGGATGCGGCGCAGGGCAGACCCCCGACGAGCGCGGGGTCGGATCGGCCTACAGCGCCGAGGCCAGCGCGGCCCTCGCAGGAGCGCTGCAAGCCGCGATGGTCACGCACCTCGGCGCCAAGGACCGAGGGGTCGCAAGGGCACCCGACGCCGGGCTGCCCGGGGTCTCGTGTCCGTCGGTCACCTGCCGCATAGGGTTCCTCACGTCTGCGGACGATGAGAAGCTGCTCGCCTCGCCGGACTACCGGGAGAGAATCGCCGCGGCGCTGACGGAAGGGATCGGCGGGTACCTAGAGCCGATCCGGGAACCGTAACGTCCGCAGCCCTGGAGGGCTGCGCCACGGCGGCCCTGGAGGGCTGCGCCACGGCGGTCCTGGAGGGCTGCGCCACGGCGGCCCTGGAGGGCTGCGCCACGGCGGTCCTGGAGGGCTGCGCCACGGCGGCCCTGGAGGGCCTGCGCCACGGGTTCCGGGATAGGCTATCAGGCGCCACCCGGCCCACAACGAAGCCAGAGGGCCCGAGGAAGATAGAGACTTCGAGGAAGATAGAGACTTGAACAGGAACCGCCGTCCGATCGGCGTCTTCGACTCAGGCGCCGGCGGGCTTACTGTAGTCCGCACCGTTCGCGAGCGACTCCCCAGGGAGCGAGTGGTCTACTTCGCCGACACGGCGTACGTGCCCTATGGCCCGCGGCCGGCGGAGGAGATTCGCCAGTTTGCCGCCGATGCCGCTCGGTTCCTGTGCTCGCAAGGGGTCAAGCTCATCGCCATGGGCTGCAACATGTCGTCGGCGATGGCGCTCGAGACGACCCGGGCGGTCGTGCCGTGCAGCGTGCTCGGGACGGTCGGCGCCGGGGCGCAGATGGCGGTCGCGGTCAGCCCGACGGGGCGCATCGGCGTGGCGGCAACCGAGGGCACGGTCAGGTCGCGCGCGTTCGAGCGTGCCATCAAGGCTTTGCGACCGGATGCCGAGGTGATCCAACACGCCTGCCCGCTGCTCGTGCCAGCGGTGGAGGCAGGCGTGCTGGATGGGCAGTTGGAGGAGGCAGTGGCCGAGAGCCTGGGGCCATTGCGGGAGGCGCGGCCGGACACGGTCATCCTGGGATGCACCCACTACCCCCTGCTTCGGCCGCAGATCGCGGCGTACCTCGGGGACGACATCAGGCTCGTCGATCCCGCGGAGTCCCTGGCGGCGGAGACGGAGGAGGCGCTGGCGCGGGAGGGGCTCCTCTCGGACGAGTCGGCCGAGCGGCCGGTGACTGCCTTCGCGAGCGGGCCGGCGAGCTCACTGACCAACTGGGCAGCCAGGGCCCTCGGGATCGACCTCGGCGAGGTCGGCACGGTGGACGTGCATCGGGCGTAGGGGCGGCGGGGCGGGTAGGACGGGCGAGGACGCCCGTCCTACCCGAACGGCAACGGCTTGCGAGTTTGACGGGCGAGGACGCCCGTCCTACGCGAACGGCAACGGCTTGTCGCGTAGGTCGGGCTTCCAGCCCGACAATGCCTTTCTGAACACAGCGCTAACGGATGGGAGCCAACGGCATGTTGCGAGGAGATGGGCGGACGAACCCCGAGGTGCGGCCGATGGCGCTGACGCGCGGCGTGTCGAGGTTTGCCGAGGGTTCGTGCCTGATCGAGTTGGGCGACACGCGAGTCCTCTGTACGGCGAGCGTCGAGGACCGCGTGCCGCCGTTCCGGGCAGGGAGTGGCGGCGGGTGGGTGACGGCGGAGTACTCGATGCTGCCCCGGGCCGGGAAGGAGCGCAGCGCCCGGGAGGCGACGCGGGGTCGCCAGGAGGGGCGAACGCTCGAGATCCAGCGGCTGATCGGGCGATCGTTGCGAGCTGTGTCGAACCTGACGGTTCTCGGCGAACGCACCATCACGCTCGATTGCGATGTGCTGCAGGCCGATGGCGGTACGCGGACGGCCGCGATCACGGGCGCGTGGGTTGCCCTGGCGGAGGCGTGCGCGCGGCTGGTGCGGGAGCGGGTGGTGAAGCGATGGCCGCTGGTCGACCAGGTCGCCGCCATCAGCGCCGGCATCGTATCGGGCGAGAAGCTGATCGACCTCTGCTACGAGGAAGACAGTCGCGCCGCGGCGGACATGAACATCGTCGCGGCCCGGCGCGCGGGGCTGGTCGAGGTGCAGGCGACCGCCGAGGGCTCGCCGTTCTCGCGAGCCAGCTTCGACGAGCTGCTCACCGCCGTTCTCCAGGCCCTGAACGGCCTGTACGAGAAGCAGAGCGAAGCCCTGGCCGGCCTGGAGGGCACCCCGTGAGTGAGGGCCGAAAGGCGTGCCTCATCGTGCTCGCGACCAGGAACCGGGGCAAGGTCGTCGAGCTGAGGGGGCTCCTGGTCGGCCTCCCCGTTGGTCTGGCGCTCTTGGGTGACGTGGCCTCGGCGACGGACATCGCCGAACCGTTCTCGACCTTCCGTGAGAATGCGGCCCACAAGGCGGTCAGGGCCGCCCACATCGGTGGCGAATGGGCGTTGGGCGAGGACAGCGGGCTCGAGGTCGATGCACTAGCCGGCCGACCGGGAGTCTACAGCGCGCGGTTCGCCGGGAAGGGCGCACCGGATGAGGAGCGGATCAGGCTGCTCTTGGCGATGATGAGCGGCGTACCCGAGGAGCGCCGGGGCGCGCGGTTTCGGTGTTCGGTCGCGCTGGCGGGGCCCCAAGGGCTGCTGGGGCAATGGGAGGGGCTGTCCGAGGGGCGGATCACCACGCAGCCGAGAGGAGATGGGGGCTTCGGGTTCGACCCGGTGTTCATCGCGCGCGGGATGGACCGCACGAACGCCGAGCTGTCCAGCGAGGAGAAGAACCGTATCAGCCACCGGGGCCAGGCCATGCGGAAGCTGGCCCAGGCGCTGCCGGGAATCCTGGCGTCGGCGCAGGCGTGAGGTTGCGGCGACGGCCGCGATGGGGCACGATGCTCACGCCCTGGTCTCGCCGAGCAGGTCCCTCAGGAAGTCGACGTCTGCGGCGAGCCATCGTCTCGCCATCGAGGGCTGCATGTCGTCCGGCGGGGCGTTGACCACGGTGATCGCACCGGCGTAGCCGACGCGGCCCAGCAGGCAGGCGATGTGCGCGTAGTCGATGACGCCGACCTGGAGGGGGCAGGGCTCGACGTTGCCGGCGGATGACCCGTCTTCCGAGTCCGCGTCTCCGCCGGCGGGGCTGAAGCTGCGGCAGAGAACGCGGCGGGCCAGGGGCGCCAGCTCGCGCACGAGATGGTAGATGACCGGGCGGGGCAACCCCGCGCGGTAGAGCGCACCGGGGTCGAGCGTCAGGCCAACGCGCTCTGACTCGAACAGCGGGGCAAGCGATGGGTGCAGGCCGGGCCCCGGCAGGAGGTCGGGCCCGAACTCCAGGGCGATGGCCACGCGGCTTGGGCGCGTCTGGGCCAATCCCTGTTCGAGGCGGGCGGCAACGAGGGGCCAGACGGCGTCCGGCCGGTCGGCACCGCCCTCGGGCGACGCCACCGCGAGCCCGACGACGGGAGCGCCGAGAGCCTCAACACTGCTGAGGCACTCGGTGAGCCAGGAGGTGGCGTCTTGGTCCGCAGCGGACATGGTGTCCCAGGTCACGGCCAAGGCCGAGAGACGCGCCCGGAGGCGGTACAGGTTGGCCCGGTACGCGCGGCTGACGGCGGCCTGGGTGCCGGCGGTGGCGGGCGGAGCCGCCCCGTCCAGGGAGGGCAGGGCGAGGGAGCGGTCAGTCACGACCTCGAGGCTGGCCAGCCGCAGGTCGGCCAGCGCAGCCGCGATGCTCTCATGTCCCGCGCGAGCCAGGACCTGATGGCTGACCGAGACGAGCAACCCCGCACCTCCGGCGTCCGGGCGTCCGGCAGACGCTAAGGAACACGTTTCCCTGACGGAGAGCACATCCCTGCGGGCCGGCGCTGAAGGGTCTGTATCGAAGTCTCAGGGTCGCCGATGTCTCTGGTCGTTCTGTGCCGGCGGGTCTTCTGACCCGCGCCTCCAGACGGCAACGGCCGTGCGGGTC
>Ga0315289_10005937_pt1 | contig 17966 bp, 45 predicted proteins | sample YL17G11_40_MG_FD_203452 | JGI IMG/M metagenome (GOLD analysis project Ga0315289, IMG submission 203452) | Sediment microbial communities from Yellowstone Lake, YNP, Wyoming, USA - YL17G11_40 | ecosystem: Environmental > Aquatic > Freshwater > Lake > Sediment | place: USA: Wyoming | collected... | reverse complement strand
TGGGAGGTGTAATACTCCGTTTTTCTAAAATGTGATTTCATATTTATTTTTTATAAATTTCTTTTGAATAGTAATCTTCAAAACCTTCCATCATTTGACTAATTGAGGGACTATTTTCTAAACCAATAATATTATCAATTAATCCAATTTCTTTAGATTCTTCCGAATTAAACCATTTGTCTCGTCTTGAAATTTCATAAATCTCGTCAAAAGTTTTATTGCAATTTTGAGATAAGATTTTGAATAACATATAGTTATATTTTTCGGCTTCCATATGACTTATACGAGTATCCTGAATATTGCCTCCAGTCGAATAACTTACAAAATGTGTCATAACTTTAGAAAAAATTAATGAATTTCTTTTACCTTTAGCTCCCGAAGACAATAAAATAGAACCCATAGAAGCACACATTCCAAGATTAGTTGTTGAAACATCTGCTTTAATATAATTCATAACATCTCTTATACCAAGCCCCATCATCACTGACCCACCAGGACTATTTAGATAAAGATTAATATCTTTTTTATCTGTGGTGTCTAAAAATATTAATTGTGCTTGAATAATATCACCCATTCTATCATCTACTGGTCCCGACGCCCATACAATACGGTCTAGAATTAATCTTGAAAAAATATCCATTTGAGTGGCTCTCATCTCTCTTTCCTCCAAGATATATGGTGTTAATGAATTATCAATATGTTTTTGGTAGTAATCTAAATTAACACCTGATATACCTCTGTCGCTCATTGCGAACTTTTTAAAATCGTTTCCGTAATTCATTATGCTTTTTGTTTTTGTTTAGACGGAACAATCGTCAATGCTTTTGCCACAGCAGCGTCTCTTGATTTTAACCCTTTCTCTATTAACTTTCCGTTTTTGTAGATTCGGAAATCATACGTCATTGAATATCCGTGTTTTTTTGTTGTGTCAGGTTTTGATGTTGCTAATACATAAATGTCGTTAAGACCCGCTTTAACAACATACTTCCCTTTTGAACTTGGTTTCCCCATTTTTAAATGTTTTAGATTATTATTGGACAAAGATATATAAAAAATGTTATTGAGACAACTTTTTATTAAAATTATTTTTATTATACTTGTGGTATTATGGAGAAGAAACCGGATTTAGTTGTTTGGAGTGAGAAAAATGGGTATGACGCAAAATTTATGACGTATCCAACAAGTGCTGGTGGTCAAGGTTTTGATTTACCAAATGTTCCCTTGTTTAGAAGTCAAGCATCGAAAAAGATGATGGACGTATTCAATCGGGAACACCAAGAAATTAGAGAACGGATAGAAAAGATGTATGATGAATATAATACTTCTATTATGGTTTGGGAATCTAAAATTTCTTTTGAACCGATAGTTGGAAAGTCATATTTTTTATATAACTTCTCAGGAGAATTAAGATTATCTCTTATTGCTCCCAACGAATGGGGTCGTGGAAAAGATTGTGTTGGGGAATTTTTATTAAATTCTGATAATAAATGGATAAAAAAATAGTGTAATTAAAATAAAAGTTATATCTTTGCCAAATAAATTATAAATTATGGATAAAAAAGAATACATACTATGCGCCGCGATTTGGTGTAAGGAAATTCCGTTAAAGAAAAATATTCCCCAAGTTCTACCAAAAAATTGTGATAAAGGAATTGTTGTTACCGGACACCGACACGGGCAATGTATATGGACTATTGGTTGTTTAACTGGATTGAGAGCCGTTACATTTGCTGAAGATGGGATTGGAGAACACGAACAAGGGTTTTTAACGAATTTAAATCGTTTTGTGGATAGAGAAGAGGCCGCTCAAATAGCGTTTGATTCAGGTCAAATCACCCAACATACAATAACATTATATTCTGAAGATTTATATTAAAAATAAAAAAAATGAAAGCAAAATTAGAATTTGATTTAAACGACCCCGATGATAGAATGGCTCACTTGAGAGCTGTTAAATCTTTGGATATGGCATCAGCATTATTTGAAATTACAAGATTAAAAAAACAAGTTGAGAGAAGATTTGAAGAGGATACTACCGAGTGTGATTCTTTTGATGTTATCCAAGATGTGTTTGATAGAATTTACGAAGTGTTGGGAGATAACAACATAGATGTTGATGAATTAATAAATTAAGATATGGGAAGTTTCAAAAAAAGATTTGATTTTCTATGGACCCCAAGTTATCCAGGGATGTTAACGTTAATGTGGTTATGTATATTACTCGCAATTGTTCAAATTATAACTATAGTATTAATTATAATAAATTAAGATATGGGAAGTGTTTATTTAACGATTTTTTGTGGGATAGTATCCGTAGTTTCAATAGGAGCATTATTTTATATAATAATCAAAATCATTATTAAATTAATTGATAAATATTAAAATGGAAAAAACAGAATTAGAATTTGTGTATTTTATGAGAGGAACATCAGGTTCATTTAGAGCGAATTTATTTCAAACTATTTTTAGTGCCGATATGGAAAATAAAGAAAAATTATCTTTAGGGTTTCCTAATGAAGTTGAGGTGGTTCGTAGATATCAAAATGAGGATGGTTATTGGCAAGAATTACTAAAAAGATTAGGATAAGATGAAAAAAATACTTTTAATGTTCCTAATTGGAACGATGACGATGTTCTCACAAACAACAAAAGTGAGAGGTGTAACATTAACCTATGATAAGGTTAAGAAAAATATGACATTATCCATTCCGGAAAAAACTATGGTGGTTGAAGATAGAGACACGGAAGTTAGAATTACTATTGATAAAGAATTTTCGTTAAAGATGATGATTAATGGATTACCGGTTTCGGTATCAAATGAATATTTTTTACACGAAGGCCGTGTTATTGATGGATTATGGACTTTCTTTACCATTAAAACAACCGAATGCAAGGAAATTAAAATGAATTACATTTATCAGTTTCCAAATGTAAAACCCGGAGAATACATCTTAACGGTTAGTGATGTTTGTGACGGAAAATGGGAAACAAATGAAAAGAATATGTCAATAATAGTCAATTAAGATACTTAGAGAAAAAAAATGGATAAAGAGATTTACGAATATATTAAAGACGGGTTAGTAATTAGTGGCCGTCCCAACAAAGGATATACCGTTTTTACAACACCAACACAATGGTTTGATTTGGATAAATTAGAGGATTTAACACCACAAAGATTTCAAGAGGAATTTCAAAAACAAAAAGAACACGATGAATTAGTGTCTGTAGTTTTCAAAGAAGTTCAAAAAGAAATTGATGAGAATATTATAAATCAATTAAGAGGTGGAGAACCGAACCCGGATATTATTCCGATGAATACAACAGACAGGTTGTTTAATCAATTTATGGAGACATCCGAAGGTGACCCCGATTTAATTTGGAACAAAGAACAATTTATTGATAAGTTATTATTTGATGATGACTTCTACCAAGAGTGGGGTGAAGATTGTTGTGAGGAATTGACTTACGAAGAAAGATATAAAATATGGTTCAGTAATAACTATGAAACCGGAGTGGAATATACACCAGTGTATACACCACCTACAGAACCTGATTGGGATAATGATTATTATGAACCAACACCAAAAAGAAAAATAAAGTAAAATGGAAAAGAACGAAGTAAAGAAAGACTTATATAAGTCAAAAAATATGGCTAAACTTAGTCATTATGTAAGTGGTAATTTATATTACACGGTAGAATTAACCGATGGAACATATCAGTTTCCAATCTCTACTGTAGAAGAAATACCAAATGGTTTGGTTGGTGGTAGATTAAATGTATTCAATTTATCTGAAGATTTAGGAACAACAACTTTTGAATCTGAAATGAAAGGTTCAGACCTTAATAGGTGGATTTCAAAAGCAATCGACAAGGGTGAATTTATAAAAATAAAGTAAAATGGATATAAGAGAAAAATACATAGATTTTATGTTAGACAACATAATCGGAACTAATATGAAAGTTCAATTACCCTCACCCCAAGAAGATGGTAGGATATTCTATGTAAAATTAGGTCCAACCGTTTTTATGAATGTTGAGTTTGAAGTTATTGAAAAATACACCCGGTCAGTTAAATTTAAATTTAAGTTTGATAAGTATGAGGTTGAGAAAATTATCTTCATACCGATTGAATCCGCTCCGATGAGTATTATGGAAAAACTTAACAACACTCTTGAAAAATTGGTGTATAACACTTTTGTAGAGGACGGTAGGAGAGACGCAATTAAACAGATGTATGATGATAAGAGAAACTATATTAACACTCAATTAAAAACGGTGGTTGGTAAGATTAAAGAGTTAGAGTAATGGATAACACAGAATTGATTAAAGAAATCAGGTTAAGGTGGGGTAAATTATATGAGGATGTTCGTCAAAATAAAATAACCTCAATAGAGTATGTTAAACGAAGAAGGGTTTATGAACATATGATTTGGGAATTAATGGAAACAAATGAAGGGAATGACTAAATTAGAAACTATCGCAATTAATTGGTTAAATAAGAATTACAACCATATGGAACCATTTATTATGGAAGAATATGCTGATTATATTTTTCATATGAAAGATGGAAAATGTGTCTTGCAACACAATAAAAAAAGTGGGTATGTTTATGTGAGTTATAGTGAAATTTGGTCGTTTTTTGAATCCTATTTTAGTATGTCTAATCAACAAATTAAGGATATCACAAAGATATGGGTGGAGGAACACTACAAAATGGGGGTGACAACAACCAATTTTTCCTTTTTGCATCACTACGATAGGTGGAGGAACACTACAAAATGGGGGTGACAACAACCCATTATCGAAAAATATTCAACATTAGGAGGGTGGAGGAACACTACAAAATGGGGGTGACAACAACCGAACACCTGAGAACACGGGATGCCACCGAGGTGGAGGAACACTACGAAAAGAATATAACAACAGAAAGAGATGAAGTTTGGCAATCCCCAATAGTGGAGGAACACTACAAAAAAAGTGAGATAACAACAGAAAAGTACATCATTATTGACGAATTGGTGGAGGAACACTACAAAGAGATTCAAACCACCAACAATCAAAATGAGTTTTATTTCAACAGAGATGTTGAAGAATTATATAACCAATACACCGATGGATAAAAAATTAGAAATTGATTGGAAATCTTATTTAAAAACCTTACCTTTGTCCAAAGAGATATATTTGGAAGTATTTGGTGAGCCGAAGACCCACGCAGAATGGGCGGATAGTTTCAATAAAATAGGAAGAATAAACAGATTAATAATAAAACACGCAAATGGCGAAATACGAGAATAAAAACAGAAAACCCCACTTAGGGTTACTAAATTTTGAAGGGGATACATTCAGAGCATACAAAATTGATACCTCTGAATACGTAATCGTGGATGATACCCACGAAATAATCGAATTTACCAATACAAAAGGTATAATTTACATTATGAATGGGGGAAAACCTCTAACAACAAGTTATGGGAGAACATATACCATTCCAAACGAACACGAGAATGCAAGACCGTCTGACGAAAAATTAAGAAGTTTCTTGGGATTGTCTTCTTTGGTTGATGAAGAGGAAGATGATTTGGAACTTTGGGAGTCCGTTCAATATAGAATGGATGAAGAAGGGTTTGACTATTGTTTTGAAAGTTATAGTCATTGGGATGAAATCAAAGATGAGGAATTTCACCGGTTAAGATTAGAGTTTTTAAGAACAATGAATGAACTTAGAAACTATATTGATAATAAAGTTGATGAAGGAAGACAAAAAGAGTGGAATGGAGAATAACAAAAAAAAAGTTTGGATACAGACAATCTCCGGAGTGGATACACAACCCTTTTTAAGATTCGTGGGTGATATACCAATAGATGATTTGATAGGGGTCTTAATCAAATCAAGAGATAATGCAACCCAATTAGGTTACGATAACTTAAAGATACACATTCAAGAGGAGACAGGTATTGTTGATATTGGTTTATTTGGTGAGAGGCTATTTAATGATAAAGAACTTCAACAGATTGATGAGATGTCAGTTATTATCCGAACAAAAGAAATTAGTAACACCGGATTAAATAGAGATGAATTATTAGAAAGAAATACAAAAATTATGGGAAAAAAAAGTAAAAGAATTGTAAAAATACTAACTCAACAAGTTAGTGAGAAAATGGCAGATGAAAATTATTTAAGAGGATTGTTAGACGCCAATTTAATTTCAATGGAAGAGTTTTTAAAGATTACTATGTCTGAAAATGGAAAATAATTTAGAAGTAATTGACGATGAATTGTGGGACCATTATAGTGGATTACCAAATCCGATGTGGTATCAACATATTACAGAATTAGACAATGAAGAAGAAGATACAAGTGATAGTGATGATACTGAAGTTACTACTGAATAAAATAAAACGAAAAAGAAAAAGTATATGGGATTTATGAATAAAGCAGATAAATACTATAATGATAACCTCCGTAAAATTCTATCGGAAGGTTGTTTAGATGAAAACCCTAGACCAAAATATGTTGATGGAACACCAGCTCATAGTAAATTTATCACTCAAGTTTTTGAGGAATATGATATTTCAAAAGGTGAGTTCCCAATAACAACATTACGAAACACAGCGATTAAGACCGGAATTAAAGAAATATTATGGATTTACCAATTACAGGATAGTTCTTTGGTTACAGCAAGAGAAAAAGGTATTTTATGGTGGGATGAATGGAATATTGGTGATGATACAATAGGTCAAAGATATGGTGCGACGGTATCAAAATATGATTTAATAAATGATTTGTTGGATGGATTAAAAAATGACCCATTTTCAAGACGACACATAATAAATTTATACCAATATCAAGATTTGAAAGACACCAAAGGATTACATCCTTGTGCGTATGAAACAATTTGGTCGGTTAGAAAAGTTAATGGTGTTATGTTTTTAGATATGACTCTAATCCAACGAAGTAATGATTATATTACAGCTGGTTTTATAAATAAAATCCAATATGTATCATTTTTAATGATGGTTGCCGGACATTTGAATTATCAGGTTGGGAAGTTTTGTCATTTAACACAAAATTTACATATCTACGATAGACATTATGATGCCGCTAACGAGATATTAGATAGGGTTAATTCAGGTATTAACATCCAACCAAAAATAGAGTTAAAAGAAGTCAAAAACTTCTACGAATATACAATTGATGATTTTATTATTTACGATAATATAGGTAAAAAAATAAATTCCCCATTAGAATTGGCGATTTAATTAAAAAATATCCGTTGTTTTCTATACATTTACAAATATCGTGATATTTATATGTAAAGGACACGATGGATTATATTAAAATTTATAATAAGATTACTGATAACGGAAAAGATAGATTATTAACCGGTTATACTGAAACTCATCACATAATACCTAAATGTATGGGTGGAACTAATGATAGTTGGAATTTAGTTAAATTAACCGCGAAAGAACATTTTATTTGTCATTTATTATTATGTGAAATTTATCCTAAAAACCGAAAATTAAAGATGGCTTTGTGGAATATGTCTAATGTTAGTAGAGTTTATCAGGAAAGATATAAAGTATCTGGTAAATTATATGAAATCATTAGAAAAGAATATTCAGAAAGTGTTAGTGGTCAAAATAATCCAAGATATGGAACACAACTAACAGATGAGACCAAACAAAAAATAAGTAATAGTCGGATTGGTAAATATGGTGGTAATAAAAATCCATTTTTTGGTAAAACTCACACAGATAAAACAAAAAATAAATTAAGGATTAGTAGTTCAGAAAATAAACATTCTGAAGAAACTAAAAAGAAAATGTCTTTAACTCGTAAAGGAAAACCATCAGGACGAAAAGGTAAAGTTAATTCAGAAGAACATAGAAATAAAATTAAGGAAAGCTTGAAAAAAGTAGGACATCCAAAACCTTCCTCTAAAAAATGTAACATTGATGGGTTAGTTTTTAATTCAGCCGTTGAAGCGTCAAAATTTTTTAATATGCCAGATAGTAGTGTAAGAGATAGAATAAGAAATAAAAACTTCCCAACTTGGATTTGGTTGGAATAAATGATATAAAGAATTAAAAATGTTAATTCATATTCAGACACAGGAATTAAAAAAAGAGTTCATAAATCCGGTTAAAAATGGGTTTGTATCTCAACCGGTGATTGATTACCAAACAAATGCCATTCACGCACAATACGAAGGAAAAGATGTTATAATCTTCAACTTCAAAAAGTATGGGTGGTTAAACGATAACAGATTTAACACCTACAACCTATCATTAGGACCAGCAGGTATAACAATTGAAATATTATTATGATTATAACACAAATAACATCACCCACTTTTGAATACGAAGGCGAAAAATATAGTGTATTTACCCGAAGGTTTATAGATTTTAATGATTTCCAAAATTACTTGGAAAGAAATAAAAAATCAGGTAAGACAAAATTATTTATTCATTCCATATTTACATTACCCGAACAATCAGAAATTTGGATTAAATATAAACTAATATAAACAATATGAAAAGTCCATTAACCGGAAGAGAAATGAAACTAATGTCGGAACCATCCACATTAACATATAAAGGAAAAGAATATAATGTGACCCATCATTATTACTTATGTGAAACAACAAACGAACAATTCACAACAACAGAGTTAGACGAAAAGAATTTGGGTGAATTAAATAAACAAGTTAAACTTGAATTTTTTGAAGAGTGTGGTCTTTTAGAAAAAGACGAAGGAAAAATTAACATATCCACCTTATATGAAGGTAGTGATAAACAAACAATAAAATGATTGATATAAAAATTGCACATCTAAAAAGTAACGCTCAAAGACTTGAAACTTGGATTGCCATGATTGATGATGAGATAGTCGGACATATTTATATGGAGAGAGAAGAAAATAAAAAAATTAAATTTTTAGATGCTTGGGTGCACGAAGACCATAGACGTAAAGGGATTTTTCGTATGTTATGGGAGGCTAGATGGGAATATGTTAAAACAAAATACCCTAATTGGTTAATATATGCTTGGTGTAAGCCTTCATCCTTACCCTTATTATTAGAGAAGGGTTTTATAACTGGTGAAACTTGTACTTATGTTGAAAAAATGGTTGATACCATAAAAAAAACCGACTGATGTCGGTTTTGTTGTTTTATACCATTCCTGTTTTTCTGTAATAATTTTCTAAATCACCCACCGTTAATGGCGTGTCTCTCGGTCTACCCAAGGTTCTATTAAATATTGGGTTTTTATTTGCCACTTGTTGAGCAGGTATATTATTAGTTTGTAACACAAAATCATCAGGTTTACCTGCAGCAACCGGGAAAAAGTTATAAATGTATAAATCTTTAGCGGAATTAATTTTACCCCTATTTTTACCTTCAACCCAAAAAGATTCAATAGCGTCCATTTGAAGGTCTAAATTGTTACGTAATTCTTCTAAATCATAACGTTTTCCACCAATTGTTTTATAACTACCTGAGCGAGTATCAGGACAAAATTGTATTAATCCCACACAACCACTTGAATTTTTGACTGAAGGGTCTAATTTTGATTCTAAATTCATTAATTTAATGATTGATTCTTCATCAACACCAATTTTATCAGATATTTTTGATAACCTATCTTTAAATGATTCATTACTTAATAGTGTTTGACCTTTTTCGGTTACACCGGTTAAATTACTTGTTGATTTTTCTTCTTCATCATCTGTTTTCATAAAAATAGCCTTAATCAATGCCGGTATAATATCACCAGCACCTTCATTAATTCTGTATAACGATTTAATTTCGTTTCGTTCCTCCTCGGTTATTATAAATTTTTTAGACATTTGAATTCTTTTATATATAAATACTAACAAAGTTTGATATATTTATCAATATGAAAGTAATAATTAAACATATTGATTCTGATATTCCAAAAGAAAATCACGAATTCTATACTGACTTTATAAAATATCTACAAAAAATAAAACCTTTGAAAGACGACATAACTATTAAGTTTGTTGGTGAGAGAGAAGGTGATATGACAACCGGTCAAAGAAATTCTAAAAATGAATTATTGGTATTATCTAAAAATAGAATGAATAGAGACATTTTAAGAACACTTGCTCACGAATGGGTACATGAATACCAACGAACAATTTTAAACCGAGATAAAGGTCCGGATATAGGTGGAAAGAATGAAGATGAAGCTAATTCTCAATCAGGTTCTATTATTAAGAAATATGAGAAATCACGCCCCAAAAACGAAAAAAAGATGTATGAATAAAAAAAGGGACAATTAAGTCCCTTTTTTTATTAGTTAATTTCAAGTACTTCTAAATCAAAGATTAGATTTTTACCGGCAAGTGGGTGATTTGCGTCTAAAGTAACGGTTTCTTCATTAACGGCAATAACTTGGACATTAACTGGTCCTTGTGGTCCCATACCTTGTAAAGATTCACCAGCTTGAATTCCTTCAGGTACGTTTGTTTTTGGCACTTCGTTAATAAATTCCGGTCTTGGTTCTCCGTAGGCGTTTTCTACTGAAATCTCAATAGTTTTTTTCTCACCTTCTGACATATCAATTAAACCATCCTCAAATCCTTTGATAAGTTGACCTGAACCTAATTCAACTTCTAATGGCTCACGACCTTCAGAAATTGATGTGTCAAAAATTGTTCCATCTTCTAATCTTCCTGTGTAATGTACTTTTACTTTACTTGTTGTTTCTACTTTTTTCATAAATTAAATGTTTTTGACAATAATAAGAGTAATAAAAATAAAAATCAAATATTATTGATTAAAAAACAAATTATTCGTATAATTATAATTAAATAACCTTCCAAAACCTTATTAAAATATGTCAAACGAAGACCACATTGAAGAAATGTATCATCTTGCGCACACTTGCGGAGTATTCCGATTATTCTCTAACACAGTAATTGAAACTCGTAAAAATAACCCGTCACTTTCTTTCTGTGAATCGGTAGAGAATGTGTTTAATGATTTTTTAAAAAAAGAATTAATTAATCCTGAATTATATTTATTTATTTAAGGTCTATTGAGTGGGTTAAGACAATTTTTTTGTCACAACCCATCCATTTCCAACTCTCACTCACCAATAACTCTAAACCCACAGGGTATGTTTCAATACATTCTTGAGGGTCTGTGGTAAGTAATTTACAATCAATAGTTAATCCCTTGTTATTTGTTGAGTATTTTATATAATTTACCTCAATAAGACTACCTTCCCCAAAAAGTGAATTAATATCTTTTTTATATAAATGATTTAAACAATATTCAAAAGCTAGTCTCATATTTTATAAATATAAGTCTAAAAACTCACATTTTCAATTGAGGATTTGATTTATCTAAATTTATTATTTATTATTAAAGAAAAACTATGTATTTAAATGTAATTTTAACGATTTTTGTAATTCTTCAGATAGTCACAATAGTATTAATCTATAAATGGTGGAAGAAATATGGTAGAACCCTATTTAAAACCTTCACAGACCTTAAATCAACATCAACTGGTGGTATGAATTTAGGTCAAATGCCGGATATAGGTAAAATGATGAAACAATTTGAAAGTTTTTACCGTAAAATGATGAAACAATTTGAAAGTTTTTACGGTAAAAAGTAATATTGTTTAAAATTTTATTGAAATAAAAGAAATTACATCAAATAATTTATTACCTTTGTAAAAAATATTAATTATGGAACCAGAAAAAGATATATTCGACCAATGGGCGGAAAAACATGAAAAAGAATCGTGGATTATGAGAAAATTACGATTTATTCCGTTGTGGTGGAGACACGATGGTAGATATTACCACAAATACGTTAAATACGGGGTAAAAAACCTGATTTATTGGTTTCCAATTATATGGAAAGACCGAAATTGGGATAGTGGATATATCTTTGATATAATGAAACATAAACTATCAGGACAAGCGGACTATATTGGTAAAAATGATAGACACACTCGTGCTCAATTAGATGCGAAACGAATGAGGTTGTGCGTAAAATTGATGGGATTGGTTATAGATGAGTTTTATTCTTCTGAATATTCGGATTATCATAAAACAAAACATTGGTTTGAGGATATTGACGAAAAACCGGGATATTCTTCTTGGGAATCACGATTATTAGAAGAAAATTTTGATGACTACTTCAAAAAATATCCATTAATTTACAAACGAGTATTAAATGGTGAGGGTATTTTCGGAAGAGAGGGTCGTGAAGAAGAAAAACAAATCATTGCTATGAATATTGGACACATAAATCACGACAGAGCAAGAAAATTGTTATTCAAAATAATGGAGTCAGAAATCGAAAAATGGTGGGATTAGTTGAGATTTTTTAATAAATCCACCACCTTTCAATATTTCCAAACTATTTATAGTAAAAACTATAAATGGCTTATGTATATAAACACACAAGATTAGATAATAATGAAATTTTTTACATCGGTATTGGTTCTCATTTAGATAACTATAAACGAGCTTATATCACATATAAAAGAAATTATCTTTGGTATAAAATAATAAAAAAAACTGAATATATTGTAGATATTTTGTTCGATAATATCAGTTGGGAGAAAGCTTGTGAAAAAGAAGAGGAATTAATAAAACTTTATGGTAAAATATCGAATAAAACGGGTTCGTTATGTAATCTAACGGATGGTGGGGAAGGATTTAAAAAACACCATACGGAAAAAAGTAAAACCAAAATACAAGAATTTTTTAAAGATAAAACCTACGATGAACTTCACGGTGAAAACGCTGAAAAAGAAAAAGAAAAACGACGAGAAGGTGTTAAAAAATATTGGGATAGTTTAACCGATGAAGAAAGAAAAAAAAGAAGTGAAAACGCTGCAAGTAAAATGAAAGAGTTTTATAAAACAAACCATTCTATAAGATTTGGAAAACCCGCACCTCAACACTATAAACCAATTTTACAATATACAGAAGACGACGAATTTATTAAAGAATGGGATAGCACTAAAACCGCTTCTATTGAGTTAGGAATACGTAGAACCTCAATATCGAGAAATTTACATAATAATCAAAAAAAAGCGGGTGGTTTTATATTTAAATTTAAATTATGAGCACATTTGATGAAGTTTGGACTAAAGTTGCCGAAGAACTCAGAGGTAATTTAACAGTTGAGGAATATAAAGAGTTAATCACTCTTGAATACGTTTTAACTTGGGGATATGATAACCCGGATGACGATGAACGGTTTAAGGAATTAAGAATTAAAAAACACGGGGTATAATGACGGTAAATGAATTAATCGATAAACTAAATAGTGTTGAGGATAAATCAATTATAGTATTAACTAAAGGTTATGAGGGGGGTTACGAAGATGCGGGTTTAAGATTGAATGACAGTGGGACTCCAGAGGTGGTGACCATAGAGTTATTTGTGAATACAGAATCTTATTACGGACCACACGAAATAACTGAAGAAGACACTCAGTTAAAAGAAAATAAAATAGTTAAAGGAATTATAATACGATAAAAGATAACTTATGTGGAAAGTTTATGGTGTTATGTTTTTAGTTGTTGTTGTGATTTCAGTTTTTTGGGTTAGAGGTATTACTGATATGCACGAAAAACACCCCAATTATAAAGGTGATGGTAAAGGGTTTGATTTTGACGATAAAAAAGAAGATATATGAAAAATTATGTAGTTGGAATTTTAAATATGTATGAAAACGATTTAAAATTATTTAAGGTTGAGGCTGAAGACAAATATGACGCTTTAAAAAAAGGAATGTTAGACTTCACGGCAGATGAATATAAAGAACACGAACTTGAATTTCAGAATGGAGTAATATGTCCCCCCAATTTTGAATCCTTAACCGGATATTATAATGTTGGAGAAATAATGACAAATGTTATAGAAATATAGAAATTTTTTATTATCTTTGTAAAAAAAATAGAAATTATGAGAGTTACGATGCTGAGCGATACTCACAACAAACACAAACAAGTAACCGCCGATTTACCAGGAGGTGATTTATTACTTCACAGTGGAGATATCTCTTCTATGGGTTACGAACACGAAATCAGAGAGTTCTGTAAGTGGTTTAATGATATCAAAGGTTACACTCACAAGGTATTCATTGCCGGGAACCACGATTGGGGATTTCAAGACAATGTTGATAAGGTAAAAGAAATTTTAGATTTCTACACCGGAATTACCTATCTTCAAGATAGTGAATTGGTAATCAAAATTGGTGATGAGAGAGAAGTGAAAATCTATGGTAGTCCTTACCAGCCTTGGTTCTACGATTGGGCGTTTAACTTACCTAAAAATGGTATAGAATTGGCGGGTAAATGGGAAGGAATCCCCGATGACACCGACATCTTACTTACTCACGGGCCAGCTTTTGGTATTTTAGACACTGTGGAAGGAAGAAGACACGATAATTTAGGTTGTGAGTTATTGGCTGAGAGATTACAGGTTATAAGTCCTAAAATTCATATATCAGGGCACATACACTCGGGAAATGGATATGTAAGAAAAGGTAATACCCACCATTTTAATGCGTCGGTGTTAGATGAGAGATATAATTATGGATATCGACCATATAATATAATTTGGGATGTTGAAACTAATGATATTATTTTCCAATAATTTTTAAATATTTATCGTATTTTCTATGTAAACCTATCTTATTATCCTTAATATCGGAATATATAAAATCACCTATTTTTTTTATATCCGATTTATTGGATATTCTAATTTGAGAATACCCAGTTTTACTATTTTTAATACGTCTAATTGTATATTTGACATTTAATTTATTAAAAATATCTTCAAAAGATGAATAATCTTGAAGTAATGAACCTGTAATTGAAAATTGTCTGAGATTTCTTTTTTCATTATAATAAAAACATCCGTCTCCATCGATAATTCCTAGTAAAAAATAATGAGTCAATTTACTAGGAATTTTATTTAATATTTTTGTTGGTGATGATAAACTTTTATCTAAAAAATCATTTTCAGTTAAATAATCTTTTAAATATTTATTATTTGTTGTTAATCTAACAACTTTATTTTTTTTGTTTGTTCTTAACCTTTCATTATACCCCCATTCACCTGTTTTATTAAAAATTGTTTTAAAATATACCATATCATCCTTAATACATTCAATAGATATTGAATTATTTTTTTTATCTTTATTTAAATATCCATCAGCCCATAATAATCCTAATATATATGAACCATTTTCATCAATATCACTAATAAATTTGTTAGTGTTTACTTTATAATCACCGTCTTTTTTAATTTTAGATTCAGAATTAAATTTTCGTTTAATAATGTCGTCCATTTTTAATTTATATTTTGTGGTAATGTTAGAAATGACAGATTTATTTACATTTAATATTTCGGCACATTTTTTATTACCTAGTAAAAAATAATTTTCAATCACAAATTCTTCAATATTCATTTTTGTGTCTTTATCCATAGTTTTTTTATTTATAAATATATTTATTTATGTGAAAAATTAGTTTTAGTATATTAATTTTGTGTTAATAAAAAACCCCCTTGATTGGGGGTTTTATTTTTCTTTAATATTAACAACATTACCTGTGATATACTCTATTTCATATTCATCCGGAGTTAAGTAATATGTTTTATAATAATATTCGTAAATCAGTTCTTTTAATTTTTCAGATATTTCAGATTCATCCTCAAATTTATGTTCTTGATAATATTGGAGTAAATTATAAAATTCATCACTAACACATCTTGTTCTTTGTTTCCATCGACCAACAACTCTTTTATAAACTGAAAATTTTACTTGTGTTGGACAAGTCTCGTATCTTCCAATTCTCTCGTATTGGTCTTCAGTTATAATAATATCCATATTATATGTTTTGCCAAACCACTTGAGGTATTTTAGTCCATACTTCATCGGAACCCTCTTTTTTTAATTTAGGTAGGTTTTTGATGTATTTATGGATAAATTTTGGACCGTTCTCAATTCTTTTAATAATAGATTCACGTTTGTATAATCTATCCGGGCTATACTCTTGTTCTGAAATGACTCTTTTAATAATATTGGTCAAATCTGTTTCGGTTAGTTTAATTATTTTTTTCATAACAATAAATATTAGTTAAAATAAAAAAACCCACATTAAAGTGGGTTTTGATTAACCATTCATAATCTGTTGCAACTCACCCATAATTCTTCCTTGTTGTTCTTGAAGTTTTTGAATTTTGTTGAGTTGTTCTTGATTTAATTCAAGACTCTCACCTTTAATTGAGGCAATTTCATTAGCAATTCTATCGAAACCATACGTTAGATTACTGTACTGTTGGGCTTTTTGTTCGTCGTTCATACAATAATTTAAACCAATAAAATAAAAAGTAAAATATATAGACTTTTTATCTGAATATAGTATGTTTATTACCTATAAAACGATAAAATATGTATGGTATTTATTACTATGAAGAAATTTTTAACATTTTTAATAATATGGGTGGGTAGTAATATTGCAATACCATTTTGGGTTGTCGGTCATATTCATTTAAGTTTAAATATCTATAAAGATATCTATGAAATCTTGTCTTCTTGTGGTATGAATATATTAGTATTGTTGGCTTTTTGGTTTGAATGGGAAAAAGAGAAAAAAAAAGAAAATTAGTTTTGAAATATCATAAATATTATCTAATTTTGTCCTATGAGTATAGTAGTAAAAGATTTAGGTAAAAAGTGGGAACGAGTTTATAACGATGAGGACGAAACTGTTATTTGGAGATATGATACTTCAAAGAATAAATTTGGACCTTATGAGGTTGAAATAAAATATAAACGACCGGTGGTTAAAACCAAGAAGGTCACACGAAAGGTTACTGTGAAGTAACCTTTTTTGTTTTTAAAACTAATAAACACACAACATCAAAAACTAATTTTTACACACCATCAAGGACAAAATGTCTTTGATAATGTCCTTGATATTTATATAGTATAAACTAATTAAATATTAAAAATTATGTTATTAAATTTAGAAAAATTAAAAGGTCATATACCCGAATCAGTACTTACTCAAATCCCTGAAGTTGCAGGGAAATTTAACATTACTAGCGCATTAAGATTAGCTCACTTCTTGGCTCAATGTGGTCACGAATCGGGTGGGTTTAAAATAGTTAAAGAAAATTTAAATTATTCTTCGGAACGTCTTAAAGTAATCTTCCCAAAATACTTCCCGGGTAACCTATCAGAATCTTATAGTAGAAATCCTGAAAAAATTGCATCAAAGGTGTATGGTGGAAGAATGGGTAATGGGGATGAATTAACAAAAGAAGGGTTTAAATTTAGAGGTCGTGGATACATCCAATTAACAGGAAAACAAAATTATAGTGCATTTGCCAAATTTATTGGTGAAGATACTGTGACTAACCCTGATTTAGTTGCAACTAAATATCCATTAGCGTCAGCGGCATTCTTCTTTAACTCAAATAAATTATGGTCTATTTGTGATAGAGGTGCGGATGATGCTACGGTAACTGCGGTAACTAAAAGAGTAAATGGGGGCACCATCGGACTCTCAGATAGAATAAAACACTTCAAAGAATATTATAATTTATTAAAATAATTTAATATATTTGTGGTATATTTATATAAAAAACAATTAAAAATGAATAAGAAATTAATTAAAGAAGATATTAAAAATATGAAATACCTTTTTGGTTATAAACCGGGAAGAGTTATTTCTGAACAAGATTTTGATTACACAACAGATGATTATTTAGATGTTGATGATACAGAATTGGATGAGGGGGGTAAAAGACGACCTGAAAGATTGGTAAAACATAGTAAAACCGGTAAACTTGTTGGCACTCACAAACACGACACAGGTTTTCACCCAAATCGTCGCGGAGAAGAAATAGGGTTTGACTTTAATTTATCCGATATACCTCACGGAACTAAATTTG
>Ga0315289_10005936_pt1 | contig 17966 bp, 18 predicted proteins | sample YL17G11_40_MG_FD_203452 | JGI IMG/M metagenome (GOLD analysis project Ga0315289, IMG submission 203452) | Sediment microbial communities from Yellowstone Lake, YNP, Wyoming, USA - YL17G11_40 | ecosystem: Environmental > Aquatic > Freshwater > Lake > Sediment | place: USA: Wyoming | collected... | reverse complement strand
TGTCCGACATATCGGCAGACTTTAAACGTAGAATCATCGCTACACTCAAGGGCAACCCTATGTCGCTCAGCGAGCTTTCGAGGAAACTGAAAGTCAGGCGCGAGTTCGTGAGCGGGTATTTGGAAGCCATGAGGCAGGCTGGCGAGGTCGAAGTCGCGACTATCGGGCGGTCGAAAGTGTACAAGCCGAGCAGATGACGGCAAAGGTGAACTTGTGAGAATAGCTCTGGGCAGGAAAAGCCTGATGAAGTTTGGGATGTTCGGTCTGGCCATCCTGTCGCTGGCGCTGGTAGGGTACTTCTTCGCCATGTACGTGGTGCCGGCGTTCGGTACGATAGACGAAACCAGGACTTATGTGAACACGACCGTCGCGCCGGACAAACTGATGAGGAACGGCACCGCGGGATGGGTCAACTTCACAGTCAAGCTGACCAACGGGAACGTCAGCTACGTCAACATAACCATCCCCAACACCACCACGGCCGTGAACTTTTTCGTACAGAACGCGACTGCCGGCCTGATACCGACCACGAACGATACCACAAGGACGTGGATGGTGACGTACCCCGAGAACCGCAGCGGCATGTCCGGGATAATACTGTTCAACACGTCCAACGGGACCGCGTTCACGGACGCAGTCCGGTTCGACCTTTATGTGACTCCGCAGCTCGCTGAGACGTCCGACAACCTGACGCAGGCTTGGAACATCTCCGTGCTGTACAACGGGACCCAGACGATCAACAGGACCACGGTCTACACGTTCGTCGATAGCCGGGCCCCCGTTTTCAACACCACCACGCCTGCGAACCAGAGTTTCATATCGGGCAACAACAGCCAGCTGTTTCAGGTATACGTTTACGACTTGAATATGAACACAAGCAACGTCACGTTGCGCTGGAAAAAGAGTGATGCTGGCAACCCAAGCAATTGGACGACCGGAACCAAAATCCCATGCTACGCGCAAACGAGCCCGCTTTTCATATGTAACACGACCATAGACAGCTTGTATGACACTTTCGGGAACAGCGCGTCGTTCTCCTTCTATTTCGACGGAAGCGACAATGCTATTTATTACGGAAACAACGGGACTTCCACGGCGCCTTTGAACACGACCATAGACAGGACTGCGCCGACCAACACGAGCACGTCAAGGGAAAAGGTCGCTTCCGGATCAAAGTACGACACGACCGACGCCGCCAACTATTACGGGTTCGAGACGGACTGGACGGATGCCGCCAGCGGCGTTAGCAAAGTGCTCTTCGAATCGAACTTCACCGGCGCCGGTGCTGTCAAGGCGAACACCACCGCGACAAAGAGCGGCAGCACGTATTATGTGAACTTCTCGCAGCACAACTTCAAACAGGCTGGCGGTTATGTATACAGATGGTATGCGAACGATTCTGTGGCGCCTACTACGGATGCGAACTGGGCAGTGACGAGCAACTTTGCTTATACAATCGCGCAGGCGGACAACCCAGCTACTCTGTATCTGAACGACACCGCGAATGCGAATGTCGGTGACCTGCGATACCCAGCCACGGTAAACGCCACGGGCGCTGTCACGGCCGGCGAGGTGGTTCTTTACAGGAACAGCAGCGGCGTATGGACGGACGTGAGCGTCGCGGAGAACAAGGCGAATATGACATTGCCAGTGGGCACACATGCGTATACTGTCAACACCACCGGGAACGCGAACTACACCGCCAACAACTCCGCTCCTTCGTATTACGCTGTCGTCGGCAAGGGAATCGTCACGTTGAACCTGCGGCTCAACACCACGACGCAGGCGAACTATTCGATAGTTTACCCCGCCAACGTGAACGCGACCGGGAACAAGAGCGCCACTACCGGGAGCGAATATAACATATCCTTGTACAGGGACGGAGTCATAGTTTCCACTTCCACATCCGCGAATAAAGTCGAGGAGGACATCCAGTTGGCCAACGGCACGTACAACTACACCGTGGTCTTCGACGGCTCCGCAAACTACACGAACGCGTCGGTGACCGCAGAAAGGTTCGTCCTGGTGAGCAAAGGTCCCACGACGCTAGCCCTGCTTCTGAACGGCACGGCGGCCAACATAACAGTGGCCAGGGGCGCGTATGTGAGCGCGACCGTGACCGTGAACCACACCACAGAAGGGAATACCACCCATAACATCACCCTGTACATGAACAACGCCTTGTACAACAGTTCCAGTTCGCTCACGGCGATCGAGAACATATCGGCGTATGCGGACGTGCCGGCTACCGTGTTCAACATAACCGGCTCTTATCCGGAGGCGCAGAACTACTCGGCCGCGAGCGGTACTTATTACGTCATAATCGAATCAACCGCGCCGACTTATGCGGACAACTACACAAACGTAACAGCCTCGGTATGGGGCAAGTACCAGGGCGTGATTGGCATAAACGCCGCATGGAACGACGGCTACAATGTGAGCAGGACGTGGCTGCGCTCGAACGAAACCGGGGCTTGGGCGCTCACTAACGGAAGCTTCACTGGAACACCGAAGAACGTCTCCAACTTTACAATAAACCCGAGCAACGTGGACGTGTCTCTGGGGAACGCGGTCGTTTTTGGCAGCATATACGCAAACGACACTTCCAACAACATCAACAGCACGCTCAACTACACTTGGACGATCGACGGCGTAGCGCCCGCACTGAGCAGCCCCTCGCCTTCGAACCAGAGCTATGTGTATACGAATAACAGCTATCCGTTCTCGATTGTGGTGTCGGACAATACCTTGAACAGGTCGAACGCGACTGCTTATTGGAAGCTGTTTCCTGGCGGTGCGTATAGTTCTGGCTTGATGACGTGCACCGGAGCAGCGCCAGCCTTCACATGCAACAGGAGTATCGACTTGTCCATTTACGGAGAAGGCGGTATAATAACCTACTATTTCGAAGCGAGCGACAACTCGAGCCTGCTGGGAAGAACCGGGAATTACAACGTGACTTTGGACACGAGGGCGCCCGCGTATTCGAACAACGAAACGAATAGAACGGTTATAGGCAAGTACGATGCCGTGAAAATATCTTCGAACTGGACGGACGCTGACACGCTGGATACTTTCCTGGTGGAGTTCACGGTCGGCGGAGATAGGTGGAACGTGACCGAAGCCAAGTTCGCAAGCCTGGGCCCGAGCAACACTTGGAGCAATTATTCCTATCCGGGCAACTCGACAGGAGACTGGGTGCCCGGAACGAGCATAGGATGGAGGATATTCGCGAATGACACCGTCCCGAACTGGAACGTGACCACCATGGTCAATTTCACCATAGACAATGCAGTCCCGACATACTCCAACAACGGCACCAACGTGACTAGCGGCGCGACGATTGCAAAAGGTGATGCCATACTGGCGTATGCTGCCTGGACCGACAACGTCAACATAAGCAACGCGTGGGTTCAGGAGAACTTCACGACCGGCACTACAACCTTCGCGAACACATCCGTGGGCTTCGCTGCCGGCAACTGGACCAACTACACCTTGACAACCAGCACGCTGACTGTGGGTGCTCTATACCAGGCAAGGATTTTCGCAAACGACACGAGCGGGAATGAAAACTATACTTCTCCGACATGGCAGTGGACGATCGACGGCACAAGGCCGACATGGTCAACGAATCTGACAAATGTCACCAATGCCACGACGATTGTCAAGGGGACTGTCATCAACTTGACAGCCATATGGGCTGACAATGTTGGATTGCACAAATACTGGCTGCAATCCAGTGAGACAGGAAGCGCGGCCAACGGGACGGTATCAGGCTTCCCAGCAGGCAATCTATCAGACAGTTTGATTGCCACAAGCGGTGCAAGTTTTGACAATGGTGAAACGTTCTGGGCAAGGATTTTCGCCAACGACACTTCTGGCAACGAGAACGTGACGGGCAATTTCACTTGGACGATCGACGGAACAGTGCCGACGCCAGCGAACGTCACAAGAAACGATGCGTCCGGCAACGGCACATCCGAATACGCTCCAGGGAAGACGTACATATTCAACGTCAGCTGGACGGACAACCTTGGCGGGGGCAATGTCAGCAAAGTCTTGCTGAACTTTTCATATTCGGCAACGAACTACACCGCTGATGTGCTCGGTAGCAGCAACTACAGCGTTTCAGTGTCGGACCTGCCCGCTGGTGATTACTGGTACAAGTGGTTTGCGAACGACACTAGCGGGAATTGGAACTCGACGGCCGCGTACAGCTTCAACGTCACTGCAAACGCAACAAACCCGATCAACTTGTATCTGAACGATACTCCGAACGCGAACATAACCCTCGCGTATCCTGCAACTGTGAACGCGACCTACGTGGCGGTGTACAGCAATTCCGGCTGGCCGGCAATGTACAGAATCTCAGGCGGAACCGAGACAGATGTGACATCCATAAGCGGTACGAAGGTGACGCTTGGCAACGGGACTTATGAGTTCAAGGTAAACATGACTGGCACTGCAAACTACACTTCTAATGCAACCGGCGCAACTTATAGAGCGATTGTAGAACGGGGAGTTGTTACAGTAACGTTGCTGCTGAATGGGACGGGTGCGAATCTGACTGCGTCCTATCCGGCAGTTGTGAATGTCACAGGCACTATGAGCGGCGTGAGCGCTGAAAGCATGTACAACCTTACTCTGTGGAGAGACGGTACAATCATAAACTCGACAGACAGTTCAACTGTGCGCAGTGAGATATGGCAACCAATTGCAAAGGAGGCTGGCTACAACTACACATTAACTTTCACTTCGACAAACTATACGAACACATCCTCAGATACAACTGCTGGATTCGCCATAGTCAGCAAAGGGATATCGAACATCTCTATGTGGATGGGCAATGCGACTATCGCAGAGGCTAATGCGACTGTCGTGCAGGGCCAGACGCTGAACATAACTGCGACAATAAACACGACTTACTTTGTGACCCTTATGATAAACACGACTTTGGACGACGGTTGGGTCAACCAGTCTACGGAGAACACGAGACTGGAAAATCTAACCAGAACGAGCGGCTTTACCGTTGCGAATAATTATAATATTACTGCAAACTTTGCCGGCGATGCGAACTTCACCGCGGACAGCCAGACATGGTGGCTCAACGTGACGCAGGACATAACCGGTCCGGCTGCCATGATATACGACAATGTGTTTGTCGATTACAGGTTCGACAACGCTACCGCGAAGAAGAGCGGCGCGACGTTCTCGCTCAACCTCTCAGTGTCGGACGCCGGCATAGGCGTGCCGAATGGAGAGCTGTGCAACGTAGTCATCGGCAACACCGCTGCAGGTAGCGTTGCATACGCTGCCGGCTGGTGCAACCTGACCGTGACCGTGCCTGCGGTGGGTGACGGCCCACGGCTGCTTAACATAACAGTAAACGACACGAACGACAACATGGGCTTCAACGACACGTACTACATAACCGTGGACAGCACGCCGCCGATTTTGACGATAACCATCCCGCCGATAAACGGGACTTACAACAAGTCCGATTCGAGCGGATACATCTGGATAAACGGGACAGTGTCCGACAACCTGCAGATGGGCGTAGCGAACGTCAGCATAAACGGAACATACTTCAACAACACACCCACGACCGCAAAGCCGTTTAACTTCACCGGCGGCAACAGCACTGCGTTTGCATACAGAAACACTTCTGCAATGGCTGACGGGCTTTACACGCTTGTGATGAACTACACGGACAACGCAACTAACATTGGCAACACTACGGTATACTTCTACGTAGACAACACGCCGCCGAGCGCTGTGTATGGGCTGACGAACAGCTCGTCGCAGACTTATGGAACAACTACTAGCCAGACCATAGAGGTGCAGGTTGTCGATACGTGGCAGACGAACAGGACGATCACTCTCAATTATTACATAAACAGCAGCTGGCAGACTGCAGTGCTAACAGGCACGCCCAGCACGTCGACGACATACTCCGGCTCGATCAGCACGATAGGCGACGACTACAAGGTCGACTCAGCCGGCAGAGCGTACATCCCGTACTATGTCACAGGCGCAGACAATGCAACCAATCCGATGTCAAGCAACAACGGAAGCGCGTCGAGCCCATTGGCCAACTTAACGTTTGGATCCACAGGAACCATTCAAGGCTATATACGCTTGACAAATACAACGATCGCTCCGAATTCGACATCTGTGATTGTTGTTTCAGACGGCACGATAACGGTACCTGTCAACACAGCTGGTTTCTACCAGATAGGAGGAGTAACTGCTGGAACATATACTGTAACAGTCTCAGGAACAGGCTATTGGACCAACACCTCCAGCGTGACTGTTACAGCAGGCGCCACTAACCGGACTAATATAAGCGTAACAGGCGCAGAGAACTTCAATGTCACAATACCAGGCTCTTCAACCAGCAGCGCGACAGTGGGTACGAACGGATTCCTAGATTCGGGATGGCACGCATTCAAGTTTAGAACCGATGTACTCTCTAGTGGAACAACCAATTACACAATAGAATACTTATTCTCAAGCATAGGACAGGGAACCAGTTATAATTACTCAAGCGTCTGGCGCTATAATAGCACTTCAGGATCGTGGGCTTCATTTATACCAAAACAAACAAACACCTGGGTAAATATTACTTCGGGCGATGAACAATATTATGTGCGTGCTAATGCTACAGACAGAGTAGAAATAGAGCCTAGATACGCATAAACTTGATAAGCTGATTGTGATGATGGCATGGAGAAAAGACTTTTAGTGCATTTTCTCTTTTTGTTTAGTGCATTTTCTCTTCTCTTGCCACTATTAGCTGCTAATGCGTCGGCCATCAATCTTTGCAGATGGCAAGGTTATGCGAACATCAGCAACACATCAATAGACACGAACGACCGAATAACTGTGCATAACGGGACTAAGGTATATAACGCGACGCTTTATTCTACTGGTTTTTACATTGCTGATGTGCAGGCTAACACAACGGACGTAACTATCAGCTTTAAGATATGCGGCGTAGATGCAATACAAGGCGGTCAGGCTTGGTCGTGCCCTGCCTCTGATTTCAACACGCTTAATCTTTCTATAGTTGCTTTGTCAAATGGCGCGAGCTGTACGCATAGCTGTGCATGCTCCGGCGGCTACTGCTGCAGCGGCGCGACCGAATACACGGCCGGCACGGGTACAGGCACGTGCCAAGCATCAGCATGCGCGGCGGCAGCGACGACCACGACGCTTGGCGGAGGGGGAGGCGGTGGCGGCGGAGTTACGACCACGACGACTACGCTGGCAAACGTAACAACCACAACAACGACGATACCTTTACCGCCAAAGGAAGAGACTGAAACTATTGCGAACATACCGGCGAACGGAACCGGCGGATTCGAGTTCACAGAGACGGCCATCACGGACATAGACGTCACGACTAAAAGCAACGTGAGCAACCCGGCGATAACGGTCGTGCAGTCTAGCTCCAAGCCGGCCACGGTCGTTATAAGCGCCTCTAACGCGGTTTACGGCTATCTCACTATTACAAAAACCAATATTATCGACGCAGACGTCTCCAATGTAAAAATCAGATTCAAGGTCGCCAAATCGTGGATAAGCGGAAACAGGATCGACGAGTCGGCCGTCACCCTGAGCAGATACTCGCTCGGGGCTTGGACCGCGCTGCAGACGACCAAAACGGGCGACGACGGGACCTACGTATACTTCGAGGCGGTGTCGCCCGGCCTTTCCGTGTTTGCCATAAGTGCCGTTCAGAGGACGCTGCCGACATTCTGGAATATCGTCACCTATATAGATAATTACTACAAAGGCCAAATAACATTTTGGAGCCTGATCGGGCACATATCGGACTATTACACCGGTTAGATGCAGAACTGAGAAGATGATGAAAATGAAAACGGAAACTGCGGGAAAAGGCTTTAGAAAGCTGGCGAGCGTTTTTGTAGTTTTCATATCACTGGCTCTTTTTGCGAACGTCGCTTTGGCTGCCGACGTGGCCGTGAGCAGGAGCATGCCGGACAGGGTCGATCCTCTGGGAACGCTGACGGTTTCTTTCTCGATCACCCCGGCAAAAACGTTGACTGCATTTGACCTGGCTGAACTGATTCCTCAGACTTGGTCGGTAAAGGACTGGTCCGTATCCGGGTTCGACAAGAGCAAGATAACCATGGATACGCAGAGCACGCAGAGCTTCATGGGCGGCACGTACAAAGGCTACCACTGGACGTTCAACGCGAACCTGAGCTCGGCTGCAACTTTGACATACACGCTGGACGTTCCAGTTTCGTCTGGAAGCTACACTTTTGTCGGCATATGGACTTATGCGGGCGGGTTCGACAAGGACGAGAAGACCCTGACCGTCGCAACCGCTCCAGCCACAACGACGCTCCCACCCGCGGTTACGACCACCGCACCGGCTCCGGCCGTTACAACGACAACGCTGCCGGGCGGAGGCCTGCAGCTGGGCGACTATACGATAATAATAGTCGTGATAGTGCTCATAGCCGCCATAGTGCTGGTCTTCTGGAAGTTCAATCTGGTCAAGCTCTAGCTGCGCCTGAAAAATGGGTCGAACATACGGTGCTATTCGGAATATGCCAACAGGAAAAAGTCCACGCGCCCTTCTCAACCGCCGGGTGTTGATGTTCGTACTCATTATAGCAGCCGGCCTTTACCTTTCCAGCTTCGTTCACGCTTCGCACGCAATCATAACCATGAACGGAAAACTCACAAAATCGTTTACTTCGATAATACCGGAGGCGTCGAAGACCGTAAGCGAGGCCGAGCTGGAGCCGACGGACACGAAGCTCACGGAGATACAGATTCAGGTCAAGACGAGGGTCGTAACATCCGAACTTTCGGTGGAAAAGTACGACTCGAATCCAGCCGATGCCGCAACAGACGCTCCGGGCGTTGTTTACAGGTACATGTCCGTATCCTTCACGAAGATCGATGACAGCAACGTCCAGTCGGCCAAGATAAAGTTCAAGATCGAAAAGAGCTGGATTGAGCAGAACAGCGTGGACGCCTCCAGCGCTGCGTTGTACAGGTACAGCGGCGGAGTGTGGAACAAGCTGCAGACAGTCAAGACCGGCGAGGACGGACTCCACGCGTACTACGAGGCCGCGACCCCAGGGTTCTCCTATTTTGCAATAAGCGCCGAGAAGGCAGCCACGCCAGCCACGATAGCACCGGGGCAGGCGGCCACTTCCACTGTGCCCGGCGCGCCTGCGCCTTCTGCCGCATGGCCGACCCAGCCACAGGGTTGGTGGGCGTGGATTGCTGCCGCAATGGTGCTGATAACTGCTGCAACCGTGTTGGCGCTAAAGCCCAAACCGCCTGCCACCAAGCGCAGGCGCCGAGGTCGTCGCTGATTCCTGATTCCAAAAAGCTTAACTATTTCGAAAGCTTATTCTGTTTAGATTTTCATGCAGCCCGGGACAATTCAATCTGAAAAGCCGGAGAAGCGCATGTCCAAGGACGACTACTACCTCGGCATAGCCAAGGCGGTGGCAGCGCGCTCCACCTGCCTGCGAAAGCGCTTCGGTGCCATCATAGTCAAGGAAGACGCTATCGTGTCCACGGGCTACACAGGAGCCGCGCGCGGGGTTGTAAACTGCGTGGAAGTCGGCTGCCTGAGGAACGAGGTCGGCGCGGCAGAGTACACCGACTATGGCAGCAACTGCATCTCGGTGCACGCCGAGGAAAACGCGATAATAAACGCGGCGCGCCAAGGCAGCAGCGTTTTCGGCGGCACGCTGTTCATACACGGCGAATTCGTCGGTCAGCCGTATGGTCAGCACCGCGGAATCGGCAACCTCACCGAGGCGAAGCCGTGCGACCGTTGCAAACGCGCGATAATAAACTCGGGCATCATGCTGGTTGTGATGCGGACGGCCGACGGCGGGATACGCAAAGTCGACCCTGCGGAATGGGTGTACGAGGACAGCGAGAACTACCGCCGCAGCCTGGCGAACGCGAGGAAGAGCTCCTAATCTGTTTTTAAAATTTTCTTTTCATCTCGTTTGCTATTTTTCCGAACAGCATTCCGTCTAGCTCCCTCTTTTCATACGGGGCGAAATTCTGTCCGAACCTCCCGTCTTCGAAGGTTTCGCCGCTGAAGACCCTTTTCTCCTTGTACCTGGGGTATATGTGCAGATGCACGTGCCTCACGGTGTTCATCAGGAAAGCGTAGTTGAACATGTCCGGGTGGAATAATTCCGTTAACGAGTCCGACGTTCTTTTGGCCAATTGCCACAGTTCATCTTTCTCTTCGGTGCTGAGGTTGAAAACGTTCTCCTCGTGCCTTTTCAGCATTATAAAGGACCGTCCAAGATAGTGCTGCTCCTTGTTCAGTAAAACGTTCCAGTAGACGCCTTCGAATATGGTGCTCTCTGACAGGTCTGCCTTGCAAAATACGCAATCGGCCGCCATGAAGATTAATTAAACGGCGAACTATTAAAATTCAAACGCTTCCGTTCTTCTCGCCCGCGAGCTTGTCCTTCGCGACCTGCTCGATCTTCTTGTCCTTCTCGCCGAGCTTGCCGCTCAGCATGCGCTTCACGTCCTCGACGCTCTTGCCGAAGTACTTCTCGAACCCGGGCGTTGTCGTGATGAGCTTCGTGCGGTGGTACGGCTCGGTCTTTATCAGCCCTTTCTGCTCGAGCCGGACGATGTAGTCGTATATCTTGTTTCCCTGGTACGCCACCAGTATGGACTGCTTTATCGGCTGTTTTGCCGCTATGATTGCGAGCGCGCGCAGCATGCCTTCCTTCAAATCCGAAAAAGGCGCGAGCGGCGCCACGATGTCGCGGTACTCCTGCTTTATGCGGAACTCGTAGCCCTCGGGCGTCTGCACCAGCTCGATGCCGCGCTCGTCGCGTTTGCAATCCTCCATGATTGCCATGACAGTGCGCGCCGCCTCGTCCATATCGCCTCCGACGAACTCCGCGAGCTTGTCGAGCGGCAGCGGACTGTCCGATACGAAAAGTGCAGCCTCGACTCTTGCTTTCGCGCCCATAGAATAATATTTGTCGAAGCTGGATAATAACTCTGACGCGGGCCGGCCGCGCGAAAACCATGGAAAACGAAAGCACTTTAAACTTGAGAGCAATGTTCTTCTTATGATGGAAAAGAGGGAAACGATTTTTTTGCAAACGGTCACGAGGTTCAGAGGCGAGAAGATAGACGTCTTCGAACCCAAGGACTATGCCAAGTGCACCCACGGCCGGCTGCAGTACCTTGCAAGGGTTCTCTACGATTCGCTTTTCAACGACGGCGAAATATCCAATCCCGCCGGGGGCATGCAGAAGGGCAACGTGTATTTTTTCGACAAGTCGATGGTTCCGAACGTCGTTATGATGCTGGGCAAAAGCGCGCGCGAGAAGGAAGCGAACGAAATAAACTCGCTCTCAAACTCGCTCTCCGGCCATTACGCCATGGACGCCGACAACGGGCTTCTCAGCGTGGTCAAGCTCGGCTTCAAGTCCAACGAGTACGTAAGCAGTTCGGGAGGCCCCAAAGGCTACTACGTGCTCGATAACCCGAAATATTTTAAGATGTCGCCCGGCACAAGAGAGCTGCTCCGCGAGAAGCTCGGCCGCGCGTTCCCGTGGTGATTCCCTCCAGCGGCCGCAGAAAACTATTTAAACACACACTTTCAGTGTTTTTTTATGCCATCACGGAAATCGGCAAAACGGAAACACAGCAGGCGCTCGAAAGCGAAGCGCATCGCTGCGAGGAAAGCGCAGAGAAAGGTTTCCAGGACAACCTCCAAAGCAAGGCTCCTGCGCGACGTCGAGAAGCGCGTCGTGTCGCAGGAATCCGAGCTCACGGAGCTCGAGGACACGGAGAAGTTCATGGGCAAGAAGCTCAACCGCATAATCGCGCCGGGCGTGGACGTGAACGAGGAACTGAAGAAAAAGTGGAAGTTCCAGGAGAAAGCGCGCGAAGTAAGCGAACCCGCGGCCGAGACCGACGAAGGCCTGGGCATAGAGGCAGAGGAGGAGGCCGGCGAGAGCCCGTTGGAGCCCGCGGGCACCGACAAAGAGGCGGACGAGGAAGAGGACGACAGCGAAGGATACTGATTTCGATTCCGATTCCAAACCCGCGGAAATGTTATGTTGTCTATAGGAAAGTTTTAAATCTTTTGACGAACATTCTTTAACTATGGAAAGTTTGCTGTATTCTTTAGGAATTTTTTTAATGTTCGCAGCACCAGCTGTAGCTATTCATCTTTCACTAAAAAGACTTCGCGAACATCAACAAGCAGTCCAGAATGGGTTAACTGGATATTCACAAATGGTTTACGAAGGGCTTCACGAAGTGGTAACAGAGTTTCACGAAGTGGTAACAAAGTTTGACGAAGGGGCAACAAAAATTGAGGAAAAATCAGAAGGACATGTGATAAATAGTTATTTATCTTTAGCGAAACAGGCTCGTACTATTTATGAGATTGGAAAAGGCGGAATCGAGGCGAGACTCGTTATAAACGGGAATTTGGACGCAGCTCTTATGGATTACGGAGGCAGGAAAACAGAAGCGGTTGATAAACTTATGGGCGTCAGAGACGAATTGAAACAATATCAGATTCAGCACGAACAGACCAAGCCCCCCAAAGAATCGGCATTATATGAGATAGATAAAATAATTGAAACAATAAATTCCGATGTTCTCAAAACTCCAGAACAAATATAATTTTCTGCTAAGGAAGAATAGTTTACTTTCGGAACTACTGCAGACCGCAAAACGTTTTTATTTCTGAAAAACCAAATTCGCTAAATGCAGTTCCTGTACAGCGGGCTCATCGCGAACTTCATGGACGTGCTCGGCACGCCGAAGCACGCGATCGACGAGACGTTCAACAAGCCGGACTCAAGCGACATAACCATGAACACCGGCATATCCATCAAGGATTTCGGCGACTATCATATCCTTATCGTGTTCCAGCTCGACGACCAGAACGTGCGCTTCATGAATGCATATAGAATCTACCCAAAATTGCTGCCGAGCATCGATTTTCGAAAGACAAAACCGCTCAAAGTGCTGAAGGCGTTCATGGAAAAGTACGGGATAGAAAAAGAATTTCCGGGCCATGAGCCGTGCAAGTTCCTGATCGAGCGCGGCTCGAACATTTTCTTCCCAGGCATACTCGACATCGACAAATATCTGGCGGACGTTGAGAAACTCGGAGTGTGAGTTTCAGTTCTCGCGCTTCGTCTCCTCGATCAAATAAACAGCTTGCTTTCTTCCGAACTCTTCCATCTTTTTTTCCAGCCAATCGCGCCCATTCCACGTTGCGTACGCGGCCACTGCCGCCACGATGAAATCTCGCCACGTGGGTTTCAACGCCCCGAAGAAATCTTTGCTAGTTTTCGCCTCGTTGTCTAAAATTTTTCTGTACGATTTCATCTCCGCGAGTAGCGTTTCCCTGTCGTAGCTTTCGAGATCCGCAGTCGCGATTTCCTTCTCTAAAAAATTCAAACCGTTCATACGCGATGCGAGTTCGTCCGGATGCTCCGAAAGGTAAGCGGCGTGCGACGGGCCGCTTATTGAAAGCTGACGCAGCCGCGATTTGTATTCAATCGCCCGAAGCAAGCGGCTGCTGTACATGCTCATATGCAGTTACCTTTTCGATTAGTCCGTCTACCACCGTTCTCGTTTGCTTGTATGTTTTGCCCCCATCGTCGCGGCCGTACTCCTTCACGATGTTCGCCACGAAATCCACGGCGTCCGGCCAGTTCGCGTTCATCACCATTCCCACGAAGCTCTTCACGAGAGGCCTGTACTCCTGCGGCAAAAAACGCTCGACGCCTTCGTAAAGCGCCGCGACAAGCTCGTCCGCGTTCAGCTTCGGTTCGGTTGTTTTCTGTTCAGCTTCGGCCATTCATCCTTCGCCCGCCTTTTCTTTTTTGTACGGCTCGCCCGACTTGCGCAGCTCCTCCGCCAGCAGCTTCGCCTGCTTGCGCTGGTAGCTGTCCAAAGCGTCCTCCACGTACTTCGGCAGCTTTATCGCTGCCAACGCGCCCACGCCCGCGTATATCGCGTCGCGCCATGTCGGCTTCAGGCTGTCCAAGAAGCCCTTTCCTTTGTCCTCTCCATCTGTCATTTTTAAACACACCTCCGAATTTTCTTCAATCTGGAGATGCAGAAACGGATGTAATTTCGGTTTGGCACTTCGGGCAGTGGTTGTTTTATATCCGCGAAAGCGAAATTCGATTAATGAAGCAAGACGATGTGCTTTTGCGAATTGTCCGCACGTGGCGGCTAAGCGAACGCCCGGAGTACCGCGGGTTCCTCTGCGGAAACTGCCACCGACGCCTGAACAAAGCATGGTACCACTGGCTCGACTGCTGCGGTTACAAAACTCCAGTGCACTTTTGCGCGTCGTGCGAGAAAAAGTTCCGCGCATCGAAAATAGAAATCACAAAGCCGGAGATAAAAGTCAACAGGAAACCCTTCGGCATGGGATTCCCGCCGGGCGTGGAGCGGAAAATCCGCGAAGCGGCCGCGCGCTGGGACACGAAGGCGAAGCCGAAGTACAAGACGTTCACATGCGACGAGTGCGGCCGCAAGATGCACAAGGCGTGGCACGTGTGGTTCAACGATAGCGGAAAGCTGATCGAGGTTCACTTCTGCAAGGAGGACGGACGGAAAATCGGCGTCGACAAAGTCTAGGATTTGTACTTTTTCTTCAGCTCCTCGAAGCAAGGCCTGCAGACGATTAACATATTGCAACGGCGGTCCTGGAACGGCCGCTTGCGCTTGTCGCTGTACAGCCGCTCGAACTCCGCGACGGGCATGCCTTCCGTGTCGACGCCCGCCCCGTAGACGTATTTCATAGGCTTGTGCTTTACGACCATTTCCTCCGGCCAGAACTTCTTGCTGCAGCTGTCGCACTTGCGGCGCACGAGCTTCGCGGGCTTTTTCTTCTTCGGCTTGCGGATGTTCCGCTTCATCCTTATCGGACGGTTTTCAACGCGTTCCATAACAAATACCAGACAAAATCATTTCAGTTTTTTCATGTAGAACACTTCGTACTCCTCGAATCCCATGGCTGGATAGAATTTTCGCGCAACCTCGTTTTTAAAATTCGTCGACAGTTCTAGGTATTTTAAGCCTTTGCGTTTGCACCACTCTTCGAATTTCTTAATCAGCTTGCGGCCCACGCCATTGCGTCTGTAGCCCGAAGAAATAAAAATATCCGAACAAACGCCGAACTTTTTAGAGCGGTAATGATAATCGCGCTTTTCAATCCAACCATAAAGGAAGCCGACTATCTTGCCGTTATTGTCGGCCACAAAAACAACCGTGTTCTTTTTTCCAAACCTTTTCTTCAGCCATTTCCTGCTGCTGTCCATGCTCGGCACGGGATACGGATGCCAGCCGGTTTCCAGCTTGTCGAGTTCGTGGTGCAGCTTCGCCACGGCTTCGAAATCATTTTTCGTCGCTTCCCTTATCATCATAAAGAATCATCCTTTCTTCTTCCTCGCCGCTATCGCGGCCTTGCGCTCCTCGCGCTTCTGCTCCTGCTCGAACTCCTTCAGATCCTCTTCCTCCGTTTTCTTCGCGGCCTCGAGCTCCTCCGGCGATAGCTGCTGGTACTTGCTTATGAAAATCTCCTTGAAGAACTCGGCCTGTTCGGTGCTTATCTTCTGGCTCTTCTCCAGGTGCAGTATCGGCACCAGATGGCCGACTATCTGCTCGCGCGTCCACTGCTCGACGATGTCGCGGAAGTTCAGCTTCCCGTCCGGTCCGATTTTGCCCGATGCCTTCATGCGCTCCTCTATCTCGTCCATGACCTTCTCGATCCTGCGCACGATGTCCTCTTCTGCTTTCAGCTCGTCGCGCAGCCTGCTGCGTATGCGCTGCACGCGTTCCACCTTGCGCTCGCGCACGTCCAGGGCGCGCTTCAGCGCCACGATCAGCTCGTCCAGCGTCACCTGCCGCTTCGGTATCCGCTTTATGGGCACGCCGAGCTTGATCAGGTTCGGGTCTATGCCGAGGTCCGGCAGGACCTTCTCCTTGTCCAGCGCCTCCTCGACCGCGCTGCGCTCCTCGAATATCGAGAGGTAGTCCGATTTCAGACGCAGCAGAATCGCAGCAACGAAAACGATCTTCGCCGGAATCCTGAAATCGAGTTCTTCGGCCGAGCGGATGAAACGCAGGAACCCTTCCGTAAGCTTGACAAGGTCGATGTCCCACGGATCGATGTTCTCGAGGCTGACTATCTGGTAAAGTATCTCCTCCCAGTTCTCCTTCTCTAGGACCATCTTCAGCAGGCTTTCCTCTTCGACCACTGCGGCTCACTCGTTTGCTCACTTCTTCGGCAGCTCTATGCCCAGAATCTTGCTTTCTCCGCGGTCCATGGTCATGCCATAGACGCGGTCGCCATATTTGATCGTCTGGTCGTTGTGCGTAATCAGTATGAACTGCTCGTCGCGCGACAGCGACTTTATCAGCTCCGCGACCTTCTGGCTGTTCTCCTTGTCCAGCGCGGCGTCGACCTCGTCCAGGACATAGAAAGGCGCTGCGCGGTATTTCTGTATCGCGAAGATAAACGCAAGGGCTGTCAGCGACTTCTCCCCGCCCGACATGAGATCCAGGTTTATCATGCGCTTGCCCGCCGGGTTCGCGCGTATCATCAGCCCGCTTTCCAGGTTGGCGGGGTCCTCAAGCTCGAGCGAAGCCTGACCGCCCGTCATCTTCGCGAAAACGTATGCGAAGTGCTGGCTGACTGTCTTCAGGCAGCGGTAGAAAGTCTCCATGCGCCTGCCTTCTATCTCGTCCATCATCCCGAGCACCGCCTTCTTTTCTTCCAGGATTTTCTCGTACTTCGTCTTGTACTCGTCGAACTGGCTCTTGAACAGTTCGTACTCCTCTATGGCGCGCATGTTCACAAGGCCTATGGCCTGCAGCTCGTCCGAGGCTTTTCGTATGAACTTCTGCAGCGTTGCCACGCTTTCCTCCACGTATTCCATCTGCCCGTACTGGCTGAGCTCGATGCGCGCGTTCTGCATGTCCGCCTCCGCTTTCGCGCGGGCTATGCTTACGGAGTTCAGCTCCGTCTGCACGCGCACCTTGCGCTCGTACGCCTGCCTGCGCTTGCTGCGCAGTTCGTCCAGCTCCTTCTCCGAGCTAACGCGCAGCTGCTCCATGTTCACGGACTCCTTTGTCGGCTCGCTCGCGCCGAACTTCCTCAGCTCTTTTTCTACATCCGAAAGGTCTTCCTTCATCAGTTTTACTTCCTCTTCCAGCTCGCGCCTGCGCTTCCTGTGGCGCTCGATGTCGTCCGACGTAGATTGTGCAACGGCTTTCGGATGCGTGCGGATGTAATAACCGCCGGTCATCGCGCCCGAGAATTCCAGGAGGTCGCCGTCGAGCGTGACCATGCGCTGCTTGCCTATGCCCACGGCCTTCGCGATGTCGAGGCTGTCCACGACTACCGTGCGGCCGAAAACGAATTCGATGGCGCGCATGACGCTGGTGTCGTACTTGATGAGCTTCGATGCGACGCCGTGCACGCCGTCCTTGCCCAGGCTGGAAACGTCCGTGAGCAGGTTCGGTTTGATCTTGTTCAGCGGTATGAACGTGGCACGGCCGAGACGCTCGCGCTTCAGGTATTCGATGCAGTAGCTTGCCACGTCGTCGCTCTCAACGACAACATCGTGCATGTGCCTCGCGGCCGCGACTTCTATTGCAATCGAATACTTCTCCGGCACGCGGATGAGGTCTGCGACCCTGCCGTAAACGCCGCGCAGCTTCTGACGCAGGATTGCCTGCACCGGACGCGGAACCTCGCCTGCGAAGCCCTCGTACGACTCGAACTTCCTCGTCTCGAACGACTCGAGCCTCTCCACCAGGGAGTTTATGGTGTCGATTTCGTGCTGCTTCGAGTCGATAGTGTTCTTCGCCACAAGCAGCCTGGCGCGCAGCTCGGACACGTGCTGCTCCTCTCCCATGCGCTTCGACATGTCTAT
>Ga0315289_10005935_pt1 | contig 17966 bp, 34 predicted proteins | sample YL17G11_40_MG_FD_203452 | JGI IMG/M metagenome (GOLD analysis project Ga0315289, IMG submission 203452) | Sediment microbial communities from Yellowstone Lake, YNP, Wyoming, USA - YL17G11_40 | ecosystem: Environmental > Aquatic > Freshwater > Lake > Sediment | place: USA: Wyoming | collected... | reverse complement strand
CCATGTCCATTTGCTTTTCCTCCTTTGGGGAAATGGTTTTGGGAGCTCTCCTAGCATTGAAGAGAGCTTTGAATTTGCCAGAGCTTACCGCAGTAGCAAATAGATTTTATCAGCCATGTCAAGAACTTTTTGGTTCGCTGTTACACTACCAGTTCCTGTAGCTCCTGTAATTAATGAAGTTGCCATTAAAAATCACCTCCAGTCCCAGCAACGTGGGATAAGCGTTCTGTAGAGGATTGCATCTATCTTGATGCTCGCTCTACACTTAGTGAGGGATTATAAGGGTTTAGTGCTTGCAATCCCTTAGGTCCCGAATCAACCATCTCCTGAAATATTTTTTCCTCTTCGGTCATGGGAGTTGTCTTTTGAATAGGAGCAACTCTCTGCTCGGGAGTTTGCCAGGGTGTGGTTGATACAATGCCTGCTGCTGCTTGTCGTTTCTTAATCTCATCAGTGATGGCCTGCTTAGCCTTCGCATAGGACGAGGCCTCCACCTCGGCTATGATCTGGGCTCTCAGTGTCGCCATGTCAACAGCAGGAGTTGGCTGAACGGGAATCGTACTAGGTGTGGCATCCGTAGTGACTCCTCTAGCCTTTGCTAATGTCTTCGCAAAATCATAGAGTTTTGGAAGTCCTTGAATATCATTATCCCACTCTGGATGGATCCTACAGGCTTCGGCAAACTCTGCTCTAAGTGAATCGAAGTCCCTATGATCTGACCTAAATTTCTCAAAGGTTGATCTCCTTAAAGAAAATGTGTCATAATCTCGGATCTGCTCCACAGAAACTCTGCGGGTCACCTCTTCAGCCACCCTTCTAGCCACTGATTCCGCAATGGCCTTCGCGTTGGAGACAGGTGAATCCAGAAATGTCAAGTCATCAACCTCTACCTCAGGCTCTGATGCCTTTACAGGCTGAGCGGCGGGTTGAGGTGCAACTCTCTGTGGGGGTTTATATTCCTCCCTTGGTCTACTTAACTCCTGTACAACATTTTGTAACTGGGAAAGTTCCTGAGACTTACGAGTAAGCTCAGATTCCTGTTCCTGCATAGCTTTTAACATCTTCTGAAGAGACGCAGCTTCATCCTTATCCCGGAACTTCTCAGGCATTAAGTTCACTAGGTTCGCTTGTCCTTGAACTGTTTCCCCCGCTGGAGGGGCGGGTTCCGCAGGTGCAGGGGCTGTGGATGGTTCGTTGTTGGTCTGTGTTGGGATTGGAGCGTCTTGAGAGAGCTTCTCAGTGTCCTCAAACAACACAGCAAGTTCGTTGTCGCTTAAAAGCTCTAAGCCGCCGTGGACTTTTTCCCGCAGTTGCTCGATACTTTTCTGCTGTTCTGCCATAAATTATCCTCCTATCCTTGTTTAATCTTCTCTACCATTTTATTTGCGTTTTTGACCCGAGTCTCTATAAATTTTAACATTTGTGAGAGTACTCGTATTTCCGCCCTAATATCTGCTAGATCTTCACGAGAAGCACCAAGAAATCTAGCCTCCTCGATATTTGGTGTTATAAATCCCTCATATACTAGTTTCCATCCGTAGGTATCTAGCATATTCTGGATAGCCCCACCGACTGTAATGACCTCATTAGCTTTATCTATGTCGAGGGGCCTATTGTCTTTTTCTTCCATATGTAACTCTTTTCTATCCATAATTATATCCCCTATTAATCAACAAACGGACTTTTTCCTGCCTTCTTCCGTTCTATAGCATGTTCTACTGCTTTTTTAAAGATGCTCTGTCCTATTGGGGTCTTCCACAATTCGGGGCTAAGTTTTTCCTGATTTAGAAGATACTTAACTTCACTAGGAGATAATGTAGGAACCATACTTGGAATCAATTCCTCCTTACCACCTCCAAACGAGACTCCTGCAGTGAGTTCTGATGCGACCCCACCATTCGCCGTTGGTAAAGTTCCTAACCACCCATAACCCTTTTTCGTACCATCTTGACGCAATGGCCACTGACTGGTGTCAATCTCTTCTCTGGGTAGGGGTTCTGGAACGCCCTCCTTCTGATAAACCTCCGCTCTTCCATGACGAGAATAATAATCCTCCATAGGAACTACATATCCGGATTGTTCAGGAATATATAGTTCTGGACCTCTCTCCCCAACCCAAACGGGCTGACCTTCTTCAACTGGTCCACCATACGCTCTACCAGGTATTCCTGGTGGTCCTGGTGTTGCGGCTCCTCCAGCTCCCTGCATTAACATAGCCATCATATCCGCCTCATTTGGTGCTCCCTGTCCTGGAGGAGGGGGAGGTGGGGGAGGCATCGCTCCGGGAGGTCCTGGAGGCATTGCCCCAGGAGGTCCTTGACCTGGGGGTGGTGCTCCTGGAGGACCTTGCCCAGGCTGCTCCCCTGGTTGAGGCATCACATTAGTAATACTTGCTGCAGGTATTGGGGGAGTCTGCAACAATTTACTAGTGCATTTAATATCAAACGCATCCAATAACATTTTTCGTAATTCCAACTGATTGATGTAGGGATCCTGATTAAATAACTGATAGGCCTGCATCATTTGTTGGGTTCTAACTTCCTTTACTGCTGTGATAGAAGAACCCATGGGTTGGAAGTTATACTGCTTTAAAATTTCTGTAATATCCTGTTGGTAGAAAGCATCTCCATTTCTTTTAGCATACTCCTCTTTCCCGACTATCCTAGCAAACTCCTCTGGTTCCAGAAAGTGATAATCTAACCATAAAAATGTTTTAGCAATACTCCTCAAGACGGTGAACTCTAACATCTTAACAACCGTGTCAAATCTAATATTCGATGCTTGTTGTAATTTCACAATTCCTGTTGCTGTTTCTCGTCTCATAGGCGGGGCACCAGCATCATAGGGGTACTCCCCAGTGGCAGTGTCGATATCGCTCTTTATAATCTCTTCTTCTTTGTAGGCTGACTGTGTGACATCGGGAGTTGTTAAATCTTTAATGGCATTAACATCACTAGCTAGTATTACGTTCCCAGGATATGAAACAAGAGAGTCAAAATCAATGTCAGCATATTTATTAGCAATAAACATACGATTGATAATAAGATTAACGTTATCCATCCTTTGGTTGCGTACATCGTTCAATTCCTCCTGTAGACTCTCCGCGATTTCTGGAATTCCGATACCATAAAGTTCGTGTTGAACAGGCACATACCTTGCCATAATAAACGGGAGCAAACCCCCAAAGGGATTTTTCTCCTTCTTCAAAATTTCTCTCCGAGCACCAATCGTGTAGATATTTTCTCTGTCCCAATACTCTAATACCTCAACAACTCGACGATTAGAATCAAATCCATACTCATCCAGAATACCTACACTGGTCAACCTCTTCTTCTTGTACTCATCTACAGATGCCATAGACTCTAATTTACCCAATAACTCTTTAACATTCTGATAAAACCCCGCCCTAGCCATTCTTTCTAAATCATCATAATCTGTATATGACAACTGAATTATGTACTTCATCCTTCTAATAGACTTTGCTCGATAGTCGGGGAAGATATGAAATAAATCTATGGGTTCTACATCAATATAATTAAAACTTGCCAGATCATCATCATTAAATTTAGGAATAATTTTAGCAAAAGAAGATCCATATACCGCACATTCCTTAAAGAACTCTAGGATTTTACTAAAGAATTCTAACTGATCTTCATCTAGTTGGTACTCTAAGAGGACCTCCAATAGAGAAGCCATGTCTTCAGTAGCTCCCTTGCGAGCCTGCACAGAGATGATGGGCCTAGTGTTGAACATAGTTCCAAGCATTTTTGGAACCACAGTTTCAACTTTGGAAAAGACATACGGAACAAATATATTAGATTTATAAGGAGTATCAGATACTGTCCTATAATTTCGATATAGTTTATAAAATCTCTTCCATCTCGTTTCCTGTGGATCCCTCCACTGTTTAACGGCGTTATACAGGTCGGAAACATATTGAACTGCATCCTCTTTAAGTGTAGTAGGCAAGGGGTTATTCCTCCTAGTGTGTTAAATATACTGAATAGTCTGGTCTGTATCATCCACATCCGCTTTACTAACTTCTAAAGCTTTTGTAACCTTCTTTATTGGATCGGGAATAAAGGGTGAACTTTGGGGTTTACTAGACGGAACTACCGGATGTAGTAGTTTGTCCTCTTCTACTGGATTTTGAACTTTAGGTTTTCTCTTATATTCTGTCTTATGTCTAGTAAAGTAGTCGTCGGTCCAATCATCATCTTTATATACTTTGGGTTTTCTTGCCATGTTTTTCTCTCCTTAGTTTTTCTTTCCTAAATAGTATCCAGTCGTCTTTGAGGCCTCAGCAGTTTTCCGTTCGTACTTCCAACCAGGGGGTCTGTATGTCAATTCCGTCATACAGACGTATCTGATAGCATCAAGCAAATGATCGTCTTTTTTCTTTGGGGCTTCTTTGGGATTGTACTTATCTTTAGCCCGAGCCCAGTCATCCCAAACATAGTGTCGAAATTCCCTAATGACATTACGACAATTTTCTGTGACCTTTAATCCGGGTTTAGAGCCTGCTAGCAACTTTGTTAACTTACCAAGGCCAGCTTCTACATCTTTGTGTGCATCTATTATGTAAAAACCATATTTACGGGTAAGCATTTGAGCTTCTGTAAGACCGGAGGTTGATTGCTCAATATTAGAGGAAGTATCAAGGACACTTCCAACCGGTGGCCATCTATCCCCAATTTTAGCCTTAACCTTTGTAGCTAAATCATCTATCGTACAATGTTCGTAGATCTCATCATATACTGTCCAAACTTGATCCTTATCTAACCCCATAAACACAATTCCGTGTGGATTCCTATTGTGTAAATCCATCCCCAGAACCAGCATCCATTCCTTCTTGGGTTCAGTCACTGCTGGGAGTATATGTCGATCTCCAAATTCCTTGTAGACTAATCCACTCTTAGGAACAAACTGCCCGTACAGAACTGCATCTAAACTATCCTGCATCGCTGGGTCTTTCTTAATTGTGTCTAATGCGTCTTCCCCCAGATGGGGGTTATCAAAAATAGCTACATGTATGTGTTCAACCGCCGGAGGAACTGCCATTGGATTATCATACAACTCCTCATAAATCCAGTTCATTCCGTGTAGTGGAGTACAGGTAATAATAAGACGCCCGTTGATACCACTACTGATTGTACGCATAAAATTTGATTCGTATAAAACCCGGGGTGGCTCCTCATCCATCCAGCATATGTGCCTTTCTGTTCCCTCGTATTTTTCTACATCCTGTTCGTAGGATTTCATCTCTATGAAGGTGCCATTGTGTAAGATCATTGTCATATCATCTTTAGTAGGCATCTTCTTTATTGCATGTCGTGGCAACCAATCCAAAAACATCGGAAGTAGAATTGCCCTAACTCCCTCATTGGATACCCCGCAGACTCTTATCTTGAGTGGCGGGTCAGGATAATCCAAGTAAGGATGAATACCAAGAGCAGCCCAACAGCACTCCACAACACCCCAAGTCGTTTTTCCAGACCTCTTTCCTCCAAGTATGAGTCGTGTTTTAGCAGTGCTTTGATGCATCTTAAGTAATTTTGAATTATTGACTTCATAGTTTAATAATTTATCCGCAGCTGCTAAATGTCGTTGGGTAACAATGTCATATTCCATAAGTGTCTTTTAGTGAGAAACAATTTTAATATGATCAATAACAAACGAAAACTTCCCCTCTGTGTCCGTTGCTGCTCTAAAAGACGGGGCTACCACTAAGTATCTAAAAGTCTGAGATCCATGTTCTTCTGTAATGTTGCCAGTTCCGTATGGATTTACCGTAACGTTCCCCGAATTCTTGACTAAAGTTGTCCTAGCAGCATCAGTGTAAGTGGCTAAACTAACAGAACTTTTATTTGAGGCCGCGTATGTGGTTGTAAAGGTATAGTAATACTGCGTTCCTACAACGTGGGTATTATGGGCGTGGGTGGGAGCTGCATAGTCTTCGTGACCGGCACCTACTTCATAATAAACCGCTTCCTCATCTTCCTGATAATTCAGCTCAACTAGTGGACCGTACCCCACTGTTGCTATTGTTCCAAGATCATTAGATAAACCTATTACCCCCATATAATCATAGGCAACTGCAAAAGCTGTAACCTTGAGATCGAACTGTATCTCAATATCAGTATCAAAATACCCTTCTCCAAAATCATAGTACAAATAGGCAGTTGTATGATCAGGAATGATATCGGTAACGGTGAGTTTGGTTCCATCTATAGTGAAGTTGGTCTCTGTATCTACTATTTCATAAGTAGAGAGATCCTCATAATCACTATCATCATCTTCCACAACAGGATCGGGGATCCTACTTATCGTATTACCTACTCGATATCCGCTATGCCTATATTGGTATTGCTGCATTCTTATCCTCTCCTAATACTTGTACAGAATGACGGTAGCTGTTGGACGTTGTGCCACAGTAACCGTTGCCCCGCTGACACAGCGTTCGTCCCCTGCTCTAGCTGTCATCTTGTAACGTAAAACATCGTTAGGAAATACCATGATATCTCCAGAAAGTAGAGTTGTAGTGCCCGTCAAACATTCCGCAAAGGTTCTAGTAACGTTACCATCCCCATCAATAAGTTGAAGAATGGCTCCAGACCCTGCACTTGCTCCTGCATCTGCGGGAGTCCAAGTATGCGTCACTAATAGAATTGAGTGAAGCAAGTTAGCCTGGGTAAGCGTTGTATCAACGGCTGTAGTCCCTGACGTAGCAAAGGTAATCGAAATCTTCTGGCGATCATATTCTGGTGTACTTTTACTCATTTATCTCATTCCTCCGTTGTAGTTAAAAATGCGACGATTGCTCTAATCGCTTTAGACAATCTATTGAAAACCCATTCCTCTTTAAATGCTCCAGCCCACACAGATAAGATATAACCATTATCTGCTTCCCGAATAGTTATCTCCTTCTTAATCTTTACCTTTGGAGGCGTTGGGGGAGGGACTGGTCGATCGTCTGAAAGAGGTACTTCAATCTGTCCACTCGCTATACCCTCTGTCTTAACTATTTTAGGAGCTGGAAGTTCTGGATTTTTTTCTATATTAGTTCCTGCCATTATTTCATCGTAACGTGACTCACTCATCTATATCTCTCCCTATTTCTCATTCTCATATAAATCAAGTTGTATTCCTAAATTTGTAGATGCAGAATCTGCTGTTATCATAAAAACGTATACAGTACTTTTGGCCAGTATCCACTCACTGTCGTGCAGTCCTCCACCGGCCCCCTTAGCACCAACAGCCATACGACTTAATTGAGTACCTTCACTAAATCCTCTTTGAGCATTAGAATAAGACGAAGCAGCACAAGTGGCTACTTTTGCTGATTGTCTATTCCTATTATAGATTGCTCGACTTACTGGTCCCGCACTTAAGGTTACACCCTCATATACACTATACCAAGCAGCATTACTGGAGAAGACGTCGACATTTGCTACATGAACCGAAGATGCAGCCCCAGATGATAAGATAAGCGTAAGATTAACCCCGTCACCCACGGAATCTGCACTAGCGGTAATGACGTATGTGTCTCCTGTGTGTATTTTGTGATGGACTTCCTCCATGCTAATAAGATTGTTGTCTACAGGATCTAGACGTACCCTATTCCAAGTGGAACTCACATCATCCCAACCATATATGTTAGCACTTAGCATAGAAGTGGCATCAGACATAACTGTATACAGAGCACTAGCGGCATTGGCAGATAGGGTGACCATACCATCTGGCCCATAGCCCTGAATGCCCACTGGGTCCATAAAGTAATCCAGCTCAGTCCAGGTAGAGGTTCCGTTACCTATCTTGATCTTCCCAGTATCGGTCTCAATTCCAACTTCACCTGCTAATAGTGTTGGATCATTCCCCGTCCAATCAGCAGCAAGACCTCTATGATTTTGAATTATTGCGTAAGCTGTTCCCATTATATCCCATACCTTGTCTTCAAATAGGTTTCTACCGTTGCAAGATCGCCCGTAGAGATGGCGTTATCGTAGAAAATTACCTCGGCCAGACTGCCTTTGTGAACCAAACCCATATTCCCATCATTAAAAATACCCAAAGTTCCTGTCCCACTTGGGACATTCCCGGTTTTGGATACAGATGAGAGATTGGTTTGGTCGACCCGAATAACCTGTGTCCCATCAGTTTTCCGATAGCACACTACAATATGCCAAGCTTGAGCCCAAAGAGCAGGGATAGCTACATTACTACGACCATTCCCACTTGAATAAGGGGCATCAAAGTAGATTTGTCCTCCCACTGAAGCTAATACAACTACTTGATCACCGCCCCCAGACCAACCCACTGTGTAGCTATTACCTATGCCCCAGTCTTTCATGTCCCTCACAACAAGAATCATGCACAACTCTCCGGCATTAGGAAATAATTTCAAATTAGTAACTGATTCGTTATATAATCCTGCGTCACCATGATAATATGCATCCAGATAAGCTACTCCCAATATAGGTTGGGTGTTTAATTGGTTTGAAGTCCAAACCGGCCTATGATCTGCATCGCTTTGAGACACATCTACTCCATTCCCGCTTTGGTCTGCCCAAGTATATACCTTATCACCGCCTGTACATTCAATTGTCTTTGCAGCATCTTGGTACGCCCCTAAGTCAGATCGCAGCCATAGTGTACAACCATGGACGGAGGTAGCAGACCATGGAGGTGCAACATATGTAGCTTCTTCTCCCCCATCAATCATTGTTGGATATTCGTAATAGTCTAAATTTCCCGTAAAGGGATTAAAAGAATAAGGCATTATGTTTTTGTCACCGTAATAATCTTATCGTCGGCATCATAACTCAAAGTTACTACTGACACTGAAGAAGCAGCTAAATTATATGTAACTGACGTTAAAGCCGATGTGCCGGTTGACTTATAGGCCAATACGGCCTCATCCCATTCTGGATGAGATACTGTTGCTACGGCACTTAAAATGTTTGTTAGGGAGGCAGTCACTGCTGTGGAGATAATAGCTGTTAGAGTTACCGCAGACGTTATGACTGCCGATAGTGTAACAGCAGATGTAATGACGGCACTTAATACAGCCGACTCTCCACTTAAAGTAAAAGATGTTGGAAATCCACTAACAGGAACTGTAACACTAACTCCAGATATTCCTATAGAAGATGGAAATCCACTAACAGGAACTGTAACACTAACTCCAGATATTCCTATAGAAGATGGAAATCCACTAACAGGAACTGTAACACTAACTCCAGAGATACCAATGGCTGTTTGTGGAGTTGTAGTGGCAGTTATTGTACCACTAATAGGAATCGTTCCACCTAAAAGAAGTTTTCCATCCTCGTCTACAGCTATGTCAATGACATTCTTAGTTGGAGAACGTCCTGTAACAATAGGCAATTAGTATCACTCGCTTTTTAAGATTTCTTGTTTTGCTTGTTCTTTTATAATTTGTTTGTCCCGAATCATTTTCTTTATAGACTCGGGATCTGCGTCGCCAAATATTCCAGGTAACGAAAGTTCAACTTTGTCGGGTGCCTTAAGGCCCGCCCGATCTAAAATTTCCATGTTAGCTGCTAATTTAACTTTTTCTGAATCAGCATTCTCCGCCAAATCTTCTAGTCGTTGTAGAGCGGCGGGAGCTAGAAGAATAAATTTACTACGCGTATCCTGTTGAATTTGCTCTATTAGTGCTTTTATACGAGGATTTCTCATGAGTCGATAGGCCTCTGAAGCAGCCCATTTCGCTGATGCGTCGGGATATGCCTTCCTATAAGACTCAGTTATATTATCAAAATTAGTTTCTATGACATCCTTGGCAAAGGCCAGTTGATGTTCGGTTGGCTCCCAAGATGTATCTGCCATTAAAGTTTTCCCCCTATTTGTCGAACATGTTCTTCATTCCAGACCTCATACGTGATTTACTTTTTTCTTCAAGAGATTTTTCGGCTGCCTGCCCTTCTTTATTAGCTGAGTCGGCAACTTTCATTCCTGTTTGAACTACGGGATTAGAGAGAACTCCAACCAACTGAGCCCAAAACTTTCCACCCTTTGGATGAGACTTACAACCTTTAGGAGAGTCACTCTGTTTATTGTGATCCTTCCTACTTATCGTAGGATACTCGTTCTTTTCTTTCATATAATATCACTCCACTTTGGTTTAGAATCTTTTCCTGATTCGGTCTTTGCCGGAGCTGCGATGCCAACTCCCTTCTTATGGGGCACTATTAGATCATTCTCGGGAATATAGTAGTCGCTGGGGAGAGACAATCCTCCACGTCCCAAATTGGGTTTATGTGAGCCTGGGCCGATATCAGGCAGTCTTTGCTGCGAGAATCCTAGCTCATCAGCCACATTAATTGTGGATGGTTTAGGTCTTTTTGTCTCAGTTACCACGGTGTGACACTACTCCTTGCCTTTTTGGATTTTTTACGAGGCCTAATGTCTCCGCCAACTGGCGGTGCGACTCGTGTCCTAGGATCAAGTGTATGTTCACGGCCTGTTGGGTTCTTCTGGGCACCTACGCCCTCTCCTGTTCCCCACGTCGTAAGAGGATAATCGGCATCCCCAGCGGCACTTTCGGCACTTCGCACGTTGCCCATTACATCTTCTCCTTATCGCAACTTTGTAATTTGATCTGGATTGTATGCCTGCTTTCCAGATATGATGATCCCTGAATGTACTAATCTAATATCTCCATCTTTATCATGCCATCTTGTAATGAATTCCCCTGTTGGGATATATGAGTAGTGACCCAAAGTAGATGGATCCATCAAATAGATATTGTTGGCATCATAACCAATACCCACAGCGTAGTGTCCACTATCCCATCCCTTGGAAGGATCTTTCCCATTTCCTGACCAAGCCTGCAGAACAAGAATGACCGGCTTCCCCTGATCAATCAGTTCCTGAAGATCGAAGATGGTCATACCTTTTCTTAATTCTACCGGAAGTTTTATGGACTGTACAAACTTTATAATATCACGATGATCTGTACCATTTTCTGGGGAGGTCTTAACAGCCTTCTTTAAGAACTCATAATCAACTTCCTTACCATAAAAATAAAGAACAGACTGAAGGCACGCTACTGCACAACTGTAGCCATCGACCTGTCTAATCTGAGGTATACGAATAATATTTGTAATACTGGACAAGTCATCCAAACTTGTCAGTCCTATCTCTCCCAGCAAGTCAACCCAACTATCCACTCATATCACTCTCTTTGTCGTCTTCTTTTGTTTACCCCGTTTAACTACTGGACAGGAAAACTCAGGAATGGCTTTTTTAGATCCCCGAATATCCTTTTTCTGTCTATTTGCGGGTCCCGTCTCCGTCCCTGTGGAACCTGTGCATACTGCTTCAGCCATTACTTTCGTCCTCTCCCTACAGTTTGTCCGCCCTTATGTTTGGAGTTCCAAATCCTGGCAGCCTTCTCTTTAGCAGCCTTATCCGATAATCCATCCTTTTTAAAAGAATCTCTCATCTTTTCATAGCCTTTAGGCATCTACGTACCCCTCCAAAAGCTCTGGTTCCAGTCCGTCAGTCATCTCATTCTCACGAACCTTTTTCCAGAGTTGCCGATCGGCAAACCTCATATTGTTTAGAGCTCTCCAAATTTCCAGAGCCTTTACGCGAGCTTGCGATAGCTCCATGCCATCATGGATATACATCCGCTCAATCTCTTCTTTACTATAAATTAAGTAACTGTCGTATCCTATTTTCCGTTTAAGTGGCATGGTGCAATTCCCTATGACAATTTGAACACAACACTACACAATTATTCAATTCGTCTAACATTCTAATTCTATTGACGTTATTAAATGGCCATGCATGAATAACTTGGCTAATAGCAAATTTCTTATCTCCTAAATGGTGAAAATCCAGGGCAGATCGACATTTATCATATCCACATTTAGAACACTTGGGCTCCTTGATAGTATAACAGAAGGTATACCATTTGTCCTTTTTTTGATCCCTATGTTTCTTCGTCCAGACTTTGGGAGTGCCCATTTTATGCAAATCCCCCTTTCTATAGATAGCAGTAGTGTTTGCGGAACATTTTGGAACATTATAATGTAGGTTGAATGACAGGAACCGTCTCCTCTAGTCCGGATGTCAGACCTGAGGACGCCATAAGTCTCTTCTGTTTTAATATCGACCTAGGACAGTACACATTTCCACAACGGGTACACTCCACCCACCCAAAGGTCTTAATAATCCCAGTATTAAAGAATCCTATATCCCGGGTAGGCAACCCACAACAGGGACATACATCCTCCATAATCTCTTTCCGCATCTGACCTTCTTGCTTTTCTAAGTTAGCGATTTCTTCACGCTTTTTTTGTGCCATCTCTTCGCTCATTTAGTATCTCCTTTATGTCCTGAAGTTCTTTTAGGATTTTGTCCAAGAGGGAATCCTCATGTATCTTCCTATCTACTGAAACTAAACACACGTGAGGTATATCATCCCACATCAATTGCCCACACGTCCAACATATTAAGGACTTACCCATAGATTTACCTCCCAAAGTCTATACGTATTCTATCTACCCGACACCACTCAGGTTTATCTGCACACTCATCCTTTATGTAATCAAAGTGTCTACCATAATAGCTGCAGTAGGGCTCATTAAAGAAAAGACAATTCCAACATTTGTCAGCACTATATACGGCAACATCCGCTATTTCTTCGATTTGTCCAGACATAGCTTCAATCTCCCCCTAATCTTCTTGACATCCCTACTAATAGTATGTCTTTCCACGCCCAGCATATAGGCTATCTCCTGCTTCCTATACCCCTTACTCAATAAATCCTCCACCTCATCCTGTCTACTTCTAGTTGGATACCTACTAGACTTATCTATTGCCCCAATCAACCTATCCTCGTGCGATCCAGTTGCAAATGATTTCGAGGGTTTATGGTGTTGATACGGCCACCACTTGAATGACTTACCCCCCCTTTGCTTTTTGGGCAGCATTCCAGCATCGACATTAGATATAGAATGCAATTGGTGAGCTATAAACTCTTGTACAGGATCAATCATTACACTAATCCTCCCCCAGAACTCGTTGACACCCCATCCTTAATAGGTAGTTTAAATTCTTCCCCAGCATAAAACTCCCTCATAGTGAGTTCTATAAATTTATCCATTATAGCCATATTGGCACTTATCCTCTTACTTATTCGAAGTAAGCCGGGAGTCTCAGTCGCCATAGAGTGCCTACATCCCTGATGCATTCGAAAGTCCTCATAGGAGCCATCACATAGATTATGAACTAACCCCTCATGTACTGTGGCCCTGTCAGAATATAGAACTGATGAGCAATCTGTTACCACCCCGTTACCATCCCCGTATCTTGAAAAGAATCTATCCTCCATATCCCTAATAGCCTTAACAAAGTCACTAGGTTGATCCCGAGACTCATAAGAATAACAGTAATACTTACTTACAGTTATATCCTCATGCAGGGACAGGAATCCATTCCGGGCTAACTTCTTGAGATTATGCTCATTCGCTAGTAGGATCTGACCCTCCGGAGATGGGGCATCCCCTATCTCGGGATGACAGAATCCTGCATTCGTCTTAAGATGTGAACTTCCATAGCGTTGTCCAACGTTAAATCCTACAGGGTTAATAACAGGAAGAAAGGATAAGTCAATCTTACTTGGGATCTGTTTGGTTTCCAACCACTGCATAATGGATAAAGGACCAGCCTTTTCCTCTCCATGGAATCCCGCGGCTATAAGTAGATGAGGTCTTTTCTTATCATAAACCATACTGGTTCTTACTACCCACATAGGCCAGTTATCCACCATTCCAAGGGTGGAGATCCAGAGATGCTTTTTAGCCGTAACGGCTAAAAGTCTATTTGTGTAGTTACCCATTAAGCCCATTATTCATCCTCTATTATAACCCCAATTCCACATACTGCCTCCCCCTCGGGTGGGTGCTGGTCAATAAATTCTAAACTTGTTTTTGTTTTTATTATTTTCCAAAGGTTAGGAACTCCTGTGTCATGATTAACAATATCATGTAACCCAATAACCCCACCTACTCTAACTAACGACTTATAATTCCTATAATCGGACGATACCGAGTAGAAGGTGTGGCACGCATCTATAAATAACATATCTAAGGATCGATCTGGTATTAGTTTATGTACTACTTTTATAAGTTGGGGATCTGTACTATTTCCCAAGATAGGATGAACTCTTGAGGGACACCCACAAACCCAATCTGCGAATACTTGTTCATTGGAATCCAGTACATATAGTTGTCCATCATTCCGTTTACAAAACTTGAACCAAAGTGAAGAAGTACCCCAGCGTTTAACCCCAATTTCCATAATATTTCTTGGATTTATAGTCTCTAAAAATTCTACAAAGTTGGAGATCTCGTGTGTATTCTGTTCCCCTCCTATCCAGTTATCCATTATGGATGACATTTACTTCCTCCTACCTACCAACATAAACCGACTATTCATCCTCTATATTGGGGTATATATCTGGAAAGTAATCAGGTTTATAACTTCGAAGTTTCCCGTCCATTCTCTTTCCATATACTGTAGCTTCTTTAATCAAATCAACCAACTTATCTTTCTTTGTAGACTCAATATCTAAATCCTTAATGATATCGTAGATTCTTCGAAGTGTTTCGCATATGGTGTGGGCTCCTGTTGTCTCTAACTTGTCGTGCCAATATTGAGCTTTCTCATCCTCAGTGGGTTTGTTAGCACTCATCTAGGTCTCCGTCCTTCGTAGAAAACGAATAGCCAATAAAGGCAGTAAAGACACAATGCCGCTAAGAATAACCAATCCGTGGAATCCCAATGTCCCATAGAGCAACCCTCCTAATGTAATACTGGTCTGAGTTCCTAGGTTTAGGACACTCATTAGACCAGCAAATATAAATCCCTCACTACCCTTAGGAACTATCTTGGCAGCATAGGATAAAATCGTCAAGTGAATGATACCTACAAGCCCTCCAAAGATCAGTCCGTAAGCCATCAACCACCATTGGTTGGGAATATAGAGGTACGCAAAAGCACTTACCCCACTTAGAGTAATGCAGGCATACAGTTTCTTGTACATATTCCATTTGAATCCCCACTTTAGATAGACTAAGAACCCAAGGACTTCTGTGGCTGTACCAAGTGTGCCAAGTAGCCCAATAAACATCTTGTCGATGTGCATGGTTTCACGCATATAAGCCATGAGAGGAGTGCCAAAAGACGGGGGGAGATAGAGTGCGTACAAGAACAAGGCTCCTAGAATAAGCCGTCTATCTTTGAACCCCTTGAACATTGTTTTAACTTGAACCCATGACCTGGTAGCTTCTGTCTTTTCTTCATCATGGTACCTCCAAATGTACCATATGCCAAAAGCTGGCAACAAGGCCATTAGGATGTAGGCCAGTTTAAAGCCATAGTATTTGGCTATGTAGGCCCCCCCTAACGAGACGATGAGCGAGACGATCCCGATCGACGTCCACTGGACGGCTTGGATTTTACCAAGCGTCCCTGCTTTTTGTTCAGCCCTAACCATAACGCTATCGCAAGCCACGTCATTAAAAGCGAGAGCAAACCCTGCAAGAAGACCAGTGCAAAGGATCGCCCAGTAGCTAAGGCCATACATAATAACGTAAGCACATACAATAAGGATAAGTATATAGTTCCCAATTAAGTACCTCCTTGTTCGATATCCTCCCCAGGGAAATAGATCACTCCATAATCCATATATGGGTTTGATTACCCAGGGGATCATTGTTATAGCCCCCAGGAACTGAATAGTCTGGACTGTCCAACCCCATTGTTCTCGCATTAGGTAGTAGACAGCCTGACCAGGCAGACCATTAATGCCCTGTATGGCATAGATGAGAGCAAAGAAGATATAGTATCTCATTACCTGGCTAATAGCCATTAACCCTCGCTCCTATCCCTTATAGACATATCCTCCCCGAGAGATAAGATACTCCAGATATCCTTAGCACACTCTTTAGCATATCTGGATTCAGTAGTCTCCCAAGGACATAACAGGATAATCTGAATTCCAATGCCCATTAGAACAACCTTAAGGGTTATCGAGGGTTCGAACTTCTCATACTCAAACTCCACCCCAATAGGATTAAACCCAATAAAAGCTCCCCCCTTCCACTGCCAGATGAATCCAAAGAATAATCGCTTCATACTTCTTCTCCTTTTAGACAAGGTACCGAACCACATTCCTTGCAGACACCCATGTCATCGACAGGTTGAATATTCCCACTGCCAGACACCTTGATCTTGCTCGCGTCGATCATCGTCGGAGATCTACCCGTCCTGCTCTTAAACAACGTCTCTTTGCTTAGCGACTCATCAAGCCTTTTCATTTCCATCCCTTGCCCTTAATCCAATCACTAAACCTTTTCATTCTTCTTCTCCTTTTACTCTTGGCCGCTTATCCGGAGTAATTGTAGTAATATCATATACCCTTCTATACTGACCGTCTGGCCGGGTCTCTGGTAGATTTTCTTCTAATAAGACAGCTCCAAATCTCTCCTTAAACACGTTATACAGTCCGGCTAGGGGGGTATAGAATAAACCCCAGATAGTAGGGAAGCCAAGAGACTTGAGAATCTCTACGGCTTCCCATACTAGGAGGTGGACGACCCCAGTTCCTCGGTGAGAGGGAGCGACATAGACATTACAAAACTCATTACCATCTCTAAGACAGAAATATCCTATAACCTTATCTTCCTTGTCACAGGCTATCACCAACAAGAGGTTATAAAATCTAAAGAAATCAAAGTGTTTAATCATTTTCCTCTCCTAATATAATTCTTAATTTAGTCTCAAGTTCGATTAACTTAAAGGCCAATGCCTCTTGTTGTTTCACTACGGGAGCAACCATCAAACTTAAGTTATGTACGGACTCCACAAATCCTGTAAAGGCCTTGCTGTATAAGAGTTCAATTTCATAGCGAATCTGTAGTAAGTCCTTTGCCATTTGGGCCTTCTCATCTGGTGTCATTTTATTCCTCCTTTAAGATATCACTGTTCTTTATATCTGGCTGAAGTTCCATATTTAAGTAGGTTTCCCACTTAGATTCCGGCTCATTGGGACACTCCATCATATGAGCCAACATATCCAGTTCATCTGCTGCATCATAACCACATCCCCCACACTTCATAGTCTTACCTCCTAGTAAGCATAGTCTCCTATATGTTTAACTTCTATAGTAGGGTCACACCAGACATCAATGCCCTTCGCTCGCACTTTCTTACAGAAGTAGACGTCCTCCCCTACAGTGTCATCTTTCTCCGAATTATACTCATAGAAAAACCAGGGCTTCTCTATCTCCTTAAAAACATCTGTCTGAATCAGCATAAAACCCGTAGCTATGGCATAGCACTTAAAGGGATACTTAGGAATCTTATCCCCTGCAACTATTACCAAATTGCCATCTTTATCCGAAATTTTAACTGTGCTCATGGGGGGTAGGACACCCCTAAGGTTATAGTTAGCCCCAATGACCCTTTTGTTCCGATCGGCTAAGGCCAATATACCATTGTCCGGGAAGGCCATATCGCTGTCTATAAACATAAGATGGGAGGCCCCCACCTCCAACGCCTCTCTGGCTGCACTATTACGATTCTCATCAATCAAACAGCCAGTTGGGCAGTAGAGGTGAAATTTGCAGTGAGTGGCCATTACTGTAGAAAAGGCAGCCCCCATTAGGCTGACTACCGTCTCGGTCTTGATGGAACCCGTATTTGGGATAGCTATACATAACTTGCTAATCTTCATATGTGCACCCCTTGACCATAGATTCTCCTATCCATAGATCCTTATTACTGTACCACACTTAGGACACTTGGCATATAGGGCATTAGATAAGGAAGACAGAATCAGCTCATACCCACATATATGACATGTCCTAACCATTATAACTCCTTGATAGCCATTGGGATTAGGATCGTAAATCTCCTCATCTTACTGA
>Ga0315289_10005934_pt1 | contig 17966 bp, 16 predicted proteins | sample YL17G11_40_MG_FD_203452 | JGI IMG/M metagenome (GOLD analysis project Ga0315289, IMG submission 203452) | Sediment microbial communities from Yellowstone Lake, YNP, Wyoming, USA - YL17G11_40 | ecosystem: Environmental > Aquatic > Freshwater > Lake > Sediment | place: USA: Wyoming | collected... | reverse complement strand
GGCGAACTTTCTTGGCGCGCAGTAATTCCATCGCATCACCGAAAGACGTATCGGGATGCACGATGACCGGATGAGCAGACATTCTTTCTCGAACGAGCATGGAACACCTTCATGTGGGGCAGAATTTCTTTGGACAAGTCAGTGGCTTGTCCTCGTATAGTATACCCCCAAGACGCGCGGAATGCAAGATGGGTTATGATGAATCTTTAACTTGAGAGATTTGACCAAATGTGCTACAATACGTGTGCCGCCACGAGAGGCGGCTTACGCCGAGGTGACTTGAGGAAATATGGTAATGTCCCAAGAGATGCTTGAGCCCGATAATATCGAGCAGTTTGAACGGCAGATGGATCGCATGTTACATTCGTTCTTTCCGCACGAACATCGCGCCCGCCCGCGCCTGTGGCGTCCGCCGACCGATGTGTACGAAACCGACGACGCGGTGATCGTGAAAATCGAAATCGCGGGAATGAACCCCGATGATTTTCGCATTGCGTTCGTCGATCGCTTGTTGGCGGTCACGGGCGTGCGTCAAGACGTGGATGCGAAACTGAGTTATCATTGTTTGGAGATTCCGTACGGGGAATTTCGCGCGGAAGTTTTCTTGGGCGGGACGCACGTCGCCGACACTATCGAAGCGAAATACGAAAACGGATTCTTGTACATCACTCTCCCCAAGTCCAAAGGCGAGCACCGCATCCCCGTGCGCGTGCAAGCCAAAGCAGAGTGATCGTATTTCGGCAATGTCAGATCAGCCCCAGGGAACACAGAGAACACAGAGAGATTCTTCGCTTCGCTCAGAATGACATTTCTCTGTGTCCCCTGCGTCCTCTGTGGCAAAACAGAGTTGAGTATGCAAATCTTCACTGGAAAAAAAGAAACGGAATCCGAAGAAGAAAAAAAGGAACAAGAGAATAAGCCGAATATCCCGAACGAGTTGCCGGTCTTGCCGCTGCGCGGCACCGTCGTCTATCCGCTGACGGTGATTCCACTCAACGTCGGTCAGCCGCGCTCGATCAAATTGGTGGACGAAGCCGCGACGAGTTCGACGCGGCTGATCGCGCTCGTCACGATGAAAGACGAAAAAATCGAGGAGGCGGGACCCGACGACGTGTACACCATCGGCACCGTCGCGACCATTCATCGTTTGCTGCGCGCGCCCGACAACACGGTGCGCTTGATCGTGCAAGGGATCGAACGCATTCGCATTCAGGAATTTACAGCGGTCGAGCCGTACCTCAAGGCGCGGGTGCAAGTCTTGCCCGACATTATCGAAAAGAACGTGCAGGAAGAAGCGTTGATGCGGAACACGATTGATTTGTTCCGTCGCCTCGTTTCGCTCGCGCCGCACCTGCCTGAGGAATTACTGATGGCAGCGCTGAACGTGGAGGATCCGCGCCAACTGGTTTATATGATTGCGACGAGCATTCGGATGGAGTTGAAGGACGCGCAAGAGGTGCTCGAACTCGACAAAGTCGTGGACAAACTGACCAAACTCGACGCGCTGATCAACAAGGAACTCGAAGTCCTCGAACTCGGCAAAAAGATTCAATCGCAAGCGCAAGGCGAATTGGAAAAGACCCAGCGCGAGTACATCTTGCGCGAGCAGATGAAGCAGATTAAAAAGGAACTGGGCGAAGAGGACGAGCAGGCGGTCGAGACTAAAGAGTACGAGAAAAAGATCGCCGAAGCGAAAATGTCACCCGAGGCGGAAAAGGAAGCCAAGCGCGAACTCGAACGAATGCGCCAGATGCCGCCCGCCGCCGCCGAGTATCACGTGATCAAGACGTACCTCGATTGGCTCGTTGAGTTGCCGTGGGCAAAGACTACCGAAGACCATCTCGACATCGCGCGCGCGCGGCAAATTCTGGACGAGGATCATTACGATTTGAAAGAGGTCAAGGAGCGCATCCTCGAATATCTCGCGGTGCGCAAACTGCGCCTGGAACGCGGCGGCGACGAAGAGGCGCAAACGTACAAGGGCTCGATCCTTTGTTTCGCGGGACCACCGGGCGTCGGCAAAACGTCGCTCGGTCAATCCATCGCGCGCGCGCTCGGACGCAAGTTTATCCGCATGTCGTTTGGCGGAATGCACGACGAAGCGGAAATTCGCGGACATCGCCGCACGTACATCGGCGCGCTGCCGGGGCGCATCATTCAATCGCTCAAGCGCGCGGAATCGCGCAATCCGGTGATGATGCTGGACGAAGTGGACAAGATCGGCGCGGACTTTCGCGGCGATCCATCGTCCGCGCTCCTGGAAGTGCTCGATCCCGCGCAGAACAAAACGTTCCGCGATCACTATCTCGACGTGGACTTTGATTTGTCGCAGGTGATTTTTATCTGCACCGCGAATCAACTCGAACCGATTCAGCCCGCACTGCGCGACCGCATGGAGACCCTCGTCCTCTCCGGATACACCGAAGAAGAAAAACTGAACATCGCGAAGGGGTATCTCGTTCCGCGCCAGGTCAAGGAAAACGGACTAAAGCCCGATGAGATCAAATTCGAGGACGACGCGATTCGTCAGATCGCGCGCGATTACACGCGCGAGGCAGGTGTCCGCAACCTGGAACGCGAGATCGGCTCGGTCGGCCGCAAAGTCGCGACGCACATCGCGGAAGGCAAGGAACTTCCTGTCGTCATCAACCCGTCGAAAGTGAGCGAACTGCTCGGCAAACCCAGGTTCTACGGCGAAGTCGCCGAGCGCACTTCGATCCCCGGCGTTTCGACTGGTTTGGTGTGGACGCCGGTCGGCGGCGACATCGTGTTCATCGAAGCGACGCGGATGCCCGGCTCGAAAGGATTCATTACGACGGGGCTGCTGGGCGACGTGATGCGCGAATCCGCGCAAGCCGCGCTGTCGTACGTCCGCTCGAAAGCGAAAGACCTGGGCATACAGAGCAAAGCGTTCGCGCAGAGCGATATTCACCTGCACGTGCCGGAAGGCGCGACACCGAAAGACGGACCGAGCGCGGGCGTAACGATGGCAACCGCATTGGCGTCGCTGATGACGAGTCGTTTGGTTCGCAACGATGTCGCGATGACCGGCGAGATTACGCTGCGCGGGCGCGTGTTGCCCGTCGGCGGCATCAAGGAAAAAGTAATTGCCGCGCACCGTGCGGGCTTGAAGACAATCATTCTGCCGCGCCGGAATGAGAAAGACTTGGACGAATTGCCTGATGACGTTCGCAAGGCTTTGACGTTTGTGTTCGCGGAATACGTGACCGACGTGTTCAACGCGGCATTGTGTCCCGCGCCAGTGAAACCCTCGGGTGGCAACGGTCACGCGCCCGAAGGCGCGGAGCAACCGCAGAAGAACAAACTGCCGCGCGCGGCGAAAAAGCGCAATTAACAACCGAATCATTTTTTATCAAGCCAGGGACAATCTATCAGATCGCGCGAATTATTGGATCAAACGCGCGCCTCATTCTGTCATTGCGAGCGCAGTTTGCCAAGCAATCCCCAAATCGCAAGTTGGAGATTGCTTTGTCGCAAATAACGCTCCTCGCAACACTTGCACCGCACGCAAGTGCAGGTGTGACACAGGCAACCTCAGATTGTCCCCATTCAGGCAAGGGTCATTGACGGCGACTGGAATTCTGCTGGCTCTTTCGCGCGGATCTCGTAGTGTGCGCTTCAGCGCATATTCTAATCGCTAAAGCGATTACTACGAATTTGAAACGCACTCTGACTCGACTATTCGATTGCGCCGTATTGCGATTTTGAGCAGGACGGATTCGTAATCCGTCCCTCCTCGTGCGGCATTACGAATCCCGCATACTCAATGGCGCAAATATTGTCGAGCACATTCCGCGTGTGACCCGCGAGCAATTGTGACAAGGCGTAACGTCTTTGTCATTTCGAGCGACGCGAGAACTTTCCGATTCGCAATGTGAGATTTCTCATTGCAGAAAGCGCTCCTCGAAATGACACATCGACTGCCCGCACCATTTGACAGCAATCTCTCCCCGCGATGATCCTTCCTGCCAGCGAATAGCGGATAGCATATCGCGTATCGCGTATGGCTTATGGGATGTGTGTAATTCACCATTTGCCATTTGCTGCACGCCATACGCCATCGGCGATTCGCTATTTGCCAACACGGAAGGAACCCCCATGGTTCATCGAAAGAAATCTACCCAGCGCCAGTGGTACCGCATGGATTTGCATTTGCACACTCCTGCGTCATCCGATTTCAAACAACCTGGCGTGACTTACCTCGACTTGTTGAGAAAAGCCGAGGAAAAAAGCCTCGACGTGATCGCGTTCACCGATCACAACACGGCGGCGGGTTACGCGCGCCTGCTCGAAGCAGTCGAATCGCTTGAAATGCTCGAGCGATTGAAACGACTGCGCGATGACGAGCGCAAGCAACTCGACGAGTTCCGCCGCCTGCGCGAGAAAATCTTGATTCTGCCGGGAGTTGAACTGACCGCGACACTCGGTTTTCACGTCCTCGCGATCTTTCCGCCCGAAACGACGGTGCGGGAACTGGATCACCTCTTGCTCTCGCTCCGCGTCCCGGCGGACAAACTCGATCTTGGCAGCGGCGAAGTCGGCGCGACGAGTGACGTGCTGACTGTGTATCGCACGATCAGTGAAGCGGGCGGTCTCGTGATCGCCGCGCACGCGAACTCGTCGCACGGCGTCGCGATGCCGGGCTTTGATTTCGGCGGACAAACGCGCATCGCGTACACGCAAGACCTCAACTTGCACGCGCTCGAAGTGACCGATCTCGATTCCAAGTCACGGCGGCGCACCGCGCTATTCTTTAGTGGCACCAAGCCCGAATACCCGCGCCGGATGCATTGCATTCAAGGAAGCGACGCGCACAAACTCACTTTCGATCCCAAGTTCAAAAACGAAATGGGCGTCGGCGACCGCGCGACTGAAATCCTGCTCGACGAATTATCGTTCGACGCGATTAAAGCCGTCTTTGTCGCAAACGATTTTTCGCGCACGCGTCCATATCGCTCCGCGGCAGAAGAACCGTTTGATTCACTGCGCGAGGCGCGCGAACACGGCGATACGCTCATTCAGGCATTTCACGAACGCTTGACCGAAAGACGGGGCGTCGCGCGGCAAATTCTGCAAGACATCGTCGCGCTGGCAAACACGAACGGCGGCACGATTTATATCGGCGCGAGCGCGGAGGCGCGCAAAGCGGTCGTCGGCGTGGATCGTCCCGAGCAAGCGATGACGGAACTACGCGGGGCAATCGCGAAAGATATTTTGCCGCCACTTGAAGTGCAGATTGAAGTGCTGAAGAGTCAGGGCAAAAATGTTTTGCAGGTGATCATCCCGCGCGGCAGTGACGTGCCGTACGCGCTCGAGGAAAGTTACATCTACGTCCGTTCGGAAAATGAAACGGGCTTGGCGGTGCGCGACGAAATCATTCAACTCGTGCGCGACGCGCTCGCGATTGAATTCGCGGCAAAAGGCGTTCCTGCGCCGCCGACTCCTATCGCGCCCGAGCAAGTCGTATCGGTAGAAGCGAAAGCCGAAGCACGCGCGGCTGCGTTGACCGTGTCACCGCCGCGGACGGGAGTCGAAATCGTTGTAGCGGAACAACGCAAAGGTGTGTGGTATTACTCGGTGCGCGACCTGCGGAACATGCGCGTCGTTAAGAACGTGACACTCAAAAGCGCGCGACGTTTGTGGCAGTACGCGATTGCAGAACGCGAAAAGAGTCCGCTCGATCCGAACAAACTATCCTGGGTCGGCGGTATCGCCATTGTCAAGACGTACAAGCGCGCGGGCAAAGTGCGATACGATCTCGCACAGCGCGTGGGCGATCAAACTTTCGTCTACTACGGTGTGACTGATGATGGCATTCATGATCAATGGCGCAATCTAATCGAAGGTGAACCCATCGCGGAAGAAGAGATTCCCGAAGTGGCGGAGCCCGAAGCGCACGCGGAAATCGCGCCAGGAGTTGAACCGCCGCCAGAAATCGTTGGATCGCCAAAAGCAGAACCACAACCGTTGATTATCGAGGAAGAAGTTCCTCCACCGCCAATCGAAACTGAAGCGCGCGAAGAAAGAGGAATCCCGTGGTTTGAAGAGATAGGGTTCGCGGAGGATGAGACTGCATTCGCGGAGGAAGAAGCCGCGTCGCCGTTCGACGAGATGATTCCCCCGAGTGCGGAAGAATCGCCCGTTCCCGAAGCGCCTGCCGCGCCACCCAAGGGAGCCTCGCCTGCGCCTCCCGCGCCCGCAGTGCCCGTTGCGCCACCAGAGGAAACTCCGCCGATGGCGGTGACGCCTCCGCAAACCGCGCCACTCGTTCCAAAATCACGCGCACAGGAATGGCGCGAGCAATTGGAGCGCGCGATGGAGGAGGCGCGCAAGGCGCGGGAGGGATCGCAAGTGCCCAACTCTGAGGATCAACCGCAGAAAAAAGAGGGTGGGAGTTAGGTTTTGATTCGTCGTGCGTTTTGGTTTGCGTTCGTGATTTTCTTTTTGCTAGCGAATGCGCTTGCCGCTGACTCTCCCACCATCCACACCGTCGCGTGGGGCGAGACGTTGTACAGCATCGCGCGCGCGTACAGCGTCACGCCGCAAGCGGTTGCCAGCGCGAACGGGTTCAACGTCAACAGTTGGGTGTACGCGGGCACGCGCCTGATCATTCCGACGAACAAAAACGACGACGATGTCGCGCCAACGACACCCAGCGGTTACTACACCGTGCGCGCGGGCGATACACTTTTTTCGATTGCCTCGCGCTTTGGCGCGACGGTTGACGCGGTTTCGTCCGCAAATAATCTGCCATCAAACGGCGTGATCTATGTTGGTTGGTCGCTCAAAATCCCATCGCGTATTTCCAGCCAACCAACCAGCGCGCTATCGAACCATCGCAGTAGCGTAACTCACATCGTCCAGCCCGGCGAATTTCTCGCGCGCATTGCGCTAAATTACGATACAACCGCGCAAGCCATCGCGTACGCGAACAATCTGCCGAACGATTGGATGATTTACGCGGGTCAGCGCTTGAATATCCCAGGCGCGCCAACGCAATCTCCCGCGCAGTCGTCTGGGAACGCTACGACGAACATTCGCTTGACGAATATCCCCTTGTATCAGCAGAAGCAGACGCTGACGTGCGAAGAAGCATCGGCGGCGATGGCGACGCGCGGCGCGATTTCCGAAGCGCAACTCGTCGCCGCGATGCCGCGCAGTGACAATCCGTTCAACGGCACTCGCGGGCGCACGAACGCGCCGTACTACGGCGGCTTGACCGATTACGGCGTGTACGCACAAGGTTTACAAAAAGGATTACGCGCGCTCAACGTCAAGTCGCAAGTGCTGAATGGACAGAGTTACGACGATTTCAAAGCCGACGTGCTGGAGCATTTGCGCGCGGGGCGCGCAGTGGTGTGGTGGCATACGTGGCAGGACTCGTACCAAAAACCGGTGGTCGTCAAAATGTCCGACGGCGCGTCGGTGAAACTTGTGCCATACGAACACGCAGGCGTCATCGTCGCGGCGAACGATCACGGCGTCACGTACCACGATCCGTACGACGCGACGGTGCGATTCGTCTCGTGGGCGGATTTTCGGCGCGTGTCCGCGTATTTCGACAATATGGCGTTGGTAATTCAATAATCCGCGAACAACGCGAATCTCCACGAATTAGTTCATTCGCGTAATTCGGGTTATTCGCAGATCACAAGAGATTTTCGAATGATTCGACTTCGCGAATTCACTCTCAATGACTATGATACTGTCTACGCGCTCTGGCAAAACGCAGGCGATGGTTTGGGCGTCGGCCGTTCCGACACACGCGAAGAAATCACAATAAAGCTACAGCGCGATCCCGATTTGTTTCTCGTCGCGGAAGATGACGGGAAAACTATTGGTACTGTGATTGGCAGATACGATGGGCGGCGCGGCTTGATCTATCATCTCGCGGTTGATCACGCGTACCGCCAGCGCGGCATCGGTGAGATGTTGATGGATGAAGTCGAGCAGCGGATGAAAGTGAAAGGTTGCCTCAAGGCGTATCTGCTTGTCAAGCGCGGCAACGAAGATGCTGTGGAGTTCTATCGTCACCTGGGTTGGGAGACGATGGAGATTACGATAAAGGGGAAGGTGTTACTTTGACCAAACGACCACGCGCGCGCGATCTCGGAATCAAAATTGGACGAATCAAGACGGGCAGATACAATGCGATCACTGATGTCGCGGGTGTTCGCGTTGGACACGTCACGCTGATCGAAGGATCGGGCAAACTGGTGCCAGGAACAGGACCGATTCGCACGGGCGTCACCGCGATTCTTCCGCACGGTGGCGATCTCTTTCTCGAAAAAGTGACAGGCGCGGTCCATCGCATCAACGGTTTCGGCGAAGTGACGAACTCGGAGCAAGTCCACGAGATGGGTTGTATCGAAGGACCGATTATGCTCACGAATTCGTTGAATGTCGCGCGCGTTGTGGACTCGGTGATTGATTGGTCGCTCGACCGTAACAAAGCGATGGGCACCGAGACCTGGGGCATCAGTCCCGTCGTCGCCGAGACGAACGATATGTACCTCAACGACATTCGCGGGCGGCATGTCAATCGCGAGCACGTCTTCCTCGCGATTGATTCCGCGAAAGGCGGTCCCGTCGAAGAAGGCGCGGTCGGCGGTGGCACAGGAATGATCTGCTACGATTTCAAGGGCGGCATCGGTACCGCGTCGCGGAAACTGCCTGATAAACTGGGCGGCTACACTATCGGCATTCTCGCGCAAACGAATTTCGGTTGGCGACCGCAATTGATGATTGACGGCGTGCCGATTGGACGTGAACTGGAACACTACAAACCAGTACGGCGCAAGGTTGTCACACCTGCCCTGGCGGGCGGTGCCAGAGTTGCGAGCGGAGCGATCGCGAAGCATCCCGAAGGGAAGCAATCTCCAACTCGCGGCGCGGAGATTGCTTCGTCGCGATCCTTCGACTCCGCAGCAAAAAACGCTGCTCCGCTCAGGACGCTCCTCGCAATGACACGAAGCGAACCCGTGACCGACAGCGGCTCGGTCATCGTCGTGCTCGCGACCGACGCGCCGTGTTCGACGCGCATTTTGACACGGCTTGCGATGCGCGTGCAGAACGGACTCGCGCGCACCGGCTCGCACACGGGCAACACCAGCGGCGATTTCGTCATCGCGTTCAGCACGCCGCGCCGCAAAAAACATTTTGCCGACGCACTGACGTACTCCGCTGAGCAAATCATCGAGCAAGGCGATCTCATTAACCACGTGTTTTGGGCAGTTGTCGAAGCGACGGAAGAAGCGGTACTGAATTCGTTGTTCAAAGCGGACACGATGATCGGACGCGATGATCGCGTTGTGCCGGGCTTGCCGATTGAAGAGACGGTCGCGTTGATGAACAAGCTCGGACACAAGGAAGTGCATCTGCCGTAGCGATGAACGCGCAAATCCCGTGCGGCTTGGTCTGGTTGATCGGCATCGGTTTGTGGGTATCCAGTTGCCAGTCTTTCCTAGATTCGACCGATTGGGAGACGTTGGCGACACAATTCGATGCCGATGTCGTTCGCATTCCGGCTGGCGAATTTATCATGGGCAGTGACAGTGCGCGGAGCGACGAACGACCACAGCATCAAGTCTACCTCGATGCGTTCGCTATTGATCGATACAAGGTCACCAACGCGCAGTATCGTCGCTTTTTGATTTCGACCGGTCGCACGCCTCCGCGCTATTGGTCGGGCATCGCTTTTCCAGCCGGGCAACCCGATTATCCTGTTGTCGCTGTGAGTTGGGATGATGCGGACGCGTACTGCGCGTGGGTCAACAAGCGTCTGCCAACCGAAGCCGAATGGGAGAAGGCATGTCGCGGCACTGCTGGTCGCGTGTACCCATGGGGTATGATTGGAATCCGAGTCACGCGAATATTGATGTGTCAAATCACACTCCGCATTTTGGCGATGCAGTTTGGGGGGATGCGTGGAATCTTTTGCCCGCCACTTTAGGCGATCTGCGATTGCGACGCGTCGGTTCTTTTGCCGATGGCGCGAGTCCGTACGGTGTGATGGATTTGGTTGGCAACGCGGCTGAGTGGCTGACGGATTGGTACAACTGGAGTGATTACTCGGCGATGCCAAAGCACAATCCGCGCGGCTTGGGTCCGCCGTGGAATCACAACCTGCGCGGCAGCGCGTGGTACGATCCGCAGGGCGCGCAGGGCTGGGCAAAGGAGTTGAGTCGTTGTGCGGCGCGTAACTCGGCGCACGAGACCGCTGATCCGCGCGTCGGCTTTCGCTGTGCGCGCTCAATCGAATGAAAGGTAGATGATGCGAATCGGAATCCTCACCATCAGCGACCGCGCGTCGCAAGGTGTGTACGAAGATCAATCGGGTCCCGCACTGCGCGAGATGGTCGCCAAACATTTCGGCGAAGACGTTGACCTGACGCACATCGTGCCGGACGATTTCGGCGAGATCAAAAGTGCACTGATGAAATGGTGCGACGACGCGCATCTCGATCTGATTTTGACGACCGGCGGCACCGGCTTTGCACCGCGCGATGTCACGCCCGAAGCGACGCGCGCCGTGATCGAACGCGACGCGCCCGGCTTGGTGCAAGCGATGATCGCGGCGAGTCTGCAAAAGACGCCGCACGCGATGCTCTCGCGCATGGTCGCGGGGATTCGCGGGCAAACGCTCATTGTCAATTTGCCCGGCAGTCCCAAAGCCGCGTGCGAAAACCTCGCGGTGATTCTGCCTGCCCTCCCGCACGCAATTGAACTTTTGCGCGGCAAACCCGGCGAGCATCATTTGTACGAAAACCCGCTGGACGAGGAAATTCGCAAGCGCGCTATGGCGGGAGAGTGATAGAATTTTTCCTCAAAGGATTCGTCCTCGGTTTTTCCATCGCCGCGCCGGTCGGTCCGATTGGCGTGTTGTGTATTCGCCGGACACTTACGGAAGGACGCGCGGCGGGATTCGCCTCTGGCTTGGGCGCGGCGACGGCGGACGCGATTTACGGAAGCATTGCCGCGTTTGGCTTAACGGTTATCTCAAATTTCCTCAGGAGCCAGGAATTCGTCCTCCGGCTTGTCGGCGGCGCGTTTTTGTGTTATCTTGGCGTCAAGACTTGGCTGGCGCAACCGGCTGGACGCGCAGCAACGGCTGAAGGTCATGGACTAGTCGGTTCGTATACTTCCATTTTTTTTCTAACGCTGACTAATCCAATGACGATTTTCTCGTTCATCGCAGTTTTTGCCGGGCTGGGTTTTGTCGGCGGCAATAATGATTTGCTCTCTGCCGCGTTCTTGGTGTTGGGCGTGTTCGGCGGATCGGCGTTCTGGTGGCTCTTGCTCAGTGGCGGCGTTAGTTTGTTCCGCTCCCGTTTCGATGTGCGCGCGTTGCGCTGGGTCAATTGGATTTCGGGAATCACTATCACGACATTTGGCGCGCTCGCGTTGTGGAGTCTGCGCTGATGTCATCCGCGCATAACGCGAATGGTTTCGCGTTCTTTCGCGGAGTACACGAGGAATGGAATGCGCTTTTTCACTGCCAATGCCAAAGAGATAAAAAAGTTTTCGACCGAGCAATTGCCGAACTTGAATTTGTTCGACGGCGAAGCGTTCTTTGGACGACTGGTCTGTTTCACGCGCGGTCAGGTCGTGCCATATCATCGCCACGAACACGTTGACGAAGTATTCGACGTGTTGGAAGGCGAAGGGACGATCTTGATTGACGGACGCGAAATGCGCGGTGTGCCCGGCACGATTTTGTACGTGGCCGCCGGCACCGAACACGGTTTCCGCGCCGATGGCTCCGCTCAATGGGTCGTCCGCGAGACGGTGCACGAGCGAATTTATGCCGGACGCGCTGCCAGGATGATCATCCGCGCCGCGCTGAAACGATTGCCGGTTGTTGGAAATAAATTCCGTGAGAGGTTACGATGAAACGAAGTATACTGCTGGCGATCATCGCCGCGCTGTTGGTCTGCTTGTGTTGCGTGATCATTGGTACGGGGGGATGGCTTTGGTTTACGTTTGGCTCTCCGCAACTGATTGCGCGCGGCACGCTCTCTGCGCCAACGGTCGTTGCGCCATCGCCGCGCCCGAGCAGCGCGCCAATTCCAAGCATATCGAACGCGACGGCAGACGCACTATTCCGCGCGCAAATTCCAGCGCGCGATCTGTACCAAATCGTTCCGCGCCTCCGCAAGAATCTCACGCTGCTGACGCCTGTGCCGACACCGGCGCCGCGCGCGTGGAAGGTTGGTGACCATGACAAGTTCTATGTAGTTCAGAACGCGTCTACCGGCGAATATCGCACGGCGAGCGCGACCTTGCACGTGATTACCCCGCACGCGCTAGTTTGGGTTGAGGACGGGTTGAAGTTCGATCCGGACGCGCTGAAAAAATCGGCTGATTTCTTCGAGACTCAAGTGTATCCGACGAACGTGAAATATTTCGGCGATCCCGGTGTCGGGCTGGATGGCAACACGCACATTCACATCTTGAACACGCGCTTTGAAGACGCGGCTGGATATTTCAGCAGTGTGGACACACACCCACTCGCGTTCGCGCCGTACAGCAACGAGCGTCACATCATCTATATGAACATCATAGCGCTCACGTTGAACGACGATGAATACAACGGCGATCTCGCGCACGAGTTTCAGCATCTGATTCACAAGAATCAAGCCCCCTACGCGACCGGCTGGATTGATGAGGGGATGGGCGATCTCGCGATCAAGGTCAACGGCTTTCCGGTGTTGGGAGTCTCGGATGTGTTTGCGCGCCGTCCCGATACGCAGTTGGATACTTGGGGGAGTACGCCGAACCAATCGGCGGCACATTACGCCGCGTCGTATCTCTTCTTCAATTATGTGGCGCAGCGGTTCGGCGCGGAGATGATTCGCGATATCATTCACGCGCCGCGCGAAGGGATCCCCGGGATGCAAGCCGTCCTCGATCAGCGCGCGAACAGATTGCGCTTTGACGACTTGTTCGCGGATTGGGCGGTCACGAATATTCTGAATGACCCGATGGTTGACGACGGTCGCTACGCGTATGCGAACGAAAGCACATTCCGCGTGACGCGCGTGGGCGATTTGAATCAATATCCGATCACGCGCACGGTACAGATGCCCGAGTACTCCGCGAGTTATTTCGCACTCACGCCCAACCGAAGTGACGTGACGATTTACTTCACCGGTACGATGATGACGAAGTTGATCGCGGCGGACCCGCGCGCTGGCAAGTGGATGTGGTACTCCAATCGCGCAGATATGGCGGACACGACTTTGATGCGCCAATTCGATTTGACGCGCGCGAACAAAGCGACGCTGCAATTCTGGACGTGGTACGACATCGAAACAAATTTCGATTACGCGTACGTCGAGGCGTCTACTGACGGCGGCAAGACTTGGGAGATTTTGCCGGGCAAGTCCACGACGACGGCGAATCCGAACGGCGCGAGTTATGGTCCCGCATTCACCGGACGGTCTGGCGCCGTTGATGACAAATCACAAACCCCCGCGCGTTGGGTGCAAGAACAAATAGATTTGTCGCCGTACGCAGGCAAGACGATTCAATTGCGGTTTGAATACATCACCGATGATGCGTACAACGCGCCGAGTTGGGCGATTGACGACATCGCGATTCCTGAGATCGGCTATGCCGATGACGTTGAGGGTGGCGAGAGCGGCTGGCAAGCCGCGGGCTTTATTCGCACCGATAACATTCTGCCGCAAAAATACATCGTGCAAGTGATCGAAAGTGGCGGCGCGACGCGCGTTGTCCGCGTTCTGCTCGACGCGCAAAATCGCGGCAGTTATACGATTACCGGATTCGGCAAAAATATTTCCAGAGCAACGCTCGTCGTCACCGCGCATGCGCCGACGACGACTGAGCCGGCGCAATTTCAATTTGGTGTGGTACTACGATAGTTTGATGGTTGGATAGTTGGTTGTAACCGAGCAACTATTCCGCTGCCCAACTGTCCAACTATGCAACTATCCAACTACGTAACTTGGAACCATGATCTTTTTCGTTGTTGGCACATTACTGCTACTGGCTTTCCTCGCGTGGGGGACGTGGCGCACCGCGCAGGCATTGCGCGCGTGGCTGCCCGATTTCAATTTGCTGTTGCTCCCTGCCGAAAATCTGCTGCGGCTGGGTCTGATCGTCTTCTGCGTTGTGTTGGCGCGGCTCAGCGGCCTTGCGTTCGCGCAGTTCGGTTGGCAGTCGCTTGATCTAGGGCGCGATCTGCTTGCGGGGTTGTTTGTCGGCAGCGTGGTCGCGCTGCTGGTGCCGCCGCTGGCGCATTGGGCGATTGCGCGTTTTGGCGCGTCCGTGTATTCGCCGGTTGTCGTGCGGAGTATTCTGCCGCGCCATCGCCGCGAATGGTTGCTCGTTCCGCTCGCGCTCATCCCCGCCGTGTTCCTCGAAGAGTTGTTGTTTCGCTCGCTGTTGCTCGGCGGCTTTGGTGCGTTCGCGCCACCGCTGTTGCTGGCTATCGTTTGGTCAATTCTTTTCGGCGCGATGCACCTGCCGCAAGGCGCGCTCGGCATTGTCGTCGCCGCCGCGCTCGGTTTGCTTTTGTCGTGGTTGTTTCTCGCGACCGAGAGTTTGGTCGCGCCATCTATCGCGCATTATCTTATCAATCTGTTGCAACTCGTCTGGGCGTCGCGCGAAAAAGCGTGGTTGGAGACTTGGGGTCCTGCGTGACTCGCGGGTGAGTGATTAGTTGTGGTAAGAGGAGATTTGCAATGAGTAGCAACGATTCCAATCGCCGCGATCAATTTCGTGCGCGTGATCCACTGGGCGCGGTGACGGGCGGACTCGTGCTGATCTTGCTCGGCGTCGCATTTCTGCTCGTGCAGAATGGGATGTTCGGCGTGACGTGGGAGAACTTTTGGGGCGTGTTCCTCATCGGCCTGGGCGGAATTCTTTTGCTTCAGGCATTCCTGCGCGCGATCTTGCCGGGCTATCGCCGCGGCGTCATCGGGTTGGTCATCGGCGCGTTTGTGTTGATCGCAATCGGGATGATCCCGTTCGCCGGAACGGAATGGGGCAAGTGGTGGCCCCTGGCTTTGATCGTGCTCGGCATCTTGATGTTGCTTGGACAGTTCACGCGGCTAATTTAGGGTCGAGCGGCTGCTCGTCCCGACGTGGGACGCAGACGGATGCAGGCGAACGCAGATGGGAAAATTCTGTGTTTGTCTGTGTTTGTCTTCGTCCAATTTTTGGGGGCTTGGATTTCTGCGTATAATGTGAACGGAGGATTGATGGGCATTCTCGTTTCCACCACCTGGCTTGCCGATCATTTGAACGACGCGCGCGTTCGCATTGCCGATGTGCGATGGTATTTGCTGGAAAGAGACAGAACCGGACACGAAGAATATCTGCGCGGGCATGTTCCAGGCGCAGTGTTCGTTGACCTTGACACCGATCTTTCGTCACACTATCGCGGCGGTCCAGGTCGCCACCCGATTCCGCGCGCCGATTTGTTTGTGGAAGCGATGGCGCGCGCCGGCATTGGCGCGGAGACGCACGTCATCGCGTACGATGATCGCGGTGGCGCGGCGGCAGCGCGCTTGTGGTGGCTGCTCCGATACTTTGGACACGATCAAGTTTCACTCCTCGATGGCGGAATCGCGCAATGGCTCGCGGAAGGTCGCCCGCTCGAAACACGTGTTCCCACATTTCCACCGAGTTCCTTCCTTCCCCGCGCGCGTCCAGAGATGGTCGTCAGCAAAGACACGGTGAATCAGTTACGCCACGATCCGCGCGCGCTCGTCCTCGATGGACGTGTCCCCGAACGCTATCGCGGTGAAGTCGAGCCGCTCGATGTGCGCGCAGGACACATCCCCGGCGCCGAGAACGTTCCTATCGCAGGCAATTTGCGCAGCGCGACTGATCTGCGCTTTCTCTCAGCGGAAGAATTGCGTGGGCGATATGAAAAACTTGGCGTGGGAAAAGCCGAACGCATCGTCACGTATTGCGGCAGTGGCATCAACGCCTGCCAAACTGTTTTTGCGCTCACGCTCGCGGGATTCACGAACGCGCGGCTGTACGAAGGTTCGTGGAGTGATTGGAGCCGCGACGCAAGTTTGCCCATTGGCAAATAGCGTATAGCGAATGGCAAAAGATCACCAGCCATATGCCATATGCTTTGCACCATACGCGATATGCCATACGCATTTATGGGAAGGGGTCTAGTTTGTGAATTTGTTTGGAGTGTCGCGTTTGCCAAAAGAACTGACGCCGACGCAGCAGAAAAACTTTCTAAACGTTCAGATCGATGGCATCGCGATTGGTTTGGCGAGCGCCGCCGCGCCGTTCTTGCCGGTCTTTTTGGCGCGCCTGGGCGCGACGAATGTCCAAGTCGGCTTGTTGACGGCGATGCCGGGCTTCACCGGCTTGTTCCTGGCGATTTTGGTCGGACGATTTCTGCAAACGCGCCGGCGGGTTGTTCCTTGGTACAGCACCGGGCGCTTGATGGTCGTTTCGTCGTACGCGCTCACCGGGCTGGTGCCGTTCGTCGTGCCGCGCGAGTATCAGGTGGTGGCGGTGCTGCTCATCTGGGCAGCCGCGACTTTGCCGCAAACGCTCGTCAGCGTTTGCTTCTCGGTCGTGATGAACGCGGTCGCGGGACCCAAGCATCGTTACGAATTGATGAGCCGCCGCTGGTCAACCCTCGGTTTGACGACAGCGATCACGGTGGCACTGGTGGGCCAAGTCCTTGACCACATCGGCTTTCCGATCAACTATCAGGTTGTTTTTCTCGGACTTTCGGTGGGCGGCTTGATCAGTTACTATTTTTCGAGCCACATCGAGTTGCCGGACGCCGAGCCGCCGGCGCATCTCGCCGGTCAATCGTTGCGACAGCAGTTCAGGAATTACGCTGCGCTGGTTCGCAACGAACCTGCGTTTGTCTCATTTATGCTCAAGCGTTTTGTCTACATGTCTGGGATATCTCTGGCAACGCCGCTTTTTCCGCTGTACTATGTGCGGCAGGTTCAGGCGAGCGATGCGTGGATCGGCATCATCAACACCGTCCAAACCGGGATCGTATTGCTGGGGTATTACTTTTGGACGCGGCAATCGAAGCAGCGTGGATCTCGTTTTGTATTGCTGTGCACGACGTTGGGAATGTCGCTTTATCCGGTCTTGATCGCGTCCACGCTTCAAGTCGAATGGATCGCGCTGTACGCCGGCCTGGCAGGGATTTTTCAGGCGGGACTTGACCTGGTTTTCTTCGATGAATTGATGAAGACATTTCCTGCCCAGTACAGCGCGACGTTTGTTTCGGTTGCACAAAGTCTGCAATATTTCTCGACGGTTGCCGCGCCGCTCGTAGGTACCGCGCTCGCCGATCAGATCGGACTTGGCGGCGCGCTGATTGTGAGCGGGGTGTTGCGTCTGACGGGGTTTGGGCTGTTCGCTCTTGGAAAAGTCGAGATTAGAGTTTAGAGATTGGAAGCGAATCTCTAGTCTCCAATCTCTAAGCTCTACACCGTGCGCGCGTAAACGCGATGATTCTTGTACGGCTTGCCGCCGACGTTGATGAGGTCTTCACGCATTTCACGGCGGTCTCCGCGACCTGCGTCAGATCGGCGTGTTCAAAACTGAAGCCCGGAGCGCGGATCGTCTTGTCCATCTCCGAGTACAAGAGCGCGTTGCCGCCGATCCCTTGAAACTCCGGCAGAATGCCCGCACCGTTCAACGCAACCCATTTCGTGCGCCGCATTTCGAGCAAGAGATCGGGGAGCCCGAACGGAAAAAGATGCCCACGCGCGCGCTGCAGCGCGGCGGAAACATCAGGGAAAGCGAAGAGGAATCCAACGACATCGTTATCATGCGCGATGATTTTGATCAAGCGCGGGTCGGCGATAATCATAATGTTGTCTAGGATGAATTTGATCTCGCGATCACTGAGCGGATAATATTCCCAGTTGTTGACGAATGTTTGGTTATATGCTTGTCCGATGCAATCCGCCCAC
>Ga0315289_10005933_pt1 | contig 17967 bp, 15 predicted proteins | sample YL17G11_40_MG_FD_203452 | JGI IMG/M metagenome (GOLD analysis project Ga0315289, IMG submission 203452) | Sediment microbial communities from Yellowstone Lake, YNP, Wyoming, USA - YL17G11_40 | ecosystem: Environmental > Aquatic > Freshwater > Lake > Sediment | place: USA: Wyoming | collected... | reverse complement strand
TTTTTCTTATGAGCCTGACGGCTCATTATTATTTATTTCGTAGAATCAGTCTTTATCCACCGGTCAAAGACCGGATGGAATTATATCTTTAAATTTTTCTTACTACAGCCTAAGAAAAACAAGTTATTTTGATTTAATTGGCTTTTATCAAGCGTGTTAGAACTATTTTTAGCATTTATAATAGGAGTACTGCTAGGAATAACAGCGGGTCTGCTTCCTGGTCTTCACCCAAATAATATCATACCTATAATTTTAGGTTTATCATTCCTTTTTGGTCCATTGCCTACAGCAATAATATTGCTTTCTTCTGGTGTCATTAACTCTTTTGTTAGTTTTATACCGTCGATACTGCTCGGTGCCCCTGAAGACTCTAATGTTTTAGGGATTTTACCTGGGCATAAATTACTTTTACAAGGAAGAGGATATGAAGCTATAAAATTATGTATTACTGGTTGTTTTGGCGGTATTTTATTTTCAACTCTTACTTTGCCTTTATTTACGCTTCTAGTCCCAATTCTGTACAATTCTATAAGGCCTAATGTGCAGTGGATTTTGATATTTGTTGTTCTTTATATGATACTGTCTGAGAAAGGAAAAAACAAATTTTATTCTTTTTTTGTTTTTTTAATATCAGGAATTTTAGGACTGCTTGTTTTAAACAATTTATCAGACGAGATGCTATTCCCATTGCTAACAGGAATGTTTGGTTTGCCTATGCTCTTGTTATCAATATTCGAAAAGTCCAAATTACCTGAAGAATTTAGTCTTGAGGAAGAAAAATTAGAAAGAAAAAATATTTTATCATGTATAGGAATTGGAAGTTTAGCCGGTATAGTTGCCGGGATACTGCCTGGGGTTGGAGCAACCCAATCAACAATATTAACCCAACAGGTTTTTCAAAAAAAGCGAGATGAAAGAAGTTTTTTAATTTCAATCGGAGCCATCACAAGTTCTGACATAGTTTATTCTATACTAGCCCTATGGTTAATTAAAAACCCTCGTTCAGGAATAGCTGTTGGAATTAGCAAGTTGCTAGAAGTTGGATTTAATGAAGCTATAATTTTTATTGTTTTTATTTTAATTTCAGCGTCTATAGCAACAATAATAAGTTTAACGCTTACTAAAATCGCATTAAAATTCCTAAGAAAAATAAATTACAAAAGTCTATGCATATCAACTTCTATATTCCTTTTCATATTAACTATAATATTCTCAGGTTTGACTGGAATCTTAGTATTAATAACGTCTTTGTCTATAGGCTTAATCCCAAATAAAATTGGAATAAGAAGAACTCATATGATGGGATGTTTGCTTGTTCCTACTATTTTATTTTTTATAGGAATCAGCATTCTATGATTAATTTGTCATGTCTACAGTTTTCCCAATTGAACCAGAAGATGCAAAATACAAAGTGTTAGAGCATTTAGGACAACTACCATTTAAAGTCGGTCTTCTGAACTCCCAACCACACTTCTTGCAGGTGACAGATTCAAAGTTTTTTAGGATAGTCTCTTCAGGAGACAATTGCTTTTTCTGCCCATTGAGCATGTCCAAAAGACTTTTTTGTTTAACTCCTTCTAATAATTCAGAGGGTGTAATTCCGCATACTTCAAATATTCTTTCTAATGGTGGAAGCAATTGGTTGTATATGTAATACTCAGGATCTATTTCTAATCCTTTATCCCTAACGAATTGTGGGTCCTCAGCTCTTTTCGACATTAATTGATTACCTCTAACTATAACGTACTCGAGTCTCTCACCAACTAATGACCTTGATTTATCCCTTTGGGCAATTTTCTTAGCTAGTTCAACATGTGGTTGAACTCCATCATAGCTATCCAAAGCTTTAGTTACTCCTTTTACTATTGATAATTTCTCTAGAGGTATTTTACCTTTAGCTAAATCATCAACCGTGCTTCGAACATATTTTGATGCTTTGCTAATGTTTTTTTCTTTTAGAACTATGTTAAGAACATTAAGCATTGTTTCAGAAGCTAAGAGGCACCAATCTCTTCTAACAGTCTCTATGCCTTTCATTTCCATTTTATCAACCCATTTGTCTCCGTCTCTTTCAAATGCCCAACCTGCATATCTTTTCTTTGTCTCGATTAAAAATGATTTGTATACTTTTTCGAATTTTAAATCCAAACCATAAAGTTTCCCAGAAACAAAAGCAGAGACTTTTTTACCAAACTCTTCTGCTTCATCAAGGTCTTTGACGCCTGATTTTATAAAAACAGAGTCTGTGTCTGCATAGATAACTTTGACGGGAAAGTTTTCTTCTATTAATTTTTTAGTCTTAGTTATAGTATCTCTTCCAAACGCAGTTATTGTATTTGCAATATCCATAACATACAATTTTGATTTAGGATATCCTGTATAACCGTAAAGACTGTTTGAAAGGTCTTTCAAAGCAAGTTGTTTGGCTTGAAGAATTCTCTTATTTTCTGGATTAGTTTCTAATTTTAATTGTTTTCTAACATTAGATCTAGTGTTTAGTATATCCTCGACTACTGTAGGTATAATACCTTTGAATACGCTAGGTTTTACAAACTTAGTCCCATAAGGTGAGACAAAATGATCAACGTCCTCTCCATTAGTCAGATATGTTGTTGTACATATATTGAAAGCTTTAATTAATGACGGATACATGCTGGTGAAATCTAAACAGATGACCCATTCATGAAGTCCTACCTCTGGATCTAAAACCAAAGCGCCTTTTAGGCCATGTTGTTCTCTATCAATATCTGAGAAGTCGAGTGGTTTACAAGGAACTATAAAATTTCTTTTATTGAACTCTTTAAGAAGTCTAAACTCGTGTCTCTGCGACTGGCCTCCAAAACAATCCTGAAGCAACAACCCGCAGGCCTTTGCTACCTCTAAAAATTTATCCAATAAACGTCTCTCAACAACAAGCCTTAAAACAAGCTCAGCGTCTTTCTCTGCATATTTTATAAATTTGTCTATTCCATTACCATTCCACATTTCTCTTACTGTCTTGATATGGTCACTACCTATATCAATTTTCTCCTCTCCAAGAAGTTGTTTTGAAATAGTGCTTAAATCATAACGCTTGAATTTAACCCAAGGGTCTCTTTTGAAAACCTCAAACGTGTCAACTATAACTCTCCCACAAACACTTGGCATATAGCTACGCTGAAGTTTTCTTGACATTGCAGGTTTTTCTGATCTTCCCAAGTCTCTAGGCAAGTTTAAAACTTCTAAACGTTTTATTAAAAATGGTAAGTCGAATCCATTTATGTTATGGCCGCATATAACATCAGCGTCATAATCGTCTAGGATCTCTTTGAATTTCTCCAACATTTCTTTTTCATCTTTGCATGCAATAACATTATTATTAGCTTTCACAGACTTTGCAACAATAACTAAATGATCCTTTCCTTTATATTCTGGACTAAATGCTAAACTTATGATAACAACTTTATCTTTTTCTGGAATCGGTAATCTAATTTCTTCTGGTAAGCATTCTATGTCAAGTGAAACAATCTTTAGAGGAGCGTTCTTTAATATTTCTATTGGTTTTATAGAATCTGCTACAAACGCCTTACATTTTACTGTATTTGTATTTGTGAACTTCCCTTCAACATTTATCCAGCCCATTCCTTTTAAATCATAGTCTGCCATAAACCTATATCTAAATAAAACATCTGCCTCGTATGGAGTTCCGAACCCCTTAGCATATTCTCTTATCTCTGGTGTAACGCTTGGGTCATTGCCAGTTATTTTTAGAACTTTTACGGGAGGTTGATAACCTATTGGCAATATTTTTTCAATGATTTCAATTCTAAGATTAGAGAATCTCTTTTTTATTTCTTCAATATTTTGTGGATAATTACTTTCTTCGCCATGAAGATAAAAATATGGTAAGAACTTATCATAGAAAACGCAAATAGCTTCACCCTGGATGTTCTTGCAGAATAATCTAACTATTGGCTTGTTGTTAACAACAGTGTAATCACAATCTAGAATTTGTAATTCCATAAGAGTCTTATTCGTATTTGAACTTTAAAGTCTTTTTGGTTGTTAAAAATATTTTTCTCAGTTAAATGCTATTAACTTCCCTTGTTTTCAAATCAATTATTTTGTTTAATGAAGCAATCGTTATTCCTTTATAATTAGTATTAACATCCGTGTTAGTAAAAATTATATCTGGAACTGGTTCTATTATAAAATCTGTATTTTCTATGTTCATATATCGTCTTCTTAATACGTCCAACGGATTTGCCCCAGAAGTTATTAAAATTAGTATGCCTTGAATTTCAACTAAATATGGGTTTTTTATTTTATAACTTTTACCTTTTATTTTGTCTTTTATTTCATCGATGTAAAAGACGTAGTTAGCGTCATAATCTTTATCATTCTCTAAGAATGCAATTTTTATATTTTCCGAGGTATAGTTAACTGGTCTTATTGGAACATCTGGATAAATTAATTTATCAGCAAACAGAATTTTGTTATTTACTCTTCCAGAAACAGCAACCACATCATCTAAGTTTAATTTTTCACCAACATTTTTTGGTATTACTACTTGAAATTCGCCGGTCGGGTCCTCTAAGCTTACTATAAAAGTATCTTCCCTTTCAGCCTTGTCCTTAACCAAGCCTATTATAGTAGCATTTCCAACACCTACTTTGTTTATTGAAACTAAATCTGAGAACTCAAGTCTTTTTATTAAAACATTTTGCAACACAGAATATCTTTCATTTAGGTTTTTAACAAAGTCCTGCAATGTGAATCTATTGTTATATGTAAACTCTTTAATGATGTTAACATCATTAACAAGAATCTTTTTAATCAAATCATTGTTTATTATGAACGTATTTTCTTTTTTAACTCCTTCTATAAGCCTATAGAAAGTATCCTCATCTATATTTTCTATTAAATTGACTATAGCCTCGTCTACCAAATACCCTAAGTTTATTAAATTCTTTACATGATTGTGGTTCATAAGAATATTTCGTACAGAAGATTCTTTAATCTTTTCAAGACATAATCAGGCAAATTTAAGGTTATAACTCTTGTTCTCCCATATCTTCCTTTAGAGATTACTTTTGTAGTTATTACCCCAAATAAATCAAGCTCAGCAATCAAATCTGACACTCTTCTCTGAGTTAATGGCTTCAAACCATGCTCTATGCATACTGTTTGATAGCTATCTATGACCTCTCCTGTTTGTATTTCCTTGCTTTTCTCTGCTAGCTGAATTATTGTATATAAAACAATTTGGCTTTGTTTAGGCTGGGCTTTAACTGTTTCTAAAACTCTATCCATATCTATTTTTTCCTGAGCCATATCAACATGTTTTATTAAAACTTTTTCTTCGCAGTTCCTTTCAGCTAGCTCGCCTGCTACTCTTAACAAGTCTAAAGCTCTTCTAGCATCACCGTGCTCTTGAGCAGCTAATGCAGCACATTTTTCTATAACCCCGGGTTCAAGTGAACTAGGAGCGAACGCTAAAGATGATCTTGTTCGTAAAATGTCTTGCAGTTGTAAGGCATTATATGGTGGGAATATCAACTCTTCTTCGCTCAATGAGCTTTTAACTCTCGGGTCTAGAGACTCGATAAACCCAAGGTTGTTTGTTATCCCTATGATAGAAATTTTAGAGTTTTTCAGTTCTTGATTGACTCTAGTTAAGTTATAGAGAATCTCATCTCCTGTTCTTTGGACTAGAGTGTCTATCTCATCAATAATTATAATAATCGTTTTATTATAACTTTCCAAACTCTCAAAAAACATATGATAGACTTGATCAGTAGGCAACCCTGTAAATGGAACTTCTTTGCCTAGTTCTTTAGATAACGCTACCAATAATCTATATTCTGTATCAGCTATTTTCTTCATTTTACAATTTACATAAAGAATCTTGACTTTGTTTCCATTACTCTGACTAATTCTTTCCAACTCCGAGCCAACGAATCTTGAGACAAGTGTCTTACCAGTCCCAGTTCTTCCATATAAGAATACGTTACTAGGTCTTCCGCCTTTTAGAGCAGAAGCAAGAATTCTTCCCAAGTCATTTATTTGCTTTTCCCTGTGAGAAATAGCCTCTGGTATGTATGATATTGTTAAAGCCTCTCTGTTTATAAATAGAGGGGGTGTTTGTAAGAACTTATTGAAAATGTTTTCTTCCATTTTAAGACCTTTGTTTCTTTTGAAGTTAAGATGATGAAGCATTATATACTTTACTTCACGTTAACCCCATCACTTCCTTAGGAAAATGTTCATATGAAGGGAAAATGAAGATTATAACAACGTTATTTCTCCAAAAGAAGCAGACACCCGTAAGGTTCTTATGTAGTTATTTTAAAATTTTTTAAGAGTAATATAAATAATAACCTTCATTTCATATAACAATGTTATTAATAATAATAAATAATATAAAAATAAAATAAAGTCATGTTCGACTAGCAATGAACGGGTAGGCTAAAAGTTGTTTTTTAATAATTTTATGAGCTCATCCTTATCTTTTATATTGGTTATACCTAGCGGTATGCCTTCTAACTCTGCTATCCTCTTAGCTAATTCATCTATTTTCTCAGAACCATGGAGAATGACAATCCCAGGTCTAAGATTAGTAACTTTTAATGCTACCATTGAGCTTCTTCCTCTATGTGCGCCTATGAATATCAGAGCTCTTTCACTGGTTAATCCATAAAGCTTTACCATATCAATTGGTGAAAGATCTATTATTGCCTTTAAACTGTCGACTACAGTGTAGCCATATATGTTTCTGTTAGCAAGGTCCTCTCTTACCATTACTGAAGTATCCACTATCTTGCAAAATTCTTTTATGCTTATAGGCGCGTCAAACTCTTTCATATCTAGAACAGCGTCTGACAAAACAGTCTTAGTTGGCAATTCTGCAAACTCCTGTATAACTTTCCCACCGAGCTTCTCATCTATAGATATCATTGCTTCTACTATTTTTTTAACCATCTTAATTCCAGGCGATTTCCTTCTACCATTTTCATAATCAGAAATAACTGATGGCATTATTTTCATTTCATCTGCCAATCTTCTCTGCGGTATCTTGAATATGTTTCTCCACTTCTGGATAACCTTCCCAGCTTCATTACTAAGAACGATTTCACCAGATATTCTCTTAGCTAAGTTCTCTTTTGCTAATCCTTGAGCATCCATAGAACATATATTGACGAATAGAATTTATAAATTTATCGTATCTATTCTTTTGGCTCTTGTCAATTTAATGATTTTATTTTAGGCTTTCCGCTATGCATATTTTTAAATAATTTAAAAATATAGAAAATAGCATGGCAACGGGGATAAAGGTTAAAGACGCGATGGTTACGAGAGTAGTAACTGCTAAGCCTAGTCAGACAGTTCTTGCAGCATCAAAAACCATGAAAAAGGAAGACGTTGGGAGTGTTATTGTAATTGAAGGCAGCAATCCAATAGGCATTGTAACAAGAGAGGATATAATAAACAAGGTTATAGCAAACAACAAGTTGCCTTCAAAAGTCACTTTAAAGGAAGTAATGAGTAAAAAACTGATATCTTGCCTTCCTGACGCTGACATTTCCGAAGCAGCAAGAGCAATGTCAAAATACAAGTATGAAAGAATACCTGTCGTTTCTATGGGCAAGTTGATTGGCATGATATCAACAAGAGAAATCGCCAAAGTTGCACCAGCAGCGCTTGAAATAGCAACAGAGCATCTAAGAATTGAAGAGCCTGAAAAGGTTGTAGAAGAAACTAATGAAGGCGAATGCGAATTATGTGGCAATTATTCAGAAGAGCTTCATAACGTTAATGATAAATGGGTATGCGATGCTTGTAAAGATGAGGCAGCAGCGCTCTAATTCTATAAATTTAAATACTTTTAAAATGTACATATGATAAGCCGAGAGGTTGAAGAGTTATTAGATATCCTTGAGAAAAACAAGGATAAGCATACAATAGTTGAAGGAAAAAGAGATAAAAAAGTTTTATGCTCATTGAATTTCACTAATATATTTACAATTGAAAAAGGGCTCTATGAAACAGTAGAGGGCCTGAAAGAGAATGAAGTGTTAGTACTAACAGACTTTGACTCTGAAGGTAAACAAATAGCAAAGAAACTTAACATATTTCTTCAACACCTCGGCAAAAAAGCAGATAAAGAAACCAGAAGAAAAATCGGTTTAATGTTTGCTAGATTAAAAATCAAAAAAATTGAGGAATTAAGAGGTGTTATATATGGGTAAACTTGCGCAAGCAACTTCAAAATATACGATTTATGCTAAATTCGAAGCAGATGGCACTGTGGAAAAGCCAGATGTCATTGGTGCTGTCTTTGGGCAGACTGAAGGATTGCTAGGCCCTGACATGGAACTTAGAGAATTGCAAAAAACAGGAAGACTTGGAAGAATTGACGTTGAAATAAAAAACGTAAATGGGAAGGCATCAGGCGTAATTTCAATCCCGTCGTCATTAGATAGTTCTGAAACTGCTTTAATAGCAGCTTGTATAGAAACAATAGAAAGAGTAGGGCCTTGTAACGCAAAAATTTACATTGATAAGATTGAGGACGTTAGGATTGCAAAAAGAAATTACGTCATCAGCAGGGCAAAAGATCTTCTAGGAAGAATGTTTGAAGAAGGATTCTCAGATCCTCAACAAATAGCAGAACAAATAAAAGAAGCAGTAAGAGTAGCGGAGATAGGAGACTATAGGGGATTACCAGCAGGTCCAGGTTTGGACTCGTACGATTCTATCATAATCGTAGAAGGTAGAGCAGACGTACTAGCGTTACTAAGAAACGGTATAAAGAACGTAATAGCAATCGAAGGAACGTCAGTTCCAAAACCAATTGTAGATATCTCAAAGCAAAAAACAGCTACTGCCTTTCTAGACGGCGACAGGGGCGGCGATTTGATTCTAAAAGAACTTTTATCAGTTGCTGAGATAGACTTCGTGGCAAGGGCTCCAAGAGGAAAGGAAGTGGAAGAACTTGGGAAGAAAGAAATATTCCAATGTTTAAGAGCAAAGGAGCCAACCGGGCAGACAAAGCCAGAAATAGTTGTAAAAGAAGAACAAGTAGTAGCCGAGAGAGTGTCACCTACATACAAGTCAGGCATTGAGTTTGATAAGCTGCAGAGATTTAGAGAGGTTTTAGAAGATTTGACAGGAACTAGGGCAGCTTGCTTCTTGGACGGGTCACTAGAAATATTAGGAAGAGTTCCAATAAAAGAAATGTTCTCAGCTATGAGAGAGCTGGACGCAGAAGTTATAGTGCTTGATGGTGATATAGATCAGAAGCTTGTTAATCAGTGTGCAAGCAATGGTGTAAAGTATGTTATTGGAATGAAAGTGGGAAGGATAAGAACGCCTGAAGGCATGGTAGTTTTAACAATTCAAGATTTGAAGTAAATTTAATATATGATTAAACTAAATTATAGAAATGCTTGATTTAGTTGAAAGGGTATTGAAGCATGTAGAGAGTTTGACAGATTATGCAGAGGTTAGATACGAGAACGCAAATGGAAGCAGATTTATTGTTAAGAACGGCGTTCTAGAAGCTACTGACTTGTCAAAGACGTTTGGAATAGCAATAAGATATTTAAAAAAAGGATTTTTAGGAACGCTTTATTCTAACAGCCTTGAATTTGCTAAGCTGAAAGCGCTAATAGACAAGACTATTAAGAGTCAGTCATCTAAAATTTTATCAAAACCAATAGAACTTTCAAAAGAAAAAGTCTATGGATGCAATTACGAAGTCAAGCAAAAAATTAATTTAGAGAACGTTAGTCAAGAAGAAAAAATCAAGGCTGTTTTCGAAATAGAAAAAACATTGCTAAGCAAGAATTTAGCAATGAGGTATTTTGAACTGTACGATGAATTAAAGGAAAAGATTTATGTTAACTCAGAAGGCTCTAGGATAACTTCTAAAATACCTAGGGTTGGGTTTGAATATGCCTTGACTCTAGTTGCAAACGGCGACAGCGAACAAAGGTCCTTTCAATACGGTGGCTCTGGCGGCTGGGAGGTATTTAATTCTTGGAACTTGACCGAAAAACTGTCTAACGAAGCAGACATGCTTGCAAAGCTTTCAAAAGCAAAGAAACTCGTTAAAGGTAATTATGATGTAGTGCTTGCCCCTGAGATCGTCGGTATAGCTTCGCATGAGAGCTGTGGTCATCCATATGAAGCTGATAGAATCTTGGGCAGAGAAGCAGCTCAAGCAGGCAAGTCCTTTGTCACGCTAGATATGTTAGGTCAAAATATTGGAAGCAGTGTTGTAAGCGTTGCAGATGATCCAACCTTGCCTAATAGCTATGGATACTATCTTTATGATGAAGAAGGAATGAGAGCTGAGAGAAGAATTCTAATGGAAAACGGTTTAATAAATTCATTCTTACAAAACAGAGAAACTGCTGCTGAGCTAAAAACTCAAAGCAATGGTGCTGCGCGTGCAAATGCATGGTATAATGAGCCATTAGTAAGAATGGCAAACACGTTTGTTGTACCAGGCAATTATTCTTTTGATGAATTGCTAGAGTCAATTAAGAACGGTGTTTATATTAAGACTTACATGGAGTGGAATATTGATGATAAAAGATTTAATCAAAAGTATATAGGCCTTGAGGCGTGTGTAATAGAGAACGGCGAGTTAAAACAGTTAGTGAAAAGACCTGCTATAGAGATAACAACTCCAAAGTTCTGGAGCAGCGTAGATGCAGTTGGTAAGGATTTGGACTTTGTTGCAGGCAGTTGTGGTAAAGGAGACCCGATGCAAGGAGTTCCTGTTTGGTTTGGCGGGCCTCATATAAGATTAAGGAATATTATTTTGGTGTAATTATGAAAGTTTCAATTTATACTGGTAAAGGAGCATCCCTTGCAAAAGATGTGATGACAGCGCTTAGAAAACTGAATATTCCATTTCAAAAAGTTAATGAAAAAGATATTTTTCAAGACAAATTAGGTAATTTTTCTATTTTTATTGTTCCAGGAGGCTGGCCTGAAAAATATGTATATAGCCTTATAACAAAAGGTTACGACAAAATAAGAAAGTTTGTAAAAAATGGTGGAAAGTATATTGGCATTTGCGCTGGGGCTTATTTAGCATCAAAGAAGTTTAGAACTGATAATGGTATTTTTATTGGATTGGAGTTGATTAATCCAACTGCTGAAATGGAGATTAAAAAAGTTTTACCTGGAAGAATGAGAGAAATCAAACTGTCAAAACACATGTTATCTAATGGCTGCCCCCATAAAATGAAAATATGGTATATGAACGGTCCTGTGTTCAAAGCAAATAAAAAAATTCGAGTAATTGCAAAATATGAGAATAATAATACAGCTATTGTTTCATCTAAGCATGGTAAAGGTGATGTAATACTTTTTAGCCCTCATCCTGAAGGTAATTCAGAAAGTAAAATAAACCCTAAAAAATATGGTACAATTAAATTATTAAAGAACGCTTTGGTGCAACTATGAATTTAATAAGATTTGCTCTGAAGGAAGGTGCAGATGACGTTATTATAGAAAAAGACAGAGGAGAAACTAAGCAAATTAAGTTTGCAAATAACAGCATAGCTGTTTCACAGAAATGGAACATGGAAAGCTACAAGATATTTATTGCTTGCAAGAAAAAGATTATTACCACAGTTCTTTTTGATACTTCTGAGGAAACTTTGAAAAACTCTATAAGAAATTTAATTAAGAATGCGAAGCTTCTTCAAGAAAACAAAAACTATTTAGGAATAGCTAATGGTCCTTTCAAGTACAAACCAGTAGCAAAGCTATTTGACAAGAAGATAATCAATGCAGATGCGACTGACATGGTCGAAGCAATGATTAATTCTGCCCTTAAGAACAGTAAGAATACTGCAGGAATTCTTTACACAAGTTATAATGAAAGAAATTTAGAAACATCAAGCAATGTTTCTGCGAGTGAAAAATCAACTTCCATTCAGTTGTCCATCCGTGCTTTCAATGCGGACGATGAGTCTGGTCATGCTGCATCATGCTCAAGAGTTCTAAGTAAAATAAACCCAGATGAATTGGGAAGAAGAGCAGGAGAAATATCTAAACTTGCCAAAAATCCTGAAAAAGCTGAAGAAGGTAAGTTTGATATAATGTTTGAGCCAATTGCCATAGCCAATTTATTGAATCTAACGAACAGATCTGCTTCTGCGTTTATGGTAGATTCTGGTTTCTCGTTTCTTAAAGACAAGTTAAACAGGAAAATTGGAAGTTCGATTGTTAATTTGGTTGATGATGGTAGAAAGGATAATGGATATTTTTCTGCGTTGTTTGATGACGAGGGAGTTCCCACACAAACAACAATCATAATAAAAAAAGGAGTTCTAAAAAACTATTTGCACAATACTTCTACAGCAAAGAAGTATAAGACTAAGACTACTGCTAACGCAGGCCTAATTGCACCATCGCCAACTAACACAATTCTTAAAGAAGGAAAAATTACAAAGGAAAAATTAATCAAAGAGATCGATAAAGGCCTTTACGTTACTAACGTTTGGTATACAAGATTTCAGAATTACTTGTCAGGAGATTTTTCGACTATACCAAGGGACGGTATATTTTTAATAAAGAACGGAGAGATTGTAAAATCACTGAAAGGAATAAGGATTACTGATAATCTTCAAAGAATATTAGAAAATATTTCTAGCTTAGCTAACAAATCCGAATGGATTATTTGGTGGGGTCTGGAAGGACAGTCTCCAGTTCTTACACCACATGTCCTAGTAAAGAATGTTAATATAACAATGCCAAAAATGTAATTACTAGCTAATATGAAAATAACCTAATATAACATCCGGGTAATCTGAACCTAAAGAAAGGGGCTGTTTTTGGTTGAATTTTAATGAAAAATGGGCAGTTTTGATATGTTTTTAATGTAGTTCAATAAATTAAATATATGAAAAGTTTACAAGATATGATTACTTCAGATATAATTAGATTTTTTTCAATAGTATTTCCAAGGAAACCACTTAAAATAGCTATGATAAGTTATTATTATCCAACTTCAAAAACCAAAAGTGCTTCTGGAGTTGCTATTTATACTTATAACATCTCTAAAGAACTTGCTAAACTTGGTTGCGATGTTCATGTTTTCACATCTTCTAAAAAAGAGTCTAGAACATCTAAACATAAAATAGAAAATGGATATTTAACAATTCATGAGATAAGCATATTCTCAAAAACTGAAGAAAAGGACCCTGTAATACGAACTAGAATTAATTATCTTGACTTTGAAAATAAAATCCCTAAGGAAATATCAAAAGAAAATAAAAAGGGTAAATTTGATCTTGTTAACACAAACGGATGGCTAACAAGTGGTGTTTTTACTGCAAAGCAGTTTTTAGATTTAAAATGGGTTCACACTTTTCATTCAGTGGAGGTTAATAGAGAAAGTTTGATGTCCGACGAAGAGAAAAAATATATTAATCTTTATGATTGGATAGAAAGAACAACAAAACATGCTGATCACTTTATTTCTGTTTCCAAAGCTTTAAAAGAAGAAATAATTAAAACTTATGAAATAATTCCTGATAAAATTTCTGTTATTCCAAATGGAATTAACTTTAATATTTTTAAACCTAAAAAAAATAACTTAAGAAGCAAATATGGTTTTAATAAAAACCAGAATATAATAATGACAGTTAGCAGATTTAGTAAGGAAAAGGGTCTGGAAGTTTTAATCAAAAGTATTCCTTACATCTTAGATGGGGACAAAAATACGGCATTTCTCTTAATATTGCCTGAAGAGGAAACAGGTTACAAGATAGATACTTATTTAGAATTAAAAAAACGGTTAAATAAATTAATAAACAAATACAAAAATAGAATTAAATTAATTCCTAAAGCAGTCTCTCAAAAAAATTTAAGCGAATTCTATAATATGTCCGACGTTTATGTTCAACCTTCTCTTTATGAGTCGTTTGGAATTACCATATTAGAAGCGATGACTTGTGGCAGAGCCATAGTTGCTAGCAATTGTGGTGGAATACCTGAGATAGTTTTCAACAGATATAATGGTTTATTAGTAAGACCAGATGAAGCACAAGAATTGGCAAGAGATATATTTAAAATACTGAATAATCCTGAGTTTAAAAGAAAAATGGAAAAAAATTCAATTAAAATTGCAAAAAAATATGATTGGAAATTTATAGGAAAACAAACATTAGAATTATATGAGAAAATTATTTATTAAAAAATGTTAGTTTCATCACCTTATATTTATATAACCTGCAAAAAACACTCTGACATATTAACCAAACGTTGATATCATGTACGTTATATAAAAATAACCAGTGGGAACAACTAACGCCAACTTACATTCTTAACATATTTCCTAGCAGCATTAGCAAGTTTTTCCATTTCTTCGTCAGATTGTGTCTTTAATTTTTTTAATTTACTGTCTAAAGCGTTTTCAGGAAGGAACTTTTGCAAGATAAGTGAGTTGGCGTTTTTAACATATTTTGCTATTTCTTCTATATCTTTTTCTGAATGCATAGTAGGTACAACAGTTGTCCTAAATTCATAGTCTATTTCAGAGTCCATTATCAATGAGATGCTTTTCTTTACTTTCTCTATCAAACCCTTAACATTTGTTATAGCTTCATAGCTCTCTTCTGTCAACGGTGCTTTAACGTCCATTGCTATTGAGTCAATCATTTTTTTATCAATCAGTTGCTTTAGCATCTCTGGGTTAGTACCATTAGTATAGATTCTCACCAAATAGCCCATTGCTTTTATCTTCTTAATGAAATCTGGTAAGTCCTTGTGCAATGTCGGTTCTCCGCCGCTTATTATAACAGCATCAATCCATTTTTTCTGTTTTTCCAAGAATTCAAAGACTTCCTTTTCGTCTATATCTTTTATCTTGTCGCTGTCAGAGATTAATTCAGGGTTGAAACAGAAAGAGCACCTAAAATTGCAATTAGGTAAAAATATCATTGCAGCAATTTTTCCAGGATACTCAATGAAAGTGTTTTTTATGAAACCTTTTATTTTCATAGAAAATCTTTTATAGCCTTTATCTCAGGAACTTCTCCATACCAAGCAGCCTTTTTCTCATCATTATCAACAATAACAACAGATGGAGTCGACAAGACATCATAAAATAAAGACTCAGACAGACCATCAACATCCTTTACGTTAAACAGTTCGACTTCTAGCCCGTCCTTCTTTAATTTTTCTCCAAGTTCCTTTGCTTGAGAACATTTGGGGCATTCAGGTTGCCAAAATATTTTTATTACCATTTACAACACCATAGTTTCCTTTTTGCCTGTCTTTGAACTCTCCTTGCTTACTCTTTATCCATCCTTCAAAATCCTTCCCGCCTTTCTTTCCGCCGATTATTGAATAGTACCCGACAACTCTGCTTATTCCATAAATGTTTTCGCTGCCGCATGATTTGCAATTAGCTTCATTGTTTCTTTTATATCCTAGTGAAACTTTCTTGCAGTCATCACATACCGTGAACTCTGGTGAGAAGACAATCTGAGCAGATTGTGTATTATCCCACGTTTTCTTAACTAGATTCGCTATAGAATCCGCATCAGGCAGATGCTCGCCGACGAACAAATGGGTTATTGATCCAGATTCTATTAGAGAGTTAAATTTTCCTTGCTTCTCTATTCTTTCTACTATAGATATCGGCGCGTCTGGGACAAAATGAATGCTGTTTGTATAATACACCTCTCCGTTTTCCATGTTTCCTCTTATGTAATCCTTTGCCTCAGGGAATTTTACCATATCAAGTTTTGCCAGCCTTAATGAAGTACTTTCTGCAGGTGTCTCTTCAAGAGTGAATTTAACTCCAAATTCTTTTTCAAGTTCCTTGCATTTGAAATACATAGCAGAAACGATTTTTAATCCAGTTTTATATGCATTATCACTTTCATGGAGCTCTTGACCAGTTATTCTTTTTACACATTCGTTAAGGCCTATCAAACCGATGATATGGGTTACTTTTTCTAGGTCAAGATAAGGTTTTCCGTCAGAGCAAGTTGAGCCTAGCTGCCAAAGTGGCATCCCAGGATGGTCAGAAATTTTTTTGATAAAGCTCTTTTTTTGTGTATGAGCCTTTGCAGCAATATTCATAGTCTTTCTTATTTCTTCAATTGTTTTATCCAAATCACCGCCAGCTCTGTATGCTGCTTGCGGTAAGTTCAATGTTACATTCAAGAACCCGCAGAATCGCATCGATTCAGGATGCTGTATCATATAGTTGTCAGTTATTTTTGTTTTAAGCCTGCAGCATTGACTTAGCGTCGCATCTTCTCTATCGAAAACGAAATATGTTGCTCCATTAGAAGAAGCAACCTTGCATGCGAACTTAAATAATTCATTTTGCTTCGGATCGCTGAAACTTTCATTGTTTATATGCAAGTTGAATTTTGGAAAAGGAAACGGCTTCCCATCAGAATCACCACTCATCCAAACTTCCATCATTGCTTTTGCGAATGCTTGTGCTTCGCTCTCAAAATCACTATAAGTTAGGATTCTACCTTCCTTTGGCTGTACCAAATCTCCTTTTTCATCTCTTGGAACTTCATCCAAATATTTTATCAAGCCATCTGGCATCTTATGCAGGTACTTTCCACCAGAACCTATTGCTGGTACGTTCTTAAGATAAGATGGAATTCCTAAATGAACATTAAAATCTATGAATAAAGTCTGGCCGCCTCTTGAAAAAGCGCTTTGAGAGCATGAGAAAATCAGATACTGCGCTTCTTGCATCATTCTTTTATAATCACAGCCTGCTAGTAACGGCGCATAAAATATGTTTATGTAAGCCAAGCCTAATGCACCTGCATAATAAGCTTGCATTGATGCTAAGAAAGTATTTATATGACCGGTTAATGTACCTGCGTGCTTTGCTGGTGTAGATGCAGTTGACAAATTCAACAATCTTAATCCATACTTTTTCAAGTATTCTGGTGAATGTGCTGAACAGTAAACTCTTATAGGCATTCCTAAATTATGTATATGTATTGCTCCATTCATGTGAGCATCAGCTACGTCTTTAGAAAATATTTCCTTTAGTGCATATTGCTTAAGTATGACTTCAGCTATTTCCATGTTGACTGCTTCTGGATTATTTGCAGTTATGTTGCTGTTTTCATTGCTCTTAGTAAAAATCATTTGATTTAAGTTAAAGCTTGGTATTCCAAGAATCTGTTGTTTCTCTAATTTCTTCCCTAGCCCTCTCTCAAAAAGTTCGTTATCGACCAACTCCCTTACCAGGCTTACTGTGATAGTTTTCATTCCAGAACCTAAAACTTTCTTTTCAACAGATATTGCTATACTTTCAGCTTCTTCCTTAGTAATTCCCGTCTCGTTCATTAAAGCTTCTATTATCTTTTGCCTATCCCATTTAGAAGTCAACCCTTGCGTAGGTGCTGAAACAAACAAATGAATGTCAGTAGAGTCCTTTGATTGCTCTTCTGATATGACATTTACTGCATCCAATGACTTTTGGAAGGAAGATATGTCTGTGAAAGACTTGTAATATGAAGCAAATCTTACATAAGCGACTTCGTTTATTTCCTTAAGTCTTTTCATTACCATGTCCCCTATAGCAGTTGTAGCTACTTCTTCTTGCCCAAAGGATCTTACCTCAGCTTCTATATCGTCTACAATTTTTTCAATTGCTTTATAAGAAACAGGAAGCTTTTCGCAAGCTCTTATGACACTTCTCTTTATTTTTTCTTTGCTGAACGGCTCTCTTCTTCCATCTTTTTTAACAACAACCATGTCTTCGACTTCTACTTTTTCAAAGGTTGTGAATCTTCTTCCGCATTTCAAGCATTCTCTACGCCTTTTATTGGCACCTAGGTCCTCATCTTTTCTTTTATCAATAACTTTTGTATCGTTGGAAGAGCAAAATGGGCATTTCAAGCTAATCACACCTTAATAACACAAGATGTTGTGTTTTTCTAATTTTTTAACACAAGTAATAGATTACTGTCG
>Ga0315289_10005932_pt1 | contig 17968 bp, 12 predicted proteins | sample YL17G11_40_MG_FD_203452 | JGI IMG/M metagenome (GOLD analysis project Ga0315289, IMG submission 203452) | Sediment microbial communities from Yellowstone Lake, YNP, Wyoming, USA - YL17G11_40 | ecosystem: Environmental > Aquatic > Freshwater > Lake > Sediment | place: USA: Wyoming | collected... | reverse complement strand
TCCAGAATCTCTTCTCCTTTCCACCATAAAGCAACTCTAGGAGGCTTGACAAGCTGGACTACCTGATTCTGCCTTATCCTTGAAGATGTTGTCAGGTTATGCACCATTATACCCTTAAAATTCAAATCCTGCTTATACTGCTTGATTTTTGTCCATGCAGACTGGTTGTCTATCATGAAGAATCCATAGCAGTAATCTTCGTAATACTTTTGGTTTGTATCTATATTTGTTCCATTCATCTTATAGCAAGGAGATGTGACAATCCAATCAACTTTATATGAATCATTCAATAATCTCCATACTAATCCATAAGCTCTTAAGAAATCAAAATCATTTACTGTTGTTGACTGTTTTGTGTCCATAGGGATTATTGCTGTTCCTGATTCATATTCTTTATAGAAAGCCCTGACATCGAAGTCAGCATAAATTGTAACTCCTCCGACAAAGCCAGGATCAGATGCTGAAACAGTATAAGTCCCGTCTTCAGTTTCATAAGGCACTGTCCAGTTGAATTCAATCTTACTTGAACCATCAACTAAAGTTGTATTTGGGAATCCTGGCAAAAGCCCTCCTGTGCTGTTTGTTATGTTTATAGTCACTGTGTTTCCTGGACCACTAAATCCTATACCTCTTACTCTTACAGTCTGGCCTAATGAATAGAGATTCCTGTCAAGATATATATAAGGAGGAACATAGAAATAATAAGGCCTGTCATAAGTGTCTGCTGTATTTCCGAAAGTGTCGTTTGCAAAGAATATCACTGTGTATTTTCCTCTTTGTGCAGGTGTTATGTATGTCAGATTATAGATTGAGCCTCCAAACGTGTCATTAGACAAGGAATAATTCTGTGAATTTCCATTAGGAGTGGTAATTTGCAGCCAGACATTGCTTATGCTATAATCATCTGTCACTGAGATATTCATGTCTTCTGGCTGGCCTGGGCCTGAAAGAACTATTGGGGCGATGGATATATTAGATATCTCTGGAGCCCAGAAATCCACTACTGTGAAATTTCCTGATGTTTGATTTGCATAACCTTTTGTGTCGTTTGTCCAGATTGTGTAATTATAGACACCAAAAAGAGTTGGAGTAAACTGTATATAATAAGCATCACTGCCTGATGAGCTGTCTTTTGTTATATTTCCCTGAATGAAAGAATATTCAAATGTTCCCATTGGCCCAGTTATATTAAATATGACTTCACTTACATTAGTATGGTCTGTGATAAACGCTCCAATTGTGACGTTCTTGTTGAATTCTTGCGGATCTGGAGTGTCAAATGCAGGGATATTGTCATTCAAGTAAGTGATATTTGGCGGTTCGTTATCAGAATATAATACGAGGTTTAGAACACTGCTTGAAGTCAGGTTTATGCTTGCGCTATTTTTTTCCCAAGCATCAGAGATGTTGATTGTGTAGTTTGTGTAGTATTTTGTTGTATTGGAATTATTCCAATCATATTCTGTTATGTTCTGTCTTATTATATTCCCATTAACATCTGTTTTTCCATCAAATACTATATTGTTATAGACGTCTGTGATTGATATATTGGCATTGTTAGCTGTGCTTCCGTTGGAATAATTGACAGCAATATCTAAGTACCATTGGACTGAGAAATTTATATCATTATCTCCCCCTCTATAAATGCTATAGTTGTTAGAACTATTATAAGTGGTGTTTAAAAAAACGTGATTGATTGAGTTTGAAAACTGTGAAATAAGGTATATACTCCAATCATCAGATAAATCATTATTTGTTATAACTGAGTCAATGATTTTAGAACCAGTGTGTTCGTATAATACAATTCTAGAACCCCATGCACTATATAAAGAAGATGATATCCTTGAATTTATAATAGTAACGGGAGATTTTGCTTGAATACCATTTTGGAATTCATTGATTGTGCAATTTATTATAGTGATATTTGTTAAACCAGCATTGATTTCTATGCCTATATCTCCATCATCTCCTGTTAAACTGTAACCCATACAGTTTAATAAAGTATCACTTGAGGATATTGTAAAAGCTTTGTTTGTTGTGCAATCAACATCTCCTGTAAATGTGCTTACTCCTAGGGGTATTGTCATTCCACATTGTGTTCCACTGTATGTTGTCATCCCTGTAAAACTTGGGTTCTTAAGAATGTCTGCAAAGAATTCCCCGACTTTTGCATAAAAAGGGGTTTCTTTACTCCCATGAGTAGTGTAAGTGGTATTATCTGAAAGAGAAACAATTGCACTTATTAAGACTAATGTCAAAAGCGCTATTCCTGCTGTTTTTTGCCAGTCTTTCATTTTTTAAACACAACCTTATTTTTTAGATAATCTTCCAGAGCTCGCTTAAGCTCATCGCTCAGCTTTACTCCTTTCATCTTACAAAATCCAGAAAACTGTCTCCAAATCTCTTCATCCATTCCTTTGATAAGCTTATCAGGCATGATTACTAGTATAAAATAGTTTATTATTTATAAATCTTTCTAATTAATTATAGTTAATATAAACTTGTTTATACTTAAGAAAAAGGATTTTGCTGCATTATTGTATGTGCACAATTTAAGGATTATTATTTTTTATTGCACCCTTACAAAGACAAATGCCGAGGATGTGCCTCATCGTGAGCGTGCCAATTTGATTTATTTGAAAAAATAATATTGATAGATGATAACACCATACAAGGGGGTATCATATCTATAATCCGGTATTTGATAAGTTATAATAAAGCCTTAGTTTATATAGGTTTCCAGTATATTGGAAACCTTTATAAATAAGCTATTCTTACCTATTCCTATGGAAGATATGATTGAAATACTTAAAAAATGGAATCCTTGGGAAAAAGATATAGATACAGGAATAAAACGAAAAAGCTATCTTAAGAAGATCTATCCTTATATGGAAAGAAAGGAAGTTCTTGTATTAAAAGGTATAAGAAGATGCGGAAAATCTACAATGGTTAAGCAAATTATATCAGTATTGATTAAAGAAGGGATTGATAAAAAACAGGTATTATACCTTAACCTTGAGGAATACGCTTTTGCAGACAATCTTAAGATAAGCCTATTTGATGAAGTGCTAGAATCTTATAAAGAATACTCTAAGAATAAGAAAAGAGTTTACTTTTTTATTGATGAAGTCCAAAAGATTCCTTCATGGGAAAAATGGATAAGGACAAAATATGATTTGAATGAAAACATAAAGTTTGTGATTACAGGTTCATCAGCATCCTTACTTTCAAAAGAATTATCAACCTTATTGACTGGGAGAAATATCTCTTTTACAATAATGCCCCTCTCTTTTAACGAATATATAGAATTCACTAAGTCAGAAGATTCAGAACAATATATGGCTTTTGGCGGGTTTCCAGAGATAGTTCTTGAAAAGTCTGAAGAAAAAAAGATTACGCTTTTGCGGCAATACTTTGAAGATATAATACACAAGGATGTTATTGACAGATATGCTATAAGGAACACTAAACAAGTCATGGATCTTGCAAGATATCTTGTTTCTGCTTCAGGTTCAAAAGTAAGCATAAATAAACTGTCAAAAGTTTTTGGTGTAGCAAAAGATACCTTGCAGACATACATCAATTATATGATTGATGCTTATCTATTGTTTGAAGTCACATATTTTTCATATTCTGCAAAAGTAAAGCATGATATCTCAAAACTACCTAAACTTTATTGCATGGATAATGGATTCATGAATGTAGTTAATCCAAAGTATACAAAGAATAAAGGCCAGATGTTTGAAAATACGGTTTTTATCAAGCTTGCAGAAAACTACAAAGAAATAAGCTATTGGGGAGAGTTAGATTCAGAAGTTGATTTCATTGTAGAGAAGACTGCAATTAATGTAACTTCAGCAGATAAGATTCTGGAAAGAGAATTTAAAGGATTAGAAGATTTTAGCAGGAAGAATAAAGGATTCAGTTTGTTGATAATAGCTGATAAACTTAAGAAAGAAAATATAATGCCCATAATAGATTTTTTAAAGAAGAATTAGTTTTGTGCCCCCTCTTAATTGCTTCAGCAATTTGGGGTTGCTTTGGAAGAAATGAGAATTTAACGTTATATAAAGGGCTTATCTTTTCCTGAACAATACTATCCAACCGATAGCTAAAATTAGAGCAACGACTGCAATAAATCCAACGCCTAATGTCAGCATATTATCAGATACTTTCTGGATAGTAGAATCACTTGCTTGAATATCCTGATTTATCTCTGCAATTGACAGCGAAGCAGAGCCACTGTCTATGGAATTAAGAGATACAGAAACATCATTATTTCCATCTTTATTTAAATCAACTTCTGCTTTTTCTCCTAATTTAATATCTATGGTCTGAGGCTCAGAAGCAAATGTCAGTGTAACAGAATCTTTGGTTATACTGTTTAATTTTAAACCATGAGATTCTCCGTTTATCTTGAAGACAGCAATTCCGTTTTCTTTTAATATAATCTCTGTTTTTTCTCCAGAGAGAACTATTTCTTGAGGTGATGATTCTTTTGCTTTCTCAATCGTTATCTCAGAGCCACCTGTAGTTTTTACGGGCTCTTCAGGAGTTATTTCTGCTATAGTTTCTGCTGGAATGGGCGTTTCTATTCCTTTTAATGTTATTATGATATATGAAGAAGAAACTTCTTTAGCAGTTATTTCTACTAGTCCATTTTCTGCGTCAGCTGTTTTTGATTCTGTTTCTTTAACTGTAAACTCATTATTATTCAGATTCAATAAAGCAAGCTCTCCATTTATGTTAGATATCTTCAAGATATTCCAAATTCCGTTGTATTCAAATTTCAGAGTGTCTTTTAGCCTTAGCCTGAATTCTTTCTCTCCATTACTTAAGTCATAGGAATATGTTGAGCCTGAGCTTCCTCCTCCACCGCCACCTCCGCTTGAGACAGCAGTTCCTCCTGAGCAGACACATGAAGCATCATATGTTGAGCCAGTATATCCTGATAAAGAGCATGCTCCCCCAACTATGATAGTGATATCATTATTTGTATCATTGCAGTCTGTTCCACCATATTCTAATGCATAGTAAGTGTCATTATCTGCATCATTAAATGAGTAAGTAATGTTTACAAGCTTGCTGTCAATACCATTTGCGTTGTTTGAGCCATTTACTGTAACATTAAATGCGTATATTCCTTGAGATATGAATTTATATGTAAAATTTGTTGCATACTCCTGCGCAACATTCAGTGTTGATGTCGCTCCATTTAATTGGGTTCCATTCACAGCAAAAACAATTGAGATATCAGTAAGATTCTGATTTCCTGTGTTATTTATCTTTAAAGGAAGATTGATTGTCATATTTGGAATGCTTAACTGCAATATGCTTGGAGTTGAATTGTAAATCTCTGTTATGTTTAATCCGTATGTAGGAGCTGGATTTACAGTTATTGTTGAATTTGCAGAATATCCATAAGCATCTCCAATCAGAGTGGATGTATATGGTGTGTTTGTGTTGTTTGTTGCGTTAAAATAAAAGGTTATATTGTAATATTCTGCTGTATTCAAATTGGATTTATTGATATATGCTTTAATATAATCTCCAGAATCTTCTAGAGTGCAATTTGTTGGACTGCAATTAATGAAGCTAAATAAACTTGAGTTGTATAAAAATGATGCATTGTAATCTGGCTGTATCCCTGTTCCATTGTTCCATGTTGCTGCATTGACTGAAAATATGCTGTATGCATTTGTTGCAACATCGCTTGTTGTGAATGCTAATTGCGGAGCTGCTGATTGGTTGGCTGTGATATTGAATGTCATGTTAGTTTGATTACCAACACTCTCAGAAGCATTAATATATATTGCATAAGTTCCTACTTGAGATACAGTTAAGTTCCAGAAATTACCTGCGTAATATCCCCCCCCAACTACAAATTGACTAACTAAAGACGTACCTATGACATGAACATCCCTTCCTATTGAATCATTTATTTGTATAGATATAGTTGTAGGGCCTGCACTATTATCAACTTCTGTTCTTATTACTAAAGTTGAAGAGTTCATAATTTTGTTTGTGTTTGGCGCAGGGTCACAGTTACTGGAATCAAAACTAACTCCTGCATAAACTATGTTTAAAAGGGATAAAAATACAAGTAAGAATAATGTTATCTTTGCTATTTTTCTATTTATTAACATACAAAAAACATTTTTAATCATTCTGCCCCACAGGAGATATAGTTGGCATTCCTATTTATAAATCTTTCGATTAGAAACTACTACTTAGTGACTAAAGTTATTGAAGTTCGAATATGTTAGAAATGATGAAAGAAGAGCATAAGTTCATAGAAGCATTCGAAGAGCTAAACCAGGATGATTAATTTTTTTGTCTACTTGATTTTATCTTATCCTTCTCATCCTTAAGCTTAAAATGCCTGGCAAGAGTCTGCATGACTTCCTGAAAGCTCACTTCTTCAGCAAGCAGCGGAATCATGTCTTTGTCCCATCTATTCTTGAGCTTCTTTGCCATGTTGAACATCTTAATTATATTAAACTCAACTCCTGACTGCCTGCACTTTTCCTTAACCATTGAAATATCAATAGGGATTCCTGCCTTGATTATCTTATACAAATCATAATGATCTCTAGGCTTATTCCTGCATATAGTTGCAGCCATCTTCTCTGCAACCATCTCAGCTTTAGAAAGCGTCTGCAAAGAAAATGCAGGAATGAAACCTGAATAAAAATGTTTAATCCTCTGCTCTTCAGGATTCAATAAAAGCTTTGCTCTCTTATTCAGATCAATAAAGACAACACCCTCTTCATTAGAAAACCCCTTGTAATGAACAATCAATCTTGTAAACCCAGAAACATCTTTATCTTTTGTTATTTTCTCAAAAAATCCACTCCTAAAGATAATTGTTTTTATCTCTTCTTTGGCCTTTTCAATGTCTCCTGTCACAGTATAATCAGCATCCTCGCTCAAACGGGCATAATCAAGAAAAGTCTTCTGCAATGCAGTCCCACCTTTGAAATAAATCCCTCCAACATCCTTCAGCAAATAAAGTATTAAAGTAAGGTAGTGGTCTTTAGTAAGAAGGTCCATGTTGAAAGGATGCTTTGATGCAATATCCCTGAATTCATCAGCATTCATCTTTCTGATTTTATCCATTTTTTCGTGTCCTCCTTATTTAGTATCCTGAAAGCATGGCCTTCGATTTCTCCTGATACTGCATTTTCTATCCTTTTCCTGGTTGTCCTGTGGAAAACAATCCTTGTGTTGAGTATAGTTGTCTTTCCCTGCCTTCTTGTTGTGTAAACATCAACCTGCATTGGTATCTGGTCAGTAATCTTCCAGTAGTTTGCAGCAGCCCATCCTCCTATGTAATATTCTTTTCCATTGCACACTTCATCTGCCAGTATAAAGTTAGGCTCTGACCATGTGCCGCTTTTTGCCTTTATAGGAATAAGATAATATTTAGTTTTATTTATCTTTACAATCCTGTTTTTCTTTGCAAGGCTCTTAATTATGTTATATCTCTGGGCCTTGTTTTTGGCAAATTTATCCACCTCTTCTGAAGTAAAAAAATATTTCTTATAAAACTCAAGCCAGGATACAATTTCCATTTCCTTTTTCGAAAGACCTTGCATATATAACACCAATTAGTTAGATTATTACTAATTAGTGTTAATAGTATATAAATATATCGGTTTTATTGGTCTTGGTTAAGCGAAGGAGGGAGTATGATTAATTTTTTTGTCGATCAAATATCTGTTTCACAAACTCAAAAGGGATGATAAGCGAAACATCACCTTTCTTCTCCTGCCTATCTAAATTCACAAGATGCCCTTTCTTGATTTTATATGCTTCCATAAATATTTTCAAGCCTTTGAAGTCCTCAGATTTTAAGTGTGTCTTGAATTTCACTTCAATTGGTATCTGCCTGTGCTTTTCATCAATCACAATATCCACTTCATGCTTATTCTTGTCCTGCCAGAACTTGATGTCCTCCTCTTCTACACCTGACTTAATCAATTCAGATATGGCAAACCCTTCAAACAAGAAGCCTTTATCTTCGCGGATATTCAGGGCATTAAAATTGTTGATGAAGTAATTCCTTACTCCACTGTCTATAAAATAAATTTTAGGTATCTTAACAAGCTCCTTATTCTTGTTAGTGAAGAACGGCCTAATGATAAGGACCACATGAGTCTCTTTCAGGATTTCGATGTAGCTGATAACCTCCTGGTATTCCAGGCTTGCAGACTGCCCTATCTCCTCATATTTTATCTTCTGACCATTGTTGATGGCTAGAAACTCTATCAGCCTCTTGACATTCAGAACTTTCTTTATGTTCAGATACTCAACAAGGTCTTTCTTTATATAAAGGTCGAATATACTGTCCAACACCGCAATTTTTTCATTTGGAGTGTTCTTCAAAGCAACTTCTGGATAGCCTCCAAACACTAGAAATTCTGCAAGAAGCTCATTAAGCTTGCTTGTGACAGAAAAAAGACTATCGCCGGAAAGTTTAGCTGCATTTTGGAACTGGGCAATAGCGTCCTTGTCTTCTTTGAACCATAAAAACTCTTCAAAGTCCAGGGGGTAAATTATGTTTACTTTTTTTCTTCCTGCAAGCGATTCCTGAATTTGAGATTTAATCTTGATTGAAGAAGAGCCTGATGCGTAGATTTTCACATTATGAAGATTATCATAAGTATTCTTCATGACAATAGACAAATCTCCGTATCTCTGGAACTCATCAAAAAACAAGTAAAAGAAATCATTTTGGCCCTCTTCATAGCCATTCAGCTTAAGAAGATTAAGCAAATTGCCAAAAGAGTTTACTTTTTCATAATTAGTCAAGATATCCAAATCAAGAAATATTCCTTTATGGTTATTTTCAGTGCAAAGATGATTGTGCAATGCCCTAAGCAAAGTTGTCTTTCCTACCTGCCTGGCTCCCAAAAGGAAAGAAATTTTTCTATCTTCCTTCTGTTTCAGCAATTCCTGGAATATTTTTCTTCTTTTCATATTATTCTGAAATTAGTAATATTTTAATTTTAGTTTAATCTATTATTAATATATTTAAATTATAGTATTAACTACTATTTAAATCTTTCTATTTTTGGAATAAAATATGAATAAATTGACAAAAATAGCATATTTTTAGGCTAAAAATTGACAAAACAATATTAAAAGAAAATGCAAGCTTTCTATTCAATTCATAACTAACTTTTTGTTTTATATTTTACTTTTCAATAAAATCTAAATCCTATCAGATATTGAACCATTTTATTTCCTATCTTTTATGATTATTTTTTTAAGCTCTCTTCTGAATTTCTGCGCTCTTTCAAGTGAAGTTTCTGCTTCTTTGAGTTTTTTATCTTCCAGCATTCAAGATCGCCCCCTTCGGATTAATCGGTAAAATAAAAGAAAACATCAGTAAACCTCAAAATATTATCACTCAATTATGGGTGATATAACCCAAAAATGGGTTAATGCTCTAATCTAGTTTGGTTCCAGCTACAACCAAAAGGAATCAAAAAACATATAAATCAACTAAGTTTAGATTTATAAAAAAGAGATGTTTATATGGAAGTTTCAGTAATTGCGTCAGGGTCTAATGGAAACTGTGTCTTGGTCGAGTCAAAAGACACTTCTTTATTGTTTGATGCTGGAAAGTCTGCAAGAGAGATTGAATCAAGGCTTGACAGCCTTGGAAAGTCAATTGAGAATGTGAATGCAATACTTGTATCGCATGAGCACACAGACCATATCTCTGGAGTAGGGATATTGAGCAGGAAATACGACATCCCTGTCTATATTGCAAGAGGAACTTATTCTAATGCAAGATTCGCTTTAGGAGATATTTTTGAAAGAAAGACATTCAGCATAAACAAAGAGTTCAAGATAAGAAATCTTTTATTAAAGCCAGTAAAGACTTCGCATGATGCTGCTTCTCCATGCGGATTCATGATAAAAGACAGGAGCAAGTCTTTTGGAATAATAACTGACACAGGATATGTTACTGCAGAAGTGAATGACGCTATAAAACATCTCCATGGTGTTTTATTGGAATCTAATCATGATATTGATATGCTTATCAACGGGCATTATCCTTATTTTCTTAAGCAGAGGATATCAAGCAGAGAAGGGCATCTGAACAATATCACTGCATCCCAGCTTATCAAAGAGCAGGCTTCAGATAAATTAGGATTAGTTATTTTAGGCCATCTTAGCGGAAACAACAACACCCCAGAAATAGCAAAAAGGACATTTGAGATACTTCTAAAAGATAAACTAAAGCAGATGAATTACTGCACTGCTTCAAGGGAAAAAGCAACAGGGTCTTTTATAATCTGAAAATTTAAGCAGATAAAGGATTTGAAGTGTCCGAAAAAATCGGACAGTTGAAATTAGTGGCAGTATTGGGGTGTATTAAAAGGAAGAGAAAGTCAGTTGTTAACATTTTGTTTACAACTGAAATTACCTTCAGCGGATGGCAAATATTACGCTACAGACTGCGCTAATACGAAAAATATGTTTAGAATTATTCAATCAATTCCATCCCAAAAAGCAGAGCCTTTCAAAATCTGGCTTGCCCAAATTGGATATGAGTTATCGACATTTTGTCGACAACTGAAAATACCATGTGAACGCAGTTACCCAACACAATAAATTTAACTAAATTTTTAAATAAATCTTATTCTTAGTTTGTTATGGAGCTGATAATAAAAGACAAGAGCAATAAACTGAAGTTCAAATGCAAGAAATGCGGGTTCTGCTGCGACAATACAATAATCTACCTGTATCCTTTTGATATATTCAATCTCTGCAGAGCTTTGGATATAAAAACTTTTGAGTTCAATATTAAATATTCAAAGTTCATCATAGACAAAGAAGGGATTCCAAGATGTGTTTTAAGCAACAGGCCTGGATGCCCTTTCAAAAAAGACAATAAATGCGAATTCTATGATTTAAGACCATTGAGATGCAGATTATTTCCAGTAGGAAGGTTTTACCAGGAAGATAAAGTGCAGTTCATACTTCCGAAACAGCAGTGCATAGGTTTTGACACTGGAGCAAAGCAGACTATTGAAGAATATATGAAAGAGCAGGATGCTGAGAAATTCGACAAAATCTCTGAGCAGTGGAACAGATTCATCATAGGATTGAAAGGAAAAGATATACTTAAAAATAGATTATTTCCTGTTGTATTCAGGAAGGTCTTTTATGATTTTGATGACAAGCTGATAGATTCTTACAGGAAAAAACTTGGAAAAGAATATTCTATTGAAGATTTCATGAAAAACCTGTACGAGATATGGGAGACTTTGTCTAAGAATATAGGAGTTATTACTCAAAATTAGACTGGAATTGTGATTCGTTCTTGTGTTTTGTGATAAATGCCCTGTAATCCTCCAAATGTTTTTTGGTGTCAACTTTAGCCACAGGGCCTAGCTCAGTAATCAGTGCATAAGCCAAAAGATGAAGCTCTGGGCTGTACGCATTCCTTAGATTGGTCAATATTCTGCTCATAATCCTCCCATAATTCTCCGGATTTCTTTCTTCCTGGTCAAATTGCGAAGAATCTCTCAAAAATCTTATCTTTCCCTCTAATCCAAAAAACCTTTCTTCCCTAGATGCGACTACAGCTCCATTATATTTTTCCCTGTAAAACTGGAAATGCTTCCTTCTGTCGCTTTTTGGACAGATGCTTTTGCCTCTTTTAATCTTTTTTAAATCAGCCTCTAACTTACCAAGACTTTCTTCATCCATACTGAAATTCCTGACAAAAGGCAGCTTAAATTTTTTAGAAATCTCTTTCTCATGTTTCAGCAGATCAAGATATTCTTTCCATCTATCCATCAATGATTGCGTCAATTTCATAAAAGGAGCTATGGTTGTAAGATAGCTGTGTAAAATTACTGCATCCTCGAAAGGATACCTTCTCCTACTTCTTTCTTGGTAAAAACGCAAGCCTTGCTTGAATTCCCTTAAAGCATAGCCTATTGTCCCTCTTACAATATCTTCATATTTTTCAATTCCTCTGATGTATATTCTGCTGTCTTCTATGACAATTACTTTTCTGGATAATGATATTGGCATCTTAATCAAGATAATAGATATGGTTTATTAAAAGATTTGTTATCACTAAGACAAACAAATGTTAGTGATGATAGTTAAAAGATTAGAAATAATATTTTATCTTAAAACAAATTCATGCTCGCGTATATCTAAAGGCAGAACTACTTTTCCTTTCTTTTTGCTTTTTGCCATCAATCTTTCAACCAAAAGCTTTGCTCTTGCAAACTGCTCATTAGAATGGGAGATAACATGGCCTGTCTCCAAGCTGCTCTTTCCTATAATCACCTGCTTTACAGTCGGCTTTCCTGCAATATTTATTGTTGTTTTATCAATCTCAACAAGAGCTGATACAAGATGGCTTGCAGTAGTTTCATTTATCTCATCTTCAGGTATCCTGAGGTAAATAGCTGCTGCTTTAGAATGGCCTGTCTTAGGATGGACATGATAGACAGTTCCTGATTTTGTGTCTATCAATAATTCAAGATACTTATTGTCAAGCATGTCATTCAGCTCAAAGCTGTTAAAATTCTTAACCCTTATTAATCTCATTTTTACTCAAGAACTGCTTTTATCCTTCTTATGCCTGCAGCTACAGACTCTTCCTTGATAATCTTAAATCTGCCTAATTCTTCTGTATTCTCCACATGAGGGCCCATACAGACATCTTTTGTATAGTCTCCTATAGAATAGACCCAGACTTTTGCAGGGTATTTTGCACCGAATTCTGCGTGAGCTCCTGATTTAAGGGCTTTTTCTGTCTCAATCTCAGCTTTTTTTATCTCAAGAGATTTTTTTATCTGCTTGTTAACCTCATCTTCAATATCTTTCAGCTCTTTATCTGTCAATTTCCTGTCAAAATTAAAATCATACCTCAACCTTTCTGGAGTTATATTACTGCCTTTCTGCTTTATTTCCTGGTTCTTAAGGACTTTTCTTAATGCTTCACCTAATAAATGCGTAGCTGTATGCAATTTTGCAGTTATCTCTGATGATTCAGATAGTCCTCCTTTGAATTTCTGCTCAGCTCCTTTTCTTGACAGTTCCTGGTGCTTTTTGTATTCTTCGTTAAATCCGCAGACATCAACTGAGATGTTATTTTCTTTTGCCAGCTCTTCTATCATCTCTATCGGAAATCCATAGCTCTGGTATAACAAGAAAGCATCTGTGCATTTCAAATTCCCTTTTTTTGCCATATTCTCAAATTCTTTCAACCCATGGTCTAATGTCTTTTGGAACTTATCCTGCTCTTTTTTCAATTCTGAGAAAATCAAGTCTTTCTTCTCTTCCAGTATAGGATAATCATCTTTGTAGATTTTTATGACAACTTTTGCTATCTCTACTGTTGAATCTTTTCCTGACAAATCTGTGCCTAATAACCTCATATGCCTTATGCTCCTTCTTATATATCTCCTTAATATATATCCTTGGTCAACATTAGAAGGAACTACACCTCTTTCATCTCCTAAAATAAAAACTGCTGCTTTCATATGGTCTGCTATTATCCTGAAAGATTTCTTGTTTTTTTCATCAATCTCTTTTCCAGAAATCTCAGATATCTTATCTATTATCGGCTTAAAGACCTCGATGTCAAAGATATTTGATTTTCCCTGCAGAGCCATTGCAACCCTTTCTACTCCTAATCCTGTATCAACATTTTTTTGCTTCAGATGCTCGTATTTCCCTTCTTTTGTCTTATTATACTGGATAAAAACATCATTCCATATCTCAACCCAATCCTTGTCTTCTGGATTGAATTTTTTAGGAGGAGATTTTTCTGATTTCCAATAAAACATCTCTGTGTCAGGACCGCAAGGGCCTATATTTCCAACAGGACCCCACCAATTATCCTCTTTTCCAAGGAAAGCTAATCTTTCTTTTTTTATCCCTAAAGAAAGCCAGATTTTTGCAGCTTCTTCATCTTTTTCGCAGTCTTTGTCTCCTTTGAAGCAGGTCACAGCTAATTTATTTATATCCAATCCAAGCCATTTTTTTGATGTAAGAAATTCAAAGCTCCATTCTATAGCCTCTTTCTTGAAATAGTCTCCTAAAGACCAGTTTCCAAGCATCTCAAAGAATGTTGTATGTGTCTCATCCCCTACTTCATCTATATCTTGGGTTCTTATGCATTTCTGCACATCAACTATCCTTTTTCCCAAAGGATGCTTTTGGCCTAACAGGAAAGGGATCAATGGATGCATTCCTGCTGTTGTGAATAATATAGTAGGGTCATGCTCTGGAATCAAAGGAGCTGAGTCTATGACTGCATGGCCTTTGCTCTTGAAGAACTCGATATACTTCTTTTTCAGCCCTTTTACTTTCATAGAGAATAAATTATAAGCTGGTTATTTAAAGTTTTTGAAATATTTACTTTCTCTTTGCTTTTTTAGGCTTCTGGTATATTATCTGATCAGGAACTGCCTTTTTCTCTGCTGCTTTTTCAGCTTCTTTCATATCAACAACCTTTGCAAGAGACATGGCAAGAATCATGCCCCACATAGGAAGCAAGAGAAGGATAAACAGGTTCTGCTGGAAATCCTTTAAAACAAGAGAAAGCATTGTAGCTATCAGACATCCTATAATCCCATATGTAAAAGCCCTTTCCATAGGATAATAATTAGGATAGAGGTTTATAAATTTATAGTCCTACTAATAATTAGTAAAATTAATAAATGAATAAGGTTTAAACCTTATATATAACTGATTAATCATACTTTATATAAAAAAGAGGGAAGATGGATAGGAAAAAGTTAATCTTAGCTGTTGTTATTGTTGTAATGCTCTTCTTTTTTATCAATACAGTTTCTGCTGTTTGGACAAAGTCTGTGAGTGCTGGGTTTACTTGTGGTGGCGGCACATCTATAGCGAATGTTTATAGTGTAAAGCCAGTTTGCATATCTTCTCCATATTATTATTGTTCTGGTAGTTTTCCTGCTAGTGGTTATGTACAAGCCACTATTGGGGGTAAATACGCGCCTGTAATAGATTATAAGGGTAATTGTTATGGCAGTTGGTATCCTTCTGGTGGCTCTTGTTGTTTGGGAGGTATAACCTCAATAGAATCAATTAAAGATATAGTAACTTCTATTAGTGGGGATTGCAGCTGTACCCATGGCGGCAGTGTAAGTTATTATCAACTTTGTGAGCTAGGAGCTAATGCGGGGTGTGACTATCCTTATTATGACGTGACTGGTACAATTCCACATTGTTATGGAACTGAATATAGTAGAGACACCCAGTATTGTTCGCCAGAAGGAGGTGCTGTCACAAACTGCCAAGGCCAGCTGTTATGCGAAGGAGATTCGCGTTGCTGCGGATTAACATCCAGATGCCATAGCGGAGATATACATAAAGCAGGTCGAGCTCCGGCTCCCCAATCAATAAGTTATGGTTCTGTGACTACGCAGTGTACATTTGAAGTTGGCGAACCTGGAAGGATTATCAGCTATGGTAGTTGGGTAAGTTGCGGACAACTGACTAAGACTTGTGAAGGAGGTGGCAGTGGATTAACACCAAATGTTTGTTTATATAGTGATGTTTGTGAAAACCAAGGAATAAAAAACCGCACTAATACTTATAATAATGGGTGTACTGATGGGAGAAATTACTGCAATACAGCTAAGGAGGTTGAATATTCTAGTGTTGGATGCAATAGGAATACTGACACAAGAACATGTCTTAACACTGCATGGACTAACTGGACATGGTCTGAGCTTAAGGACTTGTGCTTGTGCAATGCTCCTGGAATTGCAAATGAGACAAGGGAAAGAACAAATTTCACATGCGCTAGCGAATATTGCCAAGCAAATTATCCTGTTACAGAAGTCAAGCTGTGCGATGTGAATCCCAAGGATAATTCTCCATTAAATTCTGTATGTGCAGACAGGGGAGAGGATAACTGGCAGTGGGTTGAAAAAGGGTATTCTATAGGAAGCGTTTTCATGGCTATAAACCCTGCTGCAAATGGAAGGAATTTCACTGTGCTTTCTAATGGAACTAATTGGATAGCATGCAAGAGGGATGATAATGATATAAGCAGGGCTTATATCAACACCTCAAGGATACTGAAAGTAAATGAAAACAGCACAATAAAATATTCAAAAGATATGCCTCATGAATTTATCTGCACTTATAATCCTGAGTTTAATACAGACCAGTTTGTTGAATGCTCTGAAACATGCGACAGCTCTATTAACGGAGGAGACAGCAAGGTCAGAGCATGTGTAGAAGCAGGAGGAAATGTAGGAGATTATTTTTGCATAAGAAACCTTGACGGCTATATGATATGGGGAAAGGATTTGGATGATGATCCTACAGGAATTTCATGCATTAATGGAGGATATAAATGGACTGGAACAAGATGCTGCGGAGATGTGCTGAAAAAAAAGACTAAAGACAAGACCCCTCCTGGAGACAGCTATAATGACCCAAATTGGGCAAGGAACATACTCAGTTATTTCAGCGAAAGCGATGCAGGAGGATGCATTGCAGGAACTAAAGTATCCACAAACACATTAGCTTCAGACTCAAATATACTGAATGATAAATGGGAAGGAAAATATACTGGAACAGATATAGATATAGGGCAGGGAGTACCTGTGCTGAACGGAAAAACAGCAAAACAGAACATAAGCTATAAGATTTATCCTAAAAAAATGTATAATATCTCAGCAACATTCAGCGGAGATGAAAAAATAAGGCTGATGATGGGAGGAAATCGATATGCTGAACTAAATAAATTAAACCCTACAATGACATTTGCATTAGATAATATTGCTCAAATCTCAAATTTAGCTGTTGAACTGCAGGCAGGAAGCGATCCAATTACTATGTTCAGGGATATAAATGTACGTCTGCAGACAAACAGGATAATGAATTTTAACGGAACATTTTATGGCTGCAATCTAACAGACAGAGATCCATTTTATGATGATGCTGAGACTGCCTATACTACAGCTGATCTTATAACCCAATCAAAACAGTGTGAAGTAAAAGGAAATTTCTTCTGCCTTGCTTCTTATGGCTGGAGCAATGAATCAGCAAATGCTACAGGAGAAAGCGAGCCTATAATGCCTTATGAAAGGAATTATTCCACAACAACTCCTGCAGGAGAAGAAGGATGCTGCAGGCAAGGATACTGCTGGAATGGAAATGCCTGCGTTCCTCCTGATACTGAAATAAACGACCCTTCGTATAGGATAGAGAATGGAGGAAAGACTTATGTATGCACAGCAGGCAGATGGCAGGAAGCTGTAATAAAATACGACTTATGGGGCAGAGAAGGGTTCTGTTCGAATAACAGCAATTGCCTATTGGACAAGTACGGGGGAAGGGTGTTTAATGAAAGCTCGGATTTGAGGGAAGAAGACAGGATGCTTATACAATTAATACCTTTTGGCGTCTCGGATAACATAAAGTCAGACAATCCTATGTGCGTAAGCTCAGAAACAAAAGTAGGAGACAGCTTATGCAAAGGAGGAAATTGGACAACAAGGACAAAAGAGCTTGCTATAATAATGATCAAGACAGCTGGAACAAATGACTTCACTTTATTCTGCGACAACTGGGATAATGTGCTGCCTTATTCTGAGAAGATATCTTCAGACCAGGATCTTATAGTCAATTATATCTCAGGGGAGAAGAACAGCAATGTCATACTTGATATTGTGGATGAAGGCAACAGGCTGTGCGGAGGAGACCTTGAAGAGCATTATCCATGCGCAAACAATTACTGCATACTCGAGTATAGCGATATGATATTAGTCGGAACTACATTAAACAAGAATTTAAGCGATGAAGAGCATTCATTCCTAAAAGGAGTGCTGAAAAAACCTGTTGATTACTGTGATAGTGTCCCAGAATATATGCAGTCGTTTGGGGTGTGCAGCGATGACAGGACAGTATTTTATAATCCTAAGTTAGGAGGAATAAT